>Ga0068856_100000162_pt1 | contig 69640 bp, 69 predicted proteins | sample KBSCornC62_FD_66595 | JGI IMG/M metagenome (GOLD analysis project Ga0068856, IMG submission 66595) | Corn rhizosphere microbial communities from Kellogg Biological Station, Michigan, USA - KBS Corn C6-2 | ecosystem: Host-associated > Plants > Roots > Rhizosphere > Soil ...
GGCGCTCTAACCAACTGAGCTACACCCGCGTTTTTGGCGTGGGCGGCGACCTAGGAGAGGGCCTTGGGAGTGTCAACCATCGCAGGTTGCATTTCCTGCCGCTCCTCGATTTCCTCCTCGTCCTCTTCGCCAATATGGGTCAGCGTGCCGTGCTCGAAGAGGAAACCGGCGATGTCCGGAGTGCCCGCGGCGGAGAAGATCGTTTTCATGATGATCAGCAACGGAACGGCGAGCAACGCGCCCGTCGTCCCCCATACCCAGGCCCAGAACGACAGTGAGACGAGGATCGAAAGCGGGCTGATCGTCAGCCTGTGGCCGACGACCATCGGCGTGAAGAAATTCGCCTCGATGAGGTGGAAGCCGACGAACACGGCAGGCGGCAGGAGCGCTCCCCAAACGTCCGGGTAGGTCATCAGTCCGCCGAAGAACAATAGCAGGGCGCAGACGATCGGGCCGAGGTAGGGGATATAGTTGGCGACCGCGACGATGCCGCCCCACATCACCGGCGACGGCATGCCGAGCAGCCACAGCGCGCCCGCCGTGAGCGAGCCGAGGCCGATATTGATGAGCGTGATCGTGCCGAGATAGGTCGACGTCGCGTCGACCACCTGCTGGATCACCCGGGCAGTGGTCAGCGCGCCCTCGAAGCTTCCCCGGCTGACGATCGTCTTCTTCCGCATCGCGGTCCAGCCGGCGAGGAAGAAGAAGATGACGAGCAGCGCGAAGAACAATTGGATGACGAGGTGCGGAGCCGAGCTGATCAGAAGGCTCGACATCGAGTTGGGAGTTTCGATGCGGACGGCGCGCGTTTGCTCCTGGGTGATCGCGATTTGCGAAACCGTGCGATCGATGAAGCGGTCGAGATGCTTATAGATCTGGATGACGGGCTCGAGCGATGCCCGCACCTTGGGGATGTTCGACGGGATTCGGGAGACCCAGTCCCTCGCCGGGATCACGATTGAGCCAATGGCGAAGATGGCGATTGCAAGGAACAGCAGGACGCACAGACCCGCGGCGCCCTTGGACGGCATTCCGCGCCGCTCGAACCATTCCAGCAACGGGACCAGCGCGATGGCGACCACCAACGCCGCTGTTACCGGCATGAAAAACTCGGCCCCTTCACGAAGCGCGAAGGGCAAGGCCACGATAAGGCCGATACCCGCGATCAAGGTGAATGACGCGAGAAGCCTGTCGCTCTTGGCCGGCAGGCGACTTTCGTCCTGGTCTTCCTCGCCCTGATGCTGCTGTTTGCGGGTACGCGCGTCCATCGGAGCGAGCATATCCCCGCCGCACGGCAACCGCCACCGGAAAGCCGTCAAGACCTTAGGTTGCGTTGGTGCCCCTGGTCCGACTCGAACGGACACTCCGGTGAAGGAACTCGATTTTGAGTCGAGCGCGTCTACCATTCCGCCACAGGGGCACGGCGGCGGCTTAGCTAGCGGTGGAGCCGCAGGGCCGCAATGCCTTCGGCAATCGTGACCGCAGTCATTTCATGGAGCATCGGAGTTCCGCCGGCGTTTGGAGATCATGAAAACAGCGGACTTCTTCGTCGAGCGCCTCAAGGCCTGGGGCGTCAAGCGCATTTTTGGTTATTCCGGAGACGGCATCAACGGGGTGATCGGCGCTCTCCAGCGCGACGGCGGGATCGATTTCATCCAGGTACGTCACGAGGAGATGGCCGCGTTCATGGCGACGGCCCACGCCAAGTTTACCGGCGAGATCGGGGTGTGCCTTGCTACCGGCGGCCCGGGCGCGACACATCTCATCACCGGACTCTACGACGCGGCTCTGGACCATATGCCGGTCCTTGCGATCTGCGGGCAGGCCGAAGCGACGGTTCGCGGGGGAAGCTACCAGCAGGAGCTGAACCTCGACCGCGTCTTCTCCGACGTCGCCGCCTTCGTCCAGGAAGTGGACACGCCCGCCCAGCTTCGGCACGTCACCGATCGCGCGATCCGGATTGCGCTCGCTAGCCGCGCCCCGACGGTGATCGTTCTCCCCAAGGACGTCCAGGAGGCGCCTTACGAGGCGCCGCAGCGGGCGCACGGCTTCACCCGCTCGGGCTACGGCTATTCTCGACCGATCGTGGTTCCGACCCAGACTGATCTCCAGAGCGCCGCCGACGTGCTCAATGCCGGCGAGAAGGTCGCGATCCTCGTCGGAGCGGGCGGAGCCGAAGCGGCCGACGAGGTCGTCGCCGCCGCCGAAAAGCTCGGCGCGGGAATCGCGAAGGCGCTGCTCGGCAAGGCTGTCATCCCCGACGACCTGCCCTTTGTGACCGGCGCGATCGGGCTCCTCGGCACGCGCCCGAGCTCGGACATGATGAATGATTGCGACACGCTGCTGATCATCGGCAGCGGCTTTCCTTGGTCCGAGTTCCTGCCCAAGGACGGCCAGGCACGCGCTGTTCAGATCGACGTCGACGCCGCAATGCTGTCGCTCCGCTACCCTTGCGAGGTGAATCTGCATGGCGGCGCCAAAGCGACGCTCGATCTTCTCCTGCCGCTGATCCACAAGAAGGAAGATCGAAGCTGGCGCTCGACGATCGAAAAGGGCGTGCGCGACTGGTGGAACACGCTCGAGGCGCGGGCGATGACCGCGGCGCACCCGGTAAACCCGCAGCGGGTGGTTTGGGAAATGTCCCCTCTCGTTCCAGACAATGCGATCGTGACGAGCGACAGCGGCTCCTGCGCCAATTGGTACGCGCGGGACTTTCGCGTGAAGCGGGGGCAGCTCGCGTCACTTTCGGGCGGACTGGCGTCGATGGGAGCCGCCGTTCCTTATGCGATCGGCGCGAAGTTCGCACATCCCGATCGGCCCGTGATCGCGCTTGTCGGCGACGGCGCGATGCAGATGAACAACATGGCCGAGCTCATCACGATCGCCAAATATCGCGACCGCTGGCCGGACAAGCGGCTGGTCGTCTGCGTGTTCAACAATGAGGATTTGAACGAGGTCACCTGGGAACAGCGGGTGATGAACGGGAACCCGCGCTATGACGCCAGCCAGGACATCCCCGACGTCCGCTATTCGAAGTTCGCCGAGATGATCGGCCTTAAGGGCATATTCGTCGACAATCCCGACGACCTAGCCACAGCCTGGAAGCAGGCGCTGGGCGCAGACGGGCCGGTGGTCCTCGAGGTCAAGACCGACCCCGAGATTGCGCCGCTTCCTCCGCACATCACCTTCAAGGAAGCGAAGAAGTTCATGCTTTCAATGGCGAAGGACGAGGATGCCGGTCACGTGATCCGGGACACCGCACGGCAGGTCATCAATGCGGTCCTCCACAAAGACAGCGCGGACTAAGCCCTCACCAGCCGTTCACGCGTTCCCATGTGTCGACGATGGCATCTGTGCCCTCGGTGACGAAATAACGGTCATAGGCAGCGGCGGTCGCGCAGGCATGGTTGGGAAGGATGCGGACTCGCCCGCCGATCGGAAACAGCGACCAGTCGAGATCGCCCCGCGGGGCGGTGACGATGCCATGCTCCTGGTTCGTGGATTCGACGCGAACGCCTTCGATCGGTGTTCCCGTCCTCGCGTCGCAGACGGCGCCATAGCCCCAGTCGACAGGAAAATCGGCAGTTCCACGGTCACGGCTGAGCGCGAGAAACCCGGCATCCACCAGGACTCGGCCGTGATTGCGGTTATGGCCGATCACGCTTGCGAGCACTGAGATGGCAATGTCCTCGATGGCGCAGGTGCCCAGCTCCGCCTGAACGAGGTCGCCGAAGGCATAGACTCCGACGCGAGCCTCGGTGACTCCCTCGAGCGTGCGCGCGTAGAGAACAGTCGGCGTCGAACCCACGCTGACAATCTCGACCGGGAAGCCCGCCGAGCGCAGCCGATCGGCAGCCTGGACGGCGCCAGCCCGCTCGCGCTCGGCAATTGTTTCGAACTCACCCAGGTTCCGCGCCGAGTAGGACCCGCCGGCGTGGGTCATCACTCCGACGAGACCGGATGAGTAGCGCCGGGCGATCTCGATCAGCAGCTCGTCATCCGGCGCGACGCCGGCGCGGTGCCCGTCCGTGTCGATCTCGATCAGCGCTTCGATATCCACGCCTTCGGCAACCGCGAACGACTGGACGATCTCCGCGGCTTCGAGGCTGTCGAGGATGATTCGGAGCCGGCACCCGGCCCGGATCAGCTCCGCCACCTGCGGCAGCTTCACCGGCGCAATCCCGACCGCGTAGAGGATGTCGCGAATGCCTTGCTCGAAGAAGTAGCGCGCCTCGGCAAGCGTCGACACGGTGATCGGAACATCCGCGCCGCCGGAGAGCAGGCGAAGCACATCGATCGATTTCGATGTCTTCACGTGCGGGCGCAGCGTAACTCCGAGGCTCCGGACCCTCTCCCGCATGCGGTCGGCATTCGCCCGGAGCTTGAAGCGGTCAAGAATCAGCGCAGGCGTTGGTAGATCGAAGATGGTCGCGGCCTGGTTCACTCGGCAGCCGATGCGCTTTCGGGACGAACGCGGCAACCGGTCAGTTACGCGGCGCCTGCCTTCGGTAGCTCAACGCCTCGGCGACGTGGATCCGGCCGACCTGTTCGGCGCCCGCCAGGTCCGCAATGGTGCGCGCAACTCGCAAGACGCGATGAAAGCCCCGCGCGGACAGCCGCATCGCCGCTGCGGCATCGGCGAGCAGCTTGCGGCCAGGCTCGTCGGGCGTCGCGACATTGTCGAGCAACTCGCCGTCGGCTTCGGCGTTCGTGCGCGGCCCGTGCCCGTTGTAGCGCCTGGCCTGCACGTCCCGCGCGGCAGCGACGCGGCGCGCGACGTCCGCGCTGCCTTCCGCGGGCGGCGGAAGAGTCAGGTCAGCAGCCGAGACCCCCGGCACTTCCACATGGAGGTCGATCCTGTCGAGAAGCGGTCCCGAAACGCGTGCCTGATAGTCGGCAGCGCAGCGCGGCGCCCGGCTGCAGGCGAGCGCCGGATCTCCAAGGTGGCCGCAGCGGCACGGGTTCATGGCCGCGACCAGTTGCACCCGCGCCGGGAAGGTGACGTGCGTATTGGCGCGGGCGACGCTGACGGAGCCGGTTTCCAGCGGCTGGCGAAGGGAATCGAGAACCGGCCGCTGGAATTCGGGAAGCTCGTCGAGGAATAGCACGCCAAGATGCGCGAGGCTGATCTCGCCCGGGCGCACGCGCAGGCCTCCGCCGACGAGCGCGGGCATCGAGGCGCTGTGATGGGGAGAGCGGAAGGGCCGGCGGCGGCGGATCCTGCCCCCGCCGAGATCGCCGGCGACCGACGCCACCATCGACACCTCGAGCGCTTCGCTTGGTTGCAATGGCGGGAGAATGCCGGGCAGGCAGGCCGCAAGCAGCGACTTCCCCGATCCCGGCGGGCCGCTCATCAGCAGGTTGTGCCCTCCAGCCGCGGCAATCTCGAGCGCACGCTTGGCAACCTCCTGCCCTTTCACCTGCGCAAGGTCGGGACCGCCCTCGGGCGGCTCGGCTTCGACCGCGGCGGGCGCTGCAACGAGGCTGGTGCCCTTGAGGTGCGCGAGAAGCGCAAGGAGGTCCGGCGCTGCAATGACGTCGAGATCGCCGGCCCAGCTTGCCTCGCTTCCTTGTGCGGCGGGGCAGATGAGCCCCTTGTCGCAGCCGGAGGCGTGAAGCGCAGCGAGAAGGACTCCGGGCGACGCGGCAATTCGCCCGTCGAGGCAGAGCTCGCCAACCGCCACATAATGCGACAGCGCCTCGGCATCGGTCGCGCCGATCGCCGCCAGCAGGCAGAGCGCGATCGGAAGGTCGTAGTGCGATCCTTCCTTGGGGAGGTCCGCCGGCGACAGGTTGATGGTGATCGTCTTGGGTGGGAGTGCGAGCCCGATCGCGGCCAACGCCGCCCGCACGCGTTCGCGGCTTTCGGCAACCGCCTTGTCGGGCAAACCGACAATGGTGAAGCGCGGTAGGCCTGCCGACAGCTGGACCTGCACCTCCACGGCGCGGGCTTCCAGCCCGAGATAAGCAACGGTGGCGACGGTCGCGGCCATCAGCGACCGCCTTCAACTTCTACGCGACGCAACAATCCCCCTAACTCGGCGATGCGACGCTAGACCGTTCGCATACTGTTCCGCAAGCGCTTGCGGCGGCGAAGGTGTATCACCACATCAATACGCATGATCAGCGGACGACAATGGCGAAGCTTCATCGATCATCCGGTCGTCGAATGGTCGTTGCTAGCGCTCGGCATGGTCTTGCTCGTGGTTTCTCCGCTGGTCGGGGCCATCCCCGGACCAGGAGGAATCGTCGTCGCCGGGATCGGCCTCGCGCTGGTGCTGAAGACCAGCATGTGGGCCAAGCGGCGATACGTGATGTTCAAGCGCTGGAAACCGAGAGCCGGGCGATGGACCGATCTCGCGCTCCGCCGCCGGAGCGCCAAGCGCCGCGATGCGCTTCGAAAGGCCGCCGACGGCGGCTCCGGCGATTGACTTGACGGCCATGCTCTTCTATCGGCGCGCACGAACGAGGCTGCCTCATGGGCGGCCCTTTTTCTTTGAATTCGAACTTAAAGGCATGAGTGATGAAGCGCACCTTCCAGCCGAGCAATCTCGTCCGCAAGCGGCGTCACGGCTTCCGCAGCCGGATGGCGACCGTCGGCGGTCGCAAGGTGCTGAACGCCCGCCGCGCACGCGGCCGCAAGAAGCTCAGCGCCTAGCCACTATCCGCAAGCGCGCCGATTTCCTCGCGGCGAACGCGGGACTCCGCGCAACCACAACCGGTTTCGTCCTGCTCGTCCGCGACCGCAAGGATTCGGATCCGTCGATGCGCGTCGGCTTCACGGTAACGAAGAAGATCGGCGGAGCCGTAGTGCGCAACCGAATGAAGCGCCGCTTTCGCGCTCTCGCCCGTGAGATCATTGCGGCCAAGGGCATTTCGGGCTCCGACCATGTCATGATCGGCCGGGCCAAGGGCGTCGAGCGCGACTTTTCGCTGCTTCGTTCGGAGCTTGCCGCGGCGCTCGACAGGTTGCGCAAGCGGTGATCGCCCGGCTGATGATCCTGATTACCCGGGCATGGCAGAAAGGCCCGTCGCAAGTGCTTCCGCCAAGCTGTCGCTACCAGCCGAGCTGCTCGGCCTATGCGATTACCGCAATCGAACGCTATGGAGCCGCGCGCGGCGGCTGGATGGCCTTGAAGCGCATCTGCCGCTGCCACCCCTGGGGCGGCCAGGGCTACGACCCGGTACCCGAGAGGATCGAGAACAAGTGAACGACAGCAAGAATTTGATCCTCGCGGTGGTCCTGAGCATGCTCGTGCTGCTCGGCTGGACCTGGGCCGCGAACAAATATTTCCCGACTGCCAATCCGCCGAGCACCAAGGTCGTGAACGGCAAGCAGCAGCCGGTCGAACAGCCTTCGTCGCAACCGAGCGCGCCGGCGACCCCGAAGGCGACGCAAAACGTCTCTCAGGCGCTTTCCTCGGGGCCTCGCGTGGGCATCCGCACGCCGTCGCTGATGGGCTCGATCAACCTTAAGGGGGCGCAGATCGACGACCTGCTGCTGGTCAACCACAAGCAGACCATCGACGCTTATTCTCCACCTGTGCGCCTGCTGTCGCCCCTCGGCGCTCCCGGCGCTTACATCGCGGAGTTCGGCTGGACCGCTCAGGGCGCGCAGGTGCCGACGCTCGACACGCAGTGGACGGCAGACAGCCAGCAGCTTGTGCCGGGACACCCGGTCACCCTCTCCACGACCATGGCTGACGGCACGCGCTACCAGATCAAGATCGGCGTCGACGACGGGTACCTCTTCACCATGGCGCAGAGCGTGCTCAACGGGTCAGGCAAGCCGATCAGCGTGCGGCCGATCGGCCTCGTCAGCCGCGCCGGCCAGTCCGCGGACCGTTCGACCTGGACGAACCATGTCGGTCCGATCGGGGTCTTCGGCGGAAAGGCCGATTATTCGGTCAACTGGAAGGACCTCGACGAAGGCAAGAGCGAAAGCTTTGGAAACACCCCGGGATGGCTCGGCTTTACCGACAAATATTGGCTGACGGCGCTGTCGCCGGAAACGGCGATGACCGGCGAGTTCCGCAAGGGGACGAGCGGCAGCTACCAGGCTGATTATACCCTCGCCCCAGCTGCGGTCGCGCCGGGCCAGACGTTCTCGTCAACCGTCCGTTTCTTCGCCGGCGCAAAGGAAAAGCCACTGCTCAACCGTTATGAGCAGGCGGGCATCCCGCAGTTCAGCTATGCGATCGATTGGGGCTGGTTCCACTGGTTCATGATCCCGATCTTCGACCTGCTGCTGTTCCTGTTCCATACGCTCGGCAATTTCGGTCTGGCGATCATTGCACTGACGTTGATCGTTCGCGGGATCATGTTCCCGATCGCACAAAAGCAGTTCCAGTCGATGGCCGCGATGCGCAAGCTACAGCCGAAGATGAAGGCCGTGCAGGAGCGCTTCAAGGACGACAAGCAGCGCCAGCAGCAGGAGATCATGAAGCTCTACCAGGAGGAGAAGGTGAACCCCGCGGCGGGCTGCCTTCCGATCCTGCTCCAGATCCCGGTTTTCTATGCGCTCTACAAAGTGCTCCTCGTCAGCGTCGAAATGCGCCACCAGCCCTTCTTCGGCTGGATCAAGGACCTGAGCGCGCCCGATCCGCTTACACCGGTCAACCTCTTCGGCCTCCTCCACTTTACGCCTCCGGCGATGCTCGCAATCGGGATCCTGCCCATCCTCGTCGGTGCGACGCAGTGGCTGTCGATGAAGCTCAACCCCCAGCCGATGGATCCCGCCCAGGCGCAGATGTTCGCGATCATGCCCTGGTTCCTGGTGTTCATCATGGCGCCCTTTGCAGCCGGGCTTCAGCTATACTGGATGACGAACAATGTGCTGACGATCGCGCAGCAATGGTTCCTGTACCGCAAGTACGGCCTTCACCTCAGCGACACGCACCCGGTTCACACATGACAGCGCACACGGATGAGGAACTGACCGAACGGGCACGGAAGCTCTTCGCCGGCCCGATCGAATTCCTGAAATCCGCGCCGGAGGTGAAGTTCCTGCCTGGAGCCGACGCGCCGGAGATCGCATTCGCCGGTAGGTCGAACGTCGGAAAGAGCTCGCTTCTGAATGCGCTCACGAACCGCAAGAGCCTCGCGCGAACCTCGAACACGCCGGGGCGGACTCAAGAACTGAACTTCTTCGACGTTGGGCAGCCCCTACAGATGAGGCTCGTCGACATGCCCGGCTATGGCTTTGCGGAAGCGCCCAGGGACCTGGTCAAGCGCTGGAAGAACCTCGTGAACGGCTATTTGCGCGGTCGCTCGGCGCTGAAGCGGACGCTCGTGCTGGTCGACTCTCGCCATGGCCTCAAGGATGTCGATCGAGAGATGATGCGCATGCTCGACGATGCGGCGGTCAGCTATCATCTCGTGCTGACCAAAGGGGACAAGGTGAAGCCCTCGGCGCTTGGAGCGCTTTATGAGGCGACGATGGTCGAAGCGGCGAAACATCCCGCCGCGCATCCGGCCATCTTCACCACGTCGGCGGAAACCGGTAGCGGGATTGCCGAGTTACGAACTGCGATCCTCGAAGCTTCGACGTCATAGGAGAACGGCTTGCTCAAGCTGATCATCGGCAACCGTGCTTATTCGAGCTGGTCCATGCGCGGCTGGCTGGCGGTCAAGCAGTCGGGCGAGAAGTTCGAGGAATATGTCGTTCCCTTGTTCGACGCCGAATGGGAAAAACGCCGCGAGGGCGATGAGTTCGCGCCCTCGCTGGGCAAGGTCCCGATCCTGTGGGACGGCGACGTGGTCGTGTGGGACAGCTTGGCGATCATCGAGTTCCTGGCCGACCGATGCGGCGACGCCCTCTACTGGCCCGAGGACGAGGGCGCCCGTGCGGTCGCGCGGTCGATGGCGGCCGAAATGCATTCCGGCTTCTCCAACCTCCGGCGCGAGCTGCCGATGAATGTCCGCAAGAGCTTCCCTCCGAAGGAGCTAAGCGATCCAGTCCGCGAAGAGATCGACCGAATCATGCAATTGTGGGCGCAGGCCCGCGCTCGCTGGGGCGGCACGGGAGACTTCCTGTTCGGAGAATGGTGCGCAGCCGACATGATGTACGCGCCGGTCGTCACTCGCTTCATCACCTACGGCGTGAAGGTGCCGAGCTTCGCCGGCGCGTACATGAAGTGCGTCCTCTCCCACCCGGATGTGGGCGAGTGGATCGATAAGGCTCAGGACGAGCCCTGGGTGATCGAACAGTACGAGGCGGCTTAAGCCGGGCGCTTCGTATCCGGATAGGGTGTTCCGTCCTTGTGGACGTAGGTGCCCTCGGGCGTGAAAATGAGGTCGATGTCGGAATAGCCGCCGCCGGTGTTCGTTCCGCCGCCGACAACCACGAAGACGCAGTCCGCTTCGCTCTCGTTGATCAGGTGATGTCCGTTGGTGCTGCCCTTGGGCCATGCGGCGCAATCACCGGGCCCTAGAACGGTGCGGCCGTCATCCTCAACTAGTACCGCCTCGCCTTCGAGCATCACCAGAAACTCGTCCTCGCCGTTGTGCCAGTGGCGCTGCGACGACCAGGCGCCGGGCTTCAGGGTGACGTGGCTCGCGCCGAAATCGGTCAGCCCGCTCGGGGGCGCCAGTCGCCGGTACCACCGCCCCGACACGTCCTCATTGAACGGCGGCGGATAGCCTGTGCGGTTCACCTGCTCGATGGAGCCTAGGTCGATCTTGGGCATGTGCGCGCCATAGCAGACGAGCGGAGGGTGCTAGAAGGTGCCTTTGACGGAGAGTTGGAACATCGGCCCGACGAAGTCGTCGTGCCTCTCGAAGAAGGCGATCGGAGTGCGGTCCCGAAATCCCTCGTAGACCTTGCGCTTTTCGAGATGGCCGCCCTCGATGAGGTTGTCGACGGTGAAGCGCACCGTCAATCCGAAGACATCCTTGTCCTCGACATAGAAGCCCTCGAGCCACGGCAGATCCTGCGACTCATAAATCTCGGTCAGGTAGAAGTTCTTCGCATAGTGATTGTATTGAACGTAGGCGCTCCAGGCGAAGGGCGTGCCCGCAATGTCGTGGCGGATCTGGATACTGCCCCAGCGATCATAATTCCCGCTGATTTCCCTTTTCGCGCCCGTCAACGGATCGCGCACCCTGGTCCTTTCGACGCCGAGGGTCAGGTCGAGCTTGGCGCCTTTCCAGCCGATCGGGTCGAACAGGAAGGTGCTGGTGCTTTCCGCGCCGAAGCGATTGGCAAGCGGGAGATTGCCGATCCCCTGCTCGTCCTCGCCGATGGGGATGACGTCAATGATGTCCTCGACGCGGTAGTACCACGTCCTGAGCCGGGTCTTTCCCCAGGCGCCGAGGTCATGCCCGACCTCCGTTTCAATCTCCCAGCTCTGCGGAGGGACGAGATCCGGATTGCCGGCATTGTCCCGCCCGACGCTGAGCTGGGGCTGCGCGAGAAAATCGTAGAAACTAATCTGGCCGACGCGCCGCCGCAGCTTGAGGCTGACGTCCCAATTCTTGGATGGGCGCCATCCCAGAATGATGCTCCCTTTGGGCCTGAAGAAATGGCGTGCGGGCTGATCGTCGTCAACGCGGTCAAGATCGGAAACCTCGGCTCCCGCGGCGACCTGCAAATCCACGTTTGACGATAGTGGCCGGCTGAACGTGCCCAGCCCCTCATAGCGAACTTCGGTGACCTCACCCGTCCCCTCGGGGAAGGGGACCTCGACGAACTCCTCGTCGGGACTCAGATGAAATAGCCTGCCTTTTTGGTCCAGCGAATTGAACGCCCTCTCGAATGAGACCTGCCAGTCGTTCTTCGAGGATTTCCAATGATATTCGCTGCGAAGGACGGTCTCGCCGATATGGGTATCCCGGCTGAAACGCGTGCCGTCCGGGTCCGCGCCAGTGCTGTCGAACCTCAAGATGTCGGTGGTGACGATCGGCTCATGTTCCCAGTGGCGGACTTCGATCAGCTTGAGCCGGCCCGGGCCGAGCGCGAACTCGTAATCGCCGTTGATGTCCGCATAATAGCCGTCCAGCTTCCTGATATCGCTGCGGCTGCGTGTCTCGCCTGTCACGAGCAGGCGCGTGTCGGTGAGGCTAACGGGATTCCAATAGGGCGTGTAGCCGAGCGTCATGTTTCCGATCGATGATCCAGGCCCGTCTAGCCCAAGCTTGAGCTGGGTATTCACCTGCTCGTGTTCCGAATGGTAGGCTTCCCTGCGGGTCTCAGTGAGAACGTGATCGCGGTCGAATATGCTGACCGGGCCACCCAATCCGCCGCGACCGAAGCCGTTTTTGACTGATAGATTCCAATCGAGCGGGCCGACCTTGTCGGAATAGCTCACCGAGCCGCCGAGGAGCTCCGGCTCAGTGAAGTGCGAGCGCGCGTTCGCGATCCATTCGAACTGGCCCTTGCCGCCGCCGGTCGTCTTGAGAATGATGTTTGCGACCTGGCCCGAAAGGCCGGCGATCCCGATGCTCGCAGCATCGACGATTTCGATCCGGTCGACGCTGGATGCAGGGGTGCGTTGCAGCTCGTCCACCGCGCCGCCCGATTTGTTCGCGACCCGCTGGCCGTTGATGATGACATTTTCCGACGCCTGACCGAGTCCGCGCTCAGTTGTATCGACAGCGTGAATGGTGAAGCTCGGCACCTGGACGAGCATGTCGTAGGCGGTCTTCGGAGCGAAGCGCGCGAAGTCGGCGGGCGCATAGACGCGCTTCGCAGCCACCGCCTTTGCCTGCGGCGCCGGCGCGGCATTGGGATCGCTCGGAGAGGGCTGAGCAATTGCCTGGGCCGGCGCAAGAAGCGCTACGCTGCAAAGAAGCCACGAACCGCGCAGCGCAAGCATCGGCAAACTCCCCAGTTACGCACGTCGAGATCGTGCTACATTTGTAGCGTGCTACATTTGTAGCGCGGTGGCAACTCCTTTTTCGGTGAATGGGCATGCCTTGTTTGCGGCGTGGGTCTTGCTACTCACCCGGCATGACCCCAATCGACCCGGTGGACCTCGCCGCCCAGCTGATCCGCTGCCCCAGCGTCACGCCGGCAAGCGGCGCAGTGTTCGATACGCTTGAAGCGGTCCTGACGCCGCTCGGCTTCACGATACACCGCTGGGTGATGGGTGAGCCGCCCGACGGCCCGACCGAGAACATGGTTGCGATCCGCGGCGAAGGCGCGCCGCATTTCGGTTTCGCCGGCCATCTCGACGTCGTTCCCGCCGGTGACGGATGGAACGGCGACCCATTTGCCGCCGAGATCATCGACGGCGTTCTGGTCGGGCGCGGCGCGAATGACATGAAGAGCGCGATCGCGGCCTATGTCGCGGCGCTTTCCCGCGTCGGCGAAACCTCTGGAACGTTGTCACTCCTGATCACGGGCGATGAGGAAGGCTATTCCGTCTACGGCACGCCGCGCATCATCGATTGGTTGAACGAGCGGCAGATTCGCCCGGATATGATCCTGATCGGCGAGCCAACCTCGGTCGACCGGCTCGGCGACACCGTCAAGATCGGCCGCCGCGGCTCGGTCAACATGTGGATCGAGGTGCCGGGAGTACAGGGTCATGTCGCTTATCCCGAGCGTGGCACCAACCCGGTGGCGCCCCTCGCCAGGGTGATCGCCGCCCTCGATACGCTTCACCTCGACGATGGCACCGATCAATTCCCACCGTCGAACCTCGAGTTCACTTCGATCTCGACCCCAACCAACGCCAGCAACGTGATTCCGGGCAGCGCCACGGCGCAGCTCAACATCCGCTTCAACAATCTCCAGCAGGGCGCCGGCCTCGTGAAGCTCGTCGAGGAGATTGCCGAGCGCGAGGCGCCGGGCGCCAAGGTGCGGGCGCGTATCTCGGGTGAGGCGTTCCTCACCCCGCCCGGGCAGCTCTACGATCTCGTCGTCGAAGCGATCGAGCAGGAGACCGGCTCGAGGCCAGAGCTTTCGACCAGCGGCGGCACTTCCGACGGCCGTTTCCTCATCCAGCTTTGCCCGGTCGTCGACTTCGGCCTTCCCAACGCGACGATGCACAAGGTCGGGGAATGTGCCGCCGTCGAAGACATTCGCGGCCTGTCGCGGATCTACGAGCGGATCTTGCGGAAGGTCGCCGCCTAGGCGACCGACTTGTCGGCACCGCGGCTGCCCGCGGTCCAGGCGAGGAACTCGTGCTCGAACATTGCCGGCGCGAAGATGAAGCCCTGGACGGTGTCGCAACCCATGGTGCGCAGGATGTCGGCCTGGGCGACGGTTTCGACCGCCTCCGCGACGACCTCGCATTCGACACCCTTGATCAGCTGGATGACCGCCTGGACGACCACGCGCGCTTTTTCGTTGCTCTCGATGTCGGCGATGAGCGACGGGTCGAGCTTGACCCGGTCGAGCGGCATCGCACGCAGCCGCGCAATGTTCGAATAGCCGGTGCCGAAATCGTCGATCGCAATGCGCGCACCCTCCGCGCGCAGCGCGGCGATCTCATCCAGCATCGCGGCGCTGACTTCCATCGCAGCGCTTTCGGTAAACTCGAGTTCGATCATCGAGAGCGGCACTCCGGCGTCGGCGAACGTCTGGCGAAGCCGCAGCAGGAAATCGGGCCGGTCGACCTGGCGCGGACTGACGTTGAATGCGATTCGGCCGGAAAATCCGCCCGCTCGCCAGGCGCCGAGCGTCGCCGCGATCTCGATCACCACCCAGTCACCGATATCGCCGATGATTCCGGTTCGCTCGGCCACCGAGACGAAGCTTCCCGGAAGCCTCAACCCCTCGCGCGGATGGTTCCACCGCAGCAGGGCTTCCGCACCGCTCAGCTCGCCGGTGACGAGGCTCATCTGCGGCTGGAAGGCGAGGACGAACTCGTCGCGCTGAAGCGCTTCGGTGAGTGCCTTTTCGGTGTCGATGCGCTCCTGGTGCTCGGACGCGAGCTTCGCGTCGAACCGCCAATATTGGCCGCCGCCGGCGGACTTGGCCCGGTACATGGCGATGTCCGCAGCCCGCATGAGCGATTCGATGCTCGACCCATGCTCCGGAGCGATCGCGAGCCCGACCGAGGCGCCGATGTCGACGCTGTGGCCGCAAAGCTCGAACGGTTCGGAAATGGACGCGACGGTCCGACGGGCGATCCGCTCGACCTCGGCGACAGACTCGATGTCCGGGAAGAAGATCGTGAATTCGTCGCCGGCTAGCCGCGCAACAAGGGGCCGCGAACGGGCCTGGCCGGAGAATTCCGCATTGACCACCACACGCAAGCGGTTCGCGACCATCACCAGGAGCTGGTCGCCGCGTGCATGGCCGAGACTGTCATTGACCATCTTGAAGCGGTCGAGGTCGACGAACAGCATTGCCGAATTCGTCCCCTCGCGCGCCTCGCTCAGCAGCTTGTCGGCTTCGGAACGGAAGTAGAGCCGATTGGGAAGCGACGTCACCGGATCGTACATTCCAAGCGCATGCGCGTTCTCCAGCGACGAGCGCACTTCGCTGAAAAGCGTGTCGACTGCCGTCGCCAGTTTGGGCATCGTCCGGCGAAGCGATTCCGGTGCCGGGGAGACCAGGTCTCCGTCCTCGACGGCAAGCAGCCGCTCGCCGAGTGCCGACAGTGCGCGGGCGCTCTCGCTGTTGGGACGCTCCCCGGCGATGTAGCTGATCAGCAGGCAAAAGGCGCCCGCGACCAGTGCCGCCAGGATCTTCTGATCGAACTCCGTCAGATAGAGGAGCGCCGTCAGCGAAAAAATGAACGAGGCGAACCCGGCAACGCACGACAGGATCGTGTTGCTGATCTTCTGGGCCGTGCCTGCTTTCATCTCGGTTCGGCGCCTCGCGGGAGGGCGTTGCGGGCCCACGCTCCCGCGGTACCGAGGCAGGGTTAAAAATTTGTCAGCGGCCGTGCGATTTCCGTCTGAGGATGATGTAGAGGCTTCCGCCGCCTCCGTGCCGCCGATGCGCACCCCGCACTGCTGCAATGTCGACCGCATGGCGCGACGCCGAGAGCCAATCGTGCACCGCGGCCCGGATTGCCCCGCGGCGAAGCGGCGGCTCGCCGGAGCGCTGGTGACCGGTGATGAGCAGGACGACGCGCTCGCCTTCGCCTACCGCTCGCTCCAGCGCGCGATCGATTGCGCTCCAGGCGCTGTCGAGGCCCATCCCGTGAAGGTCGACGATCCGATCGGGCTCGACGTTGCCGCCGCTAAGGCGCCGGTCCCAGCTGCCGTCGAGAGTCGTGCCGACTCCACGCCGTTCCCGGGGAGGTGGAGGACTGCGGATCGGAACAAGCGCCGAAGCGACCCTTGTCTTAGGTTTTTCAATGATTTGAACAGCTTCCGGGTCGTTCTTCTCACGATGAAGCGGACAGATCGTGGACGCGACCTTGGCCCAGAGGGCCGATTCTTCAGGGCTGAGCGGCCGCACGGGCTGCAACGCCTTTGGGCAGCAGGACATAGGCGACGCCGTTTGCAGCCATCCCGCCCGCGGTCAGAGTTGCTTGCAGTCCCGAGCCCCAGAAGGTGTCGAAACGGTTCGGTCCCTTGATCGCGCCTCCCGTGTCCTGCGCGACCCACAGGCCGTAGGCCTCGGGCCGATCGACGGCGAGATAGATGGGCGCTCCGAGCGGAACGAACTTCGGGTCGGCGGCAACCGTGCCATGCGGAGTGACGGGAACATTGAGCGCGCCGACCGGACCGGGTCCGTTCAGCTCCTTGAAGAAGATGTAGGAGGCGTTCTCGCGCATCAGCTCGCGGCCCTGGTCCGGATTGGCTCGGATCCAGTCCTTGATCGCCTGCATGCTCGCGCCGCCCGCCGGCAGGATTCCCCGGTCCCTCAACAGCTTGCCGATGGCTGTGTAGGCAAGGCCATTCTGGTCGGCGTAACCGATTCGAGCGCTGGTCCCGTCCGGAAAGGTCAGACGCCCGGATCCCTGGATCTCAACGAAGAACAAGTCGACCGGATCGGCTGCCCATGCGATCTCGAGTCCCTTGTTGGCGAGGACTCCGCTCTCGATTTCGGCGCGGCTGTAATAAGGGACGCAGATGCCGGTCTGGTCGATCCTTCCGCGGCCAGTGGTTCCGTCGGGCCGGGTGCAGCGAACGAGGTCGGGCGGCACCATGTAGATTGGCACATAACCCGGCTGAGGCGTGCGCGACGCCTGGATTTCCGGCTCGTAATATCCAGTCGCGAACGCTTTCCCGGTCCCAACGCGGACCCAGTCGAACCTGTCGCGGAAAAAGGCAGCCGCCTGTTCCGGTGCCAGAGTCGCAGCTTCTGCGCAAAGCGGCGCCCAATCCTGCCCCTGCGCAAGCCCCGATTGATCCTGACGTCTCATCAGGGATGGGCAAGACGTCTTGAACGCACTCAAGGCACGCGTGGCCCACGCATCGTAGATCGTCGCAGCAGGAGGGACGATTGCGACCCCCGCTGCCAGCGCGTTCGCGGGCGGCGGCGGAGTCACCGGTACTGCGGGAGGCGGCACTGCGACCGGAGGCGGAGTGACCGTGGGCGGCGGAGTCGGCTGGGCGGCGCAGGCCGCGAGAAGCAAGGCAGAGGCGAGCGCGAATGCGCGGCGAGCGAAGCTCACGCCTCCTCGTCTGTCTCGATCAGCAGCCAGTTCGGATCGCGCGAGGCGAGATCGCGGCGGAAGGTCCAGAGGTCGCGGGTCTGGACAGCATCGCTGAGCGAGCCTGCGACGACCTGGCCTTCCGAATTTCGGGTAACGGCAGCGATATCTGCTTCGAAGCGGACGGTGACGACCGCGGTCGAGCGCTCCATCTCTGCTTCGGAGATCACGGCCTGCTCGATCGTCACGAGGCGATTGTCGAGGCTCAACCCGTCCTTTGTCCGCTGCTCCACGGCGCCCGCGAAAGTCTCGAACACATGGGCGTCGACATGCGGCTTCAGCGTATCCAGATCGCCCTTCCAGAACGCCTCCAAAACGAGCCGGTACGCCGCCTTGGCGCCCTCGAGGAACCGCGCGACGTCGAAGCTGGGATCGGCAGCGAGAATTGCCCGCACGCCAGGCCCCGCGAGGGGCACATAAGCAAGATCGCCGCCATTGTCGGCGCTCGGCGGAGTGACCGGCGCGTGAACGACCGGCGGATGGACGCGCGCGTCCTGGTCCGCCGGCTTCAGGATCGGCTGCTGCTCATGGCCGGTCCGTTCGCCGAGCACGCTGTAGAGACGAAGCCCGATGAACAAGGCAACCAGCGCGAGGATGACAATGACGGTCAAATCGAGAATCCCATTTGTATCAGCGCTCCAACATAATGTGTGGCGCGTAAATATTCCAACACCGAGCAACGCACGAACACGCCATTGCGCCCCATAAACGCGGCTGCTAGGCGCACGAGCCTGAAGTGCCGCCCCGAGCGGCCGCTCCCAACACTGCGCAACACCTTGCAAGGACAGCATTAAATGGCGGACCAGGAACCGGCCTCGAATGGCAACGGCTCGGGCGAGAACAGCAACGAACCACAGGTATCGATCCTCGCTCAATACACCAAGGATCTCTCGGTCGAGAACCCCAGCGCTCCGCAGGTATTTTCCTGGCAGGTCCAGCCCAGCCTCGACGTCCAGTTCAACATCGGCGTCAACCCCGCGAATGACGGCGTCCACGAGGTGATGCTGAAGATCGAGGTTTCGGCGCGCTCCGAAAACGGCGTCCACTTCGTCATCGACCTCACCTACGCGGGGCTGTTCGGCCTTCGTAACCTCCCCGAAGAGGCCCTTCAGCCGTTCCTTCTGATTGAGGCGCCAAGGCTGCTTTTCCCCTTCGCCCGGCAGATAATCTCCGAAGCGGTCTCGAACACCGGCTTTCCGCCGCTCCTCCTCGATCCGATCGACTTCGCCGGCGCCTATATGTCGCAGCTGCAGGGCCAGCAGGAAGGCGGACCCGCGGCGTTCCCGGCGAGCGGCGGCGAAGAGCCCGGCAACGCCTGAGCCTTCCGCAAGCCGTGCGGGCTTCTAGCCAATGAACCTCGCCCGTTCGCTTGGATCCATCGGCGGGCTGACGCTCGTCAGCCGAGTGCTCGGACTGGCCCGCGACATGCTGTTCGCGCAGTTCGTCGGCGCGAATTTCGCCTCCGACGCCTTCGCGGTCGCCTGGCGAATGCCGAACATGTTCAGGGCATTGTTCGCCGAGGGCGCATTCTCCGCGGCGTTCATCCCGATGTTCAACAAGAAGGTCGCCGACAAGGACGGGCCCGGACTTCCGGCGGGCATCGAGTTTGCGGACGATGCTCTTTCGGTGCTGCTTCCGGCGCTCGTCCTGATGACCATCATCCTCGAGGTCTTCGCATGGCCCGCGACCTACCTCATCTCGCTCGGGTTTCACGGCGCGTCGCATGAGCAATTCGCGTTCGCCGTCATGCTCGCGCGATTCACCTTTCCCTATCTGATGCTGATTTCGCTGGCTTCGCTACTCGGCGGAATCCTCAATTCGCTTCACAAATTCTGGGTCGCAGCCGCGGCCCCGATCCTCCTCAACATCGCGCAAATCGTCGCTCTGCTCTTCTTCCACACACACGAGCCGCTCAGCACGACGCGATACCAGGCAATCTCCGTCACCATCGGCGGCGCCCTCCAGCTGCTTTGGCTCATCCAGGCATGCTGGGCGAGCCACGTCCGGCTCAAGATCAAGCGCCCTACCCTCAATGAGGACGTCAAGCGGTTGATGCGGCTGATCGCTCCTGCAGCCGCTGGCGCGGGCGCGGTACAATTCAACCTCCTCGTCTCGACCGCGCTTGCGACCGGGCTCCTGGCTCACGGATCGGTTTCGTACATTTACTACGCCGATAGGCTGAACCAACTGCCGCTCGGGCTGATCGGCATCGGGCTTGGCACAGTGCTTCTTCCGACCATCTCGCACCAGCTCGGCCGCGGAGCCGAAGACGAAGCGATGCAGACCCAGAACCGCGGGCTCGAGCTCGCCTTGTTCTTCACCCTTCCCGCCACCGTCGCGCTGGTAGTTTGCGGAGTGCCCATCATCCGCGGGCTATTCCAGCATGGGCAGTTTGATGCTTTGGACGCGGTGAACACCGGCCAGGCGCTCGCCGCTTTCTCGATCGGCCTTCCCTCCTACATCCTGGTGAAGGTTCTCACCCCTGGCTATTACGCCCGTCACGATACGAAGACGCCGATGCGCTTCGCGATGATCTCGATCGCGGTGAACCTGGTACTCAACGTCGCGCTGATCCTCCCACTCAAACATGTCGGACCCCCGCTCGCGACCGCGCTCGCTTCGACAGTCAACGTTTGGATGCTTTACCGCACACTGAAAAAGCGCGGGCACTTCGAACCTGATGCAAGACTCAAGCGGCGGGCGCCCCGGCTGGCACTCGCGGCGATTCTGATGGGCGCCGCATTGTTCTGGGTGGGCCCGATGGTCGATCCTTATCTCACAGGATCGCTGGTACGCCGAGTGGGAGGCCTGGCGGCACTCGTCTCGGCAGGCGCCGTCGTCTACGCGATTGCATGTCTGGTCACGAGAGCATTCGTGCTCGAAGACATCAAACTGCTGACGAGGCGCGCGCAGAAGGCATGAGCGAGACCGAAACCAGACGCGTAGTGTCCGGAATCCAGCCGACCGGCGGGCTTCATCTCGGCAACCTGCTCGGCGCCATCCTTCGCTGGGTGCGGATGCAGGACGAGGTCGAATGCCTCTATTTCCTCGCGGATCTCCACTCGCTGTCGGAATATATGGACCCCGAAGAGCGCCGCGCGAGCGTCCGCGAAATGGCTGCGGCCTTGATCGCGAGCGGGATCGATCCCGCAAAGTCGACGTTGTTCGCGCAAAGCGCGGTCCCCGCTCATTCCGAGCTTTGCTGGATCCTCAACGGCACCGCCCGCATGGGATGGCTCAACCGCATGACCCAGTGGAAGGACAAGGCCGGCAAGGACCGTGAGGGCAAGTCGGTCGCACTGTTCGATTATCCCGTCCTCCAGGCCGCCGACATCCTGCTCTACCGGGCGACCCATGTCCCGGTGGGCGAGGACCAGAAGCAGCACATCGAGCTGACCCGGGACATCGCGCTCAAGTTCAACAACGACTACGACACCGAGCTGTTTGTCGTGCCCGCACCCTATATCGGCGGCGGGTCGGCGGCGCGGATCATGAGCCTGCGTGACGGGAAAGCGAAAATGTCGAAGTCCGATCCCTCGGAGATGAGCCGGATCCACCTGACGGACAGCGACGAGACCATCACCCAGAAGATCCGCAAGGCGAAGACGGACCCCGAACCGCTGCCCGACAATGCGGAAGCGCTGGACGCTCGCCCGGAAGCCAAGAATCTCGTCGGCATCTACGGCGCAGTGACCGGAGAGTCAGTCGAACAGGTCCTGGCGCGCTTCGCGGGACAGGGTTTCGGTACATTCAAGCCCGCGCTTGCCGAGGTTCTTGTCGATCTCATCGCGCCGATCCGCCAGCGTCTGGACGAGCTTCGCCGCGACCCGGCGGAGCTCGATCGTATTCTGGCAGAGGGTGCCGCGCGTGCTTCCGACCTCGCCGCTCCGGTCCTCGCCAGGGCCAGGTCGGCCGTCGGCCTGACGCAATAGCTCCCGCCGTGGAAATCAACAGCCGCCCGCATGCGCGACCATTGCCGCTGTCGCAGCGACTACATCAGATTGTCGAGGAAGAAGGTCCGGACCGTCTCACCTTCTCCGCTCTCGCGCTTCAACTGCACGCACGGGCGTGGGGCGGCCTGCTGGTGATCTTCGCGGCAATCAACGTCATACCGCTGCCCCCGGGCGCCAGCATCTTCTTTGCGATCCCGCTGATGATCGTAACGGCGCAGATGGCGTTCGGCCGCGCGAGCCCCTGGTTCCCCGCGCGAATCGACCGTCGCGGGGTCACGAAGGAAGAACTGCGCCGCCTGATCGCGAAAATGGAGTGGCTCGAAGTCCGCGTCGAACGGATGTTCAAGCCCCGCCTCGTTACGCTCACCGGCCCAACCGCAACTCGGCTGATCGGTATCGTCTCCTTCATCCTGGCGCTGATGACGATGTTACCAATCGTCCATGTGGCACCCGCGGCGGTTATCGTGCTCTTCGGGCTGGCCCTCGTTTATAGGGATGGGGCACTCGTCATCGCGGCCGCCGTCGCCGGCCTGACGGGCGCCGCAATTGCGATCTTCCTTATTTCTTCCGGCGCTGTCGCGATCGGCTACATCGCCCACCGGTTCGGATTCTAACGGCGCTCGACGAAGCGGGCCCGCCGGATTGCTCCGGCGGGCCCTTCCTCTCCGGCGATTCGGGGCGACCGGAAAGGCCACCTCCCTCTGATCGCGTGAAGCACGCCAAATGGCCGTGCTTCGCGACGATCAGCCTTCCAGCTGCCTCGTCAGCAACCGGATGTCCGCGTCGAGCTCCGCGTCGCTCGCGCGCAATTTCTCGATCTGGCGCACCGCATGGATGACCGTCGTGTGATCCCGTCCACCGAAGCGCCGGCCGATGTCCGGAAGGGACTTCGGGGTGAGCTGCTTCGACAGGTACATGGCAACCTGACGCGGCCGGGCGACTTCACGGGCACGGCGAGCGGAGGTCATCTCCGCCTTGCGAATCCGGTAATGCTCGGCGACCTGCGTCTGGATCTCATCGATCGAGATGCGGCGCTGGTTGGCGCGAAGGACGTTTGCGAGCACTTCCTCGACGAAGGCGATGTCGATCGCCCGGCCCGTCATCATCGCATAGGCGCCGATGCGGTTGAGCGCGCCTTCCAGCTCACGGATCGACGAGGTCACTCGGCGCGCAAGGAAGTCGATCACCGGGCGCGGCATATCCACACCCGGAAGCGACTCCAGCTTTGCGCAAATGATGTTGAACCGAAGCTCGTAATCGGCCGCGTTGATGTCCGCGACGAGTCCCCAGGACAGGCGTGACAGGATCCGCGGGGCAATTCCGTCGAGGTCCTGCGGCGCCCGGTCGGAGGTGATCACGAGCCGCCGCCCGGCAGTGATGATCTCGTTCATCGTGTGGAAGAATTCTTCCTGCGTGGAATCCTTGCCCGCGATGAACTGCACATCGTCGATCAGCAGCAGGTCGGCATTCCTCAGCCGCTGCTTGAAGCCGATCGTGTCATTTTCCTTCAGCGCCCGGATGAACTCGACCATGAACTTCTCGGCCGACATTGAGACGACGCGGGAGCCGCGATTGTGCTGAAGGAATGCATGCCCGATCGCATGCAAAAGGTGGGTCTTGCCGCGTCCGGTGCCGCCGTGGATGAAGAGCGGGTTGAACCCGACCGTCGGTGACGTAGCGAGCGTCCGCGCGGCAGTGGCGGCCACCTCATTCGCCTTGCCGACTACGAAGGTCTCGAACCGGTAGCGCGGATCGAAGTTTGGCGCGTTGGGGTCGCGTTCGGCGGGTGGCGGCGCCTCTTCGAGGATCAGTAGTGGAGCGGGTCGAGGGGCATCTGCCGCGGCGATCACGCGGACGTCGCGCACGATCGGAAGCACCGTCTTCCACGCGAGCGTCAGACGCTCTCCGAAATGCGAGCGCACCCAATCGGCCATGAACTGGCTCGGCATGACGAGGTCGAGCGTTCCGCTGTCAGGCTCGAAGGCGCCGAGCTCGGCCGGCTTCAGCCAACCGTCAAAGGTTCGTGCCCCAAGGTCGCGGCGAAGACCGTTCCGGATCGACTCCCAAGCCGCATCCAGCGGCGCCGAAACCGGCGCTACCGCCAGCTCGGCCGACGTATTCGCCCCTCCCGCCTGCACTGCTCCGCGCCTCCCTCGTCTTCCCCCAATTCACCGGGCAAAAGGATCCCGTTGCGCGTGACCCGAGTCGCGCGCGCTAGGCTTCTTTTCTCTCTTGCCCCCGGCACGGATTCGCGCCCGGAAAGACCTTTGTGAGATTGTCTGCGGCTGCTTGCAAGTGCCGTTTTTTCATCAAAGTGCAATAAAAGGCCTTGACATAGGAATCAGGCCGAAACTGCACAGAATTGGCGGAAAACTGCCATTTTGTTGGTTATCAGCGCGTTAACGAATTGCGCGAATCGCGGGAATTGCTGCATTTTTTTGACCGTTATGAAACAACAAGGGCCGCCGGTTTCCCGACGGCCCTAACGGTCGTTTGTAAATGGTGTTTTCTAGCCGAGCGAAGCGACGCGCTTCGACAGGCGCGAAATCTTCCTGGAAGCCGTGTTCCTGTGGATAACGCCGCGAGCGACGCCCCGTGCCATCTCCGGCTGCACCTTCTTCAGCGCTTCGGCGGCCTCGGCCTTCTTACCCGACGCGAGCGCGGTTTCGACCTGCTTGATGAAGGTCCGAATGCGGCTGATTCGCGAATGGTTGATCTCGGCGCGGTTCGCATTGCGGCGGATGCGCTTCTTGGCCTGCGGCGTGTTCGCCATTTTCTTCCTCTAGCTCAATGAAAAACGGCGCGGCCCATGGGCTCGCACCGAAGTGGCGGCTCCCCTACCCTCAACTCGGCTGGAGGTCAACGCTGGCAAGCGGGGCAATAGAAGGTCGAGCGGCCGCCCTGCACGATCCGCCGCACCCTTCCACCGCAGCTGCAAGGCTTGCCCTCGCGATCGTAGACCGCGAAGCTCTTGGGGAAGTAACCGAGCTCGCCATTCGGCGAAGCGAAATCACGAAGGGTCGATCCGCCTGCGGCGATCGCTTCGGCAAGCACGTCGTGGATTGCCGGAACGAGGCGCTTCAGCCGGTTGAGCGAAATGCTCCCCCCAGCGCGCCTCGGGTGAATGCCTGCCCGGTAGAGCGCCTCGCAAACATAGATGTTACCCAGCCCGGCAACGATGCCCTGATCCAGGAGCAGCAACTTGATCGCCGCCGTTCGGCCGGCGAGGCGCCTCTTGAGCTCGCGCGCATCGAGATCAAGGGGCTCCGGCCCCAGCGCAGCAAAAGGCGGCCATTGATCGAGCTCCCCGGTGCGAACGAGGTCGAGCGAGCCGAAGCGCCGTGCGTCATTCAGCGCAAGACGATGTCCGTCGTCCGTTTCGATGAGGAAATGGTCGTGCTTGGCCGTCTCGCTGGGGTCGATGCGCCAATGCCCCGACATTCCGAGATGGAAGACGAGCGTGTCTCCGCGGTCAGTGTCGATTAGCCCATATTTCGCGCGCCGCCGAAGGTCGGTGACACGCGTCCCGGTCAGGCGCTGCCCGAGGTCGACCGGCAAGGCGCGCCTGAGGTCGGGACGGCGCGCCTCGACGCGCTCAATGCGCCGTCCTTTCAGAACGCGCGACAATCCGCGGACGGTCGTCTCGACTTCGGGAAGCTCGGGCATGGAGCGCCGATATGGCGAAGGGCGTTCAACGCCGCTAGAGGCCCGAGGCTCATGAGCGACAAGGTCAATTTCGGCGACGAGCTGGTCAGCCCCGAGGAAAAGACGCGTCGCGTCGGCGAGGTCTTCAGTTCCGTCGCCCGGCGCTACGACGTGATGAACGACCTGATGTCGGGCGGAATGCATCGCCTGTGGAAGAACCGCTTCGTCAACCGGGTAAAGCCTCGGCCGGGCGAGAAGATCCTCGACATGGCCGGCGGCACCGGGGACATCGCCTTCCGGATGGCTCAGCGCGGCGCCCGCGTTACCGTCTCCGACATCAATGCAGACATGCTGGCCGTCGGCGAGCAGCGGGCCGAGCGGCGCGGCCTGAAGGGGCTGGTCTGGAAAGTGGAGAATGCCGAAAGGCTGAGCTTCGCCGACGCCAGTTTCGACGCCTATACGATCGTGTTCGGCATCCGGAACGTCACCGACATCCCCGCGGCCGTCCGTGAGGCGCATCGGGTGCTAAAGCGCGGCGGACGCTTTTACTGCATGGAGTTTTCGTCGAGCGACTGGCCAGGCTTCTCGAACCTCTACGATGCCTGGGCGTCGAACGTGATCCCGCGCATCGGCAAGGCTGTGGCGGATGACGAGGAAAGCTATCGCTATCTCGTCGAAAGCATCCGGCGCTTTCCCCGGCCGAATGCGTTCAAGGCGATGGTCGCGGACGCCGGCTTCGTCCAGGCTTCCGCCGAACCGATGTTTGGCGGCCTCGTCACTATTCACAGCGGTTGGAAGATTTGACGACCTGGGTCACCCATCTGTGGCGTCTCGGGAAATGGGGTCGGACGCTGGCGCGGCACGGTGCGCTTCGCGGGATCGAGGAAGATCCCCTGACCCCGTCGCCTGTCCGCCGACTCGCGCGGATCAGTCGATTTGGCGCTCGAATCCCGCCAACACCTGAGTATGCCGCAGCGCTCGTCGCGATCGGCCCGGCCGCAATCAAGCTCGGCCAGGCGCTTTCGACGCGTCCCGACTTGGTTGGCGAACGCGCAGCGGAAAACCTGTCACAACTGCAAGACGACCTGCCGCCCGCGCCCTTCCACCTAATCAAGCGGACCATCGAACAGTCCTTCGGCGCACCGCTCGAAAGCCTCTATTCCGAATTCGACGAGCGCCCCGTTGGAGCTGCCTCGATCGCCCAAGTGCATCGTGCGGTCACGACCGACGGCCGCGACGTCGCGGTGAAGGTTCTCCGTCCCGGCATCGAGGAAGAGCTCGCCAAGGCGATCGATACCTACGAGTGGGCGGCTGCCCACGTCGAGCGCTACGGCGGCGAGGCCGAGCGCCTTCGACCCCGTCTCGTCGTCGCGCACTTCAAGCAATGGACCGCACGCGAGCTGGACTTACAGCGCGAGGCCGCATCCGCGTCGGAGCTTCGTGAAAATATGGTCGCCGAGCCGGGCTATTACGTCCCGGACATCGATTGGAGGCGCACGGCGAGGCGCGTCCTCACCATGGAATGGCTCGACGGAATCAAGCTCAACGACCGCGAGGCGCTGATTGAAGCAGGACATGATTGCGATGCCCTCGCCGCGACGCTGGTTCGTGCTTTCCTTCGCCAGGCAGTGGTCGACGGCTTCTTCCACGCCGACCTTCATCATGGGAACCTGTTCGCGCTTGCCGACGGGCGCCTTGCGGCGATCGATTTCGGAATCATGGGGCGCATCGATCGCCGAGCGCGCGTCTGGCTCGCGGAAATCCTGTACGGCCTGATCAACGGCGACTATCGCCGCGTCGCCGAGATCCATTTCGAAGCGCAATACGTTCCGCCGCACCACAGCGTCGAGGAATTCGCGACCGCGCTTCGCGCCGCAGGCGAGCCGATGCGAGGCCTTCCGGTCAAGGACATCAGCGTGGGACGGATGCTGGAAAGCCTGTTCGCCATTACGCGCGACTTCGACATGCGCACGCAGCCGCACCTGCTGCTGCTTCAGAAAACGATGGTGATGAACGAGGGTGTCGCCGCCGCGCTCGATCCCAACATCAACATGTGGGACACCGCCGAGCCCTTCATCCGCGAATGGATCCGCTCGGAACTCGGCCCTGAAGCTTATTATGCCGACCGGATTATCGAACTGATCCGGGCCGTGAAGAAGATCCCGGCGTTAATCGATCGGCTCGACGAATATTATCCGCCACGCGGCGCGGCCCCGCCGCCACCGCCGTTGCCCGACATCGCGGTAATCGAGCACCGGGCCTGGTGGGGCTACGCGTTCGCCGGCGTGATCGGCGTGGCAGTCGGCGCGCTGCTGCTGTTTGTGCTAGGCTGAACCAATGGCAAAGGTTCTCCTCATCGTCGGCGGGGGCATCGCGGCCTACAAGTCGCTGGAGCTTGTCCGGCTGCTGAAGAAAGCGGGCCACGAGGTCACTCCCGTGCTGACCAAAGGCGGCGAGCATTTCGTTACCGCGATGAGCCTTGGCACGCTCGCCGAAAGCCAGGTTCACAGCTCGCTTTGGGAACTGAAGGACGAGGTCGAGATCGGCCACATCCAGCTTTCACGTGCGGCTGAGTTCGTGCTCGTCTGCCCGGCGACGGCCGACCTGCTTGCGAAGATGGCGGCAGGAATCGCCGACGATCTCGCGACGACCTTGCTGCTCGCGACCGACAAGCCGGTCATCGTCGCCCCGGCGATGAACGTGCGCATGTGGAACCACGCGGCGACGCAGCGAAATATCGCCCAGCTCAAGGCGGACGGCGTTCGTGTCATCGATCCAGCCGAGGGCGAAATGGCGTGCGGCGAGTTCGGTCCGGGCCGACTGCCGGAGCCGCAGGACATCATGGACCAGCTCGCCGACCTACTGAAGTGAGCCTCGCTGGAAAGCACATCCTGGTAACCGCCGGGCCGACACACGAGCCGATCGATCCCGTGCGGGTCATCGCAAATCGCTCCTCGGGACGACAGGGTTTCGCGATCGCCGCGGCCGCTGCCGATGCGGGCGCGCGCGTGACACTCGTGGCAGGCCCCGTCGCCCTCGAGACTCCACGGGGAGTGGACCGTATCGACGTGGAAACCGCGGAGCAGATGGCCGACGCCGTGTTCGGCGCACTCCCCGCCGAAGTGGCGATCCTGGTCGCAGCGGTCGCAGACTGGCGCGTAGTACCGTCGGCGACGAAGTTGAAGAAGGGCGAAGGACCGCCGGCACTGAAGTTCTTGCCGACGCGCGACATTCTCGCGGAGCTCTCCGCATCGCCAAAGCGCCCTTCGCTCCTAATAGGCTTTGCCGCCGAAACCGACCGCGTCGTCGAGCAGGCCGTCGCCAAGCGGCGAGCGAAAGGCGCCAACTGGATCGTCGCGAACGATGTCTCGGGGGACGTGATGGGTGGCCACCGGAACCGCGTTCACCTCATCACAGAACAAGGGGTCGAGGATTGGCCAGAGGCGAGCAAGGATGAAGTTGCACGACAGCTTATCGCGCAGATCGCCGATACCCTAGGCTGAAGCGCAGGCTCGGCAGCCTGTATCCGGTGGGATCCGCATCGCGCGCCAGCCAAGCGTCTCGCCGTCGAACAGGTGGAGCTGGCCCGACAGATCGGGACCCACCCCGATGATCGAATTGACGACCATCAACGCGGCAAAGCTCCCGACCGTCGCCGTCAGGGCGCCGAGCACGCCCAGCTCCGCGCAGTTGTCGCAATCGTCGCTGTCGAACGCGTCGCCTACGAAGCAGCGGTAGCAGGGTCGGCCTCGAAACAGGCCTACCTGACCCTGGAACTGCACCGCGGCGGCTGCGAGCAACGGAATGTCCAGCTCTACACACACGTCGCTGACCGCCAGGCGCGTCGCAAAATTGTCGCTGCCGTCGATCACCAGATCGTGGCCAGCGACGAGGTCCGGCGCATTTTCGCCATTGATCCTCTCCTGCTTGGGAACGACGTCGATGAAGTGGTTGAGCTTACTGACGAATTCGGAAGCGAGCACCGCTTTCGGCTGCCCGGCGTCGCTTTCGCTGAAAAGGGGCTGGCGGTGAAGATTGGTTAGTTCGACCACATCGGAATCGATGATGGTCAGTCTTCCGACCCCAGCACTGGCGAGAGCCGGGATGACGGCACTCCCGATGCCGCCCGCACCGATTACGGCAATTCTTGCGGACTTGAGCTTGCGCTGCCCGACCCCGCCGACCTGCGGCAGGACGATGTGCCGGGCGTAACGCTCCAGTTCCTCGTCGGAGAGGCTCACCGGCCTGTCGAGCCGAAGCCTCCGGCTCCCCGGCCGGTTTCGCCGAGCGCTTCGACCTCTCGGAAATCTGCGCCAAGCACCGGCGCCGGCACCAGTTGCGCAATGCGTTCGCCGCGGCGGACCTCGAACGCCTCGCTGCCGAGATTGGCGAGGATCACCTTCACCTCGCCGCGATAGTCGCTGTCGATGGTGCCGGGCGTGTTGAGACAAGTAATGCCGTGCTTGAGCGCGAGGCCCGATCGCGGGCGAACCTGTACTTCATAACCTTCGGGAATCGCGATCGCGAAGCCGGTTGCGACTGCATGGCGGCCGCCAGGGGCAAGCGTGACGTCCTCCGCTGCGACGACGTCGAGCCCGGCTGCGTGCTCGGTTGCCCTGGTGGGAAGCGGCAATCCCTCGCCGTGCGCCAAGCGCTGGAGCTCAATCTCGATCATTTCGACTTCTTCCGCACGCCTTTGCGGCCGCCCTTCTTCGCCGGTCCCTTCGCGGCTCGCTCATCGATCAGTCGAATTGCTTCGTCCAGAGCGACGGCTTTCGGATCGGCACCCTTCGGCAGCGTCGCATGGGTGGTCCCGTCGCTGACATAAGGACCGTAGCGGCCCTCCATGACTTTGACGTCCTTGCCGTTCGGATGCGTGCCCAACACCGCGATTGGTTCGCGCGAAGCGCCGCTCCTTCCTCCGCCGGTGGCGGCGTCGGCGAGCTTGGCGACGGCGGCGTTCATACCCGTCTCGAATACCTCTGAGGTCGAGCCGAGCTTCGCATATTTGCCATCGTGCGCGAGATACGGGCCATACCGGCCGATCGACGCAGTGATCGCCTTCCCAGTCTCTGGATGCGCGCCGATCTCGCGCGGCAGGGACAGGAGGCGTTCCGCGACCTCCGCTGTTACATCATCGAGCGGCACGTCCTTCGGGATCGAGGCGCGCTTGTCGTCCCGCTCGACATAAGGACCGAAGCGCCCCGTCTTCAGCAGGATTCCCGCGCCGAGCTCCTGCGGCCCATCGCTCTGCGCCTGGTCGCCGCCCTGGCCGAACTTCTGGGTGTAACGGCATTCCGGATAGTTCGAGCAGGCGACGAACGCGCCGAACTTGCCGCCGCGCAGCGACAGCTGCCCAACGCCGCATTGCGGGCACAGCCGCGGGTCGGTCCCGTCTGCGCGCGGGGGGTAGAGCCATGGCGCGAGGAATTCGTCGAGCGCCTGGGTGATCTCGCTCGGCTTCTGGTCCATGACCTCGCCAGCCTTGGGCTTGAAGTCGCGCCAGAAGTCGTCGAGCAATTTCTGCCAGTTGAGTCGCCCGCCGGAGACGTCGTCCAGCTCTTCCTCGAGTTCGGCCGTATAGTCGTAGCTGACGTATCGCTCGAAGAAGCGCTCGAGGAATGCCGTCACTAGCCGCCCACTCTCCTCCGGAACGAAGCGGCCCTTGTCGACCCGCACATATTCGCGGTCCTTCAGAGTCTGCAGAGTTGCGGCGTAGGTCGACGGACGGCCGATCCCGAGTTCCTCCAGGCGCTTGACCAAGCTCGCCTCGGAATAACGCGGTGGAGGCTGCGTGAAATGCTGGGTCGCCTCGACCTCGGTCTTGGCAGGCATGTCGCCTTCACGCAGCGACGGCATGCGCGTGGCGTCTTCGTCCTCGGCCTTTTCGTCGCGGCCTTCCTCGTAGAGGGCGAGATAACCGGGGAAGAGAACCACCTGCCCGGTTGCCCGAAGAACCGCTTTGCCCGTGCCGTCGGCAAGTTCGACAGTCGTCCGCTCGAGCCGCGCCGAGGCCATCTGGCTCGCCAGGGCTCGGTTGTAGACCAGCTCGTACAGGCGTCCGTGGTCTCCCGATGCCGCGCGCGACCGGTCGAAGTCGGTCGGGCGAATTGCCTCGTGCGCCTCCTGCGCGTTCTTGATCTTGCTCTGGTACTGCCGCGGCTTGTCCGGCACGAAGCCCGCATCGTAGCGCGTAGCGATCGCCCGGCGAGCCGCGCTCACCGCTTCCGGCGCCATGTCGATGCCGTCCGTCCGCATGTAGGTGATGAGGCCGTCCTCGTAGAGCGACTGCGCGACGCGCATCGTGTGGCTCGCAGAGAAGCCGAGCTTGCGCGCCGCTTCCTGCTGCAGCGTCGAGGTGGTGAACGGCGGCGGCGGGTTTTTGGCGAACGGCTTGGTCTCGACCGAAGAGACGGTGAACCTCCCCGCCTCGACCGCGGCCTTTGCAGCCTCGGCCTCGTCGCGGCTGCCGATAGTCAGCCGTTCAATCTTCCTGCCGTCGAACTGAGCCAGTCGAGCAGTGAAGCTCTGACCGTCCTTTTCGAACGTCGCGATAACTGCCCAATATTCTTGCGGCTTGAAGACCTCGATCTCTCGCTCGCGGTCTACGATCAGGCGAAGCGCGACGGACTGCACCCGACCCGCCGACTTCGCGCCGGGAAGCTTCCGCCAGAGGATCGGCGAGAGCGTGAACCCGACGAGATAATCGAGCGCTCGGCGGGCCTTGTAGGCGTCGATGAGATCCTCATCGAGCCCGCGCGGCTTCTTCATTGCCTCGGTCACTGCCGAGTTGGTGATCGCGTTGAAGGTGACCCGCTGCACCTCCTTCGGAAGCGCCTTCTTCTGCCGAAGCACCTCCTGGACGTGCCAGCTGATCGCCTCTCCTTCGCGATCGGGGTCGGTCGCGAGGATCAACGTATCCGCGTTCTTCGCTTCGTCGGCGATCGCCTTCAGCTGCTTCGCCCGGTCCGGCGAAACCTGCCAAAGCATGTCGAAATTCTTGTCCGGATCGACGGAGCCATCCTTGGGCGGAAGATCGCGCACGTGCCCGAACGAGGCGAGCACACGGTGCCCGCTCCCGAGATATTTCTCGATGGTCTTTGCCTTGGCCGGCGATTCGACGACGACCAGCTTCACTTCTTTGCCTCACGCATACGCGTAAGGTGGAGACCGGCCTTGATGTTCGTCAAGCGGGCCTGAGGCTGACCTTGTTGCCGGCGTGGCGGTCGAGCCGCCCGGCGAGGTCCATCTCGAGCAGCGCCGTCTGCACGGACCCGGCTGGAGCACCGGACAAGCGGATGATTTCGTCGACTGGGACCGGCGACGGTCCGAGGAGCGCTTCGACGGACGCAAGGACGTCCTCGCCGTCGAGCATCTCCTCCGGCCGATGCTCGTATGTCGTATGCTCAGAGCGCACCTGCGTCTGGTAGGGCCGGATCGCCTCCACCACGTCGGCGGCATTCTGGACCAATGTCGCCCCGTCGCGGATCAGCAGATTGCAGCCCTGGGCGCGCGGATCGAGCGGGGAGCCCGGCACCGCCATGACCTCCCGCCCGGCCTCAGCGGCCAGTCGGGCCGTGATCAGCGAGCCGGATCGCGGGGCGGCCTCGACGACGACGGTCCCGCTGCTCATCCCGGCAATGATCCGGTTGCGATACGGGAAGTGGCGCGCCCTCGGCTCCGTGCCCAGCGGCATCTCAGCAAGCACGAGACCGCTTTCGTAGAGCGATTTCTGCCTCGCTTCGTTCTCGGGCGGATAGAAGACGTCGATGCCGCCGGCGATCACGCCGATCGTGCCCGTATCGAGGGCGCCGTCATGTGCCGAGCTGTCGATGCCCCGCGCGAGCCCGGAAACCACTGCCAGGCCCTCGTGCCCGAGCTCGTGCGCCAGCCCGCGCGCGAAGCGGCATGCGGCTGCGGATGCATTGCGAGCGCCGACGATCGATATCGACTGACGGTCGAGAAGTTTGAGGTCACCTCTCGCGATGAGAAGCGGCGGCGCATCCTCAAGTTCCGCGAGGAGCGGCGGATAGAGGCCCTGGCCCAATGCGAGAAACCTCGCTCCGAACTTCTCGACCTTTGCAATTTCGCGCTGGGCATCATCCCGAGTGCGTAGCGCCGGCGCCTTCCCGCCGCCGCGCCGAGCGAGGTCCGGCACCGCCGCGAGTGCGGCTGACGGACTCCCGAAGCGGGCAATCAGCTGGCGGAAGGTGACGGGCCCGATTCCGGGCGTACGCAACAGTCTCAGGCGGTCGACGAGGTCTTCGATCCTATTCGTGGCTCGGTTCCTTTCCTCAGGCGAAGGATGTTTTCGCGGTGCTTCCAGAGGACCAGCAACGCGAAACCGAGCAGCAGTGGGACGTAGGACGAATTAAGAGCGTAGGCGACGATGGGGGCGGTGGCGGCGGCCGTCATTCCTGCGAGAGACGAGATTCGGAGCGTCATCAGGAGGAAGAGCCAGACGGCGGCATAGACGAGGGCGGCGGGCCAAAGCAAAGCAAGCAGGATTCCGAGCAAGGTCGCGACGCCCTTGCCCCCGCGAAAGCCGAGCCAGACCGGATAGAGGTGGCCGATCAGCGCTCCGCTTGCCGCAAAGGCAGCCATCTCTCGGCCGAACAGCAGCTGCGCAATCAGGATGGCGGCCGTCGCCTTGAGACAGTCGAGCGCGAGCGTCAGCGCCGCGAGCCACCTGCTGCCGGTACGAAGCACGTTGGTCGCGCCGATGTTGCCCGACCCGATCTCCCGCACGTCACCCTTCCCGGCGAGGCGCGTCAGCAGAAGCCCGAACGGAATCGACCCGAACAGATAGCCGAGCGTCAGGGCGAAGAGCATCTCGCGGGTCATGCGTGCAGGTGAGTAGCAAACCGGAACGGCTGCGCAACTTGCGACCAGGCGTGGTCCGCGCCACAGAGTTGCCGTGAACCCAAGTGCCCCTATCCTATTTTTTGATTCCGGCGTCGGCGGACTGTCGGTAATGGAGCCGACGCGCCGGCTGCTTCCCAATGCTCCGATCGTCTACGCAGCCGACAGCGCCGGATTTCCCTACGGCAAGCGCAGCGAGACTGAGATCGCGAGCCGCGTGCCGGCGCTCCTCGGCCGCCTCGTCGAGCGATTCCACCCGCGCCTCGCTGTGATCGCGTGCAACACCGCGTCGACCATCGCGCTCGACCATGTTCGCTCCGCGCTCGACCTTCCGGTGGTCGGCACGGTGCCGGCAATCAAGCCGGCTGCCGAGATGTCGAAGACCCGCGTGATCGGCGTGCTCGGCACCGAGGCAACCGTGCGCCAGCCCTATGTCGACGACCTAGCCGCCAGGTTCGCCTCGGACTGCACGATCGTCCGCCACGGTTCGCCGGAGCTGGTCGAGCTCGCCGAGGCGAAGCTCGCCGGTGAGAAGATCGAACATCAGTCCATCACGTCCGCCGTGCAGCCGATGTTCGACGCTGCGGGCGGCGGCAACATCGACACGGTCGTTCTCGCCTGCACCCATTTCCCGCTGCTCCAGGATGAGCTTCGCGCCGCCTTCCCCAATGTCGCTTATGTCGACGGCGGGCCCGGAATCGCCAGGCGCATCGCCTATCTGACCGAGGAGCAGCCGTGGCCATCCTCGCCGCCCCAGGGCATCATGCTGTTCACTGGCGCTCCGATCCGCCGGCCGCTCGACAGCGTCCTGGCCAAACTTGGCATTGGTCAAATCCTGACCCTCTGACCTGTTGCGAGTCGTTCGCAATGGAATTGCGCTGACCCGAGAGCTAAAGGCCCGCCCGAGCGAGATCTCCTCTGGACTACGACAGCATCTTCCGATCCGCGATCGAGCGCCTTCATGACGAGGGCCGCTACCGCGTGTTCATCGATATCCTGAGGACCAAGGGCAGCTTCCCCAACGCGCATTGCTTCGGCGGCAACGGGCCCAAGCCGATCACCGTCTGGTGCTCGAACGACTATCTCTGCATGGGCCAGCACCCGGTTGTGGTCGAGGCGATGGAAAAGGCGTTGCACGAAGTCGGCGCCGGATCGGGCGGCACACGCAACATCAGCGGCAACACACATTACCACACCAAGCTCGAAGCAGAGCTCGCCGGCCTCCATGGCAAGCAAGGCGCGCTGCTGTTCACTTCCGGCTATGTCTCTAACGAGGCAGCCTTGTCGACGCTGGGCAAGCTCTTGCCGGAATGCCTCATTTTTTCGGACGAGCTCAATCACGCCTCGATGATCGCCGGCATCAAGAGCTCGGGCTGTGAGAAGCGCGTATTCCGCCACAACGACCTCGAACATCTCGAAGATCTGCTTGCCGCCGCAGATCCGGATGTCCCCAAGCTGGTCGCGTTCGAGAGCGTCTATTCGATGGACGGCGACATCGCGCCGATCGCTGCGATTTGCGACCTTGCCGACAAGTATAATGCCCTAACCTATCTCGACGAGGTCCATGCCGTCGGCATGTACGGGTCGAGCGGCGGCGGAATCTCGGAGCGTGACGGCGTCGCCGAGCGCCTGACGATCGTCGAGGGCACGCTCGGCAAGGCGTTCGGAGTGATGGGCGGCTATATCGCGGCCGACAAGACGATCATCGACTGCATCCGCTCCTACGCCCCCGGATTCATCTTCACGACCAGCCTGTCTCCGGTACTCGTCGCTGGAGCCCTCGCAAGCGTCCGCCATCTCAAGGCCTCCGCCGAGGAGCGCCAGGCGCAGCAGGAAGCGGCCGCGATGCTAAAGGCCAAGTTCGACGCCGCCGGCCTGCCACTGATGCCGAGCGTCACGCACATCGTCCCGCTGCTGATCGGCTGCCCGGTGAAGACCAAGCGTATCAGCGACATATTGCTCGCCGAGTACGGCCTCTACGTCCAACCGATCAACTTCCCGACCGTCCCGCGCGGCACCGAGCGGCTGCGCTTCACCCCCGGCCCCAGCCATAGCGCGGAGATGATGGACGAGCTGGTGGATGCTTTGGTCGAAATCCTTGGCCGCGAGGAGCTTCGCGCCGCCGCTTAGGCTGGCGAATCCTGCGCACCTGCCTTAGTCAGGAGTCATGCGCATCGCTCTTGTCGCGGATCACGCCGGCTACCTACTCAAGGACGAACTCGCTCGCTGGCTCGGCGAGCAGGGCCATGAGGTCACCGACCTTGGCACCAACGGCCCCGAAAGCGTCGACTATCCGGAATATGGAGCCCGCGTCGCCAAAGCCGTCGCTTCGGGCGAAGCCGAACGAGGGATTGCGATCTGCGGGTCGGGTATCGGCATTTCGATTGCGGTCAACCGCAACCCGCACTGCCGTTGCGCGAGGGTCAGCGACCCGCTTTCCGCCGAGCTTGCACGCGAGCACAATGACGCCAACGTCCTTGCGCTCGGCGCTCGCCTGATAGGCAGCGACATGGCCAAGGCCTGTGTACTCGCCTTCCTTGACACTGATTTCGCCGGCGGGCGCCACCAGCGCCGCGTCGACCAGCTCTCCCACGAATTGCAGGATAGCGACTGATGGCCACCGCCGCCGACCTCGAACGACAGCAAAGCTACCGGGTGCCGCAAGGCTTCTTCACCAGTGGCCTCAGCGAGATCGATCCCGCGGTCGAGGATGCCGTTCACGATGAACTTCGCCGCGAGCAGACGCAGATCGAGCTGATCGCCTCGGAAAATATCGTTAGCAAGGCGGTGCTCGAGGCTCAGGGCTCCGTTCTCACCAACAAATATGCCGAAGGCTATCCGGGCCGGCGCTACTACCAGGGTTGCGCGCCGTCGGACGCCGTCGAGACGCTGGCGATCGAGCGGGCGAAGAAGCTGTTCGGTTGCGGTTTCGCCAACGTTCAGCCGCACTCGGGCGCGCAGGCGAACGGCGCGGTGATGATGGCCCTGCTGAAGCCCGGCGACACGATCATGGGCCTCAGCCTCGCTGCGGGCGGGCACCTGACCCACGGGGCGCCGCCGGCACAGTCCGGCAAGTGGTTCAATGCGATTCAATATGGTGTCCGCCAGGACGATCATCTGGTCGATTTCGACGAGGTGGAACGCCTTGCGAAGGAGCATCGGCCAAAGCTGATCATCGCGGGCGGCTCGGCCTATCCGCGCATTTTCGATTTCGCCCGCTTCCGGCAGATTTGCGACGAGGTCGGGGCATTGTTCCTCGTCGACATGGCGCATTTCGCGGGCCTTGTTGCGGCAGGCGAGCATCCGACTCCCTTCGGCCATGCGCATGTCGTCACGACCACCACCCATAAGACGCTTCGCGGACCGCGCGGCGGGATGGTCCTCACCGACGACGAAAACATTGCGAAGAAGATCAACTCGGCGGTGTTCCCCGGGCTTCAGGGTGGACCGCTCATGCATGTCATTGCTGCGAAAGCGGTCGCGTTCGGCGAGGCGCTCCAGCCAGAGTTCAAGGCCTATGCCAAGGCGGTAATCGCCAACGCCAAGACGCTGGCCGGCCGGCTGAGGGAACGCGGTGCCGATCTCGTCGCGGGAGGCACCGACACGCATCTCGCCCTGGTCGACCTGCGTCCGCTTGGCCTGACCGGCAAGGACGCGGACGAGAGTCTCGAGCGCGCCGGGATAACCTGCAACAAGAACGGCGTCCCGTTCGACCCGCTCCCGCCGGTCAAGACCAGCGGGATTCGCGTCGGTTCTCCCGCCGGAACCACGCGCGGTTTCGGCGGGGCCGAGTTCCGCGACATCGCCGACATGGTCGCCGACGTGCTCGACGGTCTTAAAGAGAACGGTCTCGAGAACAACGGCGCGGTCGAATCCCGGGTGAACGAGCGCGTTCGCGACCTTTGTGCGCGCTTCCCAATCTACCAAGGATAGCGTTTTGATGGTCGTTCGCGCAGGCGCTCACTAATGCGCTGCCCCTTCTGCGCCCACGAAGACAGTCAGGTTAAGGACAGCCGTCCGAGCGAGGATGGCGCCGCCATCCGCCGGCGCCGCCAGTGCGAAGCATGTGGCGCGCGCTTTACGACGTTCGAGCGGGTCCAGCTGCGCGACCTCACCGTCGTCAAGAAGAACGGCGAGCGAGAGCCGTTCGACCGCGACAAGCTTGCCCGCGCCATTGGCCATGCCACGCGCAAGCGCGACATTGCTGCCGACAAGATCGATCGGATGGTGACCGGCATCCAGCGGCGCCTCGAGACGCAGGGGGATGAGGTCAAAAGCGCGGAAATCGGCGAAGCCGTGATGGACGGTCTCAAAGCCCTCGATCATGTCGCCTACATCCGCTTTGCGAGCATCTACAAGGATTTCAGCGAGCCCGGCCATTTTGCCGAGATTGCGGAAAGCGTCGAAAAGGAGGCCTCCCCGGCGCCGCCGCGCGACAAGCTGCTGTGATGAAGCCGGTCATCGTCCTTGTCCGCCCCCAGCTCGGTCAGAATATCGGCAAGGCTGCGCGGGCGATGCTCAACTTCGGGTTGACCGAGATGCGCCTAGTCGCCCCTCGCGACGGCTGGCCCAACCCCGACGCCGGTCCAGCGGCAAGCGGTGCGGATGCGGTTCTTGAGCAAGCCCAAGTCTTCGACACTGCTGAACAGGCGATCGCGGATTGCAGCCTGGTCTTCGCATCGACAGTCCGCCGCCGCGACCTCGTCATGCCGGTCCTCGGGCCCGAGGAGATGGCGGACCGGATCGCGGCGTCATCCGAGAGAAGCGCGATCCTGTTCGGTGCCGAGCGCTCCGGCCTCGAGACCGACGAAGTAGCGCTTGCCAAGGCCATCGTGACGGTCCCCATCAACCCGGACTTCGGTTCGCTCAACCTCGCCCAAGCAGTGATTCTGCTCGCTTACGAGTGGTCGCGGCGGGGGCAGCTCGCGCAACCGCCGGCGAAGGATCTCGAGCCCCCTGCCCCGCACGGCGAGCTTGAAGGGATGATCGGCCAGCTAAATGACGAGCTTGAAGCGAAGGGCTATTTCTTTCCGCCCTCCCGCACGGTGGCGACCAAGAACACGCTCCGAACCATCTTCACCAAGACGGGCTGGTCATCGCGCGAGTTGAAGGCGGTCCGTGGAATCATCCGAGCGCTGGTCAATCCACCGCGAGAGCGCTGAAGATTGCACGATTGCTGCCGTTTGCGCATGATGCAATGAGTTATCGCGCGATTCCATGCACATAGGGGTAAGCTGTGTTGATCTTTCTCGCTCTTCTCGCCGTGAGCCCCGCGGCCCCGCCGTCCACGAGGCCTGACCCCGACCCAAATGATCCCGTCATATGCCGTCGGTCCGAGGCCGAAACGGGCACGCACATGCGTTCCAAGCCGACCTGCATGCACAAGTCGCAGTGGGACTATCTGAAGCGGGATGCCGAGAACCAGATGAAAGACCAGAAAAACAAGCTGGTCGAACCCAGCCGGGCAGGCAACCGGGCAACGCCGCAATAACCGGCGCGGACCGGGTTGAAACTTTCTCCCCTCTCGTCTAGGTGCGCCGCTCGCAATTGATCCCGCATGCCCGGTGAAGCGGTGATCGCGCCAGTCGCAAGGATTGGTGGTGCGGTCCCGGGCATTCTTAAGACACGCGAATTGGAGAACGACACGTGACGAAGCGCACCAGCGCCAAATACAAGCTCGACCGCCGCATGGGCGAGAATGTCTTCGGACGGCCCAAGAGCCCGGTCAATCGCCGTGAATATGGTCCCGGCCAGCACGGCCAGCGCCGCAAGAGCAAGATCAGCGACTACGGCATTCAGCTTCGCGCCAAGCAGAAGCTGAAGGGCTATTACGGCGACATCACCGAAAAGCAGTTCAAGAAGAACTACACCCAGGCGACCGCCATGAAGGGCGACGCCTCGCAGAACCTCATCGGCCTCCTCGAGCGCCGGCTCGACATGGTCGTCTTCCGCGCCAAGTTCGCACCGACGATCTGGGCGGCTCGCCAGCTGGTCAGCCACGGCCATATCCGCGTCAACAGCGTGAAGTGCAACATCGCTTCGCGGAAGGTCGACGTTGGCGACGTCGTCGAGCTCGGCCCGAAGGCGCAGGAAATGGCGTTGGTGATCGAGGCTCAGAGCCTCGCCGAACGCGATATCCCCGACTATGTCGTTCCGGACGGCACCTCAAAGATCACCTTCACTCGCGTGCCCAAGCTCGACGAAGTTCCCTATCCGGTGCGGATGGAGCCGAACCTCGTGATCGAGTTCTACTCGCGCTAATTCCGCGAGACCGGCGAATTCAGGAAGGGCGGCTGTTCGGCCGCCCTTTTTGCTGGGACGGTTCGGAGCATCCCGACCAGCCCCTTCTTTCCGGTAGGAGCAAGAAGGATTAAGCCGCAGGCCTGCTCGTCCGGTGGAGGGTTCTATCTTCGAGAACAGCGGGTTGCGGCGGATTGCTCGCGAGCTGGTGCACATTGTTCGGAGGATGCGGGCCCGCCTGTCCCGGCGTTCGGAGGGTTTTGCCAGCTCCGAGCCGCTCAGCCGATCCGGATTTGATCGTGGGACGCCCGTCGATCGTTACTATATCGAACGCTTCCTCGCGGCCCATGCCGAGGACATTCGCGGGCGCGTGCTGGAGGTCGGTGAAGACCTTTATTCAGGCAAGTTCGGGAAGGGCCGGATCGACAGACAGGACACTCTCCACATTGATTCATCGAATGCAGCGGCTACCATCGTGGGTGATCTCGGGCAGCCCGGACTGCTCCCGCCGCGAAGTTTCGATTGCATCATCCTTACGCAGACCCTGCAGTATGTCTTCGACCTTCCCGCTGCCTTGAAGCAAATCCGGAGCTCTCTACGGCCGGGCGGAGTTCTCCTCGTCACCGTACCTGCGATCGCGCCGATCACCCCCGACGACTGGCAAGACAGCTTTTACTGGCGCTTCACCGAGGCCTCGTTGAAACGATTGCTGATGGAGGTGTTCGACCCAGCCAAAGTCGAAACCTCGCCGTTGGGGAATTTCTACGCGGCAATCGCCTTTCTGCGCGGTGCAGCGGTTCAGGAGCTTGAAGAAAGGCAGTTGCAGGCGGTGATGCCTGAATTTGCGATCGTGGTTGCCGCCCGCGCCACTGCCTGAAGAGGAGTGCGTTCCGATCCTGCGTTCACTGCTGACGAAGGCCCGCGCGCCAGCGCTTCGGAGGACTAGGCTGTGGAGCCGTCCGGTAACTCGTCCTTCTATCCTCATGTACCACCGCATTGCCGAGGACAGCTTCGACCCCTGGGGCCTAGCGGTTTCGCCCTCTCGCTTCGCCGATCATTTGCGCTGGCTTCGAGAGAGCCGTGTGGTTTTCCCGTTGGCTGAGTTCGTGGCGAGGCACGAAGCGCGCGAACTACCGCAGAACGCGGTCGCATTGACGTTCGACGATGGTTACGCCTGCTCTGCTGAGGTCGCGGCGCCATTGCTGGAAGATGCCCGACTACCGGCGACCATTTTCATCCCGGCTGAGCTGATCGAGCGCGGAAACCCCTTCTGGTGGGACGAACTGCGCATGCTGGTTTTCACCCACGCTGGAAAACAGCTAACCCTCGACGGCAAGCAGGTCGACCTTGGGCTTTGCCATCCGGACGATGATCGATGGGCCCCGGGCGCACGACCGCGAACCCCTCGCCAGAACGCATTTCGGCGAATCTGGGCTGCCCTGAGGGAGAAGCCCCCACTCAAGCTGGACGCAGCGATGGAGGGGATTCGATCACAGGCTCCAGAGGCGACAACCAGGGACGGGCCTCGCCCAATGAGTCCGCAGCAGGTGCGGAACACGTCGAGCAGCTTGATCCAGTTCGGCTCGCATGCGCTCACCCACCCGTGGCTCACAAGCCTTAACAACACGGAGAAGCGAGCCGAGATAGGCGAAAGCATCGAACGCGTCGGAAAGCTTGCCGGCCGGCGTCCCACAGCCTTCGCCTATCCTTACGGAGATTTCGACGCGGATTCGGAACGGCTTGCTGAGGAGGCAGGATTCCTCTGCGCCTGCGCGACCATGGGACGCCCGATTGCACCGGATTCGCGCATGTTCGCGATGCCTCGGATCGCCGTCGGGAACTGGTCTCCTAAAGAGATTCGCGCGCACCTCCGAGGCTAGCCGCGATCTCGCCATCGAGGGCAGCGAGACGGTCCAGTCGCCGTTGATGCAGCCGCGTTTTCAGCGATAGCAACCTGGGTAGCTCGTACGGATCCGTGGAAATTTGCGACGCGGGTTCGACGTCGAAGAAGTTGAGGTTCGCCGGATGCGCGGGGCTTCGAAAGCGTCTGAGGATCGATCGAACGAAGCGGTAACCGAGCATTGCCGCGGATCCGGCCGGATCCAGGTTCATGGCATTCGCCAGCCCCTTTAGCACCCTCGCGGGGCGCCTCCTTATGGCGGCCTCCTGCGCCAGCTCAAAATGCCAGTTGGCGTCCGTCCATCGCACGACCTTTTCCGGGATCGGTGCACCTTCTTCCACCAGCGTTTGGAAAACCAGCTGATACGATCTGCGCATCTGCTCGATGTCGCCGGACATGTTCCGCCCGTGCTGGCGCCAGCCCACAAGATATTCGGGGACCACAGCTACGGGAAAATGGCTTGCGACGCGCAGCTGGATCATCATGTCCTCGCATCCTTGCGCGTGCCTGGCCCGAAGCGTCTCGTCGTACCCGCTCACCCTCAGGGCGGCCTCACGCGACAGCAGAAGCCCGCTGCCGCCGCCAACGGCGTTGATGTAGGAAAACTGCCGGAACGCCGGCCCATTATATTCCCAGCCCTTGTCCGAGCCGATGACCAGGTTTCGTTCATCGATCGCTCGTTGCCAGCAATAGACAAATCCGACCGGCTCAGGGGCGTCCAGCGCGGCCGCGACCATTTTTGCGGTCCTCGTCGGATGCCACAGGTCGTCGGCGTCAATTGGCGCGATCCATTCGCCCTTCGCTTCCGAAATTGCGACATTTCGAGCCGACGCGACGCCGCCGTTCTCCTTTCGGATCAAGCGGGCGCGCGGTTCCGCCGTGCAGAATTTCCGGGCGATTTGCGGCGTGCGGTCGGTCGAGCCGTCGTCGACGATGATGATTTCGAGATTGTCGTAAGTTTGATCCGCCACGGATGCCAAGGTGTCGCCCAGCGTATCTTGAGCGTTCCACGCCGGGACGATCACGGAAACGAGCGGCAGAGAATCGATCTGGGCCCCGCGCCTCTGTTGCCGGGCTATATTGCGGGCGCTCATTTCAGGCGCCTTCCGACTGAAGGCGTTCGAGAAAGCTGCCGGTCGGAGCGGGGTCGTTCTTGAAGTCCTTGATGCAGTCGTTGCACAGATGAACGCTGACCGTTCGCTCCGTCACCACCTGCTCGAGGGTGATGGCCGGATTCAGAATCCAGCTCGCCTCGTACCATGGGACGGGGTTGAAGACGTCGCTTGGCAGGGCGAGCGAGCTTAGCCCATGGCGGTCAGCCAGTGCATCGACCGCGAACGGTCCGGCAGTCCCCCACGGGAGGTCGGAAAGATCTGGCGGATAGCCGATCAATCCCCTGAACTTGTACCACGGCGTCCAGCGGGAAGGAGTCCAGTCGGGGACCGCGCGCCCGTCGAACAGGCCGACCAACGACGGCAGCATTGGCGAAGTCGGAGGCAGCCGTAAAACTCCTGCCGCGATCAATTCCCGCTGGGGCTTTCGCCAAAAGCCGGGCGCATCGACAATCTCCTTTCCGAACAGGTAGGGCTCCTTCATGTCGAGGGGCGCGACGAGGTAATTGTCAACGTCGAGCCAGGTCCCGAGGCCCCGACATTGCAATTCGTAGCGGAACCAGTCCGAGAAAAGGGCCGCACTGCCGTTGCGGTGCCGAACGATCGCCTCTTTCGGAAGGACATCTGCCGCGTCCCGAACTTCTACACCCTCGGGGACCCCATCAAGCCGGTCGTAACAATAAAGCGCGAGCGAATGACCTTGGCGCAGTATGGACCGAAGACAGGCGCGTTCCACCGCACCAAGAGAATCCCCGATCCACAAGGTCACGCAATCTACCACCCAAGCCCCTCCGTGCGCGCACTCCACGCGCTGCAGATGCGCCTCCCCCGGGCTAGTCAGAGCGGCGAAGTTTGTCGACCATCGCGACGATGCTCTAGAACGATAGGAATGGCAGCGCGCGAAGCAGCGAATATCGGCGTCTTGAAGGGCCTGACCGAAATCTATGCCCATGTCTCGGCCGGCCGGCGGCGGGAATTCGCGGCCTTGCTTGGGCTCATGGCGCTCGGTGCCCTTGCGGAGCTTGGCACCATCGGGTCGGTCATCCCGTTTCTTTCGCTTCTCTCGGGCCAGGCTTCTGGGAGCCTCCCCTCGCTAGCGAGCGCCTTCTCATCGCTGGGAGGGCTATTTGGCGGAGACGCTCTAGCCGGAGCAGCGCTGGTCTTCGGAGCCATGGCGGTTGCCGCGGGCCTCATTCGGCTGGAGCTTGGCTGGCTCACGCAGCATTTCGTCTACTGTCTTGGCCATGAGATCGCCCTGGAAAGCCAGCGCCGGATCCTTCTTCAGCCTTATAGTTTTCACATCGGTCATAACAGCAGTGAGCTGGTCGCGGTCACCGCGAAGGCTGAAATCCTCGTCTTCGACCTCGTCCTGCCCCTTATGCAGACAATCATATCCGCATCCATCGCGGCGGTCCTGATCATGGGGCTGCTTTACATCGATCCGTTTACGACCCTCGCCGCCTCATCCGCATTCGTCTTGATCTACCTGCTCGTGACCGCATTCATTTCGCGGCGGCTTGCCGTAAATTCCCAGATTGTCGGATCGTCCTACGAGCAGCGCATCAAGGTGCTGCAGGAAACACTAGGCGGAATTCGGGACGTCATCATCGACAACGGGGAGGCCGAGCGCCTCAAGCTATTTGAAAGCGTAAATGCGCGCCTCGGCCGTGCTCGCGCGACGACCAACTTCATGGCAACCGCTCCTCGTTTTGCGGTCGAAGCGCTCGGTATGGTGGTTATTGCCGCTATGGTCGTCGTCGTATCGAGACGCTCCGGCGGCATAGCTGTCGCTCTCCCTCTTCTCGGCGCCTTTGCGCTCGGCGCGCAGAGGCTCCTCCCTTTGGTTCAGACCGTTTATGCGGGTTGGTCGCTGGCGACCGGTCATCGATCGATCGTCGGACAGGTCATCGAGATCCTGCGCTTGCCCTTGCCGCCGGAGACGAAAGCCCTGTCCCCGCTCGCGTTACGCACGGCAATCACCGTCGACAATATCAGCTTCGCCTATCCGGGGCGGCCGAATACGCTCGCCATCGCCAACCTTAGCTTCGACATTCCAAGAGGCGCGATGGTTGCGCTCACCGGCAAGAGCGGAAGTGGGAAGAGTACTCTTGCCGATCTTCTGATGGCGCTGCTGGAACCGAACGGGGGCAGGATCTGTGTGGATGGCACCCCGCTCAGCTCAGAAAATGCCAGGCGATGGCAGCGAAATATTGCACACGTATCGCAATCGATCTTCCTCGCGGATTCGTCGGTCGCGCATAACATCGCGCTAAGCCTGCCCCATGATCTCCCCGACCAAGATCGCATCGTCGATGCGGCCAAGAAGGCGCAGCTGCACGACTTCATCGTCACGCTTCCGTCGGGTTACGAGACACATGTCGGCGAACTCGGCATCCGCCTCTCGGGCGGTCAGCGTCAGCGTCTTGGCATAGCGCGGGCAATCTACAAGGACGCGCCGGTACTGGTCCTGGATGAAGCTACCAGTGCCCTCGACGAACTCACCGAGAAGGCGGTCATCGGCGCGCTTGAGGAGCTTCGAAGCCAGGGTCGGACGATCATTATCATCGCGCACAGGCGCTCGACGATCCGGCATTGCGACCCGGTGGTCCGCCTGGAAGACGGCCGTTTGGTTGGGTGCGGTACGTTCGAGCAGATCGTGCGGGAACAAGAGAACGCGGCTTAACTCGGCGGCAGCATCGACGCTGAATTGGGCAAGTTTCGCTAGTTGGCATTGCTTGCCCAAGATTCCGCCTCTTGCCAAAGGCCTGCGTCGGCTTGAGCGTGCCCCTTACCGTGTCTAGCGTCGCCTCGATGTTGGAGTCCGCAACCGATCCGGAAGGGAATGACGAACTCCCCGCCCTGAGCGTCGTCATGCCGGTTCACAATGCGTTGCCGCACCTCGACGCCGCGATCGAGAGCATTCTCAATCAGAGCTTCACGGACTTCGAGTTCGTGATCCTCGATGACGCCTCGACCGACGGTTCGAGCGAACGCCTCCAATATTGGGCCGCCCGCGACCCCAGGATTCGGCTGCTGCACGCCGAAAGGAACCTGGGCCCGGTACAGAGTTCAAACGTCGTTGCTTGGGCCGCACGAGCGAAATTGGTAGCCCGAATGGATGCTGACGACCTTTCGTGTCGCGAGCGTCTCGCCGAGGAAGTCCAGCTGCTGCACGAATATCCGGACGTAGGAATCGTGGGATGCCTTAGCGACATGATCGACGTTTCCGGACGCAAGATTCGCGATACGGACAAATGGCGACTGGTGAGGCGATCAGCGTTCCTGCCGTTCGCTCACGGCGCGATCATGTACCGCCGGGAGATATTCGAGATACTGGCCGGCTATCGCGACCCATGCAAATATTGGGAAGATCAGGACCTCGTCTGGCGCGCCGCGAAATTGACCAAGGTCGCGGTCATTCCGCGCACGCTGTTTCGGCACCGGCAATGGACAAGCACGCGTTTCGTCTGCGATCCTGGAGAGCTGGAGCAAGCAATCGACAGGGTCTATCAGGCAGCCGATCGCTTGGGTGAAGGGAAGGATTTCGTCCAAATCCCTGATCAGCCAAGGCGCAATTCACACAAGGTGGACCCGCGGGTGTTCGTGTCCGTGGGTTCGGTTCACCTGTGGGCGGGCGCTCATCCGCGCCTTTTCCGGCGCTTCCTTCGACAGGGAGACCTTCGCTGGACCGTTCGCACCTTCACGGCGTTAGCCTGGACGGCGTGGGCCTCGGCGAGCCCCGCGTCTCTTCGCATGTTCCTGCGCCTTCTTCTGAAGGCGCGTAATGCTGCTGCGGCGAGCCGCATCGACGGTGCGAAGCCAATGCAATGGCAGCCGCTTAAGGCATCGCAAGCCATCGGCCGAGCGCATCCTCAATCATGACCGCTATTACACTTATCGCGCTGGCCCTCAGTGTCGCTTCGATCGGCTTGGTGTGGACGCGATTGACGGTGCCGAAGTTCGCTTTGTCCATCGCGCTGCTCTTCGCCCATCTTGGCGCATGCATATACAACTACAACTATACGCTGAGCCACATATCCGACAGTTACGCTTACTATTATGATCCATTTAATTATTGGAACCAGCCATGGGGGATGAGCACGGTTCTAGTAACTCAAATAACGCATATTTTGCGATTCAGTTTTGGTGCTACATATCTGGACTGCTTTCTTTTATTCCAGACGTTTAGCATGGCAGGAGTCGCGATATTGGCGCGCATGTTTGGCGAGATATCCGAAAAGATAGGTGTCCAGGAACGACAGGAATATTTGGCAATCCTGTTCTTGCCGAGCCTTCATTTTTGGACGGTTGCAATCGGAAAAGATAGCCCGCTGTTGTTTGGCATTTCTCTGTGCCTGTGGGCGATGCTCAATCTTCGGAAAAGGGTTTTCTATTTCTGCCTTTCGATATTGGTGATGGTCCTCTTTCGAGCGCACATCGCATTGATGGCGATCATCTCGATCGGCGCGGCTGCCTTTTTCGGAAGCTCGGTTCGGTTCAGCCGGAAGATCGCGGTTGTGGGAATTGCCCTGGCAGGGGTGATACTCGTCCTTGGCCCCGTTCAGCGGACAATCAGCGCCGATGTAACGAGCGTATCCTCCGTGGCGGACTTCTTCACGAAACAGAGTGATTTAGGAGCGAGGTTCGCGGGCACGACCTCTATCGGTCAGGTCGGTTTCGCAATGCGTTTGGTCAGTCTTCTCTTCCGGCCCCTATTTTTCGATGCCATCGGCTTTCTCGGAATTTTAGCGTCGGCGGAGAATGTTCTCGTCGTTATCACTGTGCTTTACATGATCGCCAATGCACGGAATCTGAAATTGCTGCTCCAGCGCGTTGAATTCATTCGTTTTATCTTCGTATTTTCGGTCCTTTTGCTTCTCAGCCTGGCGCTCGTTTACTACAATATCGGCCTCGGCCTCCGTCAGCGAGTAATGGCTTATCCGATGGTCTTTTCGCTTTTGGTGGCTCTGTGGTCGCTGAAGAGGAAACAGAAGCTCGAGGCGGCGCATGCACACGCCACGCGCTTGATGGTCAACGCCAACGGGAATAGAGCCCTGCCCGAACTTTGAGGGTGAAGGGGCGCTGTGCGTAAGTCGGGCGAAGTCACGAACCTCGCTACCCACCGAGAGGGCGCCGCCGATGCTTCACAGTCGCTCGAGCTTAGCTCCGACGAGCGCTGGCCTTTCCACGACGAAGACGAGATCGCGGCAGTAACACAAGTCCTGCGGTCCAGCCGGGTCAACCAATGGACCGGTCCGGAAGTGATCGCGTTTGAACAGGCATGCGCTGAACGCTTCGGCGGCGGGCGTGGAATCGCGCTCGCGAATGGATCCGTCGCGCTCGAGCTTGCCTTGCGCGCCTTCGGGGTCGGCCCCGGTGACGAGGTGATCGTCTCACCGCGTTCGTTCGTGGCTTCTGCCTCTTGCGCCATGCTGGTCGGCGCAACCCCGGTCTTCGCCGACGTCGACCCCGCCAGTGGCAACATTACTGCAGAGACGGTCGCGAACGTGCTTACGGAGAGGACACGTGCGATCATCCCCGTTCACCTCGCCGGATGGCCGGCTGACGTCCCGGCGATGATGGAGCTGGTCAGAGGACGAAATGCGAAGGTGATCGAGGATTGTGCACAGGCGCATGGGGCCGAGATCTATGGGACAAGCGTCGGGGCCTTCGGCGACGCCGCCGCTTTCTCTTTCTGCCAGGACAAGATCATCTCGACCGGAGGCGAAGGAGGTTTGCTGACCATAAAGGACGACGCCGCATGGGAGTGGGCGTGGTCGTTCAAGGATCACGGCAAAGATTACGCCAGGTCGACCACCCCCAACCGGGACGCGGGAAGTTTCCGCTGGGTCCATGACCGGGTCGGCACCAATTGGCGCCTGACGGGTCCACAGGCCGCGCTCGGTCTGGTCCAGCTCGAAAAGCTTGACGGTTGGCGCGCTGTTCGAACCCGAAACGCGCAGATTTGGAGTGCGGCCCTAGCTCGCGTGTCCGGGTTGCGCGTGCCGCTTCCGGCCTCCAATTCGCTGCGGCACGCCTTTTACAAGCTCAATTTTTACGTCGACCGAGGAAGCGATGAGGAGGCAACCGTGCTTCGCTCCGAAATCCTGCAGCGTTCGGCGGCTGCGGGTCTGCGCGTATTTTCCGGCGGCTGCTCCGAAATCTACCGCGAAAAGGCGTTTGCAGATCTGGCGGTTTTCGATTGCCCCGTTTCGCGCTCGCTTGGCGCCAGGAGCCTCATGGTCGAGGTCCATCCGACCTTGAGGCCGGACCTGCTCGAGCTTCGCGCCAATCGCCTCTCAGAGATCGCAATGGACGTTCTGGGAAAGGCTTAGCGAGCGATGTTCCTTTCCTTGATCAGGTACCTTCCCGAGCTCAGCCGCTCGAAGAAGCGTTCGATCCTCGTCCTCTATGACCTGCTCGCCATGGTCGTGTCGCTGTGGGCGGCTTTTTCCGCGCGGTTGGGCATCTTGTACGTGCCTCACAGCCGCTCCGTCATTCTCTCGGCAACTGTCTCTTTCTTCGTTGGCCTTGCGGCGCTGTATAGGCTTCGCATCTATCACATCGTCCTTCGATACTTCGACCTGAGGACGGTTACGGCGCTTCTGTCCGCCGCTGGAATCGCGTCACTCGCCTGGGTGATGCTGGTTTACGCAGTTTCCGCACACATCACCGTGGGCCACCTCACCATTCTCGTCCCGCGGTCGGTTGCGTTCATTTACTGCGGCTTCCTCTTCCTGCTGCTGTTCATGGGCCGCTACGTGATGGCGCTGCTTTTGAAAGGCGCCGACCGCGATCGGCTTCCGCCGGATGCGGACGCCCGGAAAGTCGTCATCTATGGTGCGAACGCCAGCGGCGTGAGCCTCGCCGCCTCGGTTCAACGATCGACGCGCTATCAGCTGGTCGCATTCGTCGACCCTGATGCGGCGGTGAAGGGGCAAGTCGTGGCCGGAGCGCCGATTTACGCACCGGAAGCCCTCGAGGGACTGGCCCAGCAGCGGCGCGTCGACGAGGTGTTCCTTGCGTTGCCAAGCGCCAGCCGAACGGAACGCCTCGCCGCAATTTCGCAGGTGCGCGAGCTCGGCCTTGACGTGAAGACGGTGCCGGCTCCGGAGGAGATCGCCTCGGGACGGTTCACGGTCAGCGATATTCGAGCGATCGACGTTGCCGATCTCCTTCGGCGCGACACGGTCGAGCCGATCCACGAGTTGATCAACGAAGCCGTCGAGGGGCGCTCGATCCTCGTCACCGGTGCCGGCGGCTCGATCGGAGCGGAAATCTGTCGCCAGGTGCTGCGATCCCATCCCGCAAAGCTCGTCCTCCTGGATCACAGCGAGTTCGCGCTCTACTCCATTCACGAACAATTGCTCGAAGCCATCGAGAAGCTTCCTCATCTCGCCCGCGCCAAGGTCGTGCCGGTCGTCGGATCCATGCTGAACCAGAGGCTGATGCGACGGATCATCGCCGACAACGGCATCGACACATTGTTCCACGCCGCCGCCTACAAGCATGTTCCCCTGCTCGAGGACAATGAGCTCGCCGGGATCGAGAACAACGTGTTCGGCACGCTGTCGGTCGTTCGCGCCGCGTTCGAGGCGAAGATCACCCGATTCACGATGATTTCGACCGACAAGGCCGTTCGGCCGAGCAGTGTGATGGGCGCCAGCAAGCGCGTCGCCGAGCTCGTCGTCCAGGCGTTCGCCGAGCGGCTCGATTGCAGCACCCAGTTCGCGATCGTTCGCTTCGGCAACGTGCTCGATTCGTCCGGATCGGTTGTGCAGCGCTTCCGGCGGCAAATTCGCTCGGGCGGCCCGATTACCGTCACTCACCCCGAAGTGACCCGCTACTTCATGTCGATTCCGGAGGCGACACAGCTCGTCCTGCAAGCGGGCGCGATGGGTCACCTCGGCGAAGTCTTCGTGCTCGACATGGGTGAGCCGGTGAAAATTCTCGACCTTGCCCGGCACATGGTGAGCCTCTCCGGAATGACCGTTCGCGACGACAGGAATCCATCCGGGGACTTAGAGATTTGCTACGTCGGCCTTCGCCCGGGCGAGAAGCTCTATGAGGAGCTGTTCCTCGGCCATGACCTCGTCACCACGCGGCATCCGCGGATCCAGATGGCCAAGGAGCGGGTGATCCCACTCGAGCGCCTCCAGCAGATGCTCGACAGCCTGCAGGACGCGATCGAGTGCGGCAACCGCGCTCTCGTCCGGAGCAGGATCGGGGAGTTCATCGCCGACGAGCTTGGCAACGATCGCCAGCGGTCCGGCGGCGACGTGACCGTCCGGACCAAGGCCTAGAGGCCGGTCGGTTGAAGAAAGCGCTTTTGATCGCGTCAGCCGGACGCCGGGTCGGCCTGATGGGCGCAGCGCGGGAATCGCTGGCGGAGCTCTGCCTCGACTGGCGGATCGTTGCTGCCGATGCCGTTCCGGACCTCAGTGCGGCGTGCCATCTGGCCGACGCGTCCTATCGGGTTCCCCCAATCACCAGCGACGAATATGCGGATTCGCTGCTGGAGCTCTGCCGGAAGGAGGACGTCGGTCTTCTCATTCCCACGATCGATCCGGAACTGCTCCCAATCAGCATTCGCGAGCAGGACTTTGCATCTTCCAACGTGCGCGCGAACATCGGCGGCGCCGAGTTCGTTCGAACCGCGCGAGACAAGGCTTTAACAAGCAAGCGGCTTGGCGAGATCGGGGTTGAAGCCCCGCGCACATGGGCCGCCGGCGATCGCGACGAAGAGCCCCGCTTCCCGGCGATCGCCAAGCCGATCGGTGGCAGCGCTTCCATCGGAATCCGGCAATACCGGTCGGCCGACGAATATCGCAGCGACCCTCCCGGCGAAAACTATCTCGTCCAGGAGCTGCTCGACGGTCCCGAATATACCGTCAACGTTTTCTGCGATTCCGGCGGCGCGTTTCGCTGTGCGGTGCCGCATCGCCGCCTCGAGGTCCGCTCGGGCGAAGTGTCGAAGGGACGAACGGAACGGAGCGACGATCTAACCGATATTGCCCGTCGGATCGCAGAGCTGCCGGGTGCGCGCGGAGCGTTCTGCTTCCAGGCGATCCTCACCGATCGCGGCCCGGTCGTGTTCGAGATTAACGCCCGCTTCGGCGGCGGATACCCGCTCGCGCATCGCGCCGGTGGCAAGTTCGTGAAATGGCTGCTGGAGGAAGCGACGGACAAGCCGCTGACCGCGGCGGATGAATGGCAGGACGGGCTGCTGATGCTTCGTTACGATTCCGAGGTGTTCACGCCTTGACGCGGATCGAAACCACCGGCCTCATCCTCGATCTCGACGATACGCTCTACCTCGAGCGCGATTATGTGCGATCCGGATTCGACGCGGTCGGACGCTACGTCGCCGAAGCTTGCGGTGTCCAAGACTTCGGAGAGCGCTGCTGGGCGCTGTTCGAGAGCGGAGTTCGCGGCGTCACGTTCAACCGCGCCCTGGGAGAGGCTGGACTGTCCGGGTCCATCGACTGTGGCGCGCTGGTCGACATGTACAGAACGCACACGCCCTCTCTGCGCCTGCAAGACGATGCGGCGCAGTTCCTTCGGGACTGGCCAAGCGACCGCCCGCTCGGCCTGATCACCGACGGCCCAGTTCCGTCGCAATCCGCCAAGATTGCCGCTTTGGGATTGCAGGTCCGGTTAAGTCCGATCGTCATTTCCGACGAGTTCGGGACCGAGTTCCGAAAGCCTCACGACAGGCCCTTCCAGACTGTCGAGAAGGCACTTGGCCTTGCTCCTGACCAGCTTACCTACATCGCCGACAATCCGAGCAAGGACTTCATCGCCCCGCGCCGCCGCGGCTGGGGCACGGTGCGGATCAGGCGGCCGGAGGGTGAACACCACGATGTCGAGGATTCGAGCGGCTTTCCCCCTCATTCTGAAATCGTCAGCTTCGAAGAACTGACTTGGTGAGGATCCGGCAAGCGTGAAGGACGGCAAGCGCGTCCTCATCGTCGGATCTTATCCGCCGTCGCTGCTTTCCTTCAGGGGCCCGCTCATTCAGGCGATGATCGCCAACGGCCATTCCGTGATCGCAGCGGCGCCGGACATCGACCAGCCGACTGCCGACGCGCTCCGCGAGCTCGGGGCGAAGCCGCGAGAAATTCCGCTTAGCAATGTAAGCCTCAATCCGCGAGGGCTCTTGCGCTCTACGAGGGCGATGCGGTCGCTCATCCGCGAGGAGCGGCCGGACGTGGTGCTCGCGTACACGATCAAACCGGTGATCGTCGCGGCTTTTGCGGCGCGGGCCGAAGGAGTTCCAACCGTCGCGTCCCTGATCACCGGCGCCGGCTATGCATTCACAGAAGGACGCGAACTCAAACGCCGAGTCAGCCGCATTGCCGCGCTCGTCCTCTATCGGCTGGCACTCCGGCGATCCGACCTGATCATATTCCAGAACCCCGACGACGAGCGCTTCTTCCGCGAAGCAGGGATGGTGGCGAGTGGCCAACGAACTCACGTCACCAACGGTTCTGGCGTCGACCTCGATCATTTCTCGCCGGCGTCGCTCCCTGACCGGACGTCGTTCCTGATGATCGCGCGACTAGTGAAGGATAAAGGCATTCGCGAGTTGGCCGCTGCGGCGAAGCGCATCAAGTTGGAACATCCGGCAATCTCGGTCGCGCTGGTCGGCCCGTTCGACCCCTCCCCCGACTCTCTTCGCCGTAGCGAATTGGACGACCTGATCCGCTGGGGCATCGACTACAAGGGCGCGATGTCGGATGTTCGCCCCGCGCTTGCCGCTTGTTCGGTCTACGTCCTCCCCTCGGCCTATCGCGAGGGGACTCCCCGCTCGGTACTGGAGGCCATGGCGATGGGACGAGCGATCGTCACGACCGACATGCCCGGATGCAGGGAAACCGTCAGGGATGGCGTCAACGGGTTCCTGATTCCGCCACGAAACGCTGAAGCACTCCACGAAGCCATGATGCGTTTCGTCGAGAAGCCCGAGCTGGCGCAACAGATGGGTAAGGCTTCGCGTGCGCTCGCCGAAGAGAAATACGATGTCAGGAAGGTCAATTCGGATCTCCTTCGGTATCTCGGCCTCTCCTCGGGTGCTCGCGCCTAATGAAACGGCTCATCGACATTTTCGTCTCGTTCCTGATGCTCGTTCTGCTCGCGCCCGTCATTGCGGTCGTTGCTGTCGCGGTGCGGCTCGACGTCGGCGCGCCCGTCCTCTTCCGGCAGGTCCGCCCGGGATTGCACGGACGCCCGTTCACGCTCCGCAAATTCAGGACGATGCGCGGAGCTGGTTCCGGTGAGCCGGGTTCCGACGGTGACCAGGAGCGGCTGACCCCCTTCGGACGACGGCTTCGGGCGACGAGCCTCGACGAGCTTCCGGAGCTGTGGAACGTGCTTTGCGGCGACATGAGCCTGGTCGGGCCGCGGCCGCTCCTGATGCGCTATCTACCGCTCTACAGCCCGGAACAGATGCGCCGCCACGACGTGCGCCCAGGCCTAACCGGGTGGGCCCAGGTCAACGGCCGCAATGCGCTAAGCTGGGAGGAAAAATTCAGCCTCGACGTCTGGTACGTCGACCACCGGAGCCTTCTGCTCGACCTCAAGATCCTATTGATGACGGTGGCCGCCGTGTTCAGGCGGCACGGCATTTCAAACCAGGATTCGGCAACCATGCCGGAGTTCAGGGGCAGCTCTGACACAGCGGATTAGCGCCTGAAGGCGTCAAGCGTGCGGTCGACCATCCTCGAAACGGAGAAGCTCTCGACGATTCGCGCTCTCGGGAAAGCAGGATCCTGCCGACCCGAAGCGGCGACCTGCGCGAGCAAAGCGTCGGCGAGAGTATCGGCCGAACCGGGCGGTATTATTGTCCCGGCATCGCCCACGAGCATTTTCGAATCGCCCACGTCGGTCACGATGCAGGGCAGGCCGCAAGCCATGGCTTCCGCAATGGAATTGGAGAAGCCCTCGCCCCAGAGCGAGCAGGAACAGGCGATGTCGAGGGCGTTCAAGGCCGCGGCTGGATCCATCTCCCCGGTGAAGATTATCCGGCCCGCCAGGCCGAGATCGTCGGACAGGCACTTCAAGCGGTTCATCTCAGGTCCGTCGCCGATACACAGGAAGCGAAGACGTGGATCGGTCGCAGCCGCGATTTTGGCGGCCTGAAGGAAGACTTGATGACCCTTCATTACGTCCAGCCGGGCAAGGATTCCGACCGCGAATTGACCGGCGCCCAGGCCGAGCGCGCTCCGCTGCGCCGCGCGCAGAGCCGGATCCGGGCGAAAGCGCGCAGTGTCGACACCGTTAGGAATGACGACCAGCCTGTCGTGCGGGAAGCCATTGCGAATGGCGAACTCCGCACCTGCCTCGGAGTTTGAGATGATCGAGTCTGCTGACCTGGAGAGGCACCGCTCGGCAAAATATGCCGCGCGGTGAAGCCAGTCATATTCGCCGAGATTCATATCCGACGCGCGCACGCTCCATACCAGCCGACTCTTGTGGATGAATGGGCGAATGGCGGCCGCGGCGAGATTGCTCCCCCCGAGGAACGAGTAAATCACGTCCGGGTGCCGACGTCGCAGCTCCCGCGCCAACCTGCACAGGAAAGGGAGAACATCCCACCGCCCCTTCTTCGCCAGGTCGACGACGCCGATGCCGGCTTCGTGCAGTTCCTGGGCGAGCGCCCCGCCGCCATAGAATTGCGCCACCTCGACAACGTGCCCGCGCTCCTTCAGCCCTTTCGCAAGGATTACGAGCTGGCGCTGAGCGCCGCCGATGTCGAGCGAGCGGGTGAGTAGGACGACAAACAGTCCATTCATCGCCATTGCGGCTCCTGCTAAGCACGCCTTGTGAAGCGGAAGTTCGGTTGCCTATCAACCGTTGCGCTTAGCGGACAGGACCACGGATGCTCGACCTTGATTATCTGAACCTGCTCCGGAGGCTCGAGATCGAACGAGTGCTTCCCACCATTCCGCAAGGATGCCGGGTGCTCGAATTCGGTTCGGGGACGGGCGAGCAGGCCCGGTTCCTCACCGAACGAGGTTTCAACGTCACTGCGATCGACCTCGCGAGCAGCAATTATGCAAAGCACCGGGTCTTCCCGGTGACGGATTATGACGGTCATCGGATACCCCTGGACGACCGATCGATCGACGTAATCTTCTCTTCGAACGTCCTGGAGCATGTCGAGAATTTCGATGAGATCGCCCACGAGTTCCGGCGTGTCCTCAAGCCCGAGGGCTTTGCAGTTCACGTCCTACCCACGACGGCCTGGAGACTCTGGAGCTTCGGCACTGGCGTGGCGGATTCGCTGGCAGCGGCTGCAGGCCTGCCTGGTGCGCTGATCCGCGCGCCCGAGAACGGCGGCCGGCGTCCCGCCGTGATCCGCCAGCTACGCCGCGCCGCCAGCGGATTCATTCCAAGGGCGCATGGAACTTCCGGGAACGGCATTGCCGAGCTGTGGACCTTCTCCCGCCATGCCTGGCGGCAAAGGTTCGAGCGAACCGGCTTCGATGTCGTCACCGACTGGCCGATCGGCATGTTCTACACAGGCACGATCCTCGCCGGGGCCAAGCTCAGGATGGAGTGGAGACGCAAACTCAGCCGAATCTTCGGTAGTGCGACACGTACTTATGTCGTGAGGCCTTCCCACCGAGACTGACTACGGGACGCTCGTAAAGACGAATTCGCTGCAGCCGTGGCCGGTGTTGAGATTCTGCGCGCGGAGTTCGAAGCCGCGAGCGGTACAGAACTCGATCACCTGCTCCGGCGTGGCGACCTCGAAGGGGTATCCCCCAACCCAGTCCACGACGTCGCGCCAGGCATCCATCCCGCGCACGCCTTCGCCGTAGCTCCGCCACGTCTCAAGCGGACGTCCCTTGAGCGTGTCGCGAAGCAAGGTCGGCCCCCACAGGCGTGCGAAGGCAGGAAAAATTACCGCCCATTTGAGAGGACCCGGCGCGGCCACGTAAAGCCGCTTCACCGCCGTCCAAAAGCGGCTTGGCATGCCCTGGTCGTTGTAGATCGCGAGATACAGCAGGCCGACGGGCGAAACCAGGCGGGCGGCATTGTCGATCGCCCCCCACATCTGCCCAGTGTGATGGAGAACGCCCCACGAATAGACGATGTCGAAGCTCCCGAGTGTCGCCAGGAAGCGATCGTCGAGAATCGAACCTTCCTGGACGGTCCAGCCGGGATCGTGGTCAAAGTAGCGACGCTTGAGTTCGGCGGTGCAGGCAACGCTCCGGGGATCGAAATCGAACGATGTCACCGATGCGCCCAAGCGGCGCGCGGCAAGACTGAACAGGCCACTTCCCGAACCGATGTCCAGGAACGTCTTCCCATCGAGCCGCCCAGCGCCGAGCATCGTTCGAAGCGATTGCTCGGCCGCACCAATGCGTTCGGGCGTCAGACCTCTCAAGAATGCCGCCCAATTCGCCCCAAACTCGAATCGACGACCGGTTTCTACTTCGCGATGCCAATCACTCGCCTGTTTGCTCGAGCCGAGCATCTTCTTCTTGGCTTCAGCCATCGGTGTCTGGCGCTCGCAACGGTTTCGGGGTTTCGACCGCAGTCCCTTTGATGAGGAAGCCGCCGCCGGCGTCCAATCCGATCATCTTTTCCGGCTTGTCTCGCAAAAATTCATCTATTGAGGCGGTCGCTCCTGGGCACGTCGTACAGGCATAATCATCGCACACCAGCACCCCTCCTGGACTGAGGCGGGGGTAGAAGAACTTCATACTCTCCAGTGTCGGCTGCCGAAGGTCGACGTCGATGTGAACGAAGGCGAACTTTTCGTCGCTGACGTCGCAAAATCGCGCAGGAATCCATCCTTTGTGAAAGATAATCATGCTTGCGAACGGGTGGAGATTCTTCGCGACCACTTCCTGTGGTGCGGCGAGGTCGCCTCGTCTCCAGTGCGAACCGTCGGATTTTTCCGGAACGCTGAGTCCTTCGAAGCTGTCGAATAGGTGATGGAACCGGCCAGAGCCCTCGATGGCGGAGCAGATAAGCCAGGACGACGATCCCTCGAAGACTCCACATTCAGCCGTGTTTCCGGGGACGTCGCGCACAAGCCGAAGCAGCTGCCAAAGCATCCAGCGGCGGTGAGTATTGAAACCCTTTCGCTCGCCGAAGCGCTCGAGATAAGCGTTGAAGGAGGAATCGTGCCACCAGTCCATCTGGTGCCACGTCAGGCGAAAGTCGGGGATCAAGCGGTCGGCCGCGATCTTCAGCGCCGCCAGCCTCCGATCATAGTTGCGCGAACCCACGTTCCGAACGAAGCGGAGGAGATCGATCACCTCTTCAGTCCCACGAAATACTGGCACACAAAGCTGAACGCATACATGGCCGCCGTTGCGGACATCAGTCCAGCCAACCCGAAACGCGACACGAGCAAAACGTTCAGGAGCAGCTTTACCGCGAGTGCGCCGCAAGAGATCCAAAGTAGAGCGGAGTAGAGCCCTCGCGCTGCAATCCACTGGACCATCGCCAGCCCGGCGAAAACAAAGGGAACCTGGATCACACCGAAGCGCAGGACATGCGCCACCTGAGCGGCATTGGCGGAGGTGAAGGCTCCGCGCTCGAAGACGAGGGCCACGACCCAGTCCGCCAATATCCAGGTTGCAACCACTCCCACAAACCCGGTGCCGATCAGCAAGATCGACCATTGCCGTGCTTGCCGTGCACCGCGTTCGTGATCGCCCTCGACCACTGCCGACGAGAAAACGGGCAAGAAGGCCCGGGTGAACACAACGGCACCAAGGCCCGTCATGAGGGTGACGATGCGGGTTGCATAACCCAGAGTCGCAACTGCTCCCGTCTCAATCCGGGCGGCGAAAGCCTGGTCGATGGGAAGCGCCAGCGTAATGACGAGCTGACCAAGAACCATCACGCCGAGATTACGATAGAGCGATGACCATTCAGGGGACCGGTGCCTGAACTGGACGGGTCCCAAGCCGTCGTCGAGCTTCCGGACCATCGCACCAAGCACGATGAGCTGGACCAGGAAGCCAATTGCCGTCGCCAGGCCGAGCCGCACTTCCGGCGGCGCGAGCAGCGGCGCAAGCACCCCAGCGGCAATGACCAACGCGGGCAGCGCCTCGGTTACCGTGTAAGCGAAATGCTGCCGCGCCTGGAGGCGTGCCGATAGATATCCGTTACAGGTGAAGAGAAAGGCGAGAACGCTCATCGCACGGCACAGCCCGATGGTTAGATCGGCGGTCTCGCGGTTCCCATTCGATGCGAAAGCGAAGGAGACAATTGGAGCGCCAACGAAGGTCAGCACGGCAAGCACCAATCCCGCGCCGAAGACCGTACCGTTCAATTCTCCGATCAACTGCCGCCGTCCGGGCGATCCGATCTTTAGCGTCACCAGGCGCGGCACCAGGACGACCGTGATGACTCCGGTGACCATCGTCGGAATCCAGGTCACGATGGTCAGTGCGAGCTGATAGGCATCGACGGCGCTGCCGACTCCGTAGCGCCAGGCTATGGCCATCTCGCGGCCGGCGACGAACAGCTTCGCAATGAGGGTCAGCGCCCCGATCAGGAGCGCGCTTGCGGCGATCTTCTTGTGGTTGACGTGGAGGTTCGACAATCGACGGAATAGAGGTGCGGTCATCGACGCGAAGCGACCGCCGGACTGCTCCCTCATCCGGGGAACTTGCCGGTCGCCTCGACCCACTTGTCGACGAGCGGCTGATAGGCTTCCGTGCGCTTCTCCGGCAGGCCTTCGGTATCGAGCCACGCGCGGTGCATGCTCTCGGCGCCGAAATGGTGGGTCGGAACGAACCGCGAGGGATCGTCGAAGCTCGCGACGGTCAGGTCCATGTTGCCGCTGCCTTTCGCGAACTGGAAACCGAGCGAAGTCCCACACTCGCGGCAATAGGGGCGCCTGGCGATGGGGGAGCTTTCGAACCAGTCAGGCCCCTGCTCCCAGACGACGTCCTCCTGCTTGACGTTCTTGAAGGCGATCGAGACGGAGCCCGTAGCGCGCTGGCACATTCGGCAATGGCAGAGGTAGGCGTCGTGGTCATGGACGGTCGCAGCGTAGCGGACCCGGCCACAGGCGCAGCCGCCGGTCATCTGCTCGGCCATTTGCGGGCTCCTTCACTTGGCCTTGGTTCCCCGCCTCATGCGCGGCTAAGGGGCGGCATGTCCAGCGCTCCCTCCGCCGAGCAGATCGCGTCCGACGCCACCTGGCTGGCGCAGGCGCTGGACCCGTCGCAACTCATGGTTCGCCTCGTCGCGATGAGCCGTGACAGCTATCGCGCGGCGAGCTTCCTTGATGACCGGATGCTGCAGGCGCCGGTCGAAGCGCAGATCGTCTCCTGGGACCTGGTCGAGAGCGCAATGGACGGCGAGCTCCGCTCGGATGCGCGCTGGATTTTCCATATCGGCCACGTCGGATCGACACTGGTTTCCCGCCTCCTTGGCGAGATCGGCAACGTGCTCGCCCTCCGCGAGCCGAGGATCTTGCGGGACGTCATGTCGCTCCCTCTGGAGATCCGCGACCGTCACCTGTCCCCGATGGCTCGGCTGATGTCGCGGAGTTTCGCTCAAGATGAGGTCGTGTGCGTCAAGACAACGAGCTTCGTCAGCGAGATCGCCGACGCCCTGGTTCCGCCCGGTGAGCGTGCGCTTTTCATGTACGCGAGCCCCCGCAACTATTTGGCGGGAATTCTGAGCGGCACCGAAAGCCTGAAGGAAATGAGCGCTCGGGCCGATGGCCGCGTCAGGCGGATGGCGACGCGGGTGCCTTCTCTTGAATGGCAGAAGCGCAGCGCAGCGCATCTCGCGGCTGCAGCCTGGGCTTGCGAAATGACGTCGCTCGAGGCCGCGGCAGAGCGGATGCCGGAGCGGATGATCGCCTGGTCCGACTTCGATCGCATGCTCGACGACGTTCCGAGGGGCCTGGCCGACATCGCCGCACATTTCGGCTTCGAGGCCGAGCCGAGCCAGATCGACGCGATCGCCCGCGGTCCGCTGATGCGCCGCTACTCCAAGGCACTGGAATATGAGTATAGCCCGAACCTGCGCCGCGACCTGATCGCTCAGGAGGGGACGCTGCACGGACGAGACATCGAAGATGCGCTTGCCATGCTCGACGCCGCGGCCGAAAAATCGCCGCTGCTGGCGCGGGCGCTGGCACGGTCAATGGAGAGCTGATGTACCGGGTACTGCAGGTTTTGACCGCTGAGGAAATCCTGGAATGCCGGCGAATCGCCGCCGCCGTGCCGTTCGTCGACGGGCGCATTTCCAATCCCCACAACAAGGTGAAGCAGAACGAGCAGCTTCACGACCCGGAGGCATATCAGAAGAGTTCGGAGCTTCTCCGCCAGGCGATGCTTCGTTCACCGGAATTCATGGAGTTCGCCTTCCCGGTTGCATTCGCCCCTCCGATGATGACCCGCTACAAGCCCGGGATGAAATATGGCGCGCATTCCGACGCGGCCTTCATTCAGCTTTCCGGCACGACGATCCGAAGCGATCTCAGTTGCACCATCTTCCTCAACGAACCCCAGGATTATGATGGCGGCGAGCTGAATGTCAGCCTCGGCGATGCAAAGCTGAACTTCAAGCTGAGGCCCGGCGAAGCCATCATCTATCCGTCAGACACATTCCATCAGGTCAATCCGGTCACTCGGGGTGAACGGCTCGTGGCGATCACCTTCATACAGAGCCGAATCCAGGATCCCTTCCGGCGAAACCTGCTGTTCGAGCTCAATGAGGTCGCCGCGCTCGAGGGGCTGAAGATGGATCAGCAGAACTTCGCTCGACTGCAGCTCGTCCAGCAGCAACTCCTGCGGCATTGGGCCGACAAGCCCTAGCCGAACCTACGGCTGGCCGGCCGCGGTTGGCGGCATCGAAACATGCTCGTGAACGATCTTCCAGCTGCCGTCGCGCTGACGCTGGAAGACGTCGGTGAAGCGCGCGCTGACGGTTGGCGTGGCCGACCCCGCCTGAACCGTGAAAATCTCGGTGCCGGAGCTGATGAACGCATCGGGGCCGACGACCTGAATATGACGATCCGGAACGTGATAGTTCCCCGGCTTCATGCTGTTGAACGCGCTCGCCCAGCCTGTTTGGACCTTGCGGTCGGTGCTCGGCGTCGGGTTGGATGCGTCGATCATCACCGCGCCGTTTGCATACTGGCGCATGATTGCGTCGACGTTGCCGGTCGTGAAGCTGGCCTCCGCGCGTTCCGCGATCGTCTTCGCTTCGCCTTCGGTCACGGGCGCATGTCCCGCCGGTTGCTTGAGGCAACCGGTCAGTCCCGCAAGGACTATCAGCGGAGCCGCGAGCCACCGCACGCTCACGCTGCCTTCTGCAAATGCTTGCGGCCGAGCAGCTCCGCGATCTGGACGGCGTTGAGTGCCGCTCCCTTGCGGAGGTTATCGCTGACGACCCACAGGCTGAGCCCGTTCTCGACCGTCGGATCCTCGCGGATCCGGCTGACGTAGGTCGCATAGTCGCCGACACATTCGACGGGGGTAACGTAGCCTCCGTCCTCGCGCTTATCGACGACCAGGACTCCCGGCGCCTCGCGCAGGATGTCGCGCGCCTCGTCGGCGCCGATCTCGTTCTCGAACTCGATGTTCACGGCTTCGGAATGACCGACGAAGACCGGCACCCGGACACAAGTGGCCGAAAGCTTGATCGAGGGATCGAGAATCTTCTTCGTCTCGACCACCAGCTTCCACTCTTCCTTGGTCGACCCGTCGTCGAGGAAGACGTCGCACTGCGGGATGACGTTGAAGGCGATCTGCTTGGGATAGACCACCGGCTGATTGGCGTCCCCGACGAAGATGTTGCGCGACTGCTCGAACAATTCGTCCATCGCCGCCTTTCCGGTGCCTGACACCGATTGATAGGTGGCGACCACGACGCGCTTGATCCTGGCTGCATCGTGGAGCGGCTTCAGCGCGACCACGAGCTGCGCCGTCGAGCAATTGGGGTTCGCGATGATGTTCTTCTTCCGATAGCCGGCGATGGCGTCGGAATTCACTTCGGGGACGATCAGGGGAACGTCCGGGTCCATCCGAAACAGCGAGCTGTTGTCGATCACCGTGCAGCCGGCCGCCGCAGCCTTTGGCGCATAGATCCTCGAGACCTCGGATCCGGCCGCGAACAGAGCGATGTCCCATCCGCTGAAATCGAAATGTTCGAGGTTCTTGACCTTGAGCATCTCGTCGGTTTCACCGAACTCGATCTCATTGCCCGTAGAACGAGACGAGGCGACAGCGGCGACCTCGTCGAGCGGGAATTGGCGCTCGGCGAGGATATTCAGAAGCTCGCGCCCGACATTGCCGGTAGCTCCGACGACCGCGACCCGATAACCCATGTGACTTACTCCAAATGCCGTTGGCCGCGCCTATCGCAAGTGATGGCGCAAGGCGATATGGCTTTGCATTCTGCGCGGGCAAGGGGGCTTGATGCGTCGCGACACGTTGCTGGCACTTGCGGTCGTCATCCTCGTGCTTGGTGCCATGGCGGCCAAGTCGATGTTCGTCTCGCTTCCCCAGCTTCGAAACACGCCCGGACAGTTCAACGCCGAACGGGCCAAGACACGGCTTGCCTTCATCCTTGGCGACCAGGCGCCGCATCCGGCGGATTCGCCGGCCGACGACATGGTGCGTGGCCGGCTGATCGCCACCCTCCGGCAGATGGGCCTGGCGCCCGTGGTGCGCGATCAATTCGCGTGCAATGACTTCCAGAAGGCGCGCCTGGTGGCGTGCGCGCGTGTGCGCAACGTCATCGCCGTGCTCGGGCCGCAGTCCGGCAAGGCCTTGCTGCTGAGCGCGCACTACGACAGCGTTCCCGCCGGACCCGGCGCGGCGGATGACGGGATCGGAGTCGCGACCCTTCTTGAGGTGGGCTCGATCCTCAAGGACCGACCGCTGAAGCGCCCCGTCATGCTGCTCTTCAACGAGGGCGAGGAACTGGGGCTGATCGGAGCCCGCGCCTTCCTCGCGGATCCGCTCAGCCTCAACGTCGACAGCCTGCTCAATTTCGAAGCGCGCGGAGTGAACGGGCCTGCGGTCATGTTCGAGACAAACCAGCCGAACGGCGCTGCTATTGCCGCCTATGGCGCAGCGGTCGAACATCCTTTCGCGAGCAGCCTTTCAACAGACGTTGCAAGACTGATCCCCAACGACACGGACGTCACGACCTACAAGGAGCGGGGGTGGCTGACGCTCAATACGGGGATCGTCGGTAATGAAACCCGTTACCATAGCCCAGGTGACGACCTTTCGGGTCTCGATCCCCACAGCTTGCAGGACATGGGCGATGAGGCGCTGGCCCTCGCTTCGAAACTGTCGGCCGGAGCACCGCCGGCAAAGGGGACGCGGATCTTCTTCGACGTGCTGCAGCGGTTCTTCATCCAGATGCCGCTTTCGGTCGGAATCGTCTGGCTGCTCGTGCTTTTGAGTGGGTTCGGAGCCATCGCGCGGCGGCGCGGCTCGATCGTCGGCGGCACTGCGGTGGTGCTGGGCGGCCTGGTTGCCGCGGGGGTTCTCTCCTGGCTCCTGGTCACAATTGTGTCGGCATTGAGGGCGGGGGTCTTCTGGCGAGCGCATCCCGAGATCAGCTTTCTTGCGATCTACGCCACTGCATTGCTCGGTGAGCTCGCGATATTCAGGATTTTCGGGGCGAAGTTCGGCACCGGACAACTGCGGGCGGCCTGTTGGTTCCTGCTGCTCTTGCTCGGGGGCGCGCTCGCACTCGTCGCTCCCGGAGCGATTATCTACTTCCTTATCCCTCCAACAATCGTCCTGGCGGGGTTCGCGGTCAGCCGATGGTACGCTCCTGCGGAGCTGATCGGGGCTCTGGCCGGAGCCCTTCTATTCTATCTCACCTGGAGCGAACTGCTGGGGGGACTGGAGGAGATCTTCAGCCCTGGACCGATCTGGATCGTCGCTCCCGTCGCATCGATCATCATGGCTCCCGCGCTTATCGAGGCCCATGCCATCTTCGGCCGAGCGAGCCGGCGGCTGACCATGCTTGGCTCCGCAGCGCTTGCACTCGCCGCGTGGATCGTGGCCGGTGCTGCTCCTGCCTATTCTCAGGACCACCAACAGCGCTTCACGATCGAGCATGTGACTCAATTTCCCTCGGGGCAGAGTTCCTGGTCGATCCTCGACGACGGTGCGGACCTGCCCTCCGCGCTGTCGGCGATGGGACCGTGGCATCGGGGCAAGCTGGATTTTTCCGAGCGCCAACGCCTGTTTGCTTCGGCTCCGGCAGCAGCCGGCGTGCGGCCGCCGTCACTCACTCCGCTCGAAGTGGTTCGAAGTGGGGACGAACGTAGGCTGAGATTGCGCATCCAATCGAACGGCGCGGAGCGCATCTTGCTGGCGGCTCCTCCCGAGGCGCACATCCGATCGGCGGGAGTGCCCGGCTTCGTGCGCTCCCTCGGAAGCGAAGATTCCTCAGGAAGGTTCACAATCACTTGCACGGGCAGAAGCTGCGATGGGTCGGAACTGCAACTCGACCTTTTCAGTCCGAAGCCGGTGAGGTTCACATTGGTCGGATCGCGCAACGGCCTGCCCGCGACCGCCGCTGCCCTGGTAAAGGCACGCCCGAAATTCGCCCGGCCGCAATACACACCGGACGAAACCGTCGCAGTGACGCACGTCAGGCTCTGACCGAATCGTATCCTATGCTATGGCGCCTTCCGGCGTCCGGCGCGCCGTTTGCGCCGGACGGCACCCGATCGAAGGAGGTGTCATGGCGAGCCAGACGATGCCCGCGTCCCAGCAGTCGCGGAGCAAGCAAATCCCCGTTCGCAAAATCACCGACGAGGACCTGCGCCTGTCGCTCAGGCAAGGCCTTGAGGATTTCCGCGACCTGCGCGGCGACATATTCTTCGCAGGGCTGATCTACACGTTCATCGGCATTGCCGCGGTGGTGATGACCACGAGCCGGCCGCTGATCCCCTTCTTCTATCCGGTGGTCGCCGGCGTGGCTCTACTCGGCCCAGTCGCAGCCGTCGGCTTCTACGAGCTCGCTCGCCGGCGCGAAAAGGGTGAGGAAGTCCATTGGTTCAATTTCCTCGACGTCCGCAAGCGCCCGACTGTCGACGACATGGGAATCGTCGCCGGACTTCTCCTGGTCATCTTTGTCGGCTGGCTGATTGCGGCTGGTGCGCTCTATGCGCTTCTATTCGGCTGGGCGACGCCCACGTCGGTCGGAGGTTTCTTATCGGCGGTCTTCACCACGCCGCGAGGCTGGGCGCTGATCATCGGCGGCGCGATCGTCGGAGCCGCCTTCGGCTGGTTCGTCCTCGCGCTCAGCGTCGCCTCACTGCCGATGCTTGTCGATTGTAACGTCACGGCGGCCGAAGCCGTCTCTGCTTCGTGGCGGGCAGTGCACGCGAACAAAGGCGAGATGATCCGCTGGGGAATCGTCGTCACCGTACTTCTCGCGCTCGGCTCGATCCCGGCGTTCGTCGGCCTCGCCTTTGTGCTGCCGTGGCTCGGCTATTCGACCTGGCACCTCTACACCCGCCTGATCGACCGCGAGGCGATCCCGGCCCGGCGGAAACGGCGCGACTAGCCCCTATTGAGGCGCAACTACGCCGTGCTCTCGGAGGAAGTTCAGGATCGAATGCCAGCGGTGGGCCATCATCTTCGGTGACTTCGAACGGTGAGTCTCCCCTGGATAGAGCATCATCTCGAACGGCACGTCATCGTGCTGAAGCTTGGCGATCAGTTCCGAACTGTTCTCGAAGAAGACGTTGTCGTCGGACATTCCGTGGATGATCAAGAGTGGATCGGAGATTTTGTCCGCCTCAGCGAGGGCGTCTGACTTCGCGTAAGCCGCTGCGTCATACTGCGGCGTTCCCATGTACCGCTCCGTGTAGAAGGTGTCATAGAGCTCCCACTTGGTGACGGGTGCGCCGGCGATCCCCGCGGCATAAAGATGAGGGTCGACCTCAAGCTGCTTCAGCGTCATGTATCCGCCATACGACCAGCCGTAGAGCGCGATCTTGTTGGGGTCGACGAATGGCAGTCGCTTGAGGAACTCGGCACCGGCCTTCTGGTCCTGCACCTCGACCGAGCCCATTGCGCGATAGATCTGCTTTTCGAAGCCGACGCCGCGGTTGGGACTGCCGCGGTTGTCGATGTCGAAGACGATATAGCCCTGGTCGACCAAGGCCTCGTCGATCGGCTGCACCCAGTTCTTCTCGACGGTCTGGCTCGTCGGACCGCCGTAATGCTCGAAAAAGACGGGGTAGCGCTTGCCCGGCTCCAGCGGCGGGGTGATCATCTTCCAGTATAGGACCGAGCCGTCCGGCCCCTTGATCGTCCCGAACGTCGGCAGGCGGTGACTGGCGAGGTAAGGCGCATAGGGATGCGAAGCGTCGAGCCTGTTCTCCTCGACCCACGTCAGGCGGTTGCCGGCCTGGTCGGCCAGATAAACCTGCGGCGGCTGGCTCGGCGACGAGCGGCTGACCAGCAGGGTCTTGCCCTTCTTGTCCATCGACCCATCGTTGGAGAAGGCAAGGTCCGTCAGCCGCTGCGGCGCGCCGGGACTGAGATAGTCGAGCGAATAGACCTGTGGCGCCAGCACATCGTCTTCGGTCCCGGTGAAGAACAGCCGGTGGGATTGCTGATCGATGCCGGCGAGCCCCTGCACCACCCACGGCCCCTTGGTCAGCTGCGTCCAGCCGCCGTTGGCGAAGCGATAGAGATGGCCGAAGCCGTCACGCTCGGACCACCAGATGAGGCTGCCGTCGTCGAGGAATCTGTAATCGTCGGTGAGGTTGATCCAGTGCCCGGGCGCGGCCTTCTCGCTGAACAGCAATCGGCTCCGGCCCGTCGCAGGATCGACAGCCAGCATGTCGAGCTCGGTTTGGCCGCGGTTCTCGCGCTGGACGTAGAGAATCTTTCCGTCCGGCGCCCAATCCACTCGGGTGAGGTAGATGTCGCGGTTCGTCCCTAGATCGACCTTGACCTTATGCCCCCCGCCGGGGTCGATCACGTACAAGGAGACGTCGACGTTGGCCTTTCCCGCGGCCGGATAGCGCTGCTGGTAGGTCGTCGTACCGGCCGCTCCGATCGAGGTTCGGGTAAGGACGTCGACCGGGCTTTCATCGAACCGCTCGACCACGATGCGCGTGTCCTTGGGCGACCACCAATAACCCGTGTAGCGGCTCATCTCCTCCTGAGCGACGAACTCGGCCTCGCCCCAGTGGATGGTCTTGCCCTCGGCCGGCGTCACGGGGTTGATCGGTGCGCCGACTGGACCCGACCACAAGCGGTTGTCGCGCAGGAAGGATAGGTATTTGCCGGTTTCGCTGAGCACCGGATTGAGCGTCTCGCCGGAGCCCGCGCCTTTCACCTCGCGCACGCTGCCGTCGACGCCTGCCAGGTAAAGCTTGTCGTCGAGGGGGACGAGAATCGTCTTGCTGTCGGGCGACCAATCGTAGGCGACGATGCCCTTTAGGCTAACAATTCCCTTGCGCTCGCGTTGCATTTTTTCCGCTTCGGACATCGCCTGGCCGGTGCCGAGCTTCTCAGAATCCACCAGCATCGACCATTTGCCGGTCTGGCGGTCGAATGCCCAAAGATCATAGCGTTCGAGATCGTTGGAACGGTTGCGAAGCAGCGCAAGGTAGCGGCCATCGCGCGACAGCTTGGGCAGGCGCGGAACGGGCCCGTTCAGTGAAGGACTATCGAAGACCCGCTCAATGGTGAGCTTCGTCTCGGGAACGCCGGGCTGCGGAGCTGCGGCGAGGATAAGCGGCAGGGCAGCCGCAACAGCAAGGAAACGCATTCCGCCTTGGTAGTGGCTGCGCTCCTCGCCGCAACTGGTCTGAAGAAGCTTAGGCTTCCGAAGCGTTCTCGGCACGCGCCTTTTCGGTCTCGGCGCCCTGCCCGCCGGTCACGTCGCGGCGGATGTCGCGACGCTCGGCGATGCGGGCGGCCTTACCGGTCCGGCCACGCAGGTAGTAAAGCTTGGCGCGGCGAACGTCGCCACGACGCACCACCTCGATCGACTCGATGATCGGACCATAAAGTGGGAAGACGCGCTCGACGCCTTCGCCGAAGCTGATCTTGCGGACGGTGAAGTTGGAGCCGACGCCCTTGTTGGCGCGGGCGATGCAGACGCCTTCGAACGCCTGGACGCGGGTGCGGTCGCCTTCGATGACCTTCACGCCGACGCGCAGCGTGTCGCCGGGGCGGAATTCGGGGACCTTCTTGTCCGCGGTCAGCGCTTCAATGGCCTCGCGCTCGAGGGTCTCGATCAGGTTCATTTCTCTTTTGCCTTCGTATCTCGTCGCCGCGCGCCAGAGGGCGGTGCCTGCGATGCGCCCCCGTGGCGCTCGATCAGGTCCGGCCGCCTTAGCCGTGTATCTTCGACCGCGCGTTCGTGTCGCCACGC
>Ga0068856_100000164_pt1 | contig 68790 bp, 59 predicted proteins | sample KBSCornC62_FD_66595 | JGI IMG/M metagenome (GOLD analysis project Ga0068856, IMG submission 66595) | Corn rhizosphere microbial communities from Kellogg Biological Station, Michigan, USA - KBS Corn C6-2 | ecosystem: Host-associated > Plants > Roots > Rhizosphere > Soil ...
CCCAAAACAGTTTTTAACCAGGCGTATACAAATGTTTTTTTGACATGACGAGCAACGTACTTATTTTATAAATTGCGGCTTTGAAATTACCTGTTTATGGAAAAAGAGATAAAAGACCATGCAGTAAAAGCATATAAAACGATGAAAGATCCAAAATTGAAATTCTGGCATAAGGCAGGGGAGATCGGCATTGAGGTGGCCATCATTGTTTTTGCGGTAACACTATCCATTTGGGTGCACGATATCAGCGACCATAACCATGAACAAAAAGATGTAAAATCATTTTTGCTGGGCGTAAGGCAGGACCTTAAGTCCGATTTAATACAAATGCGGGGTGATACGACCGCTTTTAAAGGAGCCGGGCTGACTTTCACTTATATAACTACTGATGCCCCCGGTTTTAAATTGAGTAAGGATAGCTTGCATAAATATCAAAATTTTTTATCTAACGTAACGAGTTTTGTTGGGAATGACGGGCGTTACCAGGGATTCAAATCGAGCGGTAAACTGGGTAATATTGAAGATGACACCCTGCAAAATGACATCGTTGAATTATATCAGGGCATTATTCCGTCCATTTTAGCGTCAACCAATAGTTATAATCAGCGGAAGGAAGCGCTGTTTACCTTCTTTAACCAAAATCTTAAACGGACCGGCAAGGGGACTAACAATCTTGTTGAAGTACTGTCGACCAATGAGGCCATAAATATTTGTGGCACATTAACTTACGTCGACGAAATAAATACCCGCTATAAAAGCGCCATAAAAAGATCAAAAAAAATAATTGCAGAAATTGATAAGGATTATGATTTGCAGTAATCCGGAAGTGCGAAAGTTAGAAGCGCGGCGCACCGGCGACCGCAATAAAACACGCGAAAATAATTCCGTAATTTAGTTGGTACCAATCAACCCGAAATGAAAAAATTGATTTTTCTCTGTATCGCCCTGCTCCTGTTTTCAGTAAAAAACGGTTGCTTTGGCCAGGTGGTGACCAAATTTGGCGATAGCGTAAGTACGCTCGACGGCATAATGAAGGCCTATTATGATGTAGTAACCGTAAAAAAGGGCGAAAAGCCCAGCTACGAGCGGGATAGCCTGCTGCATTTAGGCAATGTAAACGTGGGTTGGGCTCAGAAAACCAAAGCTGGAAAGATGATGTTTAAATATGTGAGTTTAAAAGAATATCACCGCTTGTCTGACGATGAAGTGGCATCCCGGGGGTTTGACGAAAGAGAAATATCGAGAAAAGTAGAACAATTTGGCGCCATTTATCACGTATGGAGCACCTATGAAACGAGGAACACCAAAACAGGGCCGATCATTGAGCGGGGCATCAATAGCATCGAATTATTTTACGATGGTACGCGGTTTTGGATACTGGGCTGGTTTTTTGATGGTGAACGGAAAGACAACCCGATACCGGCCAAATATTTAACTACACAACCCGGTTAGTAGCGGCTTATATCAATAACCCCTCCACGCGCGGTGATACGAGTATTGGTAACCTGCAACACAACCAGATGTTACGGATGCAAATCCAGCGATGACCAGCGCAAAAATTAAAACTTTCTTTCTCATGCCACAATAGTTTAAATTATGGTCATTTGTACGTCACCTGGCCGGTGCATTGTTGCTGTAAACAGAAAGAAATTTCATTTTGCCGGGAATAACTAAATCACTTGCGTCCTGCCCCCCGAGAAAACAGACGCATTATTCGCTTGAGTTATCGTACTTGCGCTAAGGCAATAAAATCTTAACTTCGGTTCATCAATTTCCTTTTTTATGAAGAAGCTGACCTTCTTACTGCTGTCTGTCGCAACGCTTTTTAGCTGCGACCAAAAAAAACCTGCGCTAACCGCAGGATTCGGGGACACCTCGTTTAAAAAGCTTTCGGATGATTTTATAGCTGGTTACCTGGCCTGGCGGCCCGCGGAAGGCGTCGCCCTGGGATATCATCAATATGATGGTAAGGTAACCGACCTTGGTAAAGAATCGATGGGAAAGGAGCTTGGACGATTGAAAAGTTTCGACCAGCAGTTGGGCACGATAGATACCACTTCGCTCAGCGTGCCGATGTTTTATGATTACCGGATTTTACGATCGGCCATCAAGAATGAGATATTCGGCTTTGAGGATATGGGCGACTATAACAGGAACCCCATGACCTATGCCGGCGCCGCAGACTTGAGCATTTATATCAAACGGGATTTTGCGCAGCTTGAGGACAGGGTAAAATCTATCATTGCGATTGAGAAAAGCATTCCCAATGTTTTCGCGGCGGCGAAACAAAACCTGCTGGATAGCCTGCCCAAGCCATACGTTGAGACCGCCATACAGATAGCACAAGGCTCGGCAGCTTTTTGGGGCGGGGACATGAAGATAGCGCTGAAAGATGTGAAGAATGACAGCCTGATGAAGGCTTTTAATCTCGCCAACCAAGCTGCAATCGCTTCGGCAAACGATTATGCTGCCTGGCTGCAAAAAGTTAAGCTGCCAAAGGCCAATAATAAATACGCAATAGGCGAGGCGAGCTATAAAAAGATGCTGCTTTATAGCGAAGGGATCACCCTTGCGCCTGAGCAGGTGCTTGAAATAGGCCTGGCAGAACTTAAAAAACAACAAGCTGTGTTTAATGCCGCCGCCAAAACCATCAACCCCAATAAAAAACCGATTGATGTGTATCACGACCTGCAAAAAGACCACCCGAGTGCGGAGAACCTGATACCGGATGTACGGAAAAATGTGGAAGCGATCCGCAGGTTTTTGGTCGATAAAAGCATTGTGTCGGTGCCGCCAAAAGTGAACCTGGAGGTGAAGGAAACACCCCAATACGCAAGGGCTACCAGCACCGCCTCCAACGATGACCCCGGTCCGTTTGAAACAAGGGCCACCGAGGCGTTTTATTATGTAACACCTGTAGACCCGAAATGGACGGCCCAGCAAAAGGAGGACTGGCTGCGTCAGTTTGATTATTATACCACCGACAACGTGACGATCCACGAGGCATACCCCGGCCACTATATTCAATTTTTGCATCTGAATGCTTCGCAGGCTACCAGGATCGAAAAGATCTTTGGCAGCTATGCCTTTGTCGAGGGGTGGGCGCATTACTGCGAGCAAATGATGGCCGATGTTGGTTATGGTCATAATGGCGATACTGTTTTGGCCGCCAAATACCGGCTTGCCCAAACAGGGGATGCTTTACTGCGCCTGTGCCGCCTGTGCGTTTCAATAAAAACACACTGCCAGGGCATGAAGCTGGATGACGCAACGAAGTTTTTTATGAACAACTGGTACCAGGGCGAAAAACCATCATACCAGGAGGCCCTGCGTGGCACCTTCGACCCCGGCTACCTGTTTTATACCGTCGGTAAGCTGGAGTTTATGAAGCTGCGCGCCGATTACGAGCAACAGGAGGGAGCAAACTTCTCGCTAAAGAAATTCCATGATGAAGTGCTCAACCACGGTATGCCGCAGATCAGGCTGCTGCGCGAAGTGATGCTGAAGGATAAAAGCATCTGGAAAGATGTAATGTAGACCAGCCAGGGATGATTAGTTTTTTAGTTTACCCGGTATGTACTCAACCAATAGCCTGAAATAGACGTGAAGACATTCGGCGGCCGTTTATTAAAATCAATCTTTATTTCGCTGTGGTTTTGGTTTGCGCCAACACAGGGATTTTCGCAATGTACTCAAGGGTTGGGCGTGCCAATTTTCACAGAAACATTTGGGGCAGGCGCCCCGACTATCGCGCCGCCGCTGCCGGGCGGAATGACGAATTATGCGCATTCGGTAACCGGTTGTCCGGATTCCTCACAATACGCAATTGTAAACTATACATCAGGTTGCATTGGTTTGCATACGCTTACCGATCACACGGGCGACCCGGGAGGCTATTTTATGATCGTAAGCGGTGATTATTCGCCGGTTACATTTTATACCCGGACTGTTTCGGGCCTTTGCCCGGGATCAACTTACGAAATTTCGGCGTGGATAGCAAACCTGGATGCCACTACCGGTCTTGTTCTTCCGAATGTGTATTTCATTATCGAATATGCAGATGGTACTTTTTATGCAGCTCACAGCACAAATGACCTCGCGGTAACTAATCCTAATGCGCAATGGAATAAATATACTTTTGATTTTCCGCTCCCTGCGGGAACATCGTCCATTATTATCCAGCTAGATAATGACTGGACGAGAACCCCACTCCTCCATGGCGGGAAGCACTTTGCCATAGACGATATTACTTTTGGGCCAGCCGGACCGTCGGCAAAAATCGGCGTCAACGGCTTCGCTGGTGATACCGTTAAAATCCCCTGTAATCAAAACCCGGTAATTTCGTCGGCTGTGGGCAGTTGCTACGCCAAAAATGAATACCAATGGCAAATATCATCCGACGATGTTACGTGGACCGATATACCCGGCGCTACGGCGTCAAGCTACAGCCTCGGCAACACTGCTTCCGGAAGTTGGTTTTACCGGCTTTTGGTAGCTCAAAAAGGTAACGTCGGCAGTGTGAATTGCCGGATCGTTACCAATACCTTACTGATTGTTAAAGAAAAATTTGTGCCGCCGAAATTTCAAAGCTTTTCAGCCGCGATATGTACGGGTGAGTACGTTCTTCCTTCGGGCAAACTGGTAAACACCAGTGGCGTTTATATCGATACATTGCTAGGCAGCGGGGGATGCGACAGCCTGATCACTACCGTAAATCTAACGGTGGCCGTAAAGCCGGACCTCGGAAAGGATCGCACGATCTGTGCGGGCGATACCACAACGCTGAGCCCCGGCACATTCAGCAGCTATAAATGGCAGGACGGAAGCACCAACCCGGTGTATAAAGTCACCGGCGGGGGAACTTATTCTGTAACCGTTACCGATGGTATGGGATGCATGACTTCAGACACTGTGGAGATTAAGGAGAATTATTGTTCAACGATCCCTATACCTAATGCATTTACGCCCAATGGCGATGGTATTAATGATACCTGGAATATTCCTCAATTGCAATATTTCCCCACGTGTACGGTATTTGTCTATAACCGATGGGGCAGGCTGATTTTTGACAGTACCGGCTATGCCAGGCCCTGGGACGGCACTTATAACGGTAAGCCGGCACCCGCCGGTACCTATTACTATATTATTACGTTGCAGTCCGGAGGTATCGTTTTATCGGGATTTGTAACCTTGTTCAGGTAAGTTACTACCCACAACAATTTTGTCATTGACCTTATTATCCATCTTGTGGTATTTCAATCTGAATTGTAAAGGCGAAATTTGTTTATATCGCTTAAACTGCCGGTAAAAAAAAGGCAGGGTTTCATAGCCGCAGGCATAACACACCTGTTTAACCTGGACATCTGATTCGATCAGTAGTTTACAGGCTATATTAAGCCGGAATTCATTTAAAAAAGTAAAAAAGTTCTTTTTCATCACCCGGCTGAAGAATCGTGAAAAATTCTCTTCAGTCATGTTTAAATGCCCGGCAATATCCTCCAGCCTGATCTTCGACCCAAAATGCTGTTTTACATATTGGTAAACCGAATTAATGCGGTTGCTCTGCTGCGATTCGATGTTTAAGGCGAAATTTTGATCGCAAAGGGTTTTAATGCCGGCCTGTTCAGACAAATGCTTCAACAGATTTAAAAAGTACATTAACTTTTCAAATGAATCGGCTTTCAGCATTTTGATAAGACCGGGCTTTACTTTGGCCGCAACACTTTTATCAAAGCGAATTCCTTTTTCAGAAAGCATTAACATCTTTTTTATGCCGGCAAACTCGGGATTGTCCAGCCAGTCTTTACCCAGCATATCAAAGCTCCATTGAATAACAATAGCCTGGGCCGTGCCGGCCTGCACGCCAACATTTTTCCAGCAATGGGGCAGGTTTGGCCCCAGCAGTACAAAATCACCATCTTCAAAGTTTTCGATACTGTTCCCAACGTACCTCAAACCCGAACTCTGCAAGATGTAGGTCAGTTCAAATTGCGGGTGAAAGTGCCAGGGAGAATCGAACTCGTCCTTTTCCTGGTAAAATGCCTTTAATGAGCTTGAAGGCTGGGTTGATATTGATTCAAAAACCGCTTTCACAAAAAATACCTTATTCCCGATCTATTTATATTAAAAGTATTACTTGATGTGCAAAATAGGGTATTATTTAATCAAAATAAGCTAATTCCGGTTTTTTTTTATTCAGGTACTTTGGGTTGACCAATAAAACAACTATGCAAGATCTTTCAGAATTTCATTACCTGTTAACGGATATGTTTAAAAGGCAGCTGGATGAAGAGCAGTTGAATGCATATAAACTTACCGACGAGCAAATACAATTTTTTAATGAGAACGGCTATTTAAGCAATATCAAGCTTTTAGATAATAAGCAAATCGCTATTCTAAACAGTGAGCTGGAGCAAATAACCAATGCCAATCATCCGGGAAATGCGCTTTTCCACGAATTTCACTCCAATGAATCTTCCAATCCCGATACGGTTTTGTTTCACGCTCTGGGCCACTGGCGTATTACCAAAGGTTTTCATGATGTATTGTGGAACCCTGCCTTTTTGATCGCAGCCAGCCAACTACTCGGCAACAAGCCCGTACGCTTCTGGCACGACCAGTTATTCAGCAAACCGGCCCATCATGGCGGGGTTGTGGCCTGGCATCAGGATTACTCGTATTGGACACGGACCGTCCCGATGCAGCATTTAACCTGCTGGGTTGGCCTGGATGATGTAAGCACCGAAAACGGCTGCCTGCATTACATCCCAAAAAGTCACAAATGGGGTTTATTGGACAAACCTGAACTTGCCGGCGATATGAATGGTATTATGGCCTATTTAACTGACGAGCAGAAAGAAGAATTTAAGCCCGTAGCCATCGAAATGAAAAAGGGTTACGGCACGTTTCACCATCCGCTGCTGTTGCACGGTTCGTATGAAAACAGGTCGGATAGGTCAAGAAGGGCTTTTGTGCTAAACGTATTTGCAGACGGGACCCGATCGGCATCCAATGAACTGCTATTAAATGGCGTTCCCGCGATACCTGCCGGCGAGCAGATGGATGGCCGTTTTTTCCCGTTATTATATAATCCAGCCTGAACACTCAGGGCTAACAAATAAAAAATGAGCTACAAAAAAATATTTCTTTCAGTGTTATGCCTGTTCCTGTTGGCCCCACTGGCCATTTACGCACAACAACCGGCAGATAGCTTTAATGTAAAAAGCTATGGCGCGCTGGGCGATGGCAAAACGCTGGATACCAAAAGTTTCGTCAGCACTATTGCAGCTTGCGTAAAGGCGGGCGGCGGCACGGTATATGTTCCCTCGGGGACATTTGTAATAGGTACCGTTCAGCTTTTTAGCAATATCCAGCTGGTGCTCAGCCCGGGCGCCGTGCTAATGGCTTCGCCTGATAACAATAATTTTTTGCAGCAAAAAGATTTCGGCTTCAGCGGCTCGGGCGCGAGCGATAAACTGGGATTATTATTTGCCGATCATGCAGAAAACGTAAGCATTACCGGCTTTGGCGCCATCGATGGCAACTCACAGGCTTTTATGTACCAGGATAGCGTTCAGGCGAATGGTGACGACTTAAGTTTTACGCGGCAGGGCAAGGCTTATTTAGATGCGCCGAAAGGCAACAGGGAAGCCCCGGTAATGTGGAAGGGTCTTAACGCCAACCGGCCCGGAACGCAAGTTATTTTCCATACCTGCAAAAAAGTAACGGTGAGCGAAATTACTGTTCGCAATGCCAATGACTGGTCCATGGATATAAAGGAAAGTGACAATGTTAAGGTGACGGGCATTACCATCGATAATGACCAGCGTGTGCCGAACAGCGACGGGGTTGATATGTACGATTCGAAAAATGTAATTATTGCCGACTGTGATATTCGCGCCGGCGATGATTGTATTGCTGACATTGGCTCAAGCAATATTACTGTTACCAATTGCAACCTGGCTTCGCGGTCATGTGGTATCCGTGTAGGCTATAATGTTTTTAATGATAACGATTCGGGCAACCTGCTGTTTAATAACATACGGATAACCGGCGCCAACCGTGGAATCGGCATTTTTCAGCGGCGCAAGGGCAACATGACCAACATGCTGTTCTCCAATATCATCATCAACTCCAGGTTATACCCCGGCCAATGGTGGGGGCATGGCGAACCAATCCACATCTCCGCTTTACCGGGTATGGGCTATAAAGAGGTTGGTACAATAAGCAATGTGCGATTTACAAATATTATAGCAAAAGGCGAAGAGGGCATTGTGCTGATCGGATCGAAAGAAAGTACATTGAAGGACATAACCTTTAAAAACGTACAACTAACCCTTGGCCGCGGAGTGTTCACGGATATCAATGCCGGTAATTTTGATTTACGCCCAACAAATGACGCGAAAACAAATTTGTTTAAGCACGACATCCCGGCTATTTATGCCAGCCGGATTGACAACCTGACCATTAAGGACTTTAAGATATCATGGGATTCCTCACTGCCCGGATATTTTACGAATGCGCTATATTGCGAGCATTTCAATCACCTGGCGGTAGACGGCCTCACCGCTGCGGCGGGGCCCCGCGCGGCAGCAAGCGAAGCGGTAGTTTCACTGCATCATGGCAGTGATGTCAGCATTACCAATTTAAAGCTGGAACCCCGGCCGACGGACGCCTCAAAACGCATCTTACTACTTAGGGAAAATATAACGGGGTTGGTGCAAAAGTAACTTCTTCATTCCCCAATCAAGCACGAAGTGGGATAAAACTAAGGGGCGATCGCTTTTAAAATTAATTGCGTCGTTTGCCATCTCCAAAGGAGTCCTCACGGACAAAAACAGGCTCTCCAAGGGAGTCCTCCCGGACAAAAGACGGTGTAAAAGTGTTCACAATTTGCGCACGATCACCCTACAAACCATTGCGAAAACCGTTGATTTATAGACCATTAAAAATAAATTTATCAAAATCTGCGCGTTTTTGACGATTTTTTTGAACACTTACAGCTATGCGCTTGCAAAACATTGTCACACCGCTCCCAATAAGCCGGCAAAATCATTGCCGGCGACTATAAAACGTCGCTAGACCATGTACGATCGCGAATAAATTCTTTTTCGTAAAAAGTTTTCTTTGCGGATAATAAACGCGCCAATTTCCACGCATCGGGGTAATATATTTACCCGCAGAAAGATGTTAATGGCGATTGGGATAAAGCCGCCGTCCTTGAAATAGCCCCTTTCAAACTACCTGCCCGGCGCAGGCGGGTGTGGCGGTGGCGCCAGGCGGCGCGGCGCGCAGCCGGTGTTTATTATGGCCATCATTGCTAAATGCAATACTACTATAACCAATAATAAACCTGTTACTTTCGTTTTCATGGCAGCTGACTTTTTATGGTACAACAACAAGGCAGGTGCGTTGTTTTGACATCGGCGGTTTTATAGCACCGATGGCCAATGCCGGCCTGAAACTATTTGATCTTAACGGTATCGAGCTTTGGAAGCGCCCGTTTTGAAGGCGGCAGGGCCAGGTATCTTTTATAACTGTCATTGATATATACAGCCATCGAGGTTGCATCGTTACCGGTAACAAAGGCGTAGCTTGGGCGGTACAACACCATAAAGTTTTCCAGTTCCTGACCTTTCAACGGCACCAGGCTGCCTACGTAAGCGCGGCTAAATGCCTGGTCGATACGGCGTTCCTGCTCCTCGCGCTCAAAATATTTTTTTAACCTTCGGGCATCTTTTGCGTCTTTGCCAAACCACGTAGAAGGCGACAACACATAAACCTTGCTTTTTTCGTAAATCTCGGGGTATTCTTTATGCGGGTTAAATACGGTACGCGTTGAGCTGATGCTTACTTCGCGCAGGGCGATGGTTTGCGTTTGCAACTGAATCTTTTTTTGGGTCATATCTACAACATACAACGTGTCCGAAACATAGCCCGGGCACTCAAAGATGAGAATATGGCCAGCCTCCGTTTTTATTTGGAAATTCCCATGTTTGTCGGTTATGGTGAGCTGCCTGGTATTTTTGTCCCTGATAAAAACATTTGCCAGCCGGCTGGTGGTGCCGTTTTCCCACACGGTCCCTTTTAAAAGGCCCTGCGCGCCGACCGGTAAATAAGCAAAAAGCAGAATGAGGATTAAGGGGTATTTGTTTTGCATAGGTTAAACGGATTATGCTACAAATCTAAACCTATTTTCTCTCATAAAAGTTTTGTTTTTTAGCGAATTATGAATAGACGGTGGTCAGCCATAATTCCAACTCACCACCGTCCATTCACTACTCACCAAGCTTACGGTTTCTTCCAGACATTATTATCCGCGTTGATATCGGGGAACACGTTGTCCGGATCGTAAGTTACCGATTCGATCTCCTCAGTCGATGGGTATTTAAAGCTCCAGCTGCTGTTACGCTCCCAAATCTCTACCGGTAGTTTCACACGGTCGGTTTTGCCGCTAACGGTTTTGATCTCGAGGATCACCGGCATGGCCATCTTTTGCAGGTTATCGATGGTGATGACAGCGCCTTTGCTGAAGTCTTTGTCGTCAACATATTTCACATCTCTTACGGCTACGTCCAGCTGCCAGTTGTGCAGGAACCAACCGCGCCAGAACCATTGCAGGTTTTCGCCGCCGGCATTCTCCATGGTGCGGAAGAAATCTTCCGGTGTGGGATGTTTGAAGGCCCATTCGGCAATATATTTTCTAAAGGCAAAATCAAAACGCTCAGGGCCTAATACCTGCTCGCGCAACATCACCAGGCCGGCGCTTGGTTTTGCGTACAACAAAATGCCAGTGTTTCTCTCTTTGAGATTTGCAGGCTGGCTCATCATTGGTTCCAGCGTTGGGTTGGTGAAAAAATTGGCTGCCCGGTGCATATCGTTCGGCCGCTTTGATTTGTATTCGCCGTTGTTAAAGGCTGCTGTAGACAGTGTATTGATAAAAGTATTAAAGCCCTCGTCCATCCAGCCGTACAAACGCTCGTTAGATCCAACGATCATCGGGAACCAGGTATGACCGAACTCATGGTCATTTACACTCCATAAACTAGCTTTTTTTGCTTTATAGCCGCAAAAAACGATGCCCGGATATTCCATACCGCCGGTAATTCCGGCAACTACCGTTGCGTTAGGATAGGGGAACTCAAACCATTTAGCCGAGTTAAACTCGATGGATTTTTTTACATATTCGGTGGATCGGCCGTAGGCATCAACGCCATCACTTTCGACTGGATAAGCAGAAATCGCCATTGCTTTACGACCGCTGGGCAAGTCCATCTTCACGGCGTCGAGAATAAATGATGCTGAAGCTCCCCACGAAGCATCACGCGCATTTTTAATCTGGAAATGCCAGGTCAACTCTTTTTTGCCTGCCGGACGCGACGCCGGATCCGTAACTTCAGCGGCCGAGCGGATCACTACAGTTTTCTCGCTGTTAGCGGCCTGGGCCCAGCGCTTTAGCTGGATGGGTGTGTAAACTTCCTGCGGATTGAGCAACTGACCCGAGGCCACTACAATATCACGGGCCGGAGCGGTAATTTTCAAGTCGAAGTCGCCGTACTCCAGGTAAAACTCCCCGGGGCCGGTATACGGAATAGTGTTCCAGCCATAAACATCATCGTACACGCACATACGCGGGTACCATTGGGCCACCTGGAATATCCTGCCGTTTTTGGTTTGGTCGGCGCCCGTTTTTGGGTCTTTTTCTTCCAGCACACCCATCCGGTCCGAACCATAGTCGGGCGAGATAAATGAATACTCGATCTTCAGCTTCACCTTACCGCCGTTGGGCATTACATCTTTAGGTAGATAAAGCTGCATCCGCGTATCCGACACGATGAATTTAACATCGGTCATGGCGCCTTTCTCGCCGATCATTTTTATTGATTTGATCTTATACCCTGCATCAAACAGCTGTCCACGGCCCCAATTGCGGCTAACAGGAACAGGAGGGTTTCCAACTAATGGTACTATGGCAGTTCCGCGCGAATCCTGTTTAAACAGGTTTTGTTCCAGGTTCATCCACAAATAACCCAGCTTTTGCGGGCTGTTATTGGTGTAGGTTAATACTTCGGTTCCGGTAATTTGGTTGGTTTCATCATTCAGCGTTGCAGCCAGCTGGTAGTCGGCACGGTTTTGCCAGTACTTTGGCCCTGGCTCACCGTCAGCGGCGCGGTACTCATTACCGTTTTTGTTGTAAAACAACGGGCCGAAAGTCTCATGATAATCGTAGTTAGTGGCAGGTTGAGTGGCAGTAGCAGTAGCAGTAGCAGTAGCCGGTTGTTGCGCCTGCGCCATACTCACAACCGCAAAAAAAGCCAGTGTCCCCCCGGCTAAAGCGTTTATTTTCATTTTAATATAGTTTGAATAATTTACCGCAAGTATAAGGGAAAATACACTAAGGGGTGGTTAGGTAAAATAATTGTTACGTGATTAATTGTGAATTAATGATTTAGTGAATTAGTGAGTTGGATTGGAGGTTTTGAATAGAATAACGGTCTCCCATTAAATCACTAATTCGCTAATTCACTAACTCACTAATTGCTTATAACCCTCCTCATCAAACCCAAACAACAAAACCCCATCTTTTTCAATTACCGGGCGCTTGATCATGCTGGTTTTTTCCTGTATCAGGGTAAACGCATCCTCTTTGGTTTTTACACCTTCCTTAACTTCAGGCGGAAGGTCTTTCCAGGTACTGCTGTTTTTATTCAGGAACTTTTCGTAGCCTGCCTTGCTGTCCCATTCCGCCAGCTTTTCTTTGCTGATACCTTCGGTTTTAAAGTTGTGAAACTCGTAATCGACGTTATGAGCTTTAAACCAGTCGCGTGCTTTTTTGACGGCATCGCAGTTGGGTATTCCGTAAATTTTCATGGTGCGAAGATAAGAACAGAGGGTTTAAAAAAGCATATTTCAGCTATTTAAAGTGTTCAATTTTTACACACGATCAGCGCACAAACGGCTATGAAAACCACTGATTTTAAGCGGTTTAAAAATTAAAATTTTCAAAATCTGTCCATTTTTGACGTTTTTTTTGAACACTTTCATCGATTTGTACTGATTACCAGTTAGTTAGTAAAACGCAAGTTGGCCATTGCCTGCGTTTAAATGAAAATTTGCAACTGATAATCAGATATTTACATCTGCAAAAGTGTGTACAATTATGCATTTCTAAGGATTAAGTGTCACGTCCTGAAAAAAGTTTACACTTTTTATTATACAAGACAAACAGCTTGAGCTACCGTTTGCTTTTGCACAGAAATGATTAATTTAGTAGCAATGAACCTTTTTCGATTCTTCAAAACAGCACAATTTTTATTTGTAGCGATAGCAGCTTTGATGTTACCGCACATGTCGTATGGGCAGCGACAAGTGCTGCAATTTAAAACGCGTTCCGGCCATGTTATCAAAGTTAGCGGCGGAGCAATAAGGTATGACAACAATGCGCTACTGCAACTAAAATACCCTGAAGATATTATCGATACCAGTAAACTGAACCGGCTTATCGAGGACCATGGCGCTGTGTTCCTTTTTTTGGCTGAATTTGAAGGCCCAAACCTCGATCGCTACAATGTGTATAAAGTAACTCCTTCCGCAGCTTCATTGGTCGCCGATGCCATATTGTCGCCGGTTAAGGATTATGACCATGATGGCTACCTGGAGTTTGGCGGTCGGGATTTAACTGAGGGCTACGCTAATCCGGATTCGATGTATTATATCCCGACTCAATACTACGAGATCAGGAACGGCGAAATCCATCCGGACAAAGCATTAACCATTCAAAGGGATAAGGAAATTAACGGGTTGTACCTGCCGCCAGGCAAACAGCTTGATAACGACGGTTATTGCTGCGTTGTCATCCCCGATCCTGCACACAAGGGCAAAAAAACCGTAATAAAAAACTCGCCTTATCTTGAGAAATCATACCTGCCCTCTGACACCACTACGGTATTGGCAACCAGTTACGTTTTGAGCGGACAGGACGATATTACTGAAGCTGTACATAATACCGACGGCAGCTGGGAATTTTTTAGTCGTAATAGGACCTATGACCCTAAAACCTCTCTTCGCAAAGTAAAACTTGGTGTGCTGGTTAAACATGACCCAAGTGTTCTCGACCTTTGCTGGGTCGAAAAAGGCTGGTTTGCCAGCAGAAAATCTAAGGATGCACCATGGGGTTGGGATAAACTGAAACCTAAAGACTAAAGAGCTAAAACGCAATGAAAAGTGCATTATGGATTTCGCAGCAACAGCAGCAGACCAATTAGCAATTTATAAGCCAAATGATTATCTTAGCTTGATATGAAGGCATGCATCTGCGGAACGGTATTATTGATATCTTCTTTTAGCTTTATACTGCCCGCTCACAGCGGAAAACAAGCTGGCAAGCCCTCACATAAATCCGACACGATCTTCCTGAAGAAGCGTAAAACCCCGGGTGACAATATTGTCTATGTAGAACAGGATCGCAATTCTAAATTCTACCAAAAAATGTTGGACTTTAAATTAGATACCTACGATAGCGCTCAATATGCGCACATCCGTCTCGACCTGCAAAAACAGGGCGTTAAATATCATAACAAAACATCCGCTCTCCAGGGCCTGCCCCGCAAATGGGTTGCTGTTCACAGGTATAAACAAAGCTATTACCTGTATTTTCCCGCCGACTTCGGAGTAGCCAATCGCAAAATGATAACCGACAGTACAATTTGTTATTCAAACATGGATGGTTTTAATCCCGAGGCCATCATATCACTGGCAAAAAAGGGGAATAGTGCCTGGGATTTTACGGTCGAAAGCGCAGCCGGCGTACGCCACCATATCCTGATCCATATAATTGATCCAAAGACAATGCTAGCCATTTGGGAAATACCAGGTAAGAACAACTCACGGTTCGATTTATGTGTTCCGGCGCAAAATGCCCAAGCCTTTAATATGATCGTAAACGATACAAACGGCGACTTACCGGACGAATTTGAATTTGACCAAATAGATTTTAAACAATTGCTAAAACATAGCCGATAGATATCACATCAACCTGCCACTGCCACTGCTACTGCTACTGCTAACTGCCACTATTACGATTACCCATTCCCGCTGCCCCCGGCCTTATTCCCGCCTTTGGTATCGTCGTTATTTATACCGTGCTGTTCTCTCTTAATATCGCTGTTTAACTTGCCAAACCTGAAATTAAGTCTGAATGCCAGCGACCGATAGTAATTTTGATTGACGGCATTTTCATAAAAAGCAGCGGAATTAGTGGTCGACCGGAAAGTGTTGAACTTGGCGTACGGATTATTGGCTACCAACACCAGTGTAAACTTTTTAGCAAAAAAATCTTTGGAGATGAGATACTGGTTAAATATAAAGTCGCTCGACTGGCCTTGCAGGTTAACATTTCCGCTGAAATAACCGGCGTTAAAACTAAAGGCAAAACCATTTTTAAACTTATACCTGATGTTGCCGAATGCCCGGCCGGTAAAACCATCGTTATGGTACATCTGGTCGTTAAAAGTTCCGCTCAGCCATACGTGGTTTAGCTGCCCGTTAAGGCTCAGGGTAAAATCTTTCGTCAGGTTCATGTTGGTGTTCACATTCAGCCCCAGGGTTTTGTTTGTCCCCAGGTTTTGAAACGTGGTATTGGTAACAGTATCCGTTTTGCCGTTTACCTGCTGGATCTCCAGGTTTGAAACGTTTTGGATAGAGTTGTTGGAGAAGGCATAGCTAAGCCCGACGGTGATCGCATTTTTTGTATAGTTGCTGTACGTTAGTTCGAAAGTATTATCGAGCTCAGGCCTTAGGGCCGGGTTCCCGGTACTGATGAACGATGGATTGGTGCGGTCGACAAATGGATTAAGTTCCGATATATCCGGGCGCTGGATGCGCTGGGTATATCCAAAGTTAAGGCTGCTGCTTTTAAAGCTGCGCTGAAGTGATATGGAAGGGATCAGGTTATTGTAGCTCGGCGCGACGCTAACACCCGACGAGGCAAAATCAGCGCTGATGGCGGTATGCTCCAACCGAAGGCCGGCTTTGCCTGTCCACTGGTCCATTTTCAACTGGTAGGAGTTGTACACGCTGTAAATGTCCTGGTGGTAATTAAAATCGTTGGTGAGCGCATCGTTGGTAACATACTGCTGCGAAACCGTATCGCGGTCATTCACATGGTAATTGCTGTAATTGCTTCGCAAAATTGCTTTTGCCCCGGCCTCAAGCGAAAGTTGCTTCGACATCGGGCTTGCATAGTCTAACTGGATCGTATGGTCTTTATTACCTGCATTATTATATTGCTGATAGTCGGGAGCAAGCGAATAAGGGTAGTTGAACCGGTCGGAAAACAGGTTGTCGTTGAATTGTTTGTTTGGCGAATAGCTGTATTTGTATGAAATAGTGAGCTGGCGGTCCTTTGATTTCCTGAAGCTGAGCTGGTAGTTAAAGGAGGCATCCATGCCCGTGAAACTGCTGTTGCCGCTATTGTATAAATTATACATTTGTTTCAGTATGCCCAGGCTGTCGGTAACAGAACTCCCCGGTCCATGCTGGCTCTGGTCATTACCAAAAAGATCAATGGAGGCCGTCAGCAGGTTTAACGAATCTATCTCATAGCTCAATTCGGTTCCCCCATAATGAAAGTTACCTTTTTGAGTGTTGGTGCTGTTTTGGTCGATGTTATAGTGATTGGCAAAAATATTTTCGGTTGTTTGCGAATTTGTAGTAAGGGTGCCGTTGCTGCCAAAGCCCCCGAAAAACGAAGCGCCGAATTTACCTTCTTTAACGGTGCCGTTGATGTTATAACCTGCTCCGAAAACCGAGTTAAAGCGGCTGTTAAAACCCAGGTTGTAGCCCTGGTCGGCATTCTTTTTGGTGACGATATTGATGATACCGGCCAGCCCTTCGGCGTCATATTTAGCCGGCGGGGTAGTGATCACTTCAATCCTTTCGATATTGGTTGCAGGCATTGATTTGAGTATGTCGGATGGGTTTTTGGCCACAAGGGCCGATTCCTTCCCGTTAATCAGTATTTTGAAGTTTCCGCTCCCTTTTAGCTGAATATTGTCGTTGCCGTCAACCGACAGTAGGGGCACCTTTCGCATCATATCCAGCACATCCAGCGCCTTGCTGTCCGGATCAGCCTGCACATCATAGCTGATGCGGTCAACCTCCTGTTTCATTAAAGGCCTTGCAGCAGTAACTGAAACGTCGCCAAGCTGGCGGCTCGAAACGGACATCAATATTTTACCGGCGTCCACACTGGTACTGCCGCCCGCCAGGCTGATAGTTTTGTTTTTGTAGCCTACGGAGACAAGAGCCAGCTGGTAAACTTTGCCCGACGGCGCCTTGAGTTCGAAACTGCCATCGTCTTTAGATAAACCCGCTTTAACCGATTTTTTGGTTGAATCCTGCAGGGTAACGGTAACATAACCCAGTGGCTTATTGGTAGCCGAGTCGATAGTAACGCCTTTTACGGTTAGCAATTGCGGTTGGGTTTGGGCCATAGCTATGGCAGACAGAAAGCAAAAGCATGCTAACAGTAAAAGTGGTTTCATTTGTTGTGTTTTGGCTAATTGACAGTTGATGACGTGCGCGCGTTACGGCTCCAAACGGAGATTTAACACTTTTAACATATTTTAACTAAAAGATTAGGAATTGTAACGAGGATGTTACTTTAATGCCTGCCTTTACTCTGAATTGATAAGTTCTCTAATATTGTCAACAGGCATTCGCGTTCGGGGTGCAAATTTATTTCGAAGAATGATGATGGAGTAGTTTTTATCAAGTCCTTGTTCGTTGTAAGTCATAAAGCCTGGCCAACCGCCGGTGTGATAAGCCACGCGTCCCTTGTTTTGTGGGTTGATGATGTGCCAGCCAAAACCGTAGTCGCTTGTGCCTTCTGTTGGTTTTGCGGGTGTTAAAACCTGCTGCCAGTCATCAGCATTGATTAAACCACCGCTGTGCACAACCTGGTCCCACAGAAGCAGGTCGCCCGTTGTGGTATTCACCCCGTCTTCACCGTAAATACCATCTTCCCATAACGCTTGTTTCCAAAGGGGATGTTGCTCGGGTAATACAAATTGTTTTAAGCTATCGTCGTAAACATAACCTGTTGCACAGTTTTCAACGTGCTTTGGCCTTGCCCGGCGTGTATAAACCAATGTGTGTGTCATCTTCAAAGGTTCAAATACTTCATTTTTCATGTAATCAGGGTATGGCTGATCAGAGATCTTTTCAATAATTAAAGCGAGCAAAGCATACCCGGTATTACTGTAATTATATTTTTGTCCCGCAGCATTGAAAGGATCGGGGTGATATTGTATTAACATATTTAGCATATCGTTATTGGTGGCATACTTTGTTTTGTCCCAGCGCTGTTGCATTAAAGCGTCATAATCAGGTACGCCCGAGGTATGATTCAACAGTTGCCGGATGGTAATGTCCCGATAAGGAAATTCCGGCAGGTATTTTACAACTGTGTCATCGTAATTCAGCTTGCCTGCTTCCTTTAGCAACACTATCCCGATCGCGGTAAATTGTTTGGAAACTGAGGCCAGTAAAAAACGGGTTTCCGGTCCATTGGGTAACTGTTTTTCAATATCAGCCAATCCAAAGCTTTTCTGATAAACCGGATTGCCGTTCTTCGCAATCAGTACACTGCCGCTAAACTGGCCGGTATTATACAGAGCAGTGAAAATACTATCCAGGCGGCCCGCGATGATCTGTTGCGCATTGCTGCTTACAGAAATGGTTATCAGCAAGCATATCGAAAATGTTTTTTTGAGTAAATTCATTTTATGCGATTTAAAATTTGAGCCAATAAATCCCACCGCGCTGTTTTAAAGCACAATTGGTTTGCTAACGAAATAAAAGATTGTTGTGGAGTTTACTTATCGATAAACACGCCGGTACCCGTCATTTTTACAGGGCCGTAGTACAGACCGTAGTTTTCGTGTATGCCATAATTTGTTTTGAGTTGCTGTTGCAGCGCATCTGGTTGCTTTTGCCCGTTTACAATTAATTCGGTATCGCTCAGGCCAAACCATTCAACGGCGGCTGCATTTGGTACAACTTTTTCTTTCACCAGGTCGGCTATTACGTTTTGCGCTCTTTGCAATTCGGCGGTGTAATTGTTGCTGTCTTCGTACATCCTTTTGCGCATTGTCTGATACTTCTGCATGCCGGCCTTCGCCTCGAAATTTGCCGGCCGGCCAATAAATGCCTTTTCTGCTTTTATATGGTTTTTCTCATCTATTTTGAACTTTTTCTGTTGGTACAGGCTGGAATCCTTAGTTTTAAACTTATCGTTTGGCCACTTGGTCTTCCACATCTGCATTGACTTCGAATCTGCACTGAACTTTTTCTGTTGGTACAGGCTGGAATCCTTAGTTTTAAACTTATCATTTGGCAACTTTGTCTTCCACTTAACTATTGATTTTGCGTCTGCACTGAATTTTTTCTGTTGGTACAAACCAGAATCTTTACTTTTAAAGCTGGCGGGATGCTGCGTTGTTTTCCAGGCAAACTTTGGTGTTGGGTCCGCACTGAATTTTTGCTTTGAGTAGAGGTCGGGTTTCCCGTTAAACTTAGCGCCAGGATTACTTGCTTTGTAGCCGGCCATATCCCCGGCACTAAACCTTCTTTTTGCAGCCAGCTCACGATCGATATAACCGATCATATATTGATAATTTGCCAGCTTGTCGTCCGCTATCTTTACGCCGTTCAATTCCATAACGAATAATTTGTTGTCGACCACAACAAAATGATACCTATTGCCTTTATCGTCCATCGCGATGATGTCGTTATTAGCCAGGTCTTCATCGCTGTGCTTAAACAATACACTTACAAAGCGTATAGCCGTATCTTTTACAATGGTGGTGTCTTTTTCCAGGCTCTTCAGTTTGATGTCGTCTACCCGCAGGCGTTTGGGCATGCTACGCATCGAAGCCATTGTGGTTTTTGCGATAACTTTGCCGGATCCGTTGCCATATTTTGCTGTTAAATGATTGGCAACTGTGTTGTCTTTTGAGATCGTAGTGAACGCCGACAATAACACAAGCCCAACAGCCAGCACCGATTTTTCGGCAACGCTAAGACGCTTGTTTTCCTGGCTGATCATCCTTTTCAGCCGGTCGCGCAGCTGGTTGCCCGAGCCAATGCTCATGGCATAACGGGCCTGGCTAAACTCGCCATTGCCGAAGGAAAGTAAAGCCTCCAGGTAATTGGCCTTGCGGTTCATGCGGCTTAACACCATATCATCGCAGCAGGCTTCGCGCTCGGTACGGATAAGCGACGACAGCCACAGTAAGCCGGGATTAAAGAAAAACACCGTTTCTACCACGCCCTGCAAAATATTCACCAGGTAGTCGCGACGGCGAATGTGTGCTAATTCGTGCCATAAAATGCCGTCCAGTTGCTCCGGCGTAAGTTGAAATGCTATACCGACCGGTAATAAGATCATCGGCTTAAGCCAGCCCACGGCAACCGGTACTTTTACCAGTTCGGACTGTACCAGGCGTACTGCCCGCCTGATGCCTATCTGGCTGATCAAAAGCTCAATCCTATGTTTAAGTTCTTTGGTCACCGGGTGAGTTTTATAATTCTTGATGCGCTGGATGTACAGCAGGCCGCTAATCATTTTCAGGCTTTTAAGCGCAAAAAACAGCAGCCAAACCAGCACGATGATGTTCGCGTTCTGGTTAAGAAATGCCCGCACATTATAAAGGAAAGGTTGATTTTGATGGATGATCATTGGGTCAGCAACAACGTTAGTGGAGGCATTTACCATTTTGTTTTGTGCATGCCCGGCTACATTGTAGGCTGCCGCCTGGCTTGCCACAAGATAATACGTAAGACCTATTGCACATACAAACAAAACCAGCAAGCCGCACAGAAGCCGGTAACGCAGCGATGCCGCCGATTTTCGCGTAACGCTGATGATAATCCCGGCGGCTAAGGCTATGATCATCCCGATCCACAGCGAGTGGATCAGCGTCCAGCAGATGGCTTTAACGGTGCCATCCGAAATATAGGGAGCCCAAAATGAGTTATTCATCGTATTATTATTTTTGGTCCATTTTCTTAATCAATTCCTTAAACTCTTCCATTTCCTTTGGAGAAAGTTTGTTGTTACCCGCCAGCTGCATCATCAGGCTGCTGGCCGAGCCGTTGAACAGGTTATCCACTACACGGTCAAGCAGCAGGCTTTTGGTTTTGTCTTCGTCGGCCGCGGCCCGGTATATATGTGTCATCTGGCTGGCGTCTTTCGTTACAAATCCTTTGTCAAGCATAATCAGCATCAGCTTCTGGGTCGACATATAATTCACCTCGCGCTTCTGTTCATTCAGCTTGTCATTCACAAATCTTACTGTCGACGGACCAAACTCCCACAATACCTGCAATATCTCCAGTTCCGATTTAGTAGGCTCGGATGGGATATTATTCTGGCTTTTAAACTTTTTCATAAATCAAACATAAGAACTATTTCTTATGTTCCAAATTTATTTTTGATGAAGTGTTTTAATTTATTGATAATGAGATAAATAAAAATAAGAAAAGTTTCTTATGATGGAGAAAAAACTGGTTTTGCATTTTAAAAACGGAAGAATATTGGTTCGCCACCCTGTAACATCTTTGTTAAAAACCCGTCATTACAATAAAAGACTAAAAATTTAGTTTTAAATTCAACTTCACAACCTTTGCATGAAATTCACACTTTTACTTTTAACCTTTTTCCTGTTTTTTTCATTTGTTGCCAAAGCCCAAAATACGTACTCGGTGAGCGGCGTAATAGTTGATACGGCTACGAAAGTCAAATTGCCTAATACCTCGGTGATGATCTTAAATTCGAAAGATTCCACGCTGGTATCTTTTGCCCGCACTGATAAAAACGGCTTGTTTACTATCGGTAACCTGCATAAAGGCAAATTTATTTTGCTGACGGTTTATCCGGGATATGCCGATTACGTGGAGCGGTTTGGACTGGACTCCGCAAAGGCCACCCACGATTTCGGCAGGCTGAATATGATCCTGAAAGCCAAATTACTGGCCGAAGTAATTATTAAAGGCGAGCGTATACCAATCAAAATAAAAGGCGATACAACGGAATTTAACGCGAAATCATACGTGGTACAGCCCAACGATAAAGTAGAAGACCTGCTAAGGCAATTACCCGGCATACAGGTGGACAAAGACGGAAAAATTACGGCCCAGGGGGAAACAGTGACAAAGGTATTGGTAGACGGCGAGGAATTTTTTGGCGACGACCCAACCCTGGTTACCAAAAACATACGTGCGGATATGGTAGATAAAGTGCAGTTGTACGATAAAAAAAGCGACCAGGCCACCTTTACCGGCATCGACGATGGAGTGCGTACCAAAACCATTAACATCAAGCTAAAAGAAGATAAGAAAAACGGCCTTTTTGGTAAAGTGAATGGCAACGTGGGCACCAATGATTATTATGAAGGGCAGCTGATCGCCAACCGTTTTAAAGCGAATGAAAAGTTTGCGGTGTACGGAACCGCTGCCAACGACGGTCGCATTGGTTTAGGATTCCAGGATAACAGCACACTGGGTTCCGGCGGGGGCAATGTACAATTTGTAGATGGGGGGATATCAATAAACTTTAGCGGCAATAGCGATGCGCTGGATTCATTCAACGGTTATTACGATGGCAAGGGGGTGCCCGTCACTTCTTCGGCTGGGGCGCATTACGACAGCAAGTGGAATGGCGACAAGCAAACCATTAATACCAATTTTAAGATCGGGCAGATCCAGCTTAATGGCGTTACCACGTCAACCATTCAGCAAACTTTGCCAACCGGTATTTTTACCACCAACAGTAACGAAAACTTTAATAACTATGCGTTCCGGGAAAAGCTGGATGCCACCTATACCCTGAAGTTGGATACCACATCCGACCTGAAATTAAGCGCCGACGGTACTTACCGAAATTTCCATGTCGATAATGAGTATGGCACGCAAACCGACTCGAGCGGCACATTGCTGAACATGAACAGGCGAAGCGTAATTAACCACGGCAACACCCGCATATTCGACATGACGGCGCTTTATACCAAAAAATTCAAAAAGACCGGCCGTACCTTATCATGGACCGTAGGCGAATCATACAATGAAAACCAGACCGAAGGAAATTTAAAGTCAGAAACCGACTTTTTCAGCCCGGTCACCGGTGCAAAGGACAGCAGCCAGGTGATTGATCAATACAAAACCGCAGATAATGTCAGCGCTGTATTTAACAGCAACGTCACCTATTCGGAGCCGCTAAGCAAAACCGCCGCGCTGCTTTTTAATTACGGCCTCGGGGTTAACAACAGTACTTCTAACGACTTGTCGTTTAACCAGTCGTTGCCGGGTGTTTACAATGTAATGGATAGTGCCTACAGCAACAATTATAAATTTAACCAGCTAACCAACCAGGTGGGCGCTATTTTTAACTACAAAACCGTAAAAGCGACCCTTAATTTCGGCACAAAGGTGTCGGGCGTAAACTATAAGCAGGTGGACGAATTTACCGGCCAGGTTCTTACCCGTAACTTTTTAAACTGGGCGCCGCAGGCTATGTACCAGTATAAGTTTTCGCAATACAGGTCGTTTCGGGCCAATTATTTTGGCAGCACCACGCAGCCAACCCTGGCGCAGATCCAACCGGTGGCAACCAATACCGATCCGTTGAATATTATCCTGGGTAATCCTAATTTAAAACCGTCCTTTGGCAACAGGTTTTCCTTAAATTATAATGATTTCCAGGTTCTGAGCGATCAGTCGTTATTTGTATCCGTTAACTATTCCAATACATTCAACGCTATTGTAAACAACACTACCGAAAGCCCTACGGGGCAAAACGTCACCCAATATGTTAATTTGAACAACCGGACGCCTTACAACTATGGACTTTTTGTTTTTGGCGGCCGAAAAGTAAAAGCTTTAGGCGATATACAGCTCGGCTTCAATCTAAACACGTCGGCCAATATTTCCTACAGTTATATTAACTCAGTGCTGGATGAAGCCGATAATCACACTTACTCTGCCGGGCTTAATTTAAACAAATACGTGCAGAATAAATACGACGTCAGTTTGCGCGGCGGACCATCCTATACCTTTAGCAGCATGTCCTTACAGCCCCAGGGAAATAATAACGCCGGCGGGTTTAATTCAAGCGGCCGATTTGATTTATACCTGCCGCATGGCTTCGGCGCAGGCTCCAATGTCGACTATAATTATACCGCCGCTACGCAAAGCTTTAGCGCCGAATATAAAACCATTTGGAATGCTTACGTTTTTAAATCATTCCGCAAGGATGAAAGCTTTAAATTGTCGCTTTCCGCCAACGACCTGCTTAATCAAAACACCAATTTTACCAGAGGGCTATCGGGCAACACTTCGACCCAAACCAATACCAGCGGTATAAAACGTTTTTTTATGCTTTCGCTGATATGGGATTTTACCAAATTTGGCACACTGCCGGCTAAAAAATAACATCAACATGAAAACAAGACTGGCATTTCTTATCGCATTGCTTTTCGCGGGTAAAATAATGTTCGCCCAAAATGCCCATTTCACAACCAGCGGCAGTATTTCGTATGAAAAATCGGTGAATACATTTGCCATTATCAAAAGGCTTTATGGCGATGACCTGAATGAAGGCTTTTTTAAACAGGCATTTGAGCAGTATCAAAAAACCCAGCCCCAGTTTAAGGTGCTTAAAAGCACTTTGGTTTTTGATAACGGCAGTACATTGTTTACACCAGTACCGCCGGAAACCTCCTCAGGCAACTTTTTCAGTCTTCCCGCATCCGACCAGTTTAACATAATTTACACCGATCTCGGCGCACATTCGGTTACCGAGCAAAAAGCCGTTTTCGAGCAAACCTTCCTGGTAAAGGACAGCGTACGTAAGATCAAGTGGAAGATCACCGATGAAACCCGCCAGGTTGCCGGTTACGAGTGCCGCCGCGCCAACGGGTTAATGATGGACTCGATCTACGTAGTAGCTTTTTTTGCAACCCAGATTCCCGTTTCGGGTGGCCCTGAGTCTTTTGGGGGGCTGCCGGGCATGATACTGGAGGTTGCGCTGCCGCATGAAAACATCATATGGCGGGCCACGAAAATAACCGAGGCCTTTACGTCCAACGCGACAATCATCCCGCCCAAAAAAGGAAAGCCGGTTAACAACAGGCAGCTTTTTGAAACGCTGAATGAGGTGTTTAAAAATCGCGGCGACGCCAAGCAAGTTAATATATACCTGAAATCATATTTAATGTAGCTATCGGCGATGATCAGGAATTAATAACGGCAGGCGCCACATTTTTTACCGGTTGTTTAAAATGAATCAGGGTAATTGCCGGGCTAAAAGTTCGTTTAAACGTGTATCGTTCCGATACAAGCGATACACGCTGATACAAATCGAAACAACGCTGATATTTAGCAATTTAGGTACTGACGGAATTTTGTCAGCAACAAGGCCTTGTCACCATTTTTTTCTGTTTCCGGCCAAAATTTTTGCGATCCCCGGCTAGTTATGTATTAGTTTATATTATTTTTTAATACCTGCTTAGCGCTGTCATTTATTGTACCGGGTCATCGTCAATTCGGCCCCGATGGTCACAAAGCTTTTGATCATTTCTATCGATCGTTCGATCAACGCGGGCAATGCGGGCAATTCGTCCTTTGCAAATCCGTCCAGCACATAATTTACCTGTTGGCCTTTCGGGAAATCGTTACCTACGCCAAACCGCAGGCGAGCATAATCGCTGTGGCCAAGTGTGGCCTCCACACTCTTCAGGCCGTTATGTCCGCCGGCGCTGCCTTTTGGCTTTAAACGCAGGGTGCCAAAGGGAAGTGCAATTTCGTCAACCAACACCAGCACATTTTCGGGTGGGATCTTTAATGTCTTCATCCAGTAGCCCAGGGCCTTACCGCTAAGGTTCACGTAGGTGGTGGGCTTTATTAAGTACAGGGTGCGGGATTTGTATTTAAAATCGGTATAATAAGCCAGGCGTTCGCTGTAAAACTTTATGCCTTCCTGTTTGGCCAACTCGTCCAATATCATAAACCCGATGTTATGCCGCGTATCAGCATATTCGGGCCCAATATTTCCTAAACCGACGATTAAATAGTTCATACCCCCTAACCCCCTAAAGGGGGAACGTTAATGGTTATATCGCGACGCGATGGGTTTTAAAAGCCTAAGTGTTCAATAAAAGCAACCGCAGTTACCCTCTTTCCGCCGCAGGCGAAGAGAGGGTCGAGCAGCGAAGCGCACTCGGGGTGAGTAGTCACCAAGCGACCTTACCGCTAATGCATTGGCGCTAATGTCCGCCGGGTTCGACTCACCCGGTCATCGCTACGCTCGACCACCCTCTCTTCCGCAAGCGGGAAAGAGGGTAACTGCATTATTTTTATCATTCAAACACCCAGCGATTAAAAAAACTCATCGCTAAATTGAAACGAAGATATTTACTTTAAACAAAAAACAGCGATGAGCCCGAAAACTTATCGCTGTTAAACCTTTGCCTCCTATACCCCCTTTAGGGGGCTAGGGGGTTATTTTTTTGCAGCAGCATCCTGCTCAGCCTGGCGCAATGCACGCGAGGTTGTTACTGATACGATAGTATCTTCCTTAGCATTGGTGATGACCAGTTTGTCGAATTTTAGATCGCCAACTTTTACCGATTTACCTACGTCCAAAGTATCAATGGGCACGTTAATGGCGTCTAAATGGTCTTTTGGCAAAGCTTTTACGCGCAGCTTGCGTAATTTTTGTACCAGCTTACCGCCCGTTTTAACACCTGGTGAAGTTCCGGTTAACTTTACGGGGATCTCGATGGTGATCGGCTTTTTCTCGTCTAGTAACAAAAAGTCGATGTGGATGATCTGCTCGGTTAATGGATGGAACTGGATGTCCTGGATGATCGCCTGTGATTTTGTACCGGCAACGGTGATGTCGATGAAATGAACCACCGGTGTGTATACAACGGGCTTCAAATCAGCTGCGGACACTGAAAAGTGGGTTTGTGTTGCCCCACCATAAAGTACTGCAGGTACCAGTCCCTGGTAACGCAGTTCCTTAGCGTCGCGTTTCCCTACGTTCTCTCTTGGAGAACCGCTAATAGCAATTGATTTCATTTTTACTTGTTTTTATTTATATGTTCATAGTTCATGGTTCATAGTTCATGGAAGAACAGCAGAATCAATTCCTATTTTCTAATTCGTTTTTATTTCATGATCTCCCGTTCAGAATTCAAGACAAATCAGCCATGAACCATGAACTATCAACCATGAACTCTCAGTCCACCCGGAACAACTGGCTGATCGAGCCGTGTTCGTTAACATTCATTATTGCCCGGGCAAAAAGGTCGGCAGTGGTTAATACCTTTATTTTGCTGCTTTCGCGTTTTAGCGGGATGGTATCAGTAACGATCAATTCAGACAGTACCGAATTTTCCAGTGTCTCGTAAGCTTTACCGGATAAAACCGCATGTGTACAAACCGCCCTTACGCTGCGTGCGCCCCGATCCATGATCAGGCCGGCAGCTTTTGAAAGTGTACCGGCTGTATCGCAGATGTCGTCAATCAACACAATGTCCTGGTCGGTAACGTCACCAATCAGCGTCATTGCTTCAATTTCATTGGCGCGTTTGCGGCGTTTATCGCAGATCACCACCTCTGCATTAAAAAACTTGGCAAAGGTGCGTGCGCGGTATGAGCCGCCCATATCAGGCGATGCAATAGTGATATTGCCCAGCCCAAGGCTTTTAATGTATGGTACAAATATGATGGACGCATCAAGGTGATCAACCGGGATATCAAAAAAACCCTGTATCTGCGCGGCGTGCAGGTCCATCGTCATAATGCGGTTAATACCCGCTGCAACCAAAATATTCGCTACCAGTTTGGCGCCAATGGCAACACGTGGTTTGTCTTTCCTGTCCTGCCGGGCTAAGCCGTAATAAGGTATAACCGCAGTTACATAATGGGCAGATGCACGGCGTGCCGCATCGGTCATCATCAGTAACTCCATCAGGTTATCGGTTGGCGGGTTGGTGCTTTGTATTAAAAATACATCACATCCGCGTACCGATTCGTTAAAATGCGGCTGAAACTCGCCATCGCTGAAACGCGATACATCAACATCACCCAACTCCTTCCCGTAGGAAGCAGCGATCTTCGCGGCCAGGTCCTGCGTACCTGAACCTGCAAATAACTTAACCGGGTTAAACTGAGAGGGCATGTTTTGATGTCGGATTTCAGATGTTCGATTTCGGATTTTTTGTTCCCGGTCTCGATTCCGAATTTAGTTAAATTCTTATTTAGCCAGTCTATCTGTAAAAACAATTTCGGATTTCAAATATTCCATCGGCACAAATCCGAAATTGAACATCCGAAATCCGAACTTGCGAAGCAATCTTGAACACCATTGAAAAATAAACAATAGTGAAAAATCCTTCTTTTGTTGCCCGACCAGGATTCGAACCTAGACAAACGGTACCAAAAACCGTCGTACTACCATTATACTATCAGGCAATCTCCAAGCAGGAAAGCATGCTTTCCAAAAAGGAATGCAAATATAGGACGATTTTTTTGTTATGAAAAGAAAAAGTGAAAATAGCTAAACGCGGCCGCGCTGGAAGCATCCGGTACGTTTTTTCGGGCGCGGCCAGTCCGCCTGAAATCCGGATTTGACTTTTTGCAAAGCTTGATCAGCATTTGAAATTTATTCGCTGGCACACAGATTGTTTCGTAAAAGCATTCATTTTTTAACATAAAATTAAACTGGCGGATAAAATATATGAAAGACGGAAGGCGTTTTCACTAAATAGATAACCTATGTTTTTTAACATCTAAAATTAAAAGCTATGAGTACTCAAGTTGAAACAATGACTGTACAAGAAGTTGCAAACAGGCTTGTACTGCTATGCCGCGAAGGCAAAAATGTTGATGCTATCAATGAGTTGTACGATGAAGACATCGTCAGTCATGAACCGGAAGGCTCGCCAATGAAAGAAAAAGTTGGCAAAGATGCTGTTTTAGACGCTACAAACCGGTGGTTCGATTCGGTAAGCGAGCTGCATGACTCCTTCATTTCAAATCCGATAATAGCCGGTAACTTTTTTGCCTGCACCATGAAGGTCGATGCCACCTACAAGGAGCATGGCAGAAACGTAATGGACGAGTTATGCGTGTTTGAAGTGAACGACGGAAAAATCGTTAAAGAGCAGTTTTTTTACGCGACCGGGCATTAATAGCCGTCGAGGATGAAATATCAGGAAAAGGGGCATCGCCCCTTTTTTGCTTTATAACTGTAATTGCCGGAAAAACATTATTTGGAAAATAAATATTATTTTTACGTAACTATTCTGATATTCAGGCAAACGGTTAATAATCAACGTTTTTACGGATATAGCCTAACCCTCGTTAATTAGCCAATAAATTTAAATCTATGAGTAACGCGGAGCAAAAAACACTGCAAAACATGCAACCGGAACACGTGAAGAGTGGCTGAAGGCACGCCTTGAACTGCTACAGGCGGAGAAGGAGCTAACACGCCGCAGCGACGAGGTGGCCCGCCAGCGGCAGGAGCTACCCTGGGTACGGATCGGTAAGGATTACCAATTCGACACCGATAAGGGCAAAGCTTCGCTGGCAGACCTTTTCAATGGCCGATCACAATTACTTATTTACCACTTTATGTTTGGGCCCGACTACAAGGCAGGATGCCCGGCATGTTCGGCAATCGCTGACGGGTTCAATGGCGTGTACGCTCACCTGGCAGGTCACGATGTCACGCTTTCTGCGGTGTCGCGCGCCCCGCTTCCAAAGTTGCTCACATACAAAGAGCGATTGGGCTGGACTTTTCCATGGGCATCCTCGTTCGGCAGCGACTTTAACTACGATTTCACCGCATCGCTCACCGAGGAGGAGCAGCGTGCGGGGGCTGAATACAACTACAGACGCGAAGAACCATTTAACGTAGCCGGGGTTGGCGACTCCCTGACGAAACAAGGTGAGGAACCGGTGGAACAGAATGCGGGCACCACCGGGACCGATGTAGCCACCTATATACGCGAAAGGCCGGGCATTAGTGCCTTTGTGCTGGAGGACGGCGTTGTTTACCACACCTATTCCGCTTATTCGCGCGGGCTGGATGCGCTTTGGAGCGCTTACCAGTGGCTTGACCGTGCACCAAAAGGGCGCAACGAGGATGGCTTTTGGTGGCGGCGCAACGACGAGTATTAACTATCGGATTAAAACAGCAAAAAACGACACTTAGGCCAAAAATGATCCGGCACGGATACAGGGGGAATCGGTTACGGGAAAGTATAGAGGAGGACGTTACAATGAAAATTCCGAAAAACATCAACATATTATTTATAGTCGGTTTCGGGCCGGTCGTTCGGGATGCGTCGGCAAGTCGCAAGTTCTATGCTGAAACATTGGGCATATCGTTCGAAGAAGATGCCACCGGTTACATGTATACTGCAGGGTTGGATGGCGTTAAGCATTTCGCCCTTTGGCCGCTGAGCCAGGCCGCCCGGTCCTGTTTTAACACAACCCAATGGCCTGACGAATTTCCGGTACCGCAGGCCTGGATGGAATTTGACGTAGAGGATATTGAAAAAGCGACCATTGAACTGACGTCCCGGGGCTACAAGTTGCTGGTAGCGACGCAAAAGGAGCCCTGGGGCCAAACTGTTACACGGCTGCTGGGGCCGGAGGGTTTGCTGGTGGGAATAACCCATACGCCGTCGATGCGGTAACGTAGCGAAGTGCGCCAACGGTTAAGGTAGTGGTTTGCAAGGCAGACATAGCATATAACAAAACATGATTTCAGAACGGGCTTCCAAACAAGCTTTTTTTGGCGTCTCGACACTGCTTTTCGTCGTCGGCGTGATAGCTACGATAATTTGGAGCTTGCACATGTCCGCAATGGATGGCATGCCCATGCCGGGCGGCTGGACAATGTCGATGACGTGGATGACCGGGCCAAGCTGGCTTGCAACTGCGGGGGCGTTTATCGGCATGTGGGTGGTGATGATGGTGGCGATGATGATGCCATCCCTGGCGCCAATGCTATGGCGCTACCGGCAGGCGGTGGAGATGGCCGGAAGGACGCACCCGGCCTGGTTGACGGTGCTTGCTGGTTTGGGTTATTTTTTTGTGTGGACAATATTTGGAATGGCCATTTTTCCGCTCGGCATCGTATTGGCGACAGCTGAAATGCAGCTGCCCGTCCTGTCGCACATTGTTCCGATGGCTATTGGCGTAATTTTCGTGATTGCCGGTGGTTTGCAGTTTACCAAATGGAAGGCGCATCATCTTGCCTGTTGCAGGGCATCGCCCGTTGCCGGATATGTATTACCGGCAACCACCGGTACGGCATGGTGGCAGGGCGTACGTTTCGGCCTCAATTGTGTCCAATGCTGTTTCGCGTTAGTGATCATTCTTCTGGTGATCGGTGTGATGGACCTTCGCGTAATGGCCGTTGTGGCTGTGGCTATCACTGTGGAACGGCTGCTACCCGCCGGCGAGCGCATTGCCCGGATTACCGGGGTGGTTGCCATTACGGCAGGGTTGTTGTTGGTTGCGCAGGCGGCTGGAATGGGATAGCAGAGTTATGATTGGCTTGAGACGCGAATTGCCCTTCTTATAAACCGATCGGGTTCGACATCGGGCTTGCTTTAGCAAGGATCGAAAATTGTTCGATCGTGATCCAGCGTCCGCCGTTATGTTGTTCGACTAAACTGATCGTATCAAAAAATAATTCAGTGGGTAGTCCCAGCTTTTCAATGTGCCCCCAAATAGCATCCGTACAGGTTGAATTTCGGGGATGCATTAAGGTTATGTGCGGAAGATGTTCACGGGGGTGTTCAGTCAATCCATTCAATATTGTTTTCCTCAATTTGGAAAATCCATCGTCGCTCCTTTTTGCCGGAATAAATACACCCTTCCCATCGTCAAATCTTTCAGGCGGATCAAATTCCAGCCGAAGGGGTTCGGCCTCTTTTATTAATTTAATATTTTGAATGATTTTTTCAATTGGCTCAATTTCATCCTCCCGGCATAAAGTAAGGTGGGCAGCAATCAGATTGTATTGTATGGGGTTAAATTGAGCTCGTATTTTCTCTAAGATTTCGTTATGCTCAGCGATAAATAATGTAAGCTGCTTTCTGCTTGAATACATTTTTTAACTGGATTGAGGTTTTGAGGTCACCCTGACCCGGCTGGGGCTAATCTTCTATCACCACGCCCATTGAACAGAATTTGTTGATGCGCTCGGTCACCAGTTCATCAACATTACGCTCTTTTAAAGATTTCAGGTCTTTCAGCAATTGTTTTTTCAGGATAGCAGCCATGGCAACTGGGTCCTGGTGGGCGCCGCCGAGCGGTTCTTTAATAATGCCGTCGATCAGCTTGTTTTTGTACATCTCGGTCGAGGTGAGCTTCAAAACTTCGGCTGCCTTTTCTTTATTCTCCCAGGTTTTCCAAAGGATGGTGGAACAGTTCTCAGGCGAGATCACCGAATACCAGGAATTCTCCAGCATCATGACTTTATCGCCGATGGCAATGCCCAGCGCACCGCCGGATGCGCCCTCGCCGATAATGACACAAATTACAGGCACTTTCAAAACCGCCATCTCCATCAGGTTGCGGGCAATAGCCTCGCCCTGCCCGCGCTCTTCCGCTTCAAGGCCGGGGAAAGCTCCCGGCGTATCGATCAGTGTAACAACTGGTTTGCCAAATTTTTCGGCCAGCTTCATCAATCGCAGCGCTTTGCGGTAACCTTCAGGGTTGGCCATGCCAAAGTTGCGGTACTGGCGTTCTTTGGTGTTGCGGCCCTTTTGATGACCGATCAGCATAACGGTTTGGCCGTTGATGGCAGCAAAGCCACCTACAATGGCTTTATCGTCGCCTACGGTACGATCGCCGTGCAACTCAATAAAGTCATCACACATCAGCTCGATATATTGAAGGGTATACGGACGTTCCGGGTGACGGGATATTTGTACTTTTTGCCAGCCGGTAAGGTTGGCGTATATTTCGTGGCGGGTAGTTTCAAATTTATTTTCCAGTTCGGCAATAGTTGCCGACATGTCCAGCTTGTTTTTGTCTTCAACCTGTTTTACCTTTTCAATCTGCGTTTGCAGATCGGCAAGGGGTTTTTCAAAGTCAAAAGTTATCTTCATACTTTCTCCGTTTGCGGGGCGCTAAATTAACTAAATATAATGTTATATTTTAATTAGCTTTTTGTAAAGGTTGATGACGTTGCATGTCGCGACAGCAAGCCGCCCTACTAAAGGCAACGCGTTTTTGCAAAATAGGTTTGGGCCACGGCCTAATGACAGGCTTGGGTTGCGTCATGATTGCCAAAGCGATTGTGTGTAGATGAATTTCCACTCATTGTTTTCTTTATAACAGAAAACAATGTAGCCTGCTGCGGATAAACTGCCGCAGCTTTTTATAAAGTAAAATACTCCCCGCTGGTTATTCGCCGATAATGCAATTTCCGAAAACTCGATCATCACCGCTGATTTTGAATAGCGTCCGCGGAATTTCGCCCAGCCTTTTTCCAGTTCTTTCCGATCGCTAAACAAAGCGGCGTAATCGCTGTTAGTTAGTAAACTTGTATGGAGGCTTTTTGAAAATTCGTTTTTCAGGAAGAATTGTTTTTTCATCTTTTGATCCAGGGCCGCAAGCAGCGACAGCCATGCGGTATCTTTTTTAAGTGAATCAGCAAAAGAGCGGTAGGTAAAAGTAACATCCGACATCGCGGCAGCATCACCGCTTAGGTAATTTCGCAAATTGCTAATGATGTCTTTTATTGCCGTGGTGTCGTATTTCCTACCGTAGTCTGTCGACTCCCTGATCACAAAGTCCATCGGACGGGTGCTTTCCTCGCGATAGTTTTTTAAATACTGCGAGTAGATGGCATATTCTTCCTTAGTCGCCTGCGCAATTGCGACGCCCGGCAGCAACAGCAAAAAAAGAGCGATAAATTTTCTCATATATGTTTATCTGCTTATCAATTAATAATCCATATCTGGTGCGTACCGAGGTATGTCCATTTCCCGTTTTCTTTTTCGAAAAATATGACCGAGGTATCTCCGTGCGCATACCATTTCCGGACAAAATAAAAAAGCGCTCTTTTTCCGTCACCCACCACTGCCGACAAGTCGACGAGGCAATTGGCGGTTGGGTATTTTTTTTGGAATTTGCCCCATACTTTTTTGTCCGATCCGTTACCCCCGAAGATTTTGTTGTAGTCGGTATCGCTGATGATGGTTGCATTAAAATAGGGTGAAAATTTATTTGCGATCACGAATCGCCGACTCATTTTTTTGTCTAATTTTAACATCAATCCGTTCCACATCGTATCGTTTTTTATTTTGTGCATGAGCGAGTCGTATGCCGTCGGGCTGGGAACCGACGAGTGAGGTTGCTTAAACCAGCGCCGCATCGCCTTCACTCCAAGTGGGATACCTGTATAATTCCTGCGGCCGTAATCTGTTGATTCCCGGATGACGAAATTTGTTTTCCCGCCAAGTTCTGCCCTGGTCAAAAGATAGTAGGCGTACATGGCGTATTGCTCCTGTTCGATTTGAGCGAATAACAAGGCCGGGGCCAAAAACAGCAGCAGCCCGATAATAACCTTCCTCATACCTTAAAAAATATCTTCTTTTTATACAGAAAATAGCACATTCCCCATTCCAGTCCGAACACACAAATCGCGGCTGCAAAAGCTTTTATCAAGCCACCGGCGCTGAACCAATCTAAAACATGGTCGGAAATAAAAGTGATATAGCCCGTGAACCAGCGGTCGCCCACGATCTCGAAAAACAGGTAGATGAACAGCGAGTTCATGCCCACCACCAGGAAAAAAGTAAGGCGTTTGCGATGGTCTTTGATATCGATCCACCAGTACGACAAAGCCAGGAACCACAAACACCAGCCCAGCGATGCAAGCGTGAATGAGCTAGTGGCGATGCGTTTGATAATGGGTGTAATATTCAGCCAATCCAACCCGAAGCCCAGCGCCAGGGAGATCAGCCCCCATAATAATAAATATTTCAGTTTTTCTTTTTGGTTGCTCAACAGCAGTTTTCCCACCAGCGCCCCGGCTATGGTATGCACGGCCGTCGGGATACAATTGATGGCCACCCAACCGCCGGGGTTTATTTTATTCATCAGGATGGTATCGACGTAGTTGCCAAAATTATGCTGATCGGTAAACGGCATATTGAAACCGGGTACATTGGTAAAGCGGTAAAGTATTTCGGTGAGCAGCAGCAGGCCAATGCAAACGCCGATCTGCGCCAGGTTGCTCCACCTGAAAATAAGGAAGGCTACGAGTGTGGTGAAGGACAACTGGGTTAACACATCCCACAATTCGAATGACAAACCCTTTGGCCTTACCGAATAATCCAGCACGCCAAAAAAGAACAGCAATGCGCAGCGTTTTAATATTTTTTTGAAGGATTGCCCCCATGTGACGGCGCTTTTCCATTGTTTGTTTAAGGAATAAGCCATGGCAACGCCAGCCATAAACATGAAAGCCGGCTGTACCAAATCCCAAAAATGCAGACCATGCCACGGATGATGGGTAAACTGGATAAAAAAATGGTTGGATGGTTTGCCGACCGAATGATCGTACAGATAGCCGTACAGCCCCGTCGATTCGACTGCCAGCAGCACCATAATAAAGCCGCGCAGGAAATCGAGTGAAAGGAGACGGTTGGATAAAGGGTTTGAGGTGGGTGAGGCGTCCATGGTTTGCAGTGTTGAAATGGTTGTTCTAAGATATAATGTTTTGACAACTATTGCGTTGAGGTAATATAAATATCGGATGCCGGTTGTTGACAAATAACTTTTTATACCTAATTTTGAACCTGTGTTTCTACCCCAAATGAAAAGGAACAGCCCGCATATCTTTTTCAAATCAATCGTCACCATTTTCCTCGTGGCTTACGTTATCGGCTCCTTCACCGATATGCGATACATCCCGAGATATATGCCCGACGTGCAAAAAACAAACATCATCCCTGCGCTTGCAAACATGCAGTTGTCGCATGCCAACCTTAGTAGAATCAATTTTTTGCAGGTTTTTGATAAATCAACGGTAGACAATGATGCAATAAATGAATTGAGCTTTATGCCTAAAAGCCTCGACATTAGTTTCCGCCTTTACGATAGCCCGGATGCAAAAGGCACAGATATTCAGCCCCCAAATTATCCACATCATAATTGTCAGTATTCTTACCTCGCGTTCTGCACGTTCCGGATCTGATGGTCTTACCGTACCCGGGTAATGGATGAAATGTTTTCAGGTTTAAGATTTTCACCAGGTATTTTGGCGGACTTTGCCTGATGCAAAATTTAGCATCTTCCGTTCAGGAACCGATTTTCATTATCCCAAATCAAAAAAGCCATTGGCTTTCATACCGTTCGAACAAACGGGTCTACTTTTAATTTTTATCAAAATAGTAAATTATGAAATTTTTAAGAACAGGTTTAATACCTGTAGTTATTTTATGTGCATTAATGTCACTGCAAGCTTGTAAAGCAAAAAAACTACCTCCGAAGCCGGCGCAACCACAACAAACTAATAATACGCCGCCTCCGCCGGTACAACAACCAAAACCACAGCCGGTGATTCAGCAAGCGCCGCCGCCTGCTCCAAAGCCGGATTATAATTTCAGTAATATCCAGTTCGAGTTCAATTCGTCGGTTTTAAAAACAGATTCGTACCCGGCCCTGGATAAAGCGGCCGCTGCCATGAAGGCGGATCCGACTGCGGCGTTTAATTTGAACGGGTATGCTTCAATCGAAGGTACGGAAGAGTATAACGTTACCCTATCCCAGGACAGGGCCAATTCTGTTAAAACCTACCTGGTAAATTCGGGCGTACGCTCAACGCAGTTAACCGCAAAAGGTTTCGGCACCACCAACGCGGTGGGCGATAACAGCACCGAAGCGGGAAGGATACTTAACCGCAGAGTAGAGATACACAAGCAGTAGGTTCCGGACGATCTCACCCACCGCTTTCCTTTGGAGAGGGGTGGGCGAGGTTACTCGCTCCGTAAACTATTCACCGGGTTGGTCAATGCCGCCTTTACCGATTGAAAGCTGATGGTAATAAACGCCACCAAAACGGCAACGGCTGTTGCGAGTACAAACACCCACCAGTCAACGCTCACCCGGTAGGCAAAGCCTTGCAGCCAGCTATGCACCAGCCACCCGGCTATGGGCGAAGCAATCACCGCCGACAAAAGCACCATCTTCAGAAAATCTGTTGACAACAGCACCATAATGGATGAAATATCGGCGCCCAGCACCTTGCGGATGCCAATCTCTTTTGTCCGTTTAACCGCCAGGAAAAACGCCAGGCTAAACAGCCCCGAGCAGGAGAGCAATATGGCCGCCAGCGCAAAGCTACTGATCAGGTGGCTAAAGCTTTCTTTATCCTTATACTGACCATCAATGTCTTTATCTAAAAAACTATATTCAAAAACGCGCTGGGGAAATATCTGCTCCCAGGTCTGCTTTATTTTTTGGATGGTTTGGTTGATGTGGTCGGACTGGATGCTGATGGCGAACTCCGTAAAACGTGGCACATTTACGTCCATTACCAGCGGTTCCATGGGATTGCTGAGCGAGTTGAAATCAAAATCTTTTACCACACCGATGATGTAGCCTTTCTTTCCGTCGGCTTGTTTACCCCTGATCATGCTTTTGCCCAGGGCTTTTTGTGGTGTGCCCCAGCCAAAGGCGCGCACCGCGGATTCGTTGATGATAAAGGCATCCAGGTTATCATGCCCGCTGGCTTTTGAAAAATCACGCCCGGCAACTATTTGCATGTGCAGGGTTTGGATATAGTTATAGTCCACCGAAAGCCAGGGGGCAAACATATTGTCTTTTTCGTAATGCCCTTGCGGAATGATGAGCCCGTGCACAAAGCCTTGTCCCGGCATCTCGGACGATGAGGTGACTCCTTTTATTTTACTGTAAGCGTTCAACTCGTTATAAAAAGTATTCATGCGGTGGCGCACAGCGGTATCAATGATGTTGCCGTAGCTGAATGCTCCTGTGCCAAATATGGGCACTACCAGTATTTGCTGTTTTTGAAAACCAAGCGGTTTATTGCGCAGGTACTGCATTTGCTGGTAAATAACGATGGTGCCGATAATAAGCATAATGGAAACGGTAAACTGCATTACCAGCAACGTTTTTTGAACGGCATTGCGCTTGTTTTGGTCGCCTGATTTACCTTTTAGCGCCAGCGCGGTTTTAAACCGGGTAATAAAAAAAGCAGGGTATAAGCCCGCCAAAATACCGGCAGCAAAAAAGATGGCAGCAAAAATGGCCATGTTAATCGGCATGGTCCATCCGGCCCAGCTGAAATGTTTGTCTGTCAACTGGTTCAATGCGGGCAGGGCCAGTTGAGTCAATACAATCGCCAGTAAAAATGCGATGGCGCTGGTGAGCAGCGTTTCGAACAGGAACTGGAAAACCAGTTGTTTCTTTTCGGCGCCCAGCACTTTGTGCATGCCGATCTCCTTCACCCGGTTGATGGACCGGGCTATGGAAAGGTTAATAAAGTTAACGTTGGCGATGAGCAGGATTAAAAAGGCAACGCCGGCAAATACGTACATATAAGTGATGTCGCTGCTGCTGGCATTGCCGAGTACGGTTGAGGCATGCAGGTGAATATCATTTAACGGTTGCAGGATCACCTTGTTCATCTGCCGGCTGCGGTCGGTGCCGTTGCGATATGCATATTGGTTCAGCGCGGCTTGTATATGGGCAGGCTGTATACCGGGTTTCAGCAGTATCCAGGTTTCGCAGGGGTTAAAGCTCCAGTCTTTCCTGATAAAATCGCTGAACAACTGGCTTTCTGCCTGGTACAGCGTTTCAAACGATACCAGGAAATCAAACTTGATATCAGAGTTATCAGGCATCTTTTTTACAACACCGGTAACCTGTAGCAGCACCTTGTTATCGTAGTTGAGCGACTTGCCCACCGGATTGCCCGGACCGAAATATTTAGCAGACATTCGATCGGTGATCACCACCGAATTTGGCCTGTTCAGGGCCGAATTTTTATCGCCATAAATAAAAGGAATAGTAAATATGCTGAACATATCCTGATCTACGAAAAAGACATTTTGCTCCTGGAAGCGTTTGGTATTTTGGCCAGCTACCCCGGGCGACGCTCCTGTTTCCATCTGCCCGCTGCGCGGAAAAAGCTTTACCGCTTTTTCAATGCCTGGTATGGCTGATTTGATACCGCCGGATAATACAACCGGCGTAGCCGAGTAAACCGCGGTTTGGCTGGCATCCTTGCTTAACCAGTTGATGCGGTAAACCTGGGTGTGATTAACGTTAAACCGGTTGTAGCTCAATTCATCCTTTACATGGATAAGGATCAGCATGCAGCAGGCCATCCCCAAGGCCAGGCCGGCAATGCTGATGAACGAGGTGGTTTTATTGCGCCAAAAGTAGCGCGAGGCTATTTTAAAGTAGTTTTTCAGCATAGTTTATGTTGTTAATGCACACCGCTTTTGCTTTTGAGATAATACTGACAGATAAAATCATACCAAATAGCTATTGATTTGATAATTAACATCTTGTGCTGATATTTCCAATCATTCCCGTCCGCTTTTGCAACAGGCAGTTGTGCGTTAACGATACAAATTCAACCGGCAATCTTTTGATAAGCCCGTAACCTGGCGGGTCCCGGCAACTCAGCTTAGTTGACTGGTCGCTTGTAAATCTTTCCGTCCTTCATTACAAAACCCACGTTTTGCAGCAGGGTGATATCTTCAGCGGGGTTACCTTTCACAGCAATAATATCAGCGATGAAACCTTTATCCAACTGGCCCAGGTTATTTTTATTCAGCAGTTCGGCCGGGTTCAGGGTCGCCGTTTTGATAGCATCCATCGGGGTAAAGCCGGCTTTTTTTACATAATATTCCAGCTCTTTTACATCATTGTTTGCCCAGGGGTAACTGCCGATGTCCGTTCCCATTACTATTTTTAAGTTGCGTTTGTAAGCATGGTTCAGGTATTTATATACGCTGTCCGTCGGATCGTGAAAGTACTCAAAAACCGCTATTGTAGGGCACCAGTAAACATGGTGTGCCAGGGCCAGGGTAATCAGCGAATCGTTAAAGGCAAGGCCATGTTCAATGGATCGTACGCCAGCTTCAATCGCCATCCTGATGCCTTCTTTTGATGTGGCGTGCGCAGCAACACTTACGTGGTATTTGCGCGCTTCGTCAACAATAGCCTTAATTTCCTCGTAATTAAAGGTAGGTACCCCCCAGTCGGCATAAAGCTTTATCCACCTGCCGCCATGTGCAACCTGCTCGCGCACCACCCGGATACATTCATCCTTGCCGGTAGCATACTGCGTACCGGCGGGTAATTGCAGCTCCCAGTTTTGGTCGGCGGCCATGGGATAGTACTGACCGGTAGCTGCTATACCCTTCCCGGCCGGGATTATCCGCGGACCGTCAACAAATCCCGAGTCTACCGCCCGGCTAAGGTCGTGGTCTGCGTAACCGGCGCCTTCCGAGCATACATCCCGTACGGTAGTAACTCCACGATCAAGCAGGTACGACAGGTACTTTACCGCCCTTAATGAGCGGTATGACGGCGAATTACCATACAGATCCTTGTCATAATCGCCGCCATCAGCAAGCAGGTGGGTATGTACGTCCATCAGCCCGGGCAGCAGCGTGTAGCCTTTCAGGCGGATCACTACCGCCGAATCGGGGATATGGTTTTGATAGTTGATATCGACGATCTTGTTTTTGCGGATGATAACCACCGGGTCTTCCAGCACCCGGCCGTTTTTAGTGTCGATCAGTTTATCGGCGACTATGGCGTAAGTTTGCCCAACGCCCAAGCGCACCAACAGCACGCAAACAATAGTTAGTAAAGTTTTCATCATACCAAAGGAATCAGATTAATTACGACTTCCCACAGCGACCGTGGGTCTCCCTAAAAGTAGCAAATAATTATTGCTTTTATCAGCTCGCCCGGAGGCCTGAAATTTTCTTTATACGATAATATGGGCAGTGTTCATTTTTTTAAATATGAACACTTTTGGCACTTCATGGCTAGGGGTTTAAATTGCTGTTAACAAACAATCTATGCGATAAGTGCAAAGTATTACTTCATAGTTGAAACCGCAAAAAGCGTTCATTTTTGAACGTTTTTTTGAACACAACTCATAGTTAATTTCGGCAAAACCGGCAATATTCAAATGCGGCATATCATTCGGTATAACGGCTGAAAGCTCTTTAAAATGGCGATATTCCGGCCGGGTCTTATTTATCCGGCATCCGTCTGCAAATTTATGACCATTCAAACGCCCCCGCGACTGTGCGCAAAAGGCCTCAAATCACTATCAAAACCCTTACGAAAAGCATACAAACGGCATCAAAAAAAAAATTTAAGCCTCAAAAAGCGTTCATTTTTGTTCATCGCATGAACGTTTTTTGTTGCCTATTTTAGGGCAAGGCAGTTTTTAATCCACCACCTCCGGCTTAACCCTTTTCACATACAATTCATCAATCACGATGATCAGCATGGCCAGCAGCGGCACGGCGAGGATAATGCCCAATGCCCCGGACAGCGTGCCCATGATCAATTGGCTGATCAGCGTTAAGGCCGGCGGCATATTGATCATCTTTTTTTGGATCAGCGGGGTAACAATATTTACCACAATGGTTTGCGATACGATGTAGATCAGCGCAACGATGATGGCCGTATTGGGGCCTATGGTAAAGGCCAGCAAAACGCCCGGTATCATCGCCAGCAAGGGCCCGAAGTTGGGCACGATCTCCAGTATCCCGGTGATCAGCCCCAACACCAGCGCCGCCGGAATACCCATTATACTTAAACCGACGGCAATCAGGATAGTGATCAGCACCATCGAAAGCAGCATGCCTTTTAGCCAGCCTTTAAGCGACAGGCTGATACGGTCGATAATCGCTCTGCCCGCTGGTTTTTTGTTATCGGGCACGAGCACCAGCAGGCCGTCTTTATAAAGCGACGGATTGGCGGTAAAAAAAATGCCGAGGAACAAAATGATGTACATATCGCCGAGTACGCCAAAACTGGTGCTGAAAAAGGTTTGCACTGTGGCGGTCAGTTTATCCGAATTATTACCGGAAGAAAAATCAAGCAATTTTTGCCCTACTGCCGACCGGGACAATTTAGCTTTTGCCGTATTGATATTACGCGGAAGGTTGTGATTCAACTGGGCAACCTGGCTTTGTATTTTAGCGCCGATAAACCAAAACAATAAACCAATCACAATAAAAGTCCCTGCAATTGAAATGAACATTGCATACCTGCGGCTTAGTTTCGTCTTCTTTTGGATCAGATCGCCAAGCCCATGAAAATAAACGGCGATGAGCGCACCGGCCAGCGCCATCAGCAGCACATTAAACGCTACCCGGACGATCAATATGCCCACCACCAGCAGCGCCACAATGGCAACGGTTTGCCACACCTTTGTGCTGTAGGCTAACTCTTTTTTTACCGGATCAGGCTGTTCGTGATTTACAGGCATTTGATTTTTACTTACTTGAAAAATAAAGATACCTTTTAATATGATAAAGCGGTGAATAATCGCACATGGCCATCGCTTTTTAGCTTCTCTGTCATCTGATAGGCTATTAATCTCTCAAGAGGGGAATCGCACGTGCCCTTTGCCTTTTAAGAATCTTCCGAACACCTGTAGTGTTTTCATCATCAAGGGCGAGCGGTTCTTAACGCTTTTGATTCCTCTGCCCCCCTCCTAATTTGTGCTGATGATCGATTCGTTGCAGAAATCGGCGTTCCATTTCATTCTTTTCATCGGCCGGTCGGTTGAATAATGGCCGATAAAATTCCGCCCTTCGGGGCTGTTGCTATTGTAGTGCAGGATGAAATTATAGTTGAGCGCTGTAAAACCAAAACCAAACCACTGATAGGGGTGCGCCGAATCGGTATACCAGGTGTAAACTTTGCGGATGGTTTTGGAAGGCACATCAAAATGCATCACCTGGTAGGCCGGATTGTTTCCGTTGCGCGAATCGAGGCCCGGCGCTATGGCCACATACGAAATTAATTTCCCCTTATCGGTAATCAGCCTGCAATCATCCATGTGGGTATGACCCGACAGCTGAAATTTGATAATGGCGGCGTATTTTTTTATGGTATCCAGGTACATTTGCTGCACGCCGGCATCCCAGGTTGTTTTACCGTTAAATTTATCGATGCCGGGCGGTACGTGGTAAAACAGCCATGCCTTTTTGCCGGCGCGCCGGTCGGCCTGCAATGTTTTGCCCAGCCACTCCATTTCGTTTTTTGCATCCTGAAAAGGGCCCCAGGCGCACAGCAGGGTGTTAAGTGCAATAACCGACAGGCTGTCTGTTTCATAACTATAGTACCCGCCGGTACTGAATGTTTTATAGATGGCGTCATTTTTATCAATGCGTTTTAACATCGATTTGTAAAACACGTCATAAGTCTCTTTGCCGGATGTGTTGTGTACCAGGCAGTCGTTATTGCCCAGGGCCGGTAAAATAACGGCGCTGGGGTCGATATTTTGCACATGGTCGATGATGTATTTAAATGTTTTGGCCATGTTAGCAGGGTCGTGGGTGGAGCGGTGCGATAAAAAATCACCGGCCATCAGGATGAACGGGAACTTTTGAGCGCCCAAATTACCAACAGCCGACAGAAAAAGCGTAGTATCAGTATCGGTGTGATAAAAGCTGGTGGGTTTAAGGGTTAAATCCAGGTGTACATCCGGCATTACCAGTACCGAATCGGTTTGGGCCATACCCATCAGGGGTAGCGCAATAAATAAAAAGAGGAATAGGTTTTTCATGATGTTGGGTGTTTGGATGCCAGGAGGCTGCGTAAAATGCAGGTACTAAATTAGCCATGTTTTTGAGGTTTCGCAACGATGAGCATTTTTTGTGTATATACTGCTTGCCCATCGACACCGGATTAACGGCGTATTGAGTTTCGGTTAACGGATTCGAACCGCTATCAAGTGGTTCGTAGCCACTTATTCTATCCATTGAACTAAACCGAAATGTGGTTGACCTGCCGAAATCGAACCGGCGTAATATGAGTCACAATCATACTGCGTTTCCAATTACGCACAAGGCCAACATTTTTGTTGAGCCGGCAGCAGGCAGTTTGCAGCATGCAGTGACTGCCAGTGCGAATTTCAACCGTGAAGCGTACGGGATTCGAACCCGTGATGACCACATTGAAAGTGTGGTGGCTTAAACCGCTTGCCAAACGCTCCGTTTTCTCAACTGGATTCGAACCAATATCTGCAGGGTCAAATCCTGCTATGCTAGCCCTTGCACCATGAGAAAGCAGGGATGGTGAGATTCGAACCCACGAACACTTATCTCCAAAACAAGCCCGTATAATCCCAACGGAACATCCCTAAACGAAAAAAGCCCCTTAGTTTTTTAGTCTAAGAGGCTTCATGCTTTTATGTTTGATAATTTACACAGCAATCCCTGTTCGACTAAAAGTCAAATAACGGCGGGGTTGCTCATGTAGATTATTAAATTTCATTGGGACAAATATAGGAAAACTTCTGAGTTAAATGGTGTTTTTTTAAAGCAGTAAAAAAGAACGTCACGGCGAAGAACGGCCTGTCCCGAGACTTCGGGAAAGCCATCTCTGCAGTTGCTGGTCAATTTCCCGCCTTTGTTGGCGTTTTCACCAACAAACCGAAATGCCTGACGAATTGCTATTCATCGCTGTGATAGAGTTCGTAAACGGGGGTAAAGACAATCGTTTTGGCTATTGCATGCGGGGTCCTGGTCCTGACCCGGCACGCCGGTCCTGTTGGTGAAAACACCATAGGTGTTCGGAAGACGGCACGCGTCGACCCCGGGGCCAGCGCGACGGGCTCCCCTGCCACGGTTGACCTGCCTCACAGCGGTTTTTTGTCACCCTGAGCGCAGTGATTGGTCTTGAAGCGATCATCCGCCGTGCCCCTGTTGATTTGTTTCACAGGGCTTTTCGCAGATTTGACAGGCCTTTACGTAAAGCACTTCTCTTCATTCCCCCAGCGGCTGGCCAAGTGCCCACTTCCCGCAAACTTAAATTACCGGCTTATCAGCAACCCATTTTTGCAGCAGGCTTTCATTGGCGGTTAAGCTGCCGATCATGAAGTATTTATTGGTGCTCAGCGCTTTTGATTCCATAATTTTTTCCTTTATCACGCCTTGCTTATTGATATAGTTTGAATGAAAGAAATAACAGCCGGCAGCGGTTTTAACCACATAGCCGGTATGAAAATCAAGGCCGATAATAAAAGCCGAGTTAACCGGCTGGGTAGCTAAATAATTATTCAATTTATCGAGGCTGTGAAACGACCTGACCCCAACGCACAGCTGTTTGATCATCACCGCGGAAGCAGCATTGGCAAGCCCCATCCGGTCGATCTTAAAGCCCAGGTCGGTTAAAGTATTGGTTACAAAAAAGCCGCAGGCAATCGTTCCCGTTTTAGGCTGCCGCGTAGTGCCGTAAAAATCCCATGGCGTACCGGCCCAATAATTATAAATATCCTCGTTTATCAGCTTGAATAAATAATTACGAATGTCTTTTGCAGGATGGTTTATCAACAGACTTCTGCGGTTGCTTACGTCCTTTTTAAATTCGTTATAATCAATTTTGGTGTTAACGGCTGAATGCGGGTTTTGATAATTGCCATTAACGAATGTTGTTATGACAAGCCATGGATAAAGTAAAATTGATGGTGCCAGTTGCATAATTGTCGCGGATGAGGAATCGCGATAGCCAAGATAGGAGATTTTTTTATTTATTGCAACTTTATTGCATTTAAAATTATCGTCAACGGTAACAGCGCAGTATGGATGTTTAGTTTCGGCTAACGGAGTCGAATCCCGCACATGCGGGAATGATTCGTAATCAACCATTCTACCCGGAGGCCGGCAGTTTGCAGCAGACAGTGACCCCCGGCGTGAATTTCAACCATGAACGCTATGGTACAATTCAAGAAAAGTTTTATCGACGATTTAAGGACAACATTAGCGTTTCCAAAAATGCATTAATCAACTACAAGTTAATAAATAATGTCTTCAATTCGAGCTAACCTGCTGTATCATATCGTCCAATTTATCGCGTATGAACAACACTTTAGCTTTCTCGTCAGCGGCATCAAAATTCTTTCAGTTCTTGACCAGCGGAAGGGCCAGCTTTATTCTCTTACGGTCGAGGAGGACAAATCCTTCGTCCAGCAGTTCGTTAAGCGTTCTGAATAAGGTCTCGTAGGTTGTACCAACGTACTGGGCCATATCATGCCTTGTGAGCACTATTTTGATATAGCCGTCGTCGTCGCACCCGAATTGTTCCCGGAGTTTGATAAGCGCCTTTTTGAGGCGTTCTTTTACCGGCAACAGTGCAAGGTCATGCATATTTTGCTCTGCCTGTCCAAGCTCTGCGGCAAAGAAAACCATCAGGTTATATGCCAGTTCGTGATTGACTTTAAGTGACCATTTAAAAAAATTCAGATCAAAATAACAGACCGTAACCGGTTCTATTGCTGTAGCTGATATTGAATATATCATATCGTCGGATAAACCGCGATGCCCAAGTATCGAGCCGTTAGATGCGAACCTGATGATCAATTCTTTATCATCATCCCATTTTTTGTGGACTTTTACTGTCCCCGAATAAACAAAATATATTCCCTTTACTTCATCACCAGCATTAAAGAGCGCTTCGCCTTTTTTGAATTGCAGGTTTGTTTTATGGGTTTGGATAGCTTCGTGCCACTCGGGTAGTGAGTTCCTGCACAAAAAACATTTTTGCAAATTACATTCTTGTTTCATCAACCAAAATTATAGTAATTATTTTATTAGGTAGGTGACCAGCTCACAAGAATAAGACGACTCTCAATTTTTACAAAATTTTTCCGGTGTAAAACTCATTCGGCCGACCGGAGCTTGGCTCCTGATGCGCCACAACGAGACTAGCCAAAACGGCGTCTGCATTGTGAACGCTGCCACCCAGGCCGTCAACTGCCTGGACGATATTCCCCGCCCGATCCAGTATATAAATGTTCCCGGTGTGGCTGAAGTTGCCGCCGGCAAGTTTTTGATACCTGGCATTTAACACCATTGATAACTCGCGCACCTGGTCGGCGTTGCCTTTAAGCAGTTCCCATTGGTTGCCCAAGCCCCGTTGAGCAGCATATTGTCTTAACTGTCCCGGAGTGTCCCGATCAGGATCGAACGAAACAAGCACACCGCCAACCTGATTTCTGACAGATTCGGGCAAGGAGTCCCGGATCGCTTTCATCTGCTCCACGATTCTCGGGCAGACCGCCGTGCAATGTGTGAATATCATGGCAACAATCTGCGGGTGGCCCTGAAGCTTACTAAGGGTTAGTTGATTTTCATGCTGATCGGTCCATGTGCCCGGTAATTGGTAGACGGAGTTGCCGTTAGTTTCCTTGTCGGAAATGATGGAAGATACGGCTGCGTCATCTTTTGCGCAGCAGGAAGCAGATTTGATCACATGGCTGTCGTGGCAAGACATTATGGCGAACGCAGCCAGGGAGAACAATGTATAAGGCGTTTTCATAACAATATTATTTTTTTCTAATTAATTTCTAAAAAAATCTTTAGCGCAGCGAAAGCCCAGGCTTTGAATAGTATAACGGGCCTGTAAGCCCTGGCGAAAAGCAAACCGCATAAATGCGGCGTAGTCTTCCTTATTTGCGCTATTGAGCGAGCCGGCAGCACAGAAAAAGCTTTTGACATTTGTGCCGCTGTTATCGCCCTGGATGCCGACACTGTTAAAGTCATCAACCCATTCCCATACTAGTCCATGCATATCGTACAACCCATAGGTATTTTTGTAGGTTGATTGAACGGGCGGCAGAATAACCGGATTGGGATGATCATACCAGGCCAGGATAATTCGTGTTAGCCTGGCTCTTTTGCTCATACCGACTGGCGCCGCTGATGCTGCATATTCCCATTCTGCCATAGTTGGCAGCCGTTTGCCTTTCCACTTTGCGTAAGCATTGGCAGCAAACCAGGACACGTTAGTTACCGGACTGTTGTCGATCTTATCGCCTCCGATCACAAAATCGCCTGCCCACTGTTTCAGGTAGCCGGCATCTGCAAACAGCTGTGCTATTTTCGACCGGGCCCATTGTGGATTAGCCTTTACAAACGCCAGGAATTCGGCATTGGTAACAGCATTGACATCCAGCATAAATGGGTGAATCTTTACCACATCGGGCTGATCTTTCCTTTGCAGGAAAGGATGATAGTTGCCACCGCGAATGCAAACCATCCTATTGTTACTACGGTGACTAAAATGGGGGTTACCCGGCAGTGCTTCGCCAAAATGTTTCAAGGGCAAAAGGAAACAAACTGCCAGCAATATTACGTTTACAGTTTTCATGTGTCACCTCCTTATTGGCCGCGCAATTTTTTCACATCGCCCTCCTTTACCTGAGCACTCTTATTACCCCAGCTGTTCCTGACATAGGTGAGGATACTGGCGACCTGGTCGTCCGTCAGCGAAAGTTGAGGCATTACGCCTTTGAAATTTTTCCCATTAACAGTGATCGGTTCGTTATTGATCCCATGAAGCAGAACGCCGATACCCTTATCCTGCCTGCTCATCAGAAAATCCGATTTTGCAAGCGGTGGAAAAGAACCGGGTACCCCAAGTCCCGTGGACTGGTGACAGCCGCTGCAATTCGATTCAAACAGCGTATGGCCATCTTTAAACCGGTCGGCGAACGAAGGCTCCGGCATCGCTGGTTCGATTGCAGGTTTGTCCTTTTTGCCGGCATCTGCCGGAATAGGCGGATAATAGAATTCGTCCGCGAGTTTGCCCGAATATATATTCTTGTCAGCCTGCCCCGTAACTACTAATTGCGCCAATGCACCCTGGTTAAACGCCCGGAAGATCGAGTGATCAACGATATTAAAAGTACCAGGCTCCTTGCAGGTAAATTCGACGATGGAAGCCCCGCCGGCAGGGATAAGCGTTGTGGCTACGTTCTGATTAACCTGGCTGCCCCCTTCAACATAAACTTTATCGAAGATCTGGCCGATGATGTGGAAAGAGGAAGTGAGATTAGGCCCGGCGTTACCTATATAGATTCTGACCCGGTCGCCAACTTTTGCCTGCAATGCATTTTGGCCTGTGGTTGACCCAACCGATCCGTTAAACACCACATACTCAGGTTGTTCTTTAATCGCTTTATCCATATCAAACGGCTGGAGGCCGGGTTCGCTGTTTTTACCTTTTGTGTAAAACTCGCTCTGCATAAGATAAAATTCTTTATTAACGTAGGGGAGGCCGCCCTTAGGCGTAACGAGTATCAGTCCATACATGCCATTTGCAATGTGCATACCAACGGGCGCTGTCGCACAGTGATATACATATAGGCCCGGGTTAAGGGCCCTAAACCTGAACACTGATGTATGTCCGGGAACCGTCATCGTGGCTTCGGCGCCACCGCCGGGGCCGTTTACCGCATGAAGATCAATATTGTGCGGCATTTTATTGTTCGCATTGTTGTTCAGATGCAATTCCACTTCATCTCCTTCCCGCACGCGAATAAAAGGCCCGGGCGCCCTGCCGCCGAAAGTCCAGAATGTGTAATCTACACCATCGGCCAGTTTCATGACTTTTTCGATAACCTCAATTTCGACGATCACTTTTTTTGGAGTCGTGTTGTCGCGCGCCTCAGGCACGTTCGGCGCAAATGTTAATGCCGGTGAATACTCGCCAGTAACCGTATCCGCTCCATTTGACGGATCATTTGTTTTAGCTTTCGAAGTGCATCCCGCAAAAAAAATGCAGGCCGGCACCAGCAGCAATAGGATCGGCCGAAATATATTTATTTGCGATAGCCGATTATTTAAAGTGACTATTTTCATTTCTTGTTAATGTTATACGATTGAATAATCGGAAGCAAAAGTAGCCCGGGCTATTGGAGGCGCCATTGATGCCCGTCAAGTCAAAATATGATCTATATCATGTTTTATAGCGTATTCAACATTTAACTTTGACCCGTGATTTAGTTAATTAGCATCAATCAGGTCACTTTTAGCCGGTTTTTCTGATTATGGGATCACCACATAGCGCTGATGATCGCCGATAAAATGATTGTATATATCATAAAATAAAATAAATTTGAAGCAGTCGCCTATTAAACGAAGTGAATACATTGTGGCTCTTTCCAGGGACCATCACGCAGGCTTGTTATTTTGCTGGAAGATAAAGGAAGGAATAAAGAAAAACGTAGCAAGCGAAAGGATATTGGCATACGTCAATTTTTTTTCGGAGCAGCATTTACTTCCTCACTTCAGGGAAGAAGAAGCGCTGTTATTTAGCCGGATTGACGGTGATAAGTGCCGGCAGGGCAAATCGGAACACCGGATGCTGGAGGAGCGAATCCTGCAGTTAAATCACCGCAGGGGGCAAGCCGAACAATACCTGTCCTTCGCAGATTTATTAAGCAAACATATTCGTTTTGAAGAGCGGGTGCTTTTCCCGTACCTGGAAGCGACACTATCGCAGTCAACACTAAAGCAGGTCGGCGCGTATTTGTTGGCGGAGCATCAGACTGCCTTTGTGGATAATTATCCGGATGAATTTTGGACTTCAGAATAAAAATAGCAACTAAAACAGCTGGATGCACAAGCGTTCATCAGCAATATAGGCCAGGTTGAAGTTTGGTATAAATTTATATCAAAATCAAAAAATACCCCAACACGGCTCCGCCTATGATAACGAACGCGGTATTCAGCTTCTTAAAATAAAAGCTGACAGCAAACCCGATTACCGCAATGAGAATAGTTTGCCAGCTGCCTATCGCCGATCGACCCAAATCAAAACATACAACCAGAATCAGCGCAATAGCAGTAACATTGACCGCATCCAGAAACGCTGAAAGAATTTTTGATTTCCGCAAACGATAGATAAGCGGGTTAAGCAACCCCACAAATAAGAACGATGGCAGGAAAATACCCAGGGTTGCCAGCGCCGCACCGTTCAAACCGTTCATTTGCCAGCCAATAAACGTGGCCGATGAAAAAACAGGGCCGGGTGTAAACTGGCCGACGGCAATAGCATCGGTCAGGACTTGCTGTGCTAACAGACCCGGCTTGACAAGTTCAGAATTTAAGAATGAAAAAAGTACATACCCGCTGCCATAAAGAATTGAGCCGACTTTGAGAAATATCCAGAATATCTTCCAGTTTGCGGACTGGTTATTTGCTGATAAAGGGACAATCAAAAACAACGGAATAAAAGAAACCATTTTATCAGGCCGGCTTTTAATCGCATAAATAGCTATGCCTGCGCCTCCCAGCCCGAATAATATAATGACTTCATTAACTCCCGTAATTGCCAGTGCCAAAGCAGCGATTCCGAGGATTGCCAATTCGATAGACTTTATGGCTTTCTTACTCAAGGTTACCATTAAAGCGGCAATGACCCCAATGATGGCAGGCTTGATTCCATAGATATAAGGTTGAACTTTGGGCGAGGCGCCATACTGCTGGTAAAGCCAGGCGAATAAGCCAGTTATGAATACAGCAGGAAGAATGAAGCATGCACCTGCTAATAAAAGACCCTTCCAACCGGCGCGTTCCTTGCCACAATGAAGCGCCATTTCAGTAGAGTTAGGCCCGGGTATCAGGTTGGTTGCACCAATAAGGTCAAGAAAATGTTCGTGTGTCATCCATTTCCTCTTGCGCACCACTTCCTCTTCCATCATGGCAATATGTACCGCCGGTCCTCCAAAACCGAGAAAACCAAGCTTCAGAAAAACGATGGCTACTTCTTTGAGTCTGTTCATTAAAGTTTTGTGTAAGTTTTAAGGTTGTTAGACTTATTCCCCCTTACTGATCTTTCGTGGCAATCCAATCGAGAATCCGATGATACCGATAACCGAAAATAATGCGCCATAGATAAACACCGCTGGGTGCCCAACTTTATCCCATAAGATGCCCGCGACTATACTTGCAACCAGGCCGGATAGTCCGGTTGCTGTACCGTACCAGCCGACGGCGCTTGCGCGCATTTCGGGCTGCACAAAATCAACGGCGCAGGCTTTGCCAACTGCGCGAAATATTCCCTGGAAAAGTCCATAGGAAATGAGCAAAGCGCCTGTAAGCACGGCGCTCTTTGACAATGCAAAGCCCGCATAGGTAACCGCGAATATGGCTAATGCACCAATCAATAGCGGCTTTCTTCCAAAACGGTCAGAAAGCGTACCGGCAGGATAGGAGATTGCAGCGGCAACAAAATTATAGAAAGCATAGACGATGATCGTGTCTGTCAGCGACAATCCGGTGGATTTGAGCTGAAGAATTAAAAACGAATTGCTTGAATTACCAATACTGAATAATGCAGCCAGCATAAGATATTGCCAGTATGCTTTCGGAAAAGCTTTTAAGCGTAAGCTGATTTTAGACTGGATTTCTGCAGAACGCCGTTCCTTCACCAGCAGGATCATTGTCAAAGCCAGCAGGCCGGGGATCACCGCCAGGTAAAAGATGCTCCTGATGGCCACCCCCAATGTGAAAAACAAGGCAACCGTGATCAGCGGGCCAATAAAAGCGCCGAGGTTATCACCGAATCCCTCAATGCCGAATGCCTTTCCCCTGTCTTTTTCCCCGACCGAACCTGCAATGAGCGCATCGCGGGGCGCGGAACGTGTTCCCGCACCAAGCCTGTCCGTAAACCGGGCTGACCAGGCCGCGGGCCAGGTAGTTGCAACACCAATAAAAGGTTTTGAGATCGCAGACAACAGGTAGCCGATAATTGCCAGTGGTTTTCTGCGCCTTAGTTTATCAGACCAATACCCTGAAACGCCCTGGATGCTATTTTGTATCGCCTCAGCACTGCCTTCGATAATCCCGAGTGTGCTGCCGCTTGCCTTTAAATATTCGGTCAGGTAAACAGGTAGTACCGGGTAGAGCATTTCCGTTGAGATATCCGAAAATAACGATGCACAGGCAAGCAGGAACACATCTTTGTTCAGCCCTTTAAAACGTCGTTTGCTTGTGGGTTTAACATGTTCCATAAAGCATATTAAATGTAATCAAACAAAGCCATGAAACCGAAATCCATGTGCAGCTGCATGTGGCAGTGAAACAAAGTTAATCCGGGGTTATCAGCTGTAAAGTCAATATCCATTTCCTGGAAACCGCCAAGCATTGCAACGTCTTTAATAATACCCGAAGTCGGTTGCCCGCCGATACTGGTTATCTCAAAGCTGTGACGATGCAAATGCATAGGATGTATGTCGTCTGAGGCATTTCGCATGTGCAGCCTGTAGCGCTTGCCTTTTTTTAAATGAAACATGGGCTTCCTGTCCATCATATCGAAAGCCACGCCGTTAATGGTCCAGCGGTTAAAGCCGTGATCTGCCGCCTGGTCTTTGGCAAAGATTAGGTGAATAGTTTCGTCCGGTTCCTGTGCCTTTCTATTCTTATTGCCAAATATCAGGTAGTCCCATTTATATGGTTTGGGGGTAATCCATTGCGGTTTGCCTGACTGACCCTCGTATTGAACGATTGTGCCCATGCCGTTCCCACGGTCGTCATCCGCCAGGTCACCCATAATCCACACGCCGGGGTTTTTCATTTCCACAATAGCGCTGATGCGTTCGGCGGTACCCAGCCAAAGCAAAGGTACTTCAGCGGGATTCGGGACTGGATTTCCATCCAATGCGATCACTTTAAAGGTGTGGCCAGGTAAAGCCAGGCTCCTGATCTCACTCCCACTGCCATTAAGAATATGAAAAAGTACCCGTTCCCCTCGTTTTACTTTGATCGGGTCTCCATGACCGAGCTGCTTGCCATTGATGGTAAATAGCTTGTAGCCAACTTCAAACCCTTTCGGGCGTTCGGGGTGCTCCTTTTCCCTTTTTTCCTGCATCGCAGCCAATTCTTTTACCGGCTGGCCCGGCAGAAAATCCATCGCCATATCGCCACCTCGCTGAAAGTAAGGATCGAACTCTTTCATCACAATAAATTCTTCCTGGTCGTAGCCGGTAAGCGGTTTTTTTGGCTCAATATATACGGGGCCAACCTCACCGTTATATTGCCCCATATTGAGGTTTGCGCCTGCCACCAGGTGCGTGTGGTAAAAGCGGAAGCCTGGCGGCCCCGGAATAAATGCCTCCCGCCGCATCCCGTGGGCAGGGATATAAGGTGTACCTTCCTCGGCCGAACCATCAACGTCCACCGGCAGAAACTGGCCGTGCCAGTGGAACTGCTCGGGAACATCCGTATCATTATAAATATCTACGACAACCTGCTGACCTTCCCTGAAGCGCAGCAAAGGGCCCGGAAACTGCCCGTTATATGTTGTTGTTGAAATAATATATTGCGGCGCAACTTCGATCAATCCTGTTTGAATGTGAATGGTATAGTCTGCTTTACCGGGTGGTTGATTCGCAGTACCTTCCCGGGTCTTGTTGTTAGTGTTGGTGCACCCTTGGAGTACGACTGCTCCCGGCAGCCCCGAAAGCGCGACGATGGTCAAACCTGTTTTTAAAAAATCACGCCGCGAATTTGTGTTTTTTTCTTGTGGGAGGACCGGTTCTGTTTCGTTGGTGTTCATAGGTTCATGATTAAACTTTACCAGATGATAATTTATGATCGACAGATGTTTTGCCTGCGCCAAAGATCAGCAGCAGGATAAGCAGCATCGTCATTGCAAAATCAGTTCGGTATTCATGGGCAAACGGCCAGAATCCTTTTCCGGTTAAGATGGGAAGTTTTGTTGTGACGAATGCGGTGATCATGACGATAAGTAGTGGTATAACGGCAAAGCGGGTAAAAAGGCCAATTAGTACCAACAAGCCGCACACAATCTCAAATGAGCCTGCGAAATGCGCCCAAAAATCAGGCGAAGAAAATCCGATTTTGGCGAAACGCCCGCTGCCTATGTTTTCCGGTCTTATAAATTTCTGGATCCCTTCCGACAGAAATACTAACCCGGTCACAAGCCTGCAAAGCAGGAACGGATACGATGAGGTGGACAGCAGCTTTTTCATAGTCAATGCATTATCCAAATTTCGCACAAGAAACAGGCTGGATTATGGTCGATTTGAAAAAGCTTTGGTAACTATGAATGTATAGCGCGGTAAGATTGGGGGGTAGCGTCTGTATATCGTTTGAAATACTTGACAAAATGGGAAGGATCGGTGAAATCCAATAGCAACGCGATCTGGGAGACGGTGTTATTGGTGTAAATCAACAGGCGTTTGGCTTCGCTTATCGTAAATTCAGCGATCACATCTGTTGCAGACTGGCCCGATTGTTTACGACATACCGCATTTAAATTCTGAGGGCTTGTGTTTAGCAGGCCGGCGTAATGCGCCACGTTATTTTTGATCGGATTGCTTAAGCTGAGTTTTTCCCGAAAGGCCTGGTGCAAATCGGTGCGTCTTCCCTGCTGTTCCGACTGAGGTCTCGACAAACTCAACAGTTTGGCCAACAGCGCTTTAATGAGCCCTTCCAAACAATGTTGCTGATTCTTGTATGGATGCGTATTGCTATTTTCCTGCTCGATCAATCCAAGTAATGCTGACACGACACGTTGGTCTTCCAGGTAAACAGACGAAATTGAACTGGCTGCTGATAAAAGCTGTTTCAGCTCTTTATCTGTGCAGGAGGTAACAAAGTCGGATTTTATGATCAGGACATATCCGGCGGGCTCAGGCTCTTCGTTTAAGTCAAGACAATGCACCTGGTCCCGTCTCACAAAAAAAGCGACCGGCGGCCTTACTTCATATTTAACCTGGTCCGTGATGTGGTAACCGGATCCGGCTGTAAAAAAAATGATCTCGAAATAATTATTGTGCTTATGAGGCAGTGTCTTACGAACCTCCTTCCGGAAAGGCGTTATTTTGAGCAATTTCTCTGTATCACTTTTGTCTTTTATAGTCAGCTCATGGGGCATTTAGTAAATATCGTAATAAAAATGCTTTAACATACATTTGGCGGGAAAGCCACTGTGAGCTTTCGCGGTAAATGTCAATTTCAGCATCAATCGCCATTGACGCGGCTGGGGGAGCTGATATCTTCTCCGGCAGCTGCCTTTTAATTCCCAAAAACTTACACACCCCCACCAAAAATCCCAGCAAAACGCCGATGTTTGGGCAATGCATAAACGCCGGTATTTTTTTCTCGTGCTTATTTTGGGAACGCTCATCGCATTGAGCCCATTTTCTATCGATATGTACCTGCCGGCGTTCCCGGATATTGCGCGGTCGCTGCATACCACTACTGCGAAGGTTGACCTGTCGCTGTCCAGCTATTTTATAGGCCTGGCGTTCGGGCAGTTGCTCTATGGCCCGCTGATGGACCGGTTTGGACGCAAGCGGCCTTTGTATGTTGGGCTGACGGTTTATATCCTGGCTTCGGTAGGCTGTGCCTTGTCGCCTTCAGTAGACGTGCTGGTGCTTAACCGGCTTTTCCAGGCTGTGGGCGGCTGCGCGGCGTCGGTGGCGGCTATTGCCATGGTCCGCGATCTTTTCCCTGTCGAGGATATTGCCAAGGTGTTTGCCCTGCTGTTCCTGGTGCTTGGCGCATCGCCCCTGCTGGCGCCCACCGCGGGCGGCTACCTGGCTGCCGGCTTTGGCTGGCAGTCGGTGTTTGTGGTATTGCTGAGCATTGCGGCGCTCATCCTGGCGGCGGTGGCGTTTACCCTGCCCGAAAGCTACGCGCCCGACACCAATTACTCGCTAAAGCCCAGGCATATCTTCTCCAATTTCTGGCTGGTGGCGCGCAACCCGCAGTTTTACACGTATGCCGTTGCCGGCTCGGTTGCTTTTTGCGGCCTGTTTGCTTATGTGGCCGGCTCGCCGCTGGTTTTTATGGATATTTACCATCTGGATAAAAAGGCGTACAGCTGGCTGTTTGCCGGCCTTTCGGTTGGGTTTATCGGATTTAACCAGGTGAACAGCCTGTTGCTTCGACGTTACAAAAGCGAGCAGATCGTCAGGGCGGCCTTGTCTGTACAAGTGTTCTTGTCATTGGTGTTCGTGGTCGGTTCCATGAACGACTGGCTGAAACTTCCCGGCACCGTCGTGATGCTTTTTTTGATACTGAGCTGTATCGGCTTATGCAATCCCAACACCTCGGCGCTGTCGATGGCGCCGTTTCCACGAAACGCCGGCGTTGCTTCGGCATTGCTGGGTACGCTGCAGCTTGGGCTCGGCGCATTGTCGTCCTTCGCGGTGGGGTGGTTTAGCAACCGGTCGGCTACACCGCTGGCGGCAATTATGGCGGTATCTTCGGCGCTGGCCCTGGTGGTGCTGCTGGTTGGGCGGAGGGCAGTTGGGAGGTTGGTGGACGCCTCCGGTGAGCGTGTGCCTGGCGGGCATTAGGAGGTGTGAGTCCTGAGTCGTGACCGGTCGTCCTGAATGTGGTTGGCTTTTTAAAATCCTTCAATCCCTAAATCAGGCGCATCAAGGTTCAGACAATTGGAGCGGGGATTGGGGGCTTAGTTCGCAGTGGGTGGCATTATCCTAAGCTTCTGACATCCGTGACACACCCCTCCGCCACTCTCAAGAGGGGAATCGCACATAGCCCCTGCTTTTGCACTTGTTTCAACCGCGACAACTCTTACAACTTACTACAAAACCACTCTAACTCAATCAACTCACTTCCTTACCACCGGGAATGCCACTATCCTCACCTTTGTAAACCCATACGGTATCAATGTAAAGTGTTCCACGGTATCGCTAACTGCGCCGCGGTAGCCTCCGTCGCGGTCGGTTACGGGCTGGTTGGCTACGCCGTCGGTAAGCTGCCAGTTAGGGATCTGGCGGCCTTCGGCAATGATTTGGCTGGGGGCGTGGGCCTGGTTCCACACAAATTTGCCGTGTAGCGGCCCTTCAGTTACTTTTAAGGTGTGGGTTGGGTCGGCCACAACTGCTTCGCTCAGGCCGTAGTTCCAGTTGGTGGTGGGGTAAACGCTAAAATAGTCGCCTTCGGCTTTGTCATTGCCTTTTTCCCAGCGTTCGCCCAGTTTAAGGGCATATACCAGCGGGCCGCGTTCAACTGCGCGGGAGTTGCGGCCCCATTGTGAAATACTGAGGTGCATGGGCAGCTTTAATACCAGCTTATCGCCGTTGTGCCAGGTGCGGCTGAGGGTAACAAGCTGACCGCCTTTGCGGGTTATTACCTGTTCACCGTTAACGGTGATGCTGCCTTCGGGGCACCAGGAGGGTATGCGCAGCTCCCAATCAAACCAGGCATCGGCTTTCATGGCCACTTCAAAGGTTATCTCATCGCTAAAGGGGTAATCGGTTACCTCATTTATCGTTACCGGCGTGTTGCGGGGGCCGGCAGTGGTTGTAAGGGTGTTAGGGGCATAAACCATTGCAGCCAGGCCGTTGTTTTGGCTTTTGTACCATAGGTGGGTGGCAAACTTGGTAAAGCCCTGGTGCATGTTGGCCAGGCAGCAGGTGTAGCCGCTGCGCATACCCAGCACGTTGTTCATTTCGCGGCCAAAGGGCAGCGAGAAATCGAACACCCCACGGGCGATGACGGGCTGGTTAGCTACCTGGAAATATTGCTTGTTGTTGTAATCGTCGGTGGTTTGGGCGGGCAGGGCGTTAAAGGCCAGGCGCTCCAATGCGTCCATATAGTGGGTATCGCCGGTGATGGCGATGTCCTGCTCCAGCGAGAACATGTCTTCCACAATAGCGCATAGTTCAGTGCCCTGGGTAGGGAGGTTGCCGTGCAAATCTTCATCGGCGCTGAAGGCGCCGTTAGGCAAGCCATTGAGCGTCATGATGTCGTTAAAGCCGGTTTTTAAGGCCATCAGATTTTTCGGGTCGCCGGTACGCTCAAACAGCAATGCCGGAGCCTTAAGGGCCATGCCCACGTTCACGCCGTGGCGGCGCATCCAGTCCTGGTCGTTTTGGTGCGCAGCGGCGTTGATGGCCCAATCACGTTCGGCAAACCAGGCCGTCCATGCATAGCATTGACCGTTTAAATCGTCGGCAAGCTTGAGCAGGAGTTTGTCGTGCGTTTTTTGATAAACCCACAGGGCGACGAGGATATTTTCGGTGCCCCGCGAAGTAGCCCAATCCGTCCAGTGCCAGATGGGGCTTACCTGTATGGCCTGCACCTCGTAATGAAAATATTTGGTGAGGAAGCTAAGCACACGGGGATCATTGGTTGCCGTGTAGTACTGCTGCATGGCCTTCAGCATCACCATTTTGGGCCACCAGTCTTCACCCTTGCCGGATGTGACGGGCGTTATAACTGCACCGCTGTCGCGCTCGGCCCTGGTGATCGGCCCGAAATACCCGGAGGGGCGCTGATGGTCGATGGTCCAGTTGATATATTTGGACACTTTTGCTTTCAGCGTGGCATCGTCCAGCAGCCAGGCCAGCGGTACGGCGCCATCCAGCCAGTAAGGCGTTTCTTCCCAGCCGTCGCCTTTGCCGCCAAGCCAGCCGTTATCGTTTTTCAGTTTCCAGTACACCTCGTCCAGGTGTCCGGTGGTGCCGTCGCGCATGGTTTCCAAGTGATCGTGCAGCCAACCGGTGGGATGGATAGCGCCAAGCGGAAGTTCGGTGTAAAGGGGTGGAGTGAAATGAGGGGTCGCAGGCCTTTTAGGTGGATGGAAGGCAAAGCAAATTGCTGCTGCCGGCAAAAGAAAAAGTGCCGATATTTTTTTTAAGGTAGAAAGCATCGATAAAAATAAGGAAAGACATCCAAAGTTTTGATGACTTCGGAAATTCCCGTTCGCTACTGCTGCACCTCCAGCGAATTAACATAATACGTTTTCCCGCCGCTCTGTTCAGTATCTTTAAATGCGATCTGCAGCCGGCCGTTAACATTGCTCACCACACCGGGAGTCGCCTTGGGGTTACCTGGATGCATTAAATAAATAGTATTCCCCTGCTGGTGCCATGTTGATGGCAGCGGTAACGAGCCCGGTATCCCTACCGCAAATGCTCCTGCGGATCTGAGGTGGGTAGCCGTGACATAGCAGGAGTCGAGCCCATAGTAGCTTGCACTGGAGGTGGAGTCGCGGTAGAAAGTTAACACGTTATAAGCCAGGCATTCACATTGAGGAACCGACGCATCCGCGCCGATACCGAAGTTGGTTTGATAGGATGCCAGCGTGAAATTGCCGATCACATTGTAAACAACCGGCGCCGGCTTTTTGTCCTTTTTACATGCCGTAAACAAAAGCAGGATGACGATGCCTGCAAGCAATTTCCTTTTCATGGCAGTATGGGTTTATACTTGCAAGTTAGCTATTTAGCAGCTATGCAATATATTACAATACGCACTATTTTATAAAACCGTTACTGGCGCCGCAATAAATTTGTGACAGGTCAAATAGAAAGGGCCGGAAGTAATCTCAACCCAAAGTCTACTTTTTATATCCGGCGACATTCAAAAAGATAATACTGGTATGCGGAATGCCCAGTGTTCTCGCCGGAGTAACATCAAGATATAGTTTAAGGTAACCGTTGGTAATGGCGGTCATGGTTTCGGTGAGCGTTTTTTTATATTCGGGGCTGATGTAGTTAATCGATTTGCGGAATGTAATATTCCCTTTTTCATCCACGAAGGCAGTAAACGAATAGCCAAAATCGTCGTAAGCATGGTGGATGGCAACGTTAAAAGTAGGCGACAGGTAATCGTCGTATATTTTGCCGCCGTTCACATCGTCAGGCGGCGTAACCTCTTTGGTAACGGCCACCAGCGGGCTGCGGCTTTTTAACACCACCGGTTGCGTGCCGGCGTACGCGCTGTCGGGTATGCGGTTGGCCAGCAGCGTTTTAGCCTTGATGTATTCCGTGTCCCGGCGACTTGGCCTCCTGAGCATATTGGTATCTGAATGAAGCGTATTTTTGATATAATCGTTTGTATAAAACGTCATATACACATGCACCTTTTCGTCCTCAATCACCCTGTCGTTAACGTGCAGCACCATAAACTGTATACTGTCTTTTTTGATATAGCGCAGCTTTAGCCAGGCCCAGGCTACGTTGAAAATAGAATCGTGATCAAACACCACCGGCGCGTTTAAAAATTTATTTTTTTTGGGACTGAAAATGTTAACCGAATCCTTTGTGAAGGTAATGCGCCACTCGGGCACTAACTGGAAACCAACGGGGCTAAAGGAAAGCCCGTTATCAAAGGTACGTTTCACCTCGGTATAGCCGATGCCCCTGATGGATTTCAACAGCTTTTTGGTGTGCACCGCTTCGGCTGCTTTTCGCTCCTTTTCCTCGGCGATCTTGCGATAGCCCCGGTTGCATTTGCCGGCAAACAGTAACAGGAAAATAACGAGCATGGAAAAGTTTCGTATCGAAGTAAGCGCAGCAGGCGTTTTGTGCATTATTTGAAGGCGGAATTTTTGAATTGCGAAAATAGGGATTTTGACGAAGAGACGCAATATTTTGCGTCTCGGAACCAAATGATAAGGTTTTAGAATTGTATTGTTATTTTGGGATTACCATTAATACTGTTCAAAGACACAAATATTGGGCAACATCGATGAAGAAAAATTCTCGTATTAATCCAGTCATTTAGGTCGGAGACGCAAAATGTTGCGTTTCTACGAACCCAACGCCTGCTCCAGATCCCTTATCAAATAATCCGCATCCTCAAGCCCAATATACTTTCGGATCAATAAACGCAGCGGGTTAGTCGCCCTATTGTTTGTTTTGGCTCGGGATCGACCGGATCTCGGTGATGGAATGTACTCCGTCCTTGTCTGCTTTCAGTTCTATTTCTTCATTTTTAGCTGCATTGGTCCAAAGGTTTTCACTCACGCGTTTCCATTTGGTATCTAATATCATTTTATCCAGTTTAATGTATTCTGCCATTGTTATGTAAGGCTCAAGGGTCTCGATCTGCTGCGACTTATAGCAAATGTTGTTTTTATAATAGTATTTTTCGTGAAGTAACGTCCCCAGTTCATACACGTCGAGCGTGTCACTTTGTAATATGATGTTCGCAGAGTGCGGAGGCGTCGACCTGAATTCTCTCACTTCTGCTATCGTCCGCCCGATTGGAAAATCCTGTGGACATAACCTGCTTGCGATTAACAAAAGCGGAAGAAATATCAAAGAGATTTTCATGCCAATAAATCTAAAAATCGTGATAACAATAATTATCAAACATGTTTAACCCAACGCCTGCTCCAAATCTTTTATCAAATATTCCGCATCCTCCAAACCTACATACATGCGGATCAATTGGTGGCGCGGGTTAGTGGTATCATAGTCGGCAGGTTTAACACCCACGATCGACGGTATGATCAGGCTCTCATGCCCGCCCCATGAAACGGCCATCAATATATGCTGCAGCTTATTGCAAAAGGCTTCAATTTTTTGTACCGATGGAGCTTTAAGCGTAAAGCTGAACATGCCGCCACAGCCCTGCATTTGTTTTTTGGCAAGGCCGATCTGTTTAAAATCAGGCGCGAATGGCCATATCACCTGGTCAACCGCCGGGTGTTTTGCCAGCCACTCCGTGATGGTTTTTGCCGACTCGTAACTGCGCTGCATACGCAGGGGTAACGTGCGCAAACCTCGAATAAGCAGCCACGCGGAGTGCGGCGACAATGAAGGCCCGATATTCATAAACTCGTGATCAAATATTTGTTTGATCAGTTTGCGGCTGCCGGTTAACACGCCGGATACCACATCGGAGTGGCCGCCAATATATTTGGTGGCCGACTGGCACACCAGGTCGATGCCCAGCGTTATAGGCTGTTGGTAGAGCGGCCCGCAATAGCTATTGTCGATCATCGTCAGGATACCCCTCTCTTTGGCCGCCTGTGCAACCGCCTGCAGATCCTGCAGTTCATAGCTGAAGGTGTTGGGGCTTTCCAGGTAGATCAGTTTCGTTTCGGGGCGTATGGCTGCTTTAAAATTTTCAACATCCATCCCATCCACAAAAGTGGTTTGAATGCCAAATTTCGGCAGGAAATTATTGAACAGCTTGATAGTCCAGCTATAAGGGTTTTCAACTGAAACAATATGGTCGCCTTGTTTCAGCAGGGCCAAAACAGGTACGCTAACAGCCGCTATGCCGCTGCTAAACACCAGGGCGTCTTCGGCGCCGTCCAATGCGGCCAGTTTTTTTCGCAGGATATTGAGCGTGGGGTTATTGCCTCGCGAATATAGGTCGGCCTCAAATTCCTCCGCAAGCGCCTGGCGAAAGTCCGCTACTGTTTTAAAGGTAAAATTACTGGTTTGAATGATCGGCGGCGAAACAGCGTTAAAATAGTTTTCGCGGTCCTCGCCCAGTTCGTTCAGTATATAGGATAAGTCCATCAGTACAAATATGCATTATTTCAGGTTCATCGGGTCAATGGCGGCCATAATCTGCACAGGGCCCTGTTTTGTCGTTTGTCAGCCATTTATATAACCACGGGTTTACATTGCTTTCTTTTTCTTCCAGGTAAACGAATAATAAATGATTAGCCCTAAGGCATAAGCAGCCAGGCAAATCAGCGCCGCGTAAGGATTTTCGCGAAAAGTTATAAAAATGTTGGCCGTAACAAACCAATACGAAATGATGAAAATTAATGGTACCACCGGGAACCATTTAATAGTATAAATGCCAGTCCCATCCAAATGTTTGGTTTTTTTGCGTAGCAAAAAAATGGATAATGCCGCCATTGACAGGCCTATCGTGTCAAAAAACATCACATAGTTCAGCATCTTGCTAAAACTCGCCACAAAAAACAGCACCAGCAAAATAGCCGCGATAAAAAAGCTCATGCCAAATTCCTGCACCTGTGTTTTAGGATTTACCTTTTTAAATATCGGCGGCAGGATACCATCCTCGGCCATGGCGTAGTACACGCGCGGGTTGGCCAGGACATTTACGTTTACATAAGCCAATACGGAAAGAAATATCAGGATGGATGTGATTTTATACCCGGTTGGGCCGAATAGCACTCCAACCATAACGGAGGCTAGGGCAGGCTTTTGCTGCAGCCCGCCTATACCCAATACATGGTAATAAGCATAATTAACGGACAAGTAAAGGATGATCACGGTGACCATGCCGGTAAAAATTCCTTTGGGAATATTGGTTTTAGCGTTGATAATGTCGCCGCCGAAATTGATGGTTTGCTGGTAACCGCCATAGGTAAAAAATACGGCAACAAGGCTTAGGCCGAACGCGGTTACCAGGCTGCCGGTTCGAGGTGCAGCGGCCGCCACGGTAGCGGGTACATCGCTCTTAAATATAGCTGCGCATATGAGCACGATCAAGCCTATCTTAAACATCATAAGCACGTTTTGTGTGCGTGCGCTCATTTTTATGCCTAAAAAATTGATCGCATACAGCACCAGTACCGAACTGATCGTGATCATTTTTGTACCAACATCGCCCTGCCAGTCGGCTGGGAGCAAAAAAGGTTTGATATAGTCGGCGCCCTTAATGGCTACTGCCGCAACGGATGCGGCATTACTGATAACCAATACCCAGTTGATCATAAAAGCAATGGCCGGGTGATAGCAATAGGAGAACACTTTATAAAAGCCGCCGGTAACCGGGTAACGTGCCCCAATTTCGGCAAAAGTGAGCGCCCCGCACAGGCTTACCAGTCCGCCAAATATCCAGGCCCCGAAAAATATCCACGCGCTGCCGGCGCTCACGGCCACATCGCTCGGCGTAGCAAATATTCCCAATCCGATGATCAAACCGATCACGATCATCGTCAGATCAAAGCGGTTAAGCTTGGGCGTAATACTCATTATATTCCCTAATATTAGTCAAATGTTTATTTTATCAATTAATATTTTAAATTTGTTGAAGTTAACCCTAATTAACTATTGACATCTTTATGTCGTGTGCATAACTATGATTGCTACCGTAAAGCAATTTAAACAAATAATACTGACCGCCGCTTTTTTGCTGCCGGTAGTTCCTTTATTTGCCCAGCCGGCGCCTCCCGCTTCTCCAGCAGTTAAACGTCACCCTTCAAGCAAGCAACTTAAAGATTTTTTTACATTGGCGGCGCAAGCTAACGTAACTTTTGTTTATCCAAAGGGATTTAAGGAAATTCCTGCGCCGGACGATGAGGATTTCACATTTGACTATGCCCTGGAGCTGGCCGGCAAAGGATTTGAACTGTGGCTCAAGGTATCATCGCAAAAGGAGGAGTGGTTTAACTATGTCCGGACGCAAACCACCAAAGGCCCTGGCATGGAAAACCCCGATTCGGTATATATTGACATCGGAAAGGCAATGGCCCGCACCTTATCGGGCGATCAGCCTTTTTATGAAAGAAACATCCCGCCGGAAGTACTGACCCAATATCATGCCGACGCCGGCAAATCATACCTGATCACCCTGCTTGATCTGCCCGATACCAAACATTATAAATACGCCCTGCTGATCACCCTTCGAAAAAGCCATACCGGCACGATACTGGCCGTTTGCCTGGGCAACGAAAAAGGCCCCGAGTTTTTCAAAAACATCAACCGGGCCAGCCATTGCCTCAAATTCAAGCCCTGAAACCACTATGTGGATAAGTTAAAACATCAGTAGAATAATTTCTGTGTTGAAATACTATTTTTGCCATATCGACCCGGTCACCAGGATGGTTTGATGCTGATTTATATTGCGCCGCCAGGTGCAAAATATTGGTAGAAAATTAATAATGTAGCCAAAGCGTGCGGTAGGTACGCAACCCGGAAGGTTCCGTACCTACCGCACGGTAACATTTGTTATTTTATTTCTACCAATATTTGACCCCGATGGGGTCAGGTTTGCTTAGCACGGTAATAATAACCATTCACGGTATTAGGTGATTTATAAAGGATTTTAAAAGAAAATATGGCTTTACCTGCAGATTATAGTGATGACAGCATCCGGTCGCTCGACTGGAAAGAGCATATCCGTTTACGGCCCGGTATGTACATTGGTAAGCTGGGCGACGGCTCGGCTTATGACGATGGTGTTTATGTTTTGCTGAAGGAGATCATGGACAACTCGATAGATGAGTTTGTTATGGGCGCGGGGCGAACTATTGAGGTGAGCATGAGCGACCACAAGGTTTCCGTGCGCGATTATGGCCGGGGCATACCGCTGGGCAAAGTGATCGATTGTGTATCCAAGATCAATACAGGCGGTAAATACGACAGCAAGGCGTTTCAAAAATCAGTTGGTTTGAACGGCGTGGGTACCAAGGCGGTGAACGCTTTGTCGAACTCGTTTATCGTACAATCGTACCGCGACGGGCGCACCAAACTGGCCGAATTTGAAAAAGGGGAACTCATCAGGGATGAGCCTGAAAAGGATACCACCCAACGGAATGGCACCGCTATCAACTTCCTTCCGGATGACACCATTTTCAGGCACTACCGCTTCATACCTGAATTCGTGGAGAACATGATCTGGAATTATGTGTTCCTGAACTCCGGCCTCACCATCAACTTTAACGGACAAAAATATTTTTCGGAGCGCGGGCTCTACGATTTGCTTAATCGCAACTCAGACACTGAAACCATGCGCTATCCCATTATCCACCTGAAAGGGGACGATATTGAAATAGCGATGACCCACGGCCAGCAGTACGGCGAGGAATACTATTCATTTGTTAACGGCCAGCATACCACGCAGGGCGGTACACACCAGGCGGCCTTTCGCGAGGCGGTGGTTGCAACGATCCGCGATTTTTATAAAAAACAGTTCGAAGCATCGGATATCCGCGCCTCCATCGTAGCGGCTATTGCCATTAAAGTACAGGAGCCGGTTTTTGAATCGCAAACCAAAACCAAGCTGGGTTCGCAAAACGTTGGCCCCGAAGGACCGTCTGTAAACAAGTTTGTAAACGATTTTATACGCCGCGAGCTCGACAATTACCTGCATAAAAATCCAGCCGCTGCCGACGCCCTGTTGAAACGGATCATGCAATCGGAACGGGAGCGCAAGGATATTGCCGGTATTAAAAAACTGGCCAACGAACGCGCCAAAAAAGCATCGCTGCATAACCGCAAGCTGCGGGATTGCAAAGTGCATTTTGACGAAAACCACGAACGCAAGCAGGATACCACGCTGTTTATTACCGAAGGGGACTCGGCCAGCGGCTCGATCACCAAATCGCGGGATGTAATGACGCAGGCAGTTTTCAGCCTGAAAGGTAAACCGCTGAATTGTTTCGGCCTGACCAAAAAAGTGGTTTATGAGAATGAGGAGTTTAACCTGCTGCAGCACGCGCTGAACATCGAGGATGGCCTGGACGAACTGCGCTATAACAACATCGTGATCGCTACCGATGCTGATGTCGACGGCATGCACATCCGCCTGCTGCTGATGACCTTCTTCCTTCAATTTTTTCCCGACCTGGTAAAGGCGGGCCATGTTTCTATCCTGCAAACCCCGCTGTTCCGTGTTCGTAATAAAAAAGAAACCGTTTATTGTTATAGTGACGAGGAACGTCGCGATGCCATAGCCCGTTTAGGGGTAAAACCGGAGATCACCCGATTTAAAGGTTTGGGCGAAATATCGCCTGACGAGTTTGGCCTGTTTATCGGCAAGGATATCCGCCTTGACCCGGTTATCCTGAAGGATGCCAACATCAAAGGCCTGCTGGAATATTTTATGGGCAAAAACACCCCTGCCAGGCAGCAGCATATTGTAAATAACCTGCGGGTAGAGAAGGATGACGAGAGCGTGAACCCGGTAATTGCGGAGGAGGGGGAGATATTAGGGGCGGCCTGATAAGCTTCCACGTAATTGCGAAAGGAGGAACAGGCGAGGCAATACGACCATGCATTACGCATGTCGGTAATTTGTTTCGCCTGCCCATAATAGCAAGTTTGTTAAATCAAGCCGAATGCTTATAGTCGTAGGGCTTTAAATCAAGCTTTTTAGTTTTCTCAGCGGCTAATTGCAGATTATATTTGGTTTGCAGGTTGGCCCAAATATCGGCGGTTCCGCCAAAAACCTTTGCAATCCTGAAAGACATTTCAGGGGTAATGTCAGATTTTTCATGAATGATCTTGTTCAGGCTTTGGCGAGAAATGCCTAACATTTTCGCCGCGTCAGTAACGGTTAACTCGTTTGCATAAATAACATCCTCGCGTAATATCTCACCGGGGTGGATGTGCCTCATTCCTCTTTTCATGGTATTTATTTAGTGATAGTCAATATAGTCGAGATCATAAGCGTGTTGCTCGTCAAAACGAAATATGATCCTATAATTTTTATTTACTTTGATGCTCCAAAAGTTCCTGAATTCGCCAGATAGTTTGTGAATATTCCAGTTTTGATAAGCCCCGAAATCTTCGGGTACCTGTGTCACCGAATTCTATTACATCTAACATCCTTTCAATACGATTGATCAGATCCGGCGGCAACTTACTTCCGTCGTCTTGTTCCCATAATAACCTAAGCCCTTTGTGCCTGAAATTTTGAATCATATTTTGTAAACTGTAAACTTACACTTGTCGAATTAAAAAAGCAAATATTTGTTGTTTTCATCAGGGAAATCGCTTTTAACATTTTAGTTGCAGCTACCCTCTTTCCGCCGCAGGCGAAGAGAGGGTGAACGAGCGCAGCGATGTTCGGGTGAGTCGATGCCGAGCGACATTACCGCTGATGCATTATAGCTAATGTCCGCCGGGTCGACTCACCCCGAGTGCGCTGCGCTGCTCGACCCTCTCTTCCGCTTCGCGGGAAAGAGGGTAAAGCACTTATTTACAATTTAGCAAGCAAAACCATTTTAAAC
>Ga0068856_100000165_pt1 | contig 68768 bp, 50 predicted proteins | sample KBSCornC62_FD_66595 | JGI IMG/M metagenome (GOLD analysis project Ga0068856, IMG submission 66595) | Corn rhizosphere microbial communities from Kellogg Biological Station, Michigan, USA - KBS Corn C6-2 | ecosystem: Host-associated > Plants > Roots > Rhizosphere > Soil ...
CACGCCTGGCTCACCGAGGTCCTCACCCGGCTACCCACCACCAAGGACCGCGACATCGACAGCCTGCTGCCGCTGGCATAGGTGATGATCGCTGGATAGGTGGCTTCGGCGCACGCTTACGTCGTACCGGCGCCACGATCACCTATCATGCCGTGACGGCGATGGCAGCGGAGCGCGATCTTGTTCGTACATGTCGAGACACGCCGGCGCCGACAGTGGCAATGGGCCACACTGCTCATAGTCGTCGTTTGCGTACTGTGCTTCGTGCGCTTGGCCTTGATGCCCCTGCCCCAGCGACTCGCGATGCTGCAGGAATGGGGTACGGTGCCGGCCAGCATCTTCAATGCGCACGAATCGCTGTGGCCGCAACTGACCGACCCTTCGCTGCTGCGCCTGTTCACCGCGCTGTTCATCCACGTCACCTGGCTGCACCTGCTCAGCAACCTGCTGTTCCTGGTGATCTTCGGCCTGCCGGGCGAACGTGCGCTCGGATCGCTGCGCTTCCTGCTGCTGTTCGTGATTGGTGGCATCGTGGCGAACCTGATCGGCGCGCTGTCGCTAGCCGGCGTGCGCCTGCCGATCATCGGCTGCAGCGGCGCGGTATCGGCGGTGGTCGGCACCTACGTGGCGCTGTTTCCGCGCGCGCGCCTGGGTCTGGTGTTGCCGCTGGGCCTGTACCTGGAATTCGTGCGGGTGCCGGCCTTCCTGCTGATCGGCATCTGGGTGCTGCTGCAGCTGCTCTTCAGCTACGCCGGCCCCAGTTATGGCGCCTACGTGTGGTGGGCGCACATCGGTGGTTTCGTGTTCGGCCTAGTGTTCGCCCTGTTCTCCCGCGATGCGATCGCGCGGCGCCTGCGCCATTGAGACTCAACGGTGGCGCGCGCCGTGGGACAGCCCATGGCGGTGTGCAAAGCGCAGCAACAGATCGCGCGCGATCGGCGTAGCAGCCACCTCGCGAAAGCTGCGCTGCGGGTCGAAGCCCTCGCGGTGCATGTCGGCGCGCTTGCGGCGGATATAGGCGCGCATCACGTCGGCACTGAATTCCGGGTGGAACTGCGTGCTGAGCGCATGCGCGCCGTAGCGCAGCAACTGGTGCGGATCACGCGCAGAACGAGCCAGCACCACGGCGCCGGATGGCGCCTCCAGCACGCTCTGCTCATGCGTGGTGTGGGCGCGAAAGCTCGTCGGCAGCCGGGCGGCCAGCGGATCCTGCGCGGCGGTGGCCAGTATCTCGATCGGTTGCGTGCCGATCTCGCGGCCGCCGGGCAGGTAATCGACACGACCACCCAGCGCATGCGCCATCAGCTGATGGCCGAAGCAGACGCCGAACAACGGCAGCTCCGCGTCCATCGCGTGGCGGATCCAGCCGGCCGTGCGCTCGCTCCAGGCAGCGCGTTCGGTGACCATCGCCGCCGAGCCGGTGATGATCGCTCCGGCCACGGTGCCCGGCGCGGGCAGTGCATCGCCGGCCGCGACGTCGACGACCTGCAGGCGCCGCAACGGCAGTTGCGCGCCGAGCCGGAACCAGTGCGGGAAATCGCCGTGGCGGGCACGGATGGCGTCCGGCGCGCGGCCGGTGCGGATGATCAGGACGGGTTTCATGCGGGATCGGCTGGGGGCGTTGGTGCGTGTTCGTCGGGTGCTTCGATCGGCGGCAGCACGGCCAGCACTTCCTGTACCGTGGTGAGCCCCCGCGCCACCTGTTCGGCGGCGGAGATGCGCAACGGCCGCATGCCTTCGGCCAGCGCGGTCTGGCCGAAGTTGCCCAGTTCCAGCTGTGCCGCGATCAGCCCGCGCAGCCGCGGCGAGATCGGCATCATCTCGTAGATGCCGGTGCGGCCCATGAAGCCGGTGTTGCGGCATTCCAGGCAACCTACCGGCGCGCACACCGCCGGCGGCACAGGCAGCGACCAGCCATGGGTGAGTGCAGCCCACTCGTGCGGATCCTGTACGGCTTCGCGCTTGCAGTAGGGGCACAGGGTGCGCACCAGTCGCTGCGCCACCACGCCGGTGAGCGTGGACTGGATCAGGTAGTGCGGCACGCCGAGGTCGAGCAGTCGCGTCACTGCACTGGGCGCGTCGTTGGTGTGCAGGGTGGAGAGCACCAGGTGGCCTGTGAGCGAAGCCTGCACCGCCATCTGCGCGGTCTCGAGGTCGCGGATCTCGCCCACCATGATGATGTCCGGGTCCTGCCGCAGCAGGGTGCGCACGCCGGCGGCGAAATCGAGGTCGATCGAAGGCTGCACCTGCATCTGGTTGAACTCGGGCGAGACCATCTCGATCGGATCTTCCACCGTGCATACGTTCATCGCCGGCGTGGCCAGGTGCTTCAGCGTCGAATACAGCGTGGTGGTCTTGCCCGAGCCGGTGGGGCCGGTGACCAGCACGATGCCGTGCGGCCGCTCCACCATGTGCCGCCACTGCACCGCTTCGCTTGCGGAGAAGCCGAGCTGGGCGAAGTCCTTCACCACCAGATCGGGATCGAAGATGCGCAGCACCATCTTCTCGCCGAAGGCGGTGGGCATGCTGGAGACACGCAGCTCCACTTCGCGTCCGGTCGAGGAACGGGTCTTGATGCGGCCGTCCTGCGGGCGGCGCTTCTCGGCCACGTCCATGCGCGCGAGGATCTTGATGCGCGCGGTCACCGCGCTCATCACCGGCGGCGGCAGCTCGAACACCTTGTGCATCACGCCGTCGATGCGAAAGCGCATCTGCCCGGTCTCGCGACGAGGCTCCAGATGGATGTCCGAAGCACGCTGCTCGAAGGCGTACTGCAGCAGCCAGTCGACGATGTGCACCACGTGGCGGTCGTCGGCGCCCACCTCGCCGCTCTTGCCGAGCTCCACCAACTGCTCGAAGTTGAGGATGGCCGAGGTGTCGTAGCCGCCATTGGCCTTCGCGTCCTGGGCCAGCTGGATCGAACGCTGGACGCCGTAGAATTCCTGCAGGTAGCGGTTGATGTCGATGGGGCTCGACACCACGCGGTGCACGTCCCGGCGCAACATGTGCGAGAGGTCGGCAGCCCAGGCCGCGTCGAACGGCTCGGCGGTGGCGAAGGTCACCTCGCCGGTTGCGGCGGCCACCGGCAGGATGCGATGCCGCTGTGCGTAGGCGTGGCTCACCACCTGGGTGACCGCGGCCACGTTGACCTTCATCGGGTCGATCTTGAGGTAGGGCAGGCCGGCGTGGCCGGCCAACCATTCGACCAGAGCTTCCAGGCTCAGCGGTCGTCCGGGTTCGCGCTGGTTCGGCAGCTTTGCGTTGGCGATCAACACCAGCGGGTGCAGCTCAACGGCGCTGCGGCCGGAACGAGAACCCATGCGCACCTGTCTGGCGTCCTCGGCGCCAAGGTAGCCGTCGACCACCAGCGCGGCGAGCAGTTCGTCCAGTTCCAGGCGGCCGCGGCGGCCGAGCAGGCTTGCGATTTGCGGTGATGCGGCCATCCGGACAACTCCCCCGAAGGCGCGGTACAACGGCGAAAAACCGCGCTGCGGCTATACTAGCGCGCTTTGTCCACGGTCACGGAAAGCCATGTCCGCACGTACCTTCCAGGATGTGATCCAGACCCTCAACCGCTACTGGGCGGAACAGGGTTGCGTGCTGCTGCAGCCGCTCGACACCGAGGTCGGCGCCGGCACCTTCCACCCGGCCACCTTCCTGCGTTCGTTGGGCCCCGAGCCTTGGGCCGCCGCCTACGTGCAACCTTCGCGCCGTCCCACCGACGGCCGCTACGGCGACAACCCGAACCGCCTGCAGCACTACTACCAGTACCAGGTGGTAATGAAGCCGAACCCGGAGAACATCCTGGACCTCTACATCGGCTCGCTGAAGGAATTGGGGTTGGATCCGCTGGTGCACGACCTGCGTTTCGTCGAGGACAACTGGGAATCGCCCACGCTGGGCGCCTGGGGTCTGGGTTGGGAAGTGTGGTTGAACGGCATGGAGGTGACCCAGTTCACCTACTTCCAGCAGGCGGGTGGGCTGGAGTGCCGGCCGGTCACCGGCGAGATCACCTACGGCCTGGAACGCCTGGCGATGTACCTGCAGAACGTGGACAACGTCTATGACCTGGTGTGGACCGAAGGCCCGCACGGCAAGGTGACCTACGGCGACGTGTTTCACCAGAACGAGGTGGAGCAGAGCACCTACAACTTCGAGCACGCGAACGTGCCGGAACTGTTCCGCTGGTTCGACGTATGCGAGGCCGCCGCAAACCAGCTGATCGCCGCGAACCTGCCACTGCCGGCCTACGAGCAGGTGATGAAGGCCAGTCACACCTTCAACTTGCTCGACGCGCGCCGCGCGATCAGCGTCACCGAGCGCCAGCGCTACATCCTGCGCGTGCGCACGCTGTCGCGCAGCGTGGCGGAAACCTATGTGGCGCAGCGCGAAAAGCTCGGCTTTCCGGGCCTCAAGAAGAACGCAAAGGAGCAGGCCGCATGAGCGCCGCCAAATCGCTGCTGATCGAACTGGGCACCGAGGAACTGCCACCGAAGGCGCTGGACGAATTGTCCGCGGCTTTCCTGCGCGGCATCTGCGACGGGCTGGCGAAGCGCGGCATCGAGGCCGCGCTGGACAAGGCGAAGGCGTATTGCTCGCCGCGGCGTTTGGCCGTCCATGTTCCGTATGTCGCTACGACGCAGCCAGAGCAGTCGGTCGAGCGCCGTGGTCCGGCGGTCAACGCCGCACTGGATGCGGGAGGCAAGCCCGGTAAGGCGTTGCTGGGTTTTGCGCAGTCCTGCGGCGTGGATGTCGCGCAGCTGGAAAGGCTCGAAACCGACAAGGGCGCGTGGTTCGTGTTCCGCGCGGTGAAGCCCGGCCAGTCGCTGGCGGCGCTGCTGCCGGAAATCGTGGACGAGGCGCTCAAGGGCCTGCCGATTCCGCGCCCGATGCGCTGGGCCGATCACGACTACGCCTTCGTGCGCCCCGCGCACTGGCTGGTGATGCTGCATGGCGCGGACATCGTCGACGGCGAGGTGCTGGGTCTGACCAGCGGCCGCAAGTCGCGCGGCCACCGCTTCATGCATCCGCAGCCGGTGCACGTGGCCGATGCCGACGGCTGGCTCGACGCGATGCGCAGCGCCAAGGTGCTGGCCGACCCGGCCGAGCGGCGCGCCCGCGTCCGCGACGAGGTGGCGCGCGTCGCGCGGGAAACCGGCGGCGTGCCGCGGCTGGGCGATACCTTGCTCGACGAGATCGCGAACCTCACCGAATGGCCGGAGGCGATCGCGTGCAGCTTCGAGCGTGGCTTCCTCGCCGTGCCGCAGGAAGCGCTGGTCACCACCATGGAGACCAACCAGAAGTTCGTGCCGGTGTTCGATGCGGACGGCAAGCTCACCGAGCGTTTCATCGGCATCGCCAACATCGTTTCGAAGCAGCCGGTCGAGATCCACAAGGGCTACGAGCGCGTGATCCGCCCGCGCTTCGCCGACGCGAAATTCTTCTGGGACGAGGATCTGAAGACGCCGCTGGCGGGTTTTCAGGAACAACTCAAGCACGTGACCTATCAGCAGGCGCTGGGCAGCCTGTGGGACAAGAGCGTGCGCGTGGCCGAGCTGGCACGCATCATCGCGAACCGCGTCGACGTCGATGCCGGCGCCGCCACGCGTGTGGCGAGCCTGGGCAAATGCGACCTGCTTACCCGCATGGTGGGCGAGTTCCCCGAACTGCAGGGCGTGATGGGCCGCTACTACGCCAGTCACGACGGCGAGCCGGCCGAGGTGGCCGTGGCGCTGGACAGCTGCTACCAGCCGCGCTACGCGCGCGACGGCATCGCCGGCGACAAGCTGGGCCAGGTGCTGGCCGTGGCCGAGCGCGTCGATACGCTGGCGGGCATCTTCGCGGTGGGCATGAAGCCCAGCGGCAACAAGGATCCGTTCGCCCTGCGACGTGCGGCGCTGGGCCTGGCGCGCACCCTGATCGAGGGTGGACTGGAACTTGACCTGCGCGCCATGTTCGTCGAGGCGCTGGAGCTGCTGCCCGAAGCCGCGCTGCTGGCCGGCGTGAGGCCCGGCAAGGACGGCAAGCCGCCGCCCGCGATCGATATCGGCCAGCGCCGTGCGGCGCTGACGACCGAGCTAGTCGACTTCGTGCTGGATCGCCTGCGGGGCTATTACGCGGAGCAGGGTTGCCCGGCCGAGGCTTACGAGGCCGTGCTCGCGGTGCAGCCGGACACGCTGCCCGACTTCGACCGCCGCCTGCATGCCGTGGTCGAGTTCGGCCGGCTGCCGGAAGCGGCCAGTCTGGCCGCGGCGAACAAGCGTGTGGCGAACATCCTGCGCAAGCAGGCCGAGGAGGATGGCGAGTCGACGTCGGTGCGCGACGTGGTAGACCCAGCCCATTTCGAGGGCGATGCCGAACGCACCTTGGCCGCTGCGCTCGAGGAGGCGGGTCGGGAAACCAGCGAAGCGCTGGTCCGTGGCGATTACACCAGTGTGCTGAAGCGGCTGGCGCAGCTGCAGGCGCCGGTGGACGCGTTCTTCGAGCAGGTGCTGGTGAATGCCGAGAACCCGGCGGTGCGCCGCAACCGCCTCGCGCTGCTGGGGCGGCTCAAGGCCGCGTTCAGCGCGGTGGCCGACATCGCGCTGCTGCGCGGGTGATCTTCGCGATCACCTGCGCCGCGGACCGGGCGGGCATCCATGGCCGCGTGCCAGGGCTTGTGCGATCCTCCATGGTCGCGAGAATCAAGTGGGCGGCCTTCCATGGCCGCACTCCTGGAATGAAAACGCGGCGCCCTTGAGGGGCGCCGCGTTCTTGTCAGGATTGTGCGTCAGCCAGTTCAGGCGGTCTCGCGCGTCTTCGTCTGACGGATGCGCTCGGACAGCTGACGATTGAACTTCAGCATGGCAGTGGCATCCACGCTCGATCCATCGACGCCCAGGATCTCGTAGAGGTTGCTGAGCATGTCGGTGTTCTCGGCCAGCGTCATCGGGTTGTTCGCCAAATCCAGTTCCGACTGCAGGATCTGCATGGCGGTGTTCAGCCGGTTCGGGTCGACCGCGGCATCGGCATGAGTCACCAGGCGATGGTGGGCGTGGCCGATGCGGCCCCGTGCACGCTGTGGCGAGGTGGTTTCGGAGCTGTACTGCGAGTCGTCCCCGCCGCTGGCGTTCGGGTCGGCTTGCAGGACCCCCTCACCGGCGACGAGCCAGATCAGAGAGATGCCCAGCGTGCGGGCCAAGGTGACGCAACGCGCGCGGGAAGGGTCGGTGTGGCCATCGCGCCAGCTGCGCACCACCCCTTCGGAGAAGCCGCACATCCGCGCGATCTCGGTGGCGCTGCCCACACGCTGGATCAGCAATTTGATGCGATCGGCGAAGGTCGACTGGAGTGGGTCGTGCGGAAGCTTCTGCGTGCTCATGGTGGTGGCCGTATGACAGGGAATTGATCGCAAGTTTGCGCGTTTTCGTGTCGAAAGAGCGTAGCGATGGCGTGAAGGAAGCGTTTGACTGCGATGAATTCTTGCGGTCGCGGTCCAGCCCCTGCATGCCCGGCCCAAGCGCCTTCGACCGGTGGCACGGGACGGAAGCCCCCGTGGAAAATGATAAGCGTCACCAAGAAGTTTCGGTTGACAGGCGCCATGTGGCCGTTTCGTATACGTTCACACAAAATTGTGGGTAGACCGGCTTGACTTTCCCGTTGCCATGCCTTTTGGGCTATGCTCGGCGTTTCCCCCGCGATGAAATCGAGGCGTCGCACGCTACCGATTTCCGTGTCCGATCCAACTCAGTAACGAGGCTTACCCCCATGCGCAAGATGGTTTTGTCGGTGATGTCGTTGGCCGTGCTGGCCCTGGCCGGCTGCGGTTCGTCGACGTCGTCGCCAACGGAGAGCGGCGCTGCCAGCGCCAGTTCGACAGCGGCCGCCACCGCCGGTTCCGTGAGCGGCACGATCACGGTGCGCGGCCCGATCCAGCCGTCGCCGAACGCGCAACTGGTGATCAACCTGGTTGACGTGTCCTCCACGCAGGCGGGTTCGGCGCCGGTGGCCAGCAAGACGGTGCCCTCGGGTGCCACCTTCCCCTATTCGTTCGAACTGAGCTTCAAGCCGGGCGAGATCAATCCGGCCGACCTGTATGTGGTGAAGGCGATCCTCACCGACGGTGCCCGCCACTACACGATGCCGATCCAGGCGCCGGTGCTGACCAAGGGCAACAAGAACCAGGCCTCGATCGAGCTGGTGGCCGAGCAGACGCCGGCCGAGAAGGACCTGGCGGATTTCAACGCGCTGATCAAGCAGATCGGCGGCATGAAGGTGTCCACCGGCACCAAGCTCGATCCGAACGCTTCGCGCGGCTGGCAGGTGTTCCGCCAGAACGGCGAGACGAAGGTGATCCGCGAGCTGGTGGATTACGGCGACAAGGGCTTCACCAGCACCGACTTCGCCTACCGGAACGGTGCGCCATGGGTGGCCGTACAGCAGAAGAAGGCAAGCAAGGACGCCGCACCCAGTTCGATCATGCGTGCCAGCTGGACCGAGAACGGCATGGTGGTGCTGCACGAGCAGCAGACCGGCAGCAAGAGCGGCGAGCTGGATGCCGACGATGCCTCCAATCTGCGGCAGCAGGCGCTGACCATCTACAACCTCGCCGGCGGCAACAAGAAGAAGTAAGCCACCGCGTCCGTTTCACGAAAAAGGCCGGCAATGCCGGCCTTTTCTTTGCGATCGTCCCTGATCGCGAAAATCAAACGGGCGGCCATCCGTGGCCGCACTTTTCAATGAAGCAGGCAGGCATCAATAAACATCAGAAGGCGTACTTCAGCCCCAGGTCGACGCTGTTGTACTTCTGGCTGTTGTCGCTGAAGCGGCCGCTGTAGCCCACCCAGCCGCTGAACCGCGAATTGAACTGCGCGGACAGGCCCAGGTCGGCGGTGCCCCAGGTCTTGTCCGGCATGTAGCCGGCCAGTGCGAAGCTGCCGTTCATGCTGTTGAGGCCTGTGGTGATGTCGCGCGCGTCCGCCTTGCTGTCGTGGTTCCAGGCGATCTCGGCATACGGCGCCAACATGGTGCTGCCGGCCTGCCAGTGGCCCTGCACGCGCCAGCCCAACGTGCCGATCAGCGCATTGCGCTGCTGGCGGCCGAACCACATCGCGGTGCTGTCGTTGCCATCCTCGTTGTAGCCGTTGACCTTGATCGTCTGCCACTCGAGGTTCGCGAACGGGCCGGTGCGCACACTGCCGAGGTCGAGCCACCAGCCGCCGGTGAGCCCCGCGCCCAGGTGCGAGCCGTCGGCCTTGCCGGTCTCGCTGCGCGATGCGGCGCCGATCGCGATGCGGCGGTCGATGTCGCTGAAGTTGGACTGGCCGAAGTCCGCGTAGCCGCCCACGTAGCCGCCACCCTGGTGCCAGGTGACATAGCCCAGGCCGCTGACGTCCTGCAGCTTGTAGCCGCCACCGCCGGTGAAGTCGGCGGTGTGCTGGCCCACACCCAGCGCGATGCCGGCCGAGAGGTTGTCGCCGGCGCGCACGTCCACGCCCAGGGTGAGGTTGACGTTGTTGCTGGTGGTCTTCGGCGAGTTCGCCTGCCCGTCGAAGCGCTGGCGCGCGTAGTCCACGTTGACGAAAGCGCGGGTGTCGCTGCCGTTGCCGTCGGCCAGCATCTCGTTGCGGATCGCGCGGGTCTGCGCGGTGCTGGCGGCCAGCGGCGCCTCGCCCAGCAGCGAAATCTGGCCAGGCGCAGCGAGTTCGGACAGCACGATCTGGGCCAGCATCGCGTGCGTCGCGGTGGTGGGATGCACGCCGTCGGCGAACAGGTAGCTCTGATCGGTGCCCGGCGCATAGCTGTAGGGCAGGCCCGAACCCTGCGGGCCGCACTGCACCGAGCTGCCGTTGCAGGCCGGGGTGGTGACATTGCTGAAGCCGTACGCCGCGGGATTGGCGATCACCTCGTTGAGCAGGGCATAGGTGTTCACCGGAATCACGTTCAGGCCCTGGCCGCTGAGCTGCGCCAGGCCCGTGTTCAAGGTGCCATTGAAAAGCACCGACAGCTGGGTGGCGCCGGCCGAGGCGGCCGCCCCGCCGGCCATGGCTTCGGGGGTTTTGCCGATGTTTGGCAGGTTGTAGACCACCACGTACCTGGCGCCGCTCGCTTGCAACTGGCCGAGCAGGCCGAGTTCGGTCGTCGCGGCCTTGACGGTGCCGGCGGCAAGCGAGTTCGGATCGGTGGTGGTGCCGGTCAGGTAAAAGATGTCGTTCGCGCCGCCCCAGACCTGGTAAAGCGCACTCGAGTCGGCGTGTCCGCCGTTGGCGGCCAGATACATCTGGAATTGCTGCGGCAGCGTCGGCACGGGGGCCACACCCTGCACCACGCCGGCGCCGCCGAAGGCGTAGTCGGTACCACCCAGCAGCGACGCCTGGATCGGGCTGCCCAAGCCGGCGGCGACCAGCTCCGCCGCCGTCTTGCCGGGGTTGGTGGTGAAGCGCAGCGGCGTCGGCGAACCCTGCGAAAGCGACAGGTTGCCGGCGTCGCTGAGGCTGTCGCCGAACACAACGACCCTGCTGAAATCGGTAGCGCTGGCGGCGGTGCTGAACAGCAGGGCGGCGGCGATGGCGCCCACCAGATGACGAGTACGAAGCATGCGGATACTCCCCGGCCGGGATGGCCTTGTTAGCTGGACGTTACGGTACGGCATTCCATACGGAACCGCATGCTGCAGCGCATCGCTGCGGCATGCGGGACGTTGGTCAGAACGCCATGGTTTGTGAGCCCCTTCAATTTGGGAACGAGGAAGGTGGGTACATAGATGACGGGTAGCCAGACGTTGAGCGCGTGGAACCGCGCGGCCCTCGGCGAGTGGCACGCCCGATCCGGATGCTGCCGCAGCGTGGAGCCAGCGCGCTGCCAGAGGCATGGTTTTCTACTCGTCGGTGTCTGGGCTCACGGAGCGCATGAAGGCGTTCCTCTGCGGACGTTCGTCCATGAGCGACAAGCCATGCGGACAGCTGCGATTTAGCATGAAGCTAAGGTTTGCCGAGGATCTCGACCAGCCGCGATTCGCATGATGAGAGATCGTAACCCCGGCGCTGCGAGACCACGAACGTCAGCGGACGGATGTGCCAGGCGCGACGCTCAAGTTCGACGAGCCGCCCGCTCACCAGATCCTCGGCGACGAGGTGTCGCGGCAAGTGCCCCCAGCCGAGACCGGCCTTGAGCAGATCGCGTTTGGCGCCGAGATCGTTGACCAGCCACTGGCGCTTGCCGGCTACTCCCTGTTGGGTCTTTTCCGCTCCGGGCTGGTTGTCCGTGACGACGATCTGGACGTGTCGGCCAAACTCGTCCACGGGGATGGGTTTGGGTGCCGAAGCGAGCGGATGGAATGGAGCACATGCCGTCACCATCTCCGCCTCGCACAGCCAGCTGCGTTCCATGGCATCCGGGTTCACCTCCGGCACGTTCTCGATCGTGATTGCCAGGGCGCACACCCTTTCGAGCACCAGGTTCTCGCCGCCCTGCATGGTGGTGATGCGCAGGTTGATCGCGGCGGTCGGAAACTCTTCTTGCAGCGTCCGCAAGCAGTCGATCAGGTGGGCGCGCGGGAAGTAGGCATCGACCGCCACCGAAACTTGCGGTACCCCGGCTTTGGCGATCGCGCCGGCGCGGTTCTTCATTTCCTCCGTGCGCGATATGACCGCCCGCGCGTCCGGCAAGAGGCTGCGCCCCGCCGCGGTGAGCTGCGCCTTGCGCGTGTTGCGCTCGAACAGCTCGACATCGAACGCGCTTTCGAGCGCCTTGATCGCGTGGCTGATGGCCGACTGTGCCCGTGCGAGTTTGCGCGCCGCGCCCGAGAAGCTGCCCTGGTCGCACACCGCCACGAACGCGCGTAGCTGATTGATGGTGACGTTGTCGAGCACGGATTATCCAGAAAATAGATCGTATTGAGCGATGTTTCGTCAATTGGATTGATGCGTCAAGCGACCCAGATCGGTTGGGCTACCGGCCTGAACGGGTCGGATCACTCCACTGAGAAGGATCATCCCCATGAGCTACGCCATCATCGGTTTCGGTTCCATAGGCCAGGCCCTCGCCCGCGCTTTCGCCCGCAACAACATCGAAGTCACGGTCGCCAGTCGGCGGCCGCCCGCAGCACTGTTGCCGCAAGCGCAGGCGATCGGACCCACGGTCACCCCCAGGACATTGCAGGAAGCCGTCAAGGCAGACGTAATCATCCTGGCGGTGCTGTTCGAGGGACATCGCGAGGTCGCCAAGGCCCTTCCGGATTGGAAAGGCAAAACGATCATCGACGCGATGAACACGAATGACCCCGTCGAAACGCTCGACGGTCTCCCCTCCTCCGCCTTCGCCGCCAAGGCGTTCCCCGGGGCCAGGTTCGTCAAGGGCTTCAATCACCTGCTGGCGCGCACCCTGGCCACCGACCCCAACGTCCAGGGCGGCCACCGGGTCGTGTTCCTGTCGAGCGACGACGAAGCTGCCGCAGCGCAGGTGGCGGACCTTGCCAAGCGACTCGGCTTCGCCCCCGTCAACCTCGGGAAGCTCGACGAAGGCGGCACGCTGGTGCAGGCACGCGGCAGCGTCTGGGGCCCACTGATTTTCCAGGACCTGTTCAAGCAGGAGCCGTAAGCGCGTACGGCCATCACGACAAGATCGCGATCAGCCTGCAATCCCCATCACTGCCCCGGCAGCAGCAACCCCTCCAACCAAGGATTCATGACGTGAGCAAGTTGAATGGAAAGACCGCCGTGATCACCGGCGGCGCGACCGGCATCGGCCGCGCGGCGGCCAAGCGCTTCATCGAGGAAGGCGCTTTCGTCTTCATCTTCGGCCGCCGGCAGGAAGCCCTCGACGCCGCCGTGGCCGACCTCGGCCCCAACGCCCGCGCGGTGCAGGGCTCGGTCTCCGACCTGGCCGATCTCGACCGGCTCTACGCGGCGGTGAAGGCGGAGCGCGGCACTCTCGACATCGTGTTCGCCAACGCAGGGACGGGCAGCCTGCTTCCGCTGGGCGAGATCACCGCCGAACACATCGACGAAACCTTCGACACCAACGTGAAAGGCACGATCTTCACGGTGCAGAAGGCGCTGCCGCTGATGGGCCAGGGCGGCTCGATCATCCTGACCGGATCGAGCGCCGGCACCACGGGCGCCCCGGCATTCGGCGTCTACAGCGCGAGCAAGGCCGCCGTGCGCAACCTCGCGCGGACGTGGGCGGAGGACCTGAAGGGCACCGGCATCCGGGTCAACGTGCTGTCGCCCGGGCCGACGGCGACCGAACTGGCGAAGGCAGCAGTGGGCGAGGAAGGCATGAAGGTGTTCGCCTCGATGAATCCGCTGCAGCGCATGGCCGAACCGGCGGAGATCGGCGCGGCGGCGGCCTTTCTCGCGTCGCAGGACAGCAGTTTCATGACCGCCAGCGAGCTCGTCGTCGACGGTGGCCTGGCGCAAATCTGACGCGCTATGCCCGGCCAGGCGCTCCATCAGATTATTCGGAGCACCGTGGGGCGTGGTGATCATGGCACGCTGTTCCTCGCGCCTGGTGAGCGCGGTATGTATTTCTCGCCTGGTCGCCACACATATTTCGACTCACTGATCCGAACAGACTTTGCCGTTCGGATCACGTCCGCGGCAATTCAGCGCTTGATCGCGCGTGACAGCGCGTCAGCGAAGGCGCTGTTGACCGGGGCAGGTGCCGGCTTGGGCGCGCCTCCTGGGCGCGGCCCTCGACCATCGCGCTGGCCGGGGCGGGCGTCGCCGCCGGCCGGCTTGCCGCGTGCCTGGCCCGGTTCGTCGTCGAGGCGCATGGACAGGCCGATGCGCTGGCGCGGGAGGTCCACTTCCATCACTTTGACCTTGACGATGTCGCCGGCCTTTACCGCGTCGCGCGGGTCTTTCACGAAGGTATGCGAGAGCGCCGAGACGTGCACGAGGCCGTCCTGGTGCACGCCGATGTCCACGAAGGCACCGAACGCGGCCACGTTGGTGACGCGGCCTTCGAGGATCATGCCGGGGCGCAGGTCCTTCACGTCCTCCACGCCCTCGGCAAAGCTCGGCGCGACGAACTCGGGGCGCGGATCGCGGCCTGGCTTTTCCAGCTCCTTGAGAATGTCGCGCACGGTGGGCAGACCGAACTTCTCGTCGGTGTACTGCTCGGCCTTGAGGCTGCGCAGGAAGCTCAGGTCGCCCATCACGTGGCGCACCTCGCGGCCGCATTGGGCGATGATGCGCTCCACCACCGGATAGGCTTCCGGGTGCACGGCGGAGGTGTCCAGCGGGTTGTCGCCGTTCGGCACGCGCAGGAAGCCGGCGCATTGCTCGAAGGCCTTGTCGCCGAGGCGCGGCACCTTCAACAGCGCCTTGCGGTTCGCGAACGGGCCATTCGCATCGCGATGCTTCACCACGTTCTCGGCGACGGAAGCGGACAGGCCGGCCACGCGCGCGAGCAGGGCGGCGGAAGCGGTATTCACGTCCACGCCCACCGCGTTCACGCAGTCCTCCACGCGGGCATCGAGTGCACGCGCCAGCTTCACCTGGTTCACGTCGTGCTGGTACTGGCCCACGCCGATGGCCTTGGGCTCGATCTTCACCAGCTCGGCCAGCGGGTCCTGCAGGCGGCGCGCGATGGAGACGGCGCCGCGCAGGCTGACGTCCAACTCGGGGAATTCCTTCGCCGCGAGTTCGGAGGCGGAATACACCGAGGCGCCGGCCTCGCTCACCACGATCTTCGCGAGCTTGTGCTCGGGGTGCGACTTGGCGAGACCCTTGATGAGTTCACCCGCGAGCTTGTCGGTTTCGCGCGAGGCGGTGCCGTTGCCGATGGCGATCAGGTCGACGTGGTGCTTCATGCACAGCCGCGCCAGCGCGGCCAGCGATTCGTTCCACTGCCGGCGCGGCTCGTGCGGATAGATGGTGTCGGTGGCGAGCAGCTTGCCGGTGGCGTCGACCACCGCCACCTTGCAGCCGGTACGGATGCCGGGGTCCAGGCCCAGCACGGTCTTCGCGCCGGCGGGCGCGGCCAGCATCAGATCCTTGAGGTTGTCGCCGAACACGCGGATCGCCTCGTCCTCGGCGCCTTCGCGCACGCGGCCGAACAGGTCCAGCGTGAGGTGCAGATGCAGCTTCACGCGCCAGGTGAGGCGCACGGTTTCGCGCAGCCAGGCATCGGCGGCGCGGCCGCGATCGTGGATGCCGGCATGCGCGGCCACGCGGCCCTCACCTTCGGCGTGGCCCTGCTCGGCGTCCGGCGCCGGTTGCAGGTCGAGTTCGATCACGCCTTCGTTGCGCGCGCGCATCAGCGCCAGCAGGCGGTGCGAGGGGATTTTGCCGATGGCCTCGACGTGGTCGAAGTAGTCGCGGAACTTCGCGCCTTCGTTCTCCTTGCCCTCGACGACCTTGGCGCGGATCTGGCCCTTGTCCCACAGCCAGTCGCGCAGCTCGCCCACGAGATGGGCGTCTTCGGCGATGGATTCCATCAGGATCGCGCGCGCGCCATCCAGCGCGGCGCGCACGTCGGCCACGCCCTTCTCCGCATCGACGAAAGCCTCGGCGAAGGCTTCGGGCGAGCGTGTGGGATCTTCACGCAGGCCGCTGGCCAGCAGATCCAACCCCGCCTCGCGGGCGATCTGCGCCTTGGTGCGGCGCTTGGGCTTGTAGGGCAGGTACAGGTCTTCCAGCGTGGCCTTGGTCTCGGCGCCGAGGATGTCGGCCTTCAGCGCATCGGTCAGCTTGCCCTGCTCGGCGATGCTGTCGAGGATCGCCGCGCGGCGTTCCTCCAGCTCGCGCAGGTAGCGCAGGCGCTCTTCCAGCGTGCGCAACTGGGTGTCGTCCAGCCCGCCGGTGACTTCCTTGCGGTAGCGCGCGATGAACGGCACGGTGGCGCCGCCGTCGAGCAAGTCCACCGCCGCGCGCACCTGCTCGGTCTTGGCGGCGATGTCCTGGGCAATGCGTTGTTCGATGCTGAGCATGGGTACGACGGGATCCTGATGCGTTTCGTGAGCGGCGATGATACCAAGCATGGTCGTGACCGCCGGTCTTGCGGCCACGGGTGCGAACGCGGATGCTGGACAGCGGTTTGTCCGGAGCCGCGCCCGGCGAACCCGGTGACCATGCGCGGCAAGGGAAGGGGGCAAATGATCAAGATGATCCGTACGCTTGCGATGCTGGGGGCGCTCGTGTCGCTCGCGGGCTGCCAGTCGTCGCTGATGACGAAGGCGCATTCGACGGCCACGATGGTGGGGCCGGACGAGGCGACCGTTGTGTTCATGCGGCCATCCAGCTTTGGCGGCGCCATCCAGTCCACCGTCTACGACGTAACCGCGGGCAAGACGACCTTTGGTGGCGTGGTGTCGGCGAAGACGCAGGTGAGCATGACGCTGCCTGCCGGCGAGCATCAGTTGATGGTGGTTGGTGAAAGCGCCGATTTTCTGGACGCGACGCTGGTCGCAGGCAAGACCTACTACGTGCTGGTTACGCCGCGCATGGGTGTCTGGAAGGCACGTTTTTCGCTGATTCCGATCCGTTCGGACGGCACTTCGGAATACAGCATGGGTTCGGGCAAGTTCGCCAAATGGCGCGCTGCCTGCGCACCGGCCTGGAAAGCACCGGCAGCCGATGCGTGGTACGCGGAGCACCGTGCCGATGTCGAGGCGAAGCGCGTCGAATATCTGGAGAAATGGAACCGCAAGTCGCCCGAGGAGAAGGCCGAGCGAACGTTGCGTGCACAGGATGGTGTCTAGACAGCCTCACCCATGAAGCAGCGCAAGAGCAGGGACGGCACCTCCCGGTGCCGTCCCTGCTCTTGCGACATCAGGCGCTGAACGAGCCGCCGCTGGCGGAGCGCTTCGCCGGGGTTTCCTTGAATTCGCTGGCGCGGCCGTTCAGCACCAGCGTGCCGGCGATCAAGTCGTGCAGGCCCTGCTTGCGGCGGGTAAAGGCCACCATGATGAAGCCGATGCAGAGGATGATCGCGCTGAGATACTTCGCGACGTAGCGGCCCAGTGCACGCGGGAAGCCGATGCGCGCGCCCTGCTGGTCGGTGACGCGGATGCCAAGCGCCAGCTTGCCCAAGGTGGCCTGCCAGGCCGAGCTTTCGCAGCAGGCGAAATAGAGCCAGGTCAGTGCCGTGGTCAGCAAGGTGTATGGCCACATGCTGCTGTAGAAATGCTGGTAGGCCTGCATGAAGGACGTGCCGCCGAGCATCTCCTGCTTCATCGCCTCCTCGGCCGCCGACGCGCCGAAGAAGGTGCCGATCACCTTGAACACGATGTACAGCACGATCGCATCGAGGATGTAGGCAGCCACGCGCTTCCAGAAGCCGGCGTGGTCCTCCAGCGCCGCGGCCGTGGTCTGCGGCAGGTTTTCCATCGGCGCGGCAGGTGCCGAGTAGGGGTTGCCGGCGGGAGGGGCGGCGTTGTGTGCCTCATCGGGGAACAGCGCCGACAGCGGCTGCCAGTCGGCCAGGCCTTCGTGCCATGCGAGGTCGTCGCGGCTCACCTGGCCACTGCGCAGCCATGCGCGTACATCCTCTTCCTTGTACGGGCCGTGGCGTTCGCCGTCCCGTCCGATCCAGATTTCCATCGTGCCCACTCCTCGCGCTGGTGAATGCGGCGATGATGCCATGCTCGCGTGCGGGATGTTGGCCGGACCTGTATCCGTAGAAGCACACCCTCGCGAATGCTCTGGTGCTGGCCGGCGCGAAGGCACCCGCGCAGAGGGTGCGCTCCTACGCGGCGTGGCGCTTCAGATGCACCAGCAGCAGCGAGATCGCGGCGGGGGTGACGCCGCTGATGCGGGCGGCCTGGCCGAGCGTGGCGGGCTGGCTGCGTTTGAGCTTGAGCAACACCTCGGCGGAAAGCCCGCGCACGGTGTCGTAGTCGAAGCCGGCGGGAATGGTGGTCTGCTCGTGGCGGCGCTGGCGCGCGATCTCCTCGCGCTGGCGTTCGAGGTAGCCCGCGTACTTGGTTTGCACCTCGACTTGGGCGGCCACGTCCTCGCGCGCTACCGCGGGACCGAGTTCGGGCACGGTGGCGAGCCTGGCGTAGTCCAGCTCGGGGCGACGCAGCAGATCCAGCGCACTCGTCTCGCGGCTCAGCGTGATGCCGAGCTGGCGCTCGATCGCCGCGCCCAGCGCATTGGTCGGCGCGGCCCACAGCGCGCCGAGGCGCTGCGTCTCGCGTTCCACCGCCTCGTGCTTTTCGCGCAGCGCGTCGTAGCGGGCTTGGGGCACCACGCCCAGTGCGAACCCCTGCCCGGTGAGCCGCAGATCGGCGTTGTCCTCGCGCAGGTGCAGCCGGTATTCCGCGCGCGAGGTGAACATGCGGTAGGGCTCGATGGTGCCGTTGCTGGTGAGGTCGTCGATCAGCACGCCGAGGTAGGCCTCGTCGCGACGCGGATACCACGGCGTCTTGCCCTGCGCGGCCAGCGCGGCGTTGAGGCCGGCGATCAGGCCCTGCGCGCCGGCCTCCTCGTAACCGGTGGTGCCGTTGATCTGGCCGGCGAAGTACAGGCCGGCGATCGCCTTCGTTTCCAGCCAGGGATTGAGTCCGCGCGGGTCGAAGTAGTCGTACTCGATCGCGTAGCCGGGGCGGGTGACGTGGGCCTGCTCGAAGCCCTTGATCGAGCGCACCAGCGCCAGCTGCACGTCGAACGGCAGCGAGGTGGAGATCCCGTTCGGGTAGATCTCGAACGTGTCCAAACCTTCCGGCTCGATGAAGATCTGGTGCGAGGCCTTCTCGGCGAAGCGCACCACCTTGTCCTCGATCGACGGGCAGTAGCGTGGGCCGGTGCCTTCGATCTGGCCGGTATACAGCGGCGAGCGGTCCAGCGCGCCGCGGATGATCTCGTGGGTGCGCTCGGTGGTGTGGGTGATCCAGCAGCTGACCTGGCGCGGATGCTCGCCGCGCGAACCCAGGTAGGAGAACACCGGCGCCGGGTCGTCGCCGTGCTGCTCCTCCAGCCCGGTGAAGTCGATGCTGCGACGGTCGAGGCGCGGCGGCGTGCCGGTTTTCAGCCGGTCGGCCGCCAGCGGCAGCTCGCGCAGCCGCGAAGCCAGCGCGCTGGCCGGCGGGTCGCCCGCACGGCCGCCGGCGTACTGGGCGGGCCCGATATGGATCTTGCCGGCGAGGAAGGTGCCCGCCGTGAGCACTATGGACCCGGCGCGGAAGGAAACGCCCATTTGCGTCACCACGCCCACTGCACGACTGCCTTCCAGGATCAAGTCGTCCACCGCCTGTTGGAACAGGTCCAGGTTCGGCTGGCTTTCCACGATGTGACGAATTGCGGCACGGTACAGCGCGCGGTCGGCCTGGCAGCGGGTGGCGCGCACCGCGGGGCCCTTCGAGGCGTTGAGCGTGCGCCACTGGATGCCGGCGAGGTCGGCGGCGTGCGCCATCGCGCCACCCAGCGCGTCGATCTCCTTCACCAGATGGCCCTTGCCGATGCCGCCGATGGCCGGGTTGCAGCTCATCGCGCCCACCGTTTCGATGCTGTGGGTGAGCAGCAGGGTACGCGCACCGGTACGCGCGGCGGCCAGCGCGGCCTCGGTGCCGGCATGGCCGCCGCCGATGACGATCACGTCGTAGCGGGTGGGATGGAGCATCGTTTCGGGCGAACTAGAAAACCGGGTTGGCTATGGTACTGCGCGCGCCAGGCGGGGTGTTTGGCATGCAATCTGCTTTCCCCCTTTCGCACTTTCATGGGCAGCGGCGGTGCGGGAACGCACGCCGGGATCGGGAGGACAGGGGCCTGATCGCGTGCCGTGAAAGGAAGCAGGACGGCGCCCCTCGGGGCGCCGTCGTTTTTTGCGCGGGGCGGCCATGAATGGATGGCCGCCCGTTTGATTTCCGCGATCACGGATGATCGCAAGGATTGCCTGCGCCGAAAACACGAAACCCCCGCAGTGCGGGGGTTTCGTCGTTCAGATCTGGCGCCCGGCGGTCTCAGGAACAGGGGGAATCCAGGATGACCGTATTGCCGGGCGCCAGAAACTTTGAAACTTTGGAGGCTTGGCCGTCTTTGCCGCCAGACCGTGGCGCCGATATTCACCGCACCCACGTGAACAAGCGGTGACTGAAAGGGGACTTTTTGCCGGTCGATGGCAATTGCTGACGCCCGGCGTCAGTTCCCAAACCATGCCGGGCGAGCAATGTGATGCGGATCACACTCTGGCACGACCGATGCATCTCCCCAGGCAAACAGGACACCGGGAGACGACACCATGGGCATGAACATCGATTTCGAGAAGTTCTTTCCGCATCACGACCTGCTGATCGAGATCGGCCGGATCGAGATGGCGATGGAGACCTTGCAGGAGCGTGCCGAGAGCGAGCGCGCGATGCTGAAGCCGCGGCTGGAGTCGCGCATGGTGCGGCTGCGCACCGCGCTGAAGAGCCTGCCGGTGTGAAGTTGTGCCGAGAGGCCGCGCGACGCGCGGCCTCTCCAGAGATGCGGCGGCGCCAAGCCGCCGCTTTGCGTTTCAGTCCTTGAGCATGTTGCCCACGATCTCGGCGAGGTTGCGCGACAGCTTGTCGTGCGCGGCCAGTCCGGCGAGCGCGACGCGGGCCGCCTCGCGGCGCTGCGGTTCCAGCCGCTGCCAGCCGTTGAACGCGGTGGCGAGGCGGGCGGCGATCTGCGGGTTCAGCGTGTCCAGCGCGAGCAGGTGCCCGGCGTAGTAGCGGTAACCCGCGCCGTCCACGCGGTGGAAGCCGGTGGGATTGCCGCTGGCGTAGCTGCCCAGCAGGGCGCGGGCGCGGTTCGGATTCTTCAGGGTGAAGGCCGGGTCGGCTTCCAGCGCCTGCACGCGGGCCAGCGCGCCCTCGCCCGGCAGTTGCGCCTGCAGTGCGAACCACTTGTCCAGCGCCAGCGGATCGTCCGCGTAGCGGGTGCGGTAGTGCGCCAGCGGCTCGACGCTGCGCGTGGCGCCATGGCGTGCCAGCACGGCGAGTGCACCGAGGCGGTCGGTCATGTTCGGTGCGTCGCGGTGCTGCACGGTGGCGTGGCCGCAGGCCAGCGCCGGGTCGAGCAGGGCCAGCAGCTGCAGCACGCGCTGCTTCAGGCGGCGGCCGGCCTGGCTGGCGGCATCGAGCGCGGCCGTGGTCTGCGCTGCGAGCTGGCGGTAACGCGCATCCAGCCGGTCGGCGCCGAGGCGCGTGGCCAGGCGTTGCTGCAGCTGCTGGCGCAGCGCGTGGATGCGGGCCGGGTCGACCACGGCTTCGCGCTCGGCCAGTTCGATCTCGCCGGGTGGCGTGAGCAGGTCGGCAAGCAGGGCGGCATCGAGTTGCGCGTCGTCGAACAGTGCGGCCAGCGCGTCGCACCAGGCCGTGACGGCCTGCGGGTCGCTGCCGTCGCGCAAGGCATCGCAGGCGCGCAGGGCGAGCTGCTGGCCGGCTTCCCAGCGGTTGAAGCCGTCGGGATCGTGGGCGAGCAGCAGGGCGAGTTCGGCCGGCGCGTAATCGCATTCCAGGATCACCGGCGCGGAATAGCCGCGCAGCAGCGACGGCACCGGGCGCTCGGCCACGTCGCGGAAGACGAAGCGCTGTCCGGCCTCCGCCAGCACCACCACTGTCTCGGTCGCGGCCGTCTGGCCGTCCAGATGCAGCGGCAGCATGCGGCCGTCGGCGCCGAACAGCGCCAGCTTCACCGGAATCGGCACGGGCTGCTTGTACGGCTGCCGTGCGCCGGGCGGGGTGTGCTGGGACAGCGTGAGTGCGTATTCACGGCGTGCGGCGTCGTATTCGCCGTGCGCCTTGAGCCGCGGCGTGCCGGCCTGGCCGTACCAGGCAAGGTAGGGCGTGAGGTCGATGCCGTTCGCCTCGCCCAGCGCAGCGAGGAAATCCTCGATGGTGGCGGAGCGGCCGTCGTTGCGGCTGAAGTACAGGTCGGTGCCGCGGCGGAAGCCCTCCGCACCGAGCCGCCCGGCCAGCATGCGCACCAGTTCGGCGCCCTTCTCGTACACGGTGGCGGTGTAGAAGTTGTTGATCTCGCGGTATTCGGCGGGGCGCACCGGATGCGCCAGCGGGCCGGCATCCTCCGGGAACTGTGCGCGGCGCAGCAGGGCCACGTCCTCGATGCGCTTCAGCGGCGCGGAGTTCATGTCGGCCGAGAAGCTCTGCTCGCGGAACACGGTGAAGCCTTCCTTGAGGCTGAGCTGGAACCAGTCGCGGCAGGTGACGCGGTTGCCGCTCCAGTTGTGGAAGTACTCGTGCGCGATCACCGCCTCCACGCGGCGGTACTCGTCGTCGGTGCTGGCGTCGGGATCGGCCAGCAGGCACTTCGTGTTGAAGATGTTGAGGCCCTTGTTCTCCATCGCGCCCATGTTGAAGTCGTGGGTGGCGACGACGTGGAACACGTCGAGGTCGTAGTTGCGGCCGTAGGCCTGCTCGTCCCAGCGCATCGAGCGTTCCAGCGCGTCCATCGCGTAGTGGCAGCGACCGATCGCGTCGGCTTCGGCCCAGATCTTCAGCTGCACGTCGCGGCCGTCGGCGGTGCGGTAGTCGCGCTCGATCTTCTCCAGCCGGCCGGCGACCAGAGCAAACAGGTAGGAAGGCTTGGGGTGCGGGTCGACGAAGCGCGCCCAGTGGCGACCGCCGTCGAGCTCGCCTGCGCCGTCGGGGTTGCCGCCGGCCAGCAGCACCGGGAAACGCGCGCGGTCGGCGCGCAGGGTGACCGTGTAGCGCGACAGCACGTCGGGGCGGTCGGGGAAGAAGGTGATGTGGCGGAAGCCCTCGGCCTCGCACTGGGTGAGCAGGAAGCCGGTCTCGCGCGGGCCGGACAGATACAGGCCTTCCAGTGCGGTGTTCGCGGCGGGGTTCAGCCGCACGCGGGTTTCCAGCACGCTGCCGTCCTTCGCGCCGTCCACTTCGATGCCGCCGTCGATAGTGCGGTACGCGTCGACAGGCAGGGCCTGGCCATCCAGCGCGATGGTCAGCAGTTCGAGGCTTTCGCCGTCCAGCCGCAGCGGCTCGTCCTGCGCGGGATCGCGGCGCAGCAGCAGTCTTGCGGCCACCTCGGTGGCGTCGATACCCAGCTCGAAGTCCAGCTCCGCGCGCTCCACCCGCCAGGCCGGCGGCCGGTAATCGGCGAGGCGGATCGGCAGGCTGGCGGCTTCGGGACGCGCGTTCATGCGGGGCAATCGGGTAGTGGGGACAGATCAGGCTAACATGCGGGGTCTCTTCTCCGCCTTCAACTTACCCGCTTCCGATTGGAGCTTGCGATGACGCGTTTCCACGCCGCCGAAGCCATGCTGGGCACGCAGCCCGTGGTGCAACTGGAGGATACGGAGGGCGGCCGCCGCGTGCGCATCGCGCGGCTCGGCGCCGCGCTGCTGAATTTCGAGGCGAACGAGGGCAGCGCGTGGCACGACTACGCCGACGGCTACCGCGACGATGCCGAGATCGCCGCGCACTCCGGCTCGCGCTTCGCGATCATGGTGCCGTTCGCCGGCCGCATCGCCGACGCACGCTACAGCTTCGACGGTGAGGCGCAGGATCTGCAGCCCGGCGTGGTCGGCGCCGCGCGTGCCATCCGCCACGGCTTCGTGCGCGGCACCACGTTCGAACTGGCCGCGCTGGCCGCGGACGAGCGGCAGGCACGGGTCACACTGGCCACCACGGCGATCCGCCCGCAGCCGGGCTATCCGCATGCGATCGATCTCGCGGTGACGTTCACGCTCGATGCCGCCGGCCTTGCGCTGGAAGCGGTGATGCGCAACGTGGGCGACAGCGTGGCGCCGTGCTTCTTCGGCTGGCACCCGTATTTCCGGCTGGCCGACGCCACGGTGGACGGCTGGGAGCTGACGATACCCGCCGAGACGCTGGTGCGCACCGACGCCGACCTGATCGCGCTGCCGGGCGAGGCCGCCTACGTGGCGCTGGACGACGCGCCCGCGCTGGATTTCCGCGAGCCGCGCCTGATCGGCGACCGCATCATCGACCAGGCCTACACCGACCTCGCGCCCGACGCCGACGGCCGCATCCGCACGCATCTGCGCGACCCGGCCGGCGGCCGCGCGCTGCTGGTGTGGCAGGAACACGGCCTGATGCACGCCTTCACCTCCGACACGATCAGCCGCGACGTGCGCCGCGCGATCGCGCTGGAACCGATGGAGTGCATGGCGAACGCGTTCAACCGGCCCGAATGCGCGGACGCGGTCCGGCTGGCACCGGGTGCGGAACGGCGCTACCGCTGCGGCGTGGAGATCGTGACGGCATGAACGCGCTGCCCGACATCGACGCCATCCGCGATGCCGCCGCCCGCATCGCGCCGCATGCCACGGTGACGCCGGTGCTGCGCAGCGCGGCGCTGGATGCGCTGGCCGGCGCCGAACTACATTTCAAGTGCGAGAACCTGCAGCGCGGCGGCGCGTTCAAGTTCCGCGGCGCCTGCAACGCGGTGTGGTCGCTCTCCGACGCAGAGGCCGCGCGCGGCGTGGTCACGCATTCCTCCGGCAACCACGGCAACGCGCTGGCGCTGGCCGCCGCCACCCGCGGCATCCCGGCCCATGTGGTGGTACCCGAGGGCGCGGTGCAGGCCAAGCTCGACGCGATCGCACGCGCCGGCGGCACGTTGCACCGCTGCGCGGCCAGCCAGGCCGCGCGCGAGGCGATGTGTGCCGAGGTGCAGGCACGCATCGGTGCCGAGCTGGTGCATCCCTATGCCGATGCGTGGGTGATGGCGGGGCAGGGCACGATCGCGCTGGAGCTGCTGCGGCAGGCGCCGCAACTGGATGCGCTCATCACGCCGGTCGGTGGCGGCGGTCTGGCCGCGGGCGTGGCGATCGCCGCGCACGCGCTCAGGCCGGAACTCGCGCTGTTCGGCGCGGAGCCGGCCGGCGCCGACGATGCGGCGCGTTCGCTGGCCGCAGGCTCGCGTATCGAGAGCATGGCGCCGGACACGGTGTGCGATGGCCTGCGCGCGCTGGTGGGCGAACCCAACCTAGATGCCTTGCGCGCGCAGCGCGTGGAAGTCGTCACGGTGAGCGACGCGCAAACCGTCGCCGCGATGCGCCTGCTGTGGAGCGAGCTGAAGCAGGTGGTGGAAGTGTCCAGCGCCACCGTGCTGGCCGCGATCCTCAAGCAGCCGCGGCGTTTCGCCGGCAAGCGCGTGGGCGTGGTGCTCACCGGCGGCAACGTCGATCTCGACGCGCTGCCCTGGTTCGCCTGATTCAGGCGGTCGCGTCAGGCCGTCGCGGATTCCTCGACGGCCGTGGCGCTCGCCGGCACATTCGCCGACGAGGTACCCACCTTGCCCGGCTGATGATGCGCCAGCGCGTGCAGGTCGAGCTGGGCTACCGGGACCGGGCGCAAGGTCACCGGGTCGAACGCCACCTCGCCGGGTTTCCAGCCTTCCGGCCGGAATACCGTGCACAGAAAGCGCTTCGTCGAAGCCCAGTGCAGGCCGAGCAGGCCGTAATTGTTGTCCGCGTCCACCACCGGGTCGCCCACGCCGGTGGGGCGCGGCGGCTCGCCGTACAGCGCGGTGCCGAACAGCACGTCCCAGATCGTGAGCACCTGGCCGAAGTTGCAGTTGTGCAGCTTCGGCCGTTCGGGATCCACCAGCATGTGGTGCAGGCGGTGGAATTTCGGGTCGACGAACACGCGCTCGAACAGCCGGCCGAAGCCCAGCCGCGTGTTGGTGTGCGAGAGGTTCTGCACCAGTTCGCCCATCAGCATCAGCCACGCGAACTCGTCCGGGTCCACACCCATCACCAGGCCCACCACGGCGAGGATCATCGACTGGATGAAGCCGTCGATCAGGTTGCCGCGGTCGTTGGTCCAGCAGCTCATCTGCCGCGTGCTGTGGTGCATGCTGTGCAGCGCCCACCACCAGGGCAGCGCGTGCTGGGTGCGGTGCATCCAGTAGTACGTGAAGTCGTACAGCACGTAATACGTGCCGAACAGCAGCCAGGGATGGTCGTTGAACCACGGCACCAGGGCCGTCAGCGCCAGCGGCGAGCCGGTGCTGGAAGTGGCCGCGTCGGCGCCGCCGAACAGGTGGCTGAACGGCATCAGGATCAGGTAGGTGAACAGCGGGAAGATGCCCATCAGCATCATCACCGTGTAGTTGCGGTCCACCAGGGTGAGCTTGCGGTCCGCCCACTTTTCCGCGGGGAAGAAGGTTTCCAGCGGGCGGAAGATGAAGCCGATGATGGATATCTGCAGAGCCGCGATCAGCAGCGAGGCGGCGATGTCGCGCGGATCGCCGGAGAGCTTGCCCAGGTGCAGCAGGTCGAGCGCGGGCGCCACGGCGTGGCTGCTCAGCCAGTCGACGAGGTGGGACCACAGTTGAGAGAGCGAAAACATCGGCGAATCCGCGGGGAACGGCAGCGCGCATGATACCGCCGCGGCCTCGCCGGCGCGCTGAATGCGCAGCGCTCGAACTTGCGGTGCGCTCCTACCGGCGCCGCAGGCGCACGCCGCTCACCGCGCACAGGCCCAGCAGCACGAAGCCGATGCCGATCCACTCCATCGCGCGCGGCCGCTCGTCGAGGATCGCCCACGCCAGCAGCACGCCCACGATGGGCACGCCCAGGCTGCTCACGCCCGCCAACGTGGTAGGCAGCCGGCGCAGCACGATCGACCACAGCCACCACGCCAGGCTGGACGCCATCAGTACGCTGTAGGCCAGCCCCGCGACGAAGGCACCGCTCCACTCGATCGCGCGTTGCGGCACCGCCAGCGCCACGATGCCCAGCGCCACGCCGCCGGCCAGCATCTGCCACGCGGTGAGGCCGAGCGCGGACACGGCATGCCGGCGGAACAACCGCTTGCTCAGCACCGTGCCGCCGGCCCAGGCCGCGCCGCCCGCGATGGCCAGCACGGTGCTGGTGGCGTTGCCCAGCCCGCGCCACGGCTCGATGATGCAGACGAGGCCCAGCGCGGCCAGTGCCAGCCCGATCCAGTGCCGGTTCGTGGGCTGTTCGCGCAGGATCAGCCAGGCCAGCAGCACCGCCCAGAACGGCATCGTGTAGGCCAACAGCGCCACGTGGCCCGCACCGCCGCTCACCAGTGCCCACTGTTCCAGCCCCTGGAATGCCGCGGTCTGGCACAGGCCGATCAGGATCGTGGGCAGCAAGGGCGGCGGCCGCAGCGACTGCCGCGCCAGCAGCAGCGCCGCGAACAGCACGGCCGCCCCCAGCAGGTAGCGCAGCGCCGCGAAATCGAACGGCCCGGCAAAGCTCAGCACCTGCTTCATCACCACCCAGCTGTAGGCCCACAGGCCGATCGTGGCGAGCAGCGCCAGCACCGCGCCGCGTTGGAGGGATGAAGTGGGCATGGGCGACAAACTGGCGGAAAGGCGCGAGTGTATTGCCTCCGCCGGCCGGCCGGCGTTCACTGTGTGTCCCGCGCCGAGTGCGCCCTGCCGGAACCGCCCCATGCATCGCTGCCACTGGGCCAGCGCCGACGACACGCTGATGTGCGACTACCACGACACCGAATGGGGCGTGCCGCTGCACGACGACAATGCCTTGTTCGAATTCCTGTGCCTGGAAGGCGCACAGGCGGGCTTGTCCTGGCGCACCGTGCTGGCCAAGCGCGACAACTACCGCAAGGCCTTCCACGGTTTCGACATCGCCCGCGTGGCGGCGATGAAGGGCCGCGAGCTGGAAAAGCTCCTGCGCGACCCAGGCATCATCCGCAACCGGCTCAAGGTGACCGCGGCGCGCGACAACGCCGTTGCCGCGCAAAAAGCCATCGCCGAATTCGGCAGCCTGGATGCATACCTGTGGTCCTTCGTGGACGGCACGCCGCTGCGCAATCGCTGGAAGGACCGGAGCGAGGTGCCCGCGAGCACGCCGCTGTCCGACCGCATGAGCAAAGAGCTGAAGAAGCGCGGCTTCCGCTTCGTCGGGACCACCATTTGCTACTCGCTGATGCAGGCCACCGGCATGATCAACGACCATCTGGTCGGCTGTTTCCGGCATCGACAGGTGTGAGTACGTGACGGCAGGTGCTGAAGCGTGAGCCGCATCACGCAAGTTTCTGCATCCTGAATGCAACGCACACTTTCCCGGGAATGCCCGCTGAATCCGTCGCACTCCCCTGCTTGCGCCGGAAAGGGACTTAGCGAAATCTAGCTCCCGGCGCTGCGGGGGTTCCTACGCTCTCCCATCCAAGCCGGCGAAGGAAGCCGCGGAACGGGCGGGGCGGGATGCTCGCAGCGCACATGCCTACAGGGGGCATCACTTCCGGGAGAGATCCATGAACACGCGTCACTTCACGCTCGCGCTGCTGGCCGCCGGCATCGCGACCGCGCTGGCCGCCGTGCCGGCGCTGGCACAGACCAGCGGCACGACGACCACGAGCACCACGACGGTCAGCACCACGACCACGACCACGAATCGCGATGCGACCCGGCTGAGCACGGAATTCAGCCCGCTCGCCGGCTCCGACGCCAACGCGCAGGCGCTGGTGAACGGCCTGCGCGACGGCAGCGCGATCACGCTCACCACCACGGTGCCCGGCACGAACGGCGCCCCCGCCACGACGACGACGACCACGTTCACGCCGGACACCGGCAAGATGGGCTACGGCAACGTGAAGATCGCGCTGTCGCTCGCGGAGGCCAGCCTCGCCAAGGCGGGCATCACCGATCCCACCGCGGCCGAACTCGAGGCCGCGCTCAACGGCGGCAAGCTGGTGATGACCGACGGCAGCACCGTCGATCTCAAAGGCGTGCTCGCCGCGCGTGCCAGCGGCGAGGGCTGGGGCCAGATCGCGAAGGACATGGGCTTCAAGCTGGGCGACGTGATGCGCGCGCCGAAGCATGCCGGCGAGCTTGCCGAGCACGGCCACCGCGATCACGACAAGGTCGCACGGGTCGAACTGGCGCAGGGCCACGGCCACGACATGGACAATCGTCCCGCCCGTGCCGAGCGCCTGAGCAAGGTCGATCGTCCGGAGCACCCGGATCGTCCCGAACACCCGGACCATCCGGACCACCCGGATCATGTTGGCCGCCCGGGCGGCTGAGCACGTACCTGTCCACCGACGGGTCCGGCTGCTGCCGGGCCCGTCGTCATGTCTACCCATCAGGATTTCCAGCACATGAGCAACAAATCGTATTGGATGCTGGCCGGCGGTCTGCTGCTGGTCGGCGCGCCGGCGGCCCACGCCGCCGGCACGGACAACGACCAGTTCAGCGTCTCCGCGGGCGCCGACTACAGCAGCGGCAAGTACGGCAGTACCTCGACCACCGACATCTGGTCGATGCCGGTCACGGGCGAGTACGACACCGGCAACTGGACCTTCAAGCTGGTCGTGCCCTACATCAACGTCAGCGGCCCCAGCGACGTGATCCCGGGCGTGGGCAAGGTGAAGAACGGCAATCCGCATGGCCGCGGCCACGGCAAGGGCAACGCCGGTGGCACGCCGCTGCCGCCGGTGCCGGGCACGCCGACCAACGGCTCGGCCTCCGGCCTCGGCGACGTGGTGGCCTCGGCCGGCTACCAGCTGTTCACCAGCAACGACCAGAGCTTCGGCGTCGACCTCACCGGCAAGATCAAGTTCGGCACCGCCGATGCGGACAAGGGCCTGGGCACCGGCAAGAACGACTACGGCCTGTCGCTGGATACCTACAAGGTGATCGGCAACTGGACCGCGTTCGGCGGCGTGGGCTGGATGAAGTACGGCAGCTCGCAGTACATCCAGCTGAAGAACGGCTTCAACGCCACGCTGGGCGCCCAGTACAAGCTGAGCCACGACGACAGCTTCGGCGCCTACTACTACTACCGCGAGCGCATCGCCAGCGGCGGCGCGCCGCAGAGCGAGCTGACCGGCTACTGGAACCACAAGCTGGGCGACAGCTGGCGGCTGCAGGCCTACGTGATGGGCGGTTTCGCCGACGGCAGCCCGGACTACGGCGTGGGCGCCACGCTGAAGTACACGTTCTGAGCAAGCCTGCGGCGCCACGCATGGCGCCGGCATGCGACGAAAGCGGCCGGCATGTCCGGCCGCTTTCCTTTTGCGGACTTTCGGCTGGCGCTTCACCGCGCCGCGGGCACGGTTCGCCGCAGCGCGCTGGCGCGTTCGTCGCGGCGCCGTGTGGAATGGGCCTGCCCATCCACTGCACCGGAGTCCCCACATGAAGAAAAGCGGATTGTTCGCGTGGCCGCTGCTGGCCGCCTTAACCGTCGCGGCCCGCGCCGCCACCCCGGCGGCGCCGGACGCGCACGCGCAGATCGAGCAGGTGGTCGCGAAGTTCCAGACGGCGCTGATCACCAAGGACAAGGCGGGTCTGGAGAGCCTGTTCATGCCCGAAGGCGGCGCCTGGTTCGAGGTGCTGGGCGACGATGCGTACCGGCAGCTCAGCGCGAAGCGTCCGCAGATGCCGCGCTTCCATGCCGACAACTACAGGCATTTCATCGACTTCGTGGTCGGCAGCAAGGGCCGCATGGAGGAGCAGTTCTCCAACGTGCGCATCGCGACCGACGGCGCGATCGCCTCGGTGTATTTCGACTTCGTGTTCCTCGCCGACGGCAAGGTCAACAACCGCGGCCACGAGGCCTGGCAACTGGTGAACACCGGCAGGGACTGGAAGATCAGCGCGATGGCGTATTCCAGCGAGCCGACGCAGCTGCGCTAGGAGCTTGGGCGGTAGAAACATTCGAGGCGGAAAGATGCGCCGCACGACGGGCTTCGCAACCCGGATGATTTCTGCCGCCCAAGCTCCTAGAGTGAAGCGGCGGCAGGCCGGGAGCTTGTCGCCGATGCCGGAAACCCCTGCGCATGAGCCTTGCCGTACCCACCGTCCGCCGCGGCGCCAATGTTCCGTTCTGGCTGCCATTGCTGGCGGGTCTGCCACTGGTGCTGTGCATGGCGGTGATGGCGCTGCCCGAACTGGGGCGGGGCCGCGCGGTGGATTTCCGCGTGCTGTACGCGCTCACCTACCTCGTGTGGATCGTGCCGATGGCGGCCGCGCAGCGCGGGCTGCGGCGGCGCGGCGTGTCGTGGTGGCTGGCGGTTCCGGCGCTGCTGGCGCTGAGCTACGCGATGTCGCTGGCCAACAATGCGCTGGGCGAACTGCTGGCGGTCCGCCTCGGCCTGCTGCCGCGCTTCCAGTGGCGGCTGCTGTTCGGCGGGCTCGACGGCTGCTGGCTGGCGCTGATCGCGTTCGGCGCCGTGCACGCGGTGGTGGATCACTACGCGGCGCTGCAGGCCGAACGCGAACGGGTGCAGGAGATCGCTGCGCGGGCGCGCGACGCCGAGCTGCGCGCGCTGCGCTACCAGCTGCAGCCGCACTTCCTGTTCAACACGCTCAACGCGATTTCCACCCTGGTGGCCGAGCACCGCAACCCGGAAGCGAACCGCATGCTGGCGCGGCTCGGCGATCTGCTGCGCGCCACGCTGGACAGCGGCGAGGCGCACGAGGTGACGCTGGCCGAGGAGCTGGCGCTGGCCGGGCATTACCTCGACCTTGAGAAGGTGCGCTTGGGCGATCGCCTGCTGCTGGACGTGCGTATCGGTTCCGGCGTGCTGCAGTCGGCGGTGCCGCCGCTGTTGCTGCAGCCGCTGCTGGAGAACGCGATCCGCCACGGCATCGCGCCGCGCCTTGCACCGGGCCGCGTGTCGCTCGCGGTCGAGCGCGACGGCGAATTGCTGCGGCTGTCGCTGCGCAACGACGGCGTGCCGACCGTACCCGGTGCGGCGGATGACGAGGCGCGTCCGGCTGCGATCGGCCTGCGCAACGTGCGCGAACGGCTGGCGCGGCTGTACGGCGAGGCGCAGCGCTTCGAGTTCGCGCTGGCCGACGACGGCGGCTGCGCGATCGACATCGCGCTGCCTTGCCGCAACCTCGCGGCATCCGTGGCGGAGCCGGCGTGACCCTGCGCGTGCTGGTGGTGGACGACGAGCCGCTGGCGCGCGGCGGCGTGCGTGCGCGGCTGGCGACGCAGCCGGACGTGCAGGTCATCGGCGAATGCGCCGACGGCGAATCCGCGCTGGCCGCGATGCGCATGCAGCGTCCCGACCTGGTGTTCATCGACGTGCAGATGCCGGGGATCAACGGACTGGATGCGCTGGAGCGTCTGCCGCCGGCGGAACGGCCGCTGGCGATCCTGCTCACCGCGCACGCGCAGTTCGCGCTGCGCGCCTTCGCCGTGCATGCGCTCGATTACCTGCTCAAGCCGGTCGATGACGAGCGCTTCGCCGATGCGCTCGATCGCGCCCGGCAGGCGCTGGCGCTGCGCCGGCGCGACCCGACCGAGCGCCGCGCGGCGGCGGCCTGGGCCAGCCGCTTCGAGGTGCGGCTGGGCCAGCGCGTGCAATTGGTGGACGCGGCGCAGATCGACTGGATCGAGGCGCAGGGCGACTACGCCGGCCTGCATGCGGGCGACCGCCTGCACCTGCTGCGCGAACCGCTGCACCGCCTTGCCGCACGGTTGGACCCGGCGCAGTTCGCGCGCATCCATCGTTCGGCCATCGTGCGGCTGGACCGCGTGGCCGAGCTGCAGGCGCTGTCGAATCGCGACAGCCTGCTGCGCCTGCACGACGGCACGCCGCTGCGCGCCAGCCGTACCTACGTGGACGCGCTGCGCGCGGCGTTGCTGGGGGTCGGCAGCCCTGCCTGAGCGGTCGCCACGCGGCGGCGACCTGCATACGTATTCAAGGCGACGGCGCACCTTCCACGCAGCAAGAATCGTAGCCTTGCGGCGGGAATGAGCCACGGGGAGATCGCGATGAGCGCAACGGGCAGCGTGGAAGAGAGGGGCGGGCAGCGCGCGACCGCGCGCGTGGTGCTGATCGCGGCGGCGGCGGCGCTGGGCGGTTTCCTGTTCGGCATGGACACGGCGGTGATCAACGGCGCCGTGGACGCGGTGCGCGCGGGCTTCGGCCTCGGTGCGGGGCAGATCGGCTTCGCGGTGTCCTGCGCGCTCTTGGGTTCGGCGCTGGGTGCGTGGTACGCCGGCCCGCTGGCGGACCGCTGGGGCCGCGTGCGCACCATGCAGGTGGCCGCCGTGCTGCTGGCGGTGAGCGCGCTGGGCTCGGGCCTGGTGCATGGCGTGTGGGACCTGGTGCTGTGGCGGCTGGTCGGCGGCACCGGCGTGGGTGTGGCCTCGGTGATCGCGCCTGCCTACATCGCCGAGGTGTCGCCCGCGGCGATCCGCGGCCGGCTGGGTTCGATGCAGCAGCTGGCGATCGTGCTGGGCATCTTCGCCGCCTTGCTCAGCGACGCCTGGCTGGCCGGCGCGGCCGGCGGGGCCGAGCACACGCTGTGGCTGGGACTGGAAGCCTGGCGCTGGATGTTCCTCGCCGCGGTAGTGCCCGCGCTGGTCTACGGCACGCTGGTGCTGGGGGTGCCGGAGTCGCCGCGCTACCTGGTGGTGTGCGGCCGGCTGGACGAGGCAAGGGTGGTGCTGCGCGACGTGCTGGATCTGCGCGACGAAGTCGCGCTGGACAACAAGCTCGTCGACATCGAACGCAGCCTGCACATGGAACATCGGCCGCGCCTGCGCGACCTGCGCGGCACCTGCGCGGGCCTGCTGCCGGTGGTGTGGCTCGGCATCGCGCTGTCGGTGTTCCAGCAGTTCGTGGGCATCAACGTGATCTTCTACTACTCGTCCACCCTGTGGCATTCGGTGGGCTTCAGCGAGGCCGATGCCTTCAGCATCACCGTGGCCACCTCGGTGGTGAACGTGCTGGTGACCCTGGTGGCGATCGCGCTGGTGGACCGGATCGGCCGCAAGCCGCTGCTAGTGATCGGCTCGGCCGGCATGACGGTGACGCTGGCGCTGATGGCGTGGTGCTTCTCGCAGGCAACCGGCAGCGGCGCCGCGCTGGTGCTGCCGCATGGCGTCGGCATCGTGGCGCTGGTGGCGGCGAACGCCTACGTGGTGTTCTTCGGCGTGAGCTGGGGCCCGGTGGTGTGGGTGCTGCTGGGCGAGATGTTCCCCAACTCCATCCGCGCGATCGCGCTGGCGGTGGCCGCGGCCGCGCAGTGGCTGGCCAACTTCGCGATCACCAGCAGCTTCCCGGCGCTGGCCGAGCTGGGCCTGCCGTTCGCCTACGGCCTGTATGCGGCCTTTGCGCTGTTGTCCTTCCTGTTCGTGCTGGGCGCGGTGCGCGAGACGCGCGGCCTCGAACTCGAAGACATGCGCACGTAAGGTCTTGCGTGACGCGACACGGTAGGATGCGGCGAGGGGCGGCGCGGCGCCGCCCGCGCCACACGCCGGGTCGCGGATGAAGGGAAAGGCCACATCGTTCGACATCGCCCATCTCGCCGGGGTTTCGCAATCCACGGTGTCGCGCGCCTTGCGCGGCAGCCCGCTGGTCAGCGAAGAGACCCGGCGGCGCATCCAGTCGGCCGCCGACACGCTGAACTACAAGGTGGACAAGAACGCCTCCAACCTGCGCCGCCAGCACACCGGCACGCTGGCGCTGCTGCTGTTCGAGGATCCCACCGCCGACGACTCGCACATCAACCCGTTCTTCCTGTCGATGCTGGGCTCGATCACCCGCGCCAGCGCGCAGCGGGGCTACGACCTGCTGATCTCGTTCCAGCAGTTCTCGCGCGACTGGCACGCCGACTTCGCCGGCTGCCAGAAGGCCGACGGCCTGATCCTGCTCGGCTACGGCGACTACCAGTCGCACCGCGACAAGCTGGAGAAGCTGGTGGCGCAGGGCACCCGCTTCGTGCGCTGGGGCGCGGTGCTGCCCGGCCAGCCCGGCGTGTCGATCGGCTGCGACAACCACGAGGGCGGCCGGCTCGCCACCGCGCACCTGATCGCCCAAGGCAGTCGGCGCATCGCCTTCCTCGGCGACGCCACGCCGCACTACCCCGAGTTCCACGAGCGTTACCGCGGCTATGCCGACGCGCTGCGCGAGGCCGGCCTCGCGGTGGACGAGGCGCTGCAGGCCGACGCCGAGACCACCGAGCGCGCCGGCTACGAGGCGGCCGAACTGCTGCTGGAGCGTGGCACCGCGTTCGACGGCATCTTCGCCGCCAGCGACCTGATCGCGATCGGCGCGCTGCGTGCGCTGGCCGAGCGCGGCCTCGCGGTGCCGGGCGACGTGGCGCTGGCCGGCTTCGACGACATCCCGATGGCCAGCTTCGTCAATCCCGCGCTCACCACCGTGCGGCAGGACACCGGCAAGGCCGGCGAGGTGCTGGTCGACGAGCTGCTGCGGCTGATCCGGGGCGAGGGCGGCGAGAGCGCGATGCTGCCGGCGCAGCTGAAGGTGCGGCGTTCGAGCCTGCGGCAGTAGGCGATTCCGGCGCCACCCGTGCTTTACATTGTTAACCGTCGGCCTCTGGCATAACCTGCCCACCAGTACAGCGCATGGCGTGTTCCCATGGAGCGTAGCCAGTCCAGATCGGCGGCAGAGCACGCCTTCCAGCGCATCAGCGAGGCGTACGTGGCGCTGGACGCCGACTGGCGCTACACCTACGCCAACGCCGCCGCCTGCGCCTTCCTCGGACGACGCGCCGAGGACCTGCTCGGCAAGCACATCTGGACCGAATTCCCGGAAGAGAGCAACCGGCCGTTCCGTGAAGCGTACGAACAGGCGATGGCCGAGCAGCGGCCGCGCACCATCGAGGCCTGGTTCGCGCCGCGGGGCCGCTGGTTCGAGAGCTGCGTGTATCCCGCGCCCGACGGGCTCACGATCTTTTTCCAGGATATCGACGAGCGCAAGCGCGAAGAGGAGCGCCTGCAGGCGCAGCAGCGCCTGATGGACCAGGCGCAGTGGCTGGCGCGGGTCGGCAGCTGGAGCTGGGAGGTCGCCGCCAACCGGGTCAGCTGGTCGGACGAGCTGTATCGCATCTACGGCATCGATCCGGCCAGCCATGCGGCCACCTTCGAGGCCTATCTCGCCTGCGTGCATCCGGACGACCGGGAGCGCGTGCGCCACACCATCGAACGCGCGCTGCACGATGGCGGCGCGTTCGAGTTCGAGGAGCGCATCTGCCGTCCCGACGGCGACGTGCGCGTGCTGTACAGCCGCGGCCTGGTGGAAGCCGGTGCGGATGGCCACGCCGTGCGCATGCAGGGCGTCTGCCAGGACATCACCGCGCGCAAGCGCGGAGAGCGGATGGCCGCCGGCCAGCACGAGATCCTGCTCGGCATCGCCGCGCAGCAGCCGCTGGCGGAAAGCCTGCGGCGCATTGCCCTGCTGCACGAGTCGCTGAATCAGGGTGCGCTGTGCTCGCTGCTGCTGCTCGATGCCGATCGCCGGCACGTGCTGCACGGCGCCGCGCCCAGCCTGCCCGAAACCTACAATCGCGGCATCCACGGCCAGGAGATCGGCGAGGGCCGCGGCTCCTGCGGCACCGCAGCGTGGCGCGGCGAGCGGGTAGTGGTGGGCGACGTCGCCACCGACCCGTACTGGACGTGCTACCGCGAGCTGGCGCTGGCGCACGGGTTGCGGGCGTGCTGGTCGACGCCGGTACACGGCAGCCATGGCGAGGTGCTGGGCACTTTCGCGGTGTACTACCGCAGTCCGCGCGAGCCGTGTCCGGCCGAGCTGGCCGACATCGATCGCATGCTGCCGATCGCCAGCATCGCCATCGAGAGCGAGCACCTGCTCGCTCGCCTGCGCGAACGCAACCGTTTCTTCGAGATGGCGCAGGAAGTGTTCTGCATCCTCGATCCGCGCACCGGGCGGCTGGTGCAGTTCAACGCGTTCCTGCAGCGCCTCACCGGATGCAGCGCCGACGAGCTGCGCGGGCGCGATTACCGCGAGTTCCTGCTGCCGCTGCCTGGCGAGGAATCGGCCGGGTCGGTCCTGGCGCCCACCGGCGTCGGCGCGCAGGCGCGCGAGACGGTGACCCGTTGCGTGGCCAGGGACGGCAGCGAATGCCTGCTGGAATGGACCGTGTTCGCCACGCCCGACGGCTTGCTCTATGCGGTGGCGCACGACATCACCGCCCGCCGTCGCGCCGAGCAGGACCTGCGGCACGCGGCCAGCCACGACGCGATCACCGACCTGCCGCGACGCCTGCAGCTGGAACGCGCGCTCGTCGGGTTGCTGCAGGGCGGCGGGGCGCCGGTGTGGGTGTTGATGGTGGGCCTGGACCGTTTCCAGGTGGTCAACGAATCGGTGGGTCACGTGATCGGCGACGACGTGCTGCGGCGCGTGGCCGGCCGCCTGCGCGCTGCGCTGGGCGCGCAGTGGCAGATTGCCCGCATCGTCGGCGACAAGTTCGCGGTGGCGGCGGGCGGCCTCGGCCGGGAGGCGGCGCTGGAGCTGGCCGAGCGCCTGCGCAGCGTGGTGGCGCGGCCGATCGAGGGACAGGACTACCGCCTGCTGCTCACCGCCAGCGTCGGCATCAGCCACTCGCCCGAGCACGGCGACACGCCGGCGGCGCTGCTGCGCGGCGCCGAGGCGGCGATGATCCAGGCCAAGCGCGACGGCCGCGACCGCGTCGGCGAGTTCAGCGTGGCGCAGAGACAGGCGCTGGAGGAGCGCGTGCTGCTGGGCAGCCGTCTGCGCGACGCGGTGCGCGACAACGAACTGGAGCTGTACTACCAGCCACAGTACAGCGCGCTCGACCACGCGCTGACCGGTTTCGAGGCACTGCTGCGCTGGAATTGCCGCGAGCTGGGCCGGGTGATGCCCCTGCGCTTCATCCCCGTTGCCGAAGCGCTGGGCCTGATGCCCGAGATCGGCGGCTGGGTGTTCGTGCAGGCGGCGCGGCAATTGCGCGAATGGCTGGATCGCGGCCACCGCGGCTTCACCCTGGCGGTGAACGTCTCGGCGCAGCAGCTGCTGTACCCGCATATCGTCGAGCAGCTGGCCGCCGCGCTGCAGCGCCACGCCGTGCCGCCGGCGATGCTGGAGATCGAGATGACCGAGAGCGCGCTGATGGAGAACGTGGCGCGCATCCGCGCCACCCTGGCCGGCCTGAAGTCGCTGGGCGTGCAGCTGGCGCTGGATGATTTCGGCACCGGCTATTCCAGCCTCGCCTACCTGAAGCAGTTCCCGATCGACAAGCTGAAGATCGACCAGAGTTTCGTGCGCGAGCTGCCCGACAATGCCGGCGACGGCGCGATCGCGCAGACCATCATCGAGCTGGGCCACCAGTTGCGCATGCTGGTCGCGGCCGAAGGCGTGGAGACCACGGCCCAGGCCGTGTTCCTCGCCGGCCTGGGTTGCGACGAGCTGCAGGGCAACGGCCTGGGCGCGGCGTTGCCGGCGATCGATGCCGAACGCTTCTTCGCCGCGGCGCGCGGCGCGTTCTCGGCCTAGCGGCTGCGGTTCACCTCAGCGTCCCGCGCGGCCGTCGTCCCAACGCAGGAACAGCGGCAGCATCTTCGCCCACGAGGCCTGGTTGTGCTGGCCGCCGGGCAGCAGGTAGACGGCGACATCGGCGCGGCGGTCCGGGTGCGCGGCGTAGTCCGGGTTTACCGAGTAGCCGAGCTGGCGCAGGCCGCGCAGGCGGAAGCCGTCGGGCGCACGGTAGCCATCGACGAGGTCGCGGATGTCGCCGATCACGTCGATCACGCCGTCGTGGTCGCGGTCGCTGGTTTCCTCGGCGGTGCCGGCGGCGAACCACAAGCGCAGGCCGGGCCGTTTCGGCCCGCGGCCGACCATGCGCTGCGCCAGCCGCGTGCGTTCCACCGTGGCGTCGCTCGTGCGGTCGGCGGCGAGCCAGAACGAGGGCGAGAACGCGCCCACGCGGCCGAACACCTCCGGGTACTGCCAGCCCAGGTTGAACGCGTTGAGCCCGCCCAGCGACCAGCCGAGCATGCTGCGCGAGGCGGCGTCGCGGCGGGTGCGGTAATGCGCGTCGATGTACGGCACCAGTCGCGAGGCCAGCCATTGCGAGTAGTCGTGGGCACGCCGGCCGACCGGGCCGTACTTGGTGTCGGCGGACAGGCTGCGTCCGCTGGAGCGGTCGGACAGGCCGTAGGTGCCCATGCGGTCGCGCGGCATGTGTACCGCCACCACGATGGGCACGCGGATCGCGTGCGCGCGGCACAGCGCGGCGAGCGTGGACACCAGCCCCACCGCCGGCATGTCCTGGCCGTCGTCCGCGTACAGCGTGCGGTAGCGCCGACTGCTGCGGGCGTAGTCGCCGGGCAGGTAGACGTCCGCCGTGATGCGTTCCGGCGCGAACGCGGGCGCGTCGAGCTGCAGCGTGCGCCGCGTGGGCGTGCAGGCGTCGGCGGCGGCCAGCGCGTGCAGCGGCCAGCCGGCGAACAGCAGCGCGAGCAGGGCGCCGCGCAGGCGGCGCTTCATGCGGCCTCGCCCGCGGTCACGGCCATGTCGCGCGGCTCGTGCACGCGCAGCGTGCACAGCCCCGCCAGCAGCAGGCTGGCGCCGCCCAGCGCCAGCGCCCAGATCGGCTGGTCGTGGAAGAACCACTTCAGCAGCACGCCCAGCACGCTGGCGGCGAGCAGCTGCGGGATCACGATGAAGAAATTGAAGATGCCCATGTAGATGCCCATCTTCGCCGCGGGCAGGTTGTCCGACAGCATCGCGTAGGGCAGCGAGAGGATCGAGGCCCAGGCGAAACCCACGCCGATCATCGAGGCGACCAGCCAGTGCGGGTCGTGGATGAACAGGAAGGAGAGCAGGCCCAGCCCGCCCAGCCACAGGTTGATCAGGTGGCTCCAGCGCAGACCGCAGGCGCGCACCAGCAGCGGGATCACGATCGCGGCCAGCACGCCCACGCCGTTGTAGGTGCCCATCAGCACGCCGGCCCAGTTCGCGCCCTCGTTGTAGGCGACCGAGGTGGTGTCGGTGCTGCCGAAGAAATGCCCGGCGACGGCGGGCGTGGTGTTGATCCACATCGCGAACATCGCGAACCACGAGAAGAACTGCACCCAGTTCAGCCGGCGCATCTCGCGCGGCATGCCGTACAGGTCGCCCATGATCTGGCGCAGCGCGCCCCGGCGGCGCGTGCGGGCCAGCCACGTGAACAGCGCCCCGGCGCCGACCAGGCCGCCGGCCAGCAGATAAAGCTCCTCGCGCAGCGCGTAATGCCGGATCAGCACCAGCAACACGAGGCCCAGCAGCAGGAACAGCGCGCCGAGCTTCCACGCATCCGCCACGTTCGCCGGTTCTTCCGCCACGTGGCTGTCGGCGAAGGCTTCCAGCTGCTCCGGCGGGTATTCGCGCGTGGTGAGGATGGTCCACAGCATCGCGCCCAGCAGCACCACCGCGCCCGCGTAGAAGGAATACATCACCGAATGCGGCACCGTGCCGGCCGGCGCGGTGTTCGCCACGCCGAAGCGGGTGAGCAGCCAGGGCAGGAACGAGGCCACCACCGCACCCACGCCGATGAAAACACTTTGCATCGCGTAGCCCAGCGGGCGCTGGCGTGGCGGCAGCTGGTCGCCCACGAAAGCGCGGAACGGCTCCATCGACACGTTGAACGAGGCGTCCATGATCCACAGCAGGCCCGCGGCGATCCACAGCGCGGGCGAGTTCGGCATCGCCAGCAGGGCCAGCGTGGCCAGCACGGCGCCGGCGAAGAAGTAGGGCCGGCGGCGGCCGAAGCGGTTCCAGGTGCGGTCGGAGCAGTAGCCGATGATCGGCTGCACGATCAGCCCGGTGAACGGCGCGGCGATCCACAGCACCGGGATCTGGTCCACGTTCGCGCCCAGCGTCTGGAAGATCCGGCTGACGTTCGCGTTCTGCAGCGCAAAGCCGAACTGGATGCCGAGGAAGCCGAAGCACATGTTCCAGATCTGCCAGAACGACAGCTCGGGTTTGCGGGTCATGGGGTGGTTCCCATGCGCTGGACCGTTGGTGCGGAGGGTTTGAATGGGCGCATGTGGTTCGCGTGACGTGGTTCGGTGAATGCCTTCCGCTTCCCTGCTTCCGACTCCCCTCTCCCGCGTTCGGGAGAGGGGAGTGGGGCAGCATGGGTCACGGGTTGTTTTCCGCGGCCAGCGGCACGATGCGCAGCGCGCCCACGTCGGCCTCGTTCAGCGGCCCGCTGCGACCGCCCGCGCCGCCGGTGTAGTGCGCGTTGTGCGCGAGGAAGCTCATGTTGAAGCCCTGCTCCAGCGCGAAGCTGCAATGCGCGCCGGTACCGGCGTCGAACTGCGCGGTGGTGGACAGCTGCTCGCCCGTGCTGTGCGGCATCACCACCGGCAGGCGCCGCTCGGGGCTGCCCGCGCAGCGGATCGCCAGCATCTTCACCGCGGCGGTGACGCCGGTGTCGACCGGGCCGTGATCGTTGCGATAGCTCAGTGCGACCTGGTAGCGGCCGGCGGCGGGTGCGGTCCATGCGCGCGGCCACGCGCCTTCGACGCTGGTGACCGGGCCTTCGCACTGCGGCGGGCTCTGCAGCGATTCCAGCCCGGCGGCACCCGTCTGCGTGACGCTGAAGCACTGCAGCGCGCTCGCCGCGGGCACCGCGAGCGTGGCGGCGATCGCGCCCACGCGCTGGCCGTTGAGATAGAGCACGCCGGGTGCGGCGACCTGCACCCGCCAGTTCGCGCCGTCGCGCGTCACCTGCGGCGCGGCCGGCGCCGGCGGCGCGAACGGCGGCACCGTGCTGCGCAGCGCCAGTTCGGGCAGCTTGACCGCCTTCAGTTGCACCACGCTGTCGTTGCCGTGCTGCTCGATGCGGTCGGCCACCAGCAGGTTGCCGGCCAGCTTCTTCGGGAGTTTCAGGGTGATCTGCCTGCCCGGGAGTTGCAGGCTGATGCTGTCCTTCTTGCCGAACAGCATCGGTACCAGCGCGACCGGCAGCTTGGGTTCGATGCGGCCGTCGGCTTCGAGGCCGAACACGCCTTCGCCGACCATCGCGAGGTAGCCGGCCACCGACCACAGCTGGCGCGGCGAGTCCACCACCGGGCCGCCGAGCTTGCCGTCGTCGACGTGGGTGGCCTCGGTGGTGAGCTCGTAGTTCTCCATGTTCGAGCCGGCCAGCGCCGCGCCGCGCATCAGCGAGGTGATCTCGAACGCGATGTGCGCGGGATCGTCCAGCTTGCGCGCGGCGCGCAGCGCGTAGGCGCTGACGAACGGCCAGATCGCGCGGTTGTGGTAGATCGGCTGGTCGACGCGCTCGGGCCAGATCACCGGGCTGCCGGCGGGCCACACCGGGTAGTTCGCCAGCGATTGCCGCGCGCGGTCGGTGTCGGCCACGCCGCTGTCGATCGCCAGCGCGAGGCCGAGCAGGTCGTAGGTGTCGTAGGGTGCGCCGTCGCCGCCGAGGTAGCTCATGTACATGCCGCGGTCGGCGCGCCAGAAGTGGGTGTTGATCGCCGCCTTCAGTGCCTCGGCCTGCGCCTGGTAGTCCGCCGCGCGCGCATCGTGGCGCTGTTCCGCCATCTGCGTGGCGAGTTCCAGCGCCTGGTAATGCAGCACGTTGGTGGACAGCGCGTAGGACTGCGCGATCGGTACCACGTCGTCCGCCATCCACGCGGGATAGCTCTGCTCGCGCCAGTCGAGGAAGGAGGTCTCGCCGCGGTACAGGCCCATGGCCGCGTCGAACGCGTACTGGCGATCCTGCGCCAGCGTGTTGGTGAGCGCTTGCCAGGTGGCGTTGGCGAAAGCGGCATCGTCCAGCAGGTGGCGCGCGGCGAGGAACCACGCCACGCGGTCGGTGCTGATCGGCCAGCTGCCGCCGGAGCCGGTGTCCTGCATCACAAAAGGCCCTTTAAGATCTGGCCCCTCGGGCGCGTCCGGCACGCGGCTGTCGGAGAGCTTGAAGCGCAGGCCGTTGCGCGAGCGCGCGGGATCGAAGCGCCACAAGCCCAGGTCCACCGCGTAGGAGAGGTCGCGCGTCCACACGTAGTGCCACTTCGCGCCGGTTTCGAAGCAGTGGCAGGGAATGGGTTGGTCGTGGTCGAAAGCGCCGTCGCGGATCGAGGCGACCGAGTCCTGGCGCAGGTCGTCCTGCGCCATCGCGTACAGGCCGTCGAACAGCGGGCTGGCGGTCTGCACCGCGTACGGCGGCAGCGGGATCGCGCGCCTGGCGTGGGTCGCCTGCAGCAGGAAACCGCCGCCCGGTTGCACCAGCATGCTGGCGCTCTGGCTGCGCCAGTGCAGGCTGTCGTGCCACAGCGGTCCGTGCGCCGCGGCGGTCAGGGCCAGCATCAGGTTGCCGAAGATGCTCATGCCGGGCTCCTCCGCCGGATGTCGGGCGATGCCGCGCGTCGGGCGTGGTGCACGGCGGCATCCGTGACGGTCTTGCTCATGTCGGTTTTCCCTCGGTCGGGTCGGCGGACAGCGGCTTCATGCGCTTGCCCGCCGTCTGCGTGTCGGCGGCCCCCGTGGCCGGACCGCCGCAGGCGCAGGCATGCGGCCGGGTCCGGGGCCAGTGTACGCAGATGCGCACGTGCTTGTGTGAGCAGCCCTTCCGCCACGGGACGGAAGGGCGTGCGGTTCATTGCGCGAGGATCGCGCCGTAGTGGCCCGACACGCTGACCGTGACGTTGCCGCCGCTGACGGTGTACTTGCTGCCGGTGATGAGGTCGGTGACCTGGCTGCCGTTGGTCATGCTTTCCTCGTACACCGGCACCGTCACCGTCTCCGTGTTGCCGGTGCCGTTGAGCACCACCGCGATGCGGTTGCTCCGGTCGAAGCGGCCGAACGCGTAGATGTCGTGGGTATCGTCGGTGAGCAGGGTCATGAACGAGCCGGTGCGCAAGGCCGGACAGTTGTTGCGGATAGCCACCAGCTTCTGGGTGAGCGCCACCGCGCTGTTGGCCGTGGTCGCCTGCGACCAGTCGAACGTGCGGCGGTTGTCCGGGTCGGCGCCGCCCTGGATGCCGTATTCGTCGCCGTAGTAGATCGTCGGCGTGCCCACGTAGGTCATCTGGAAGAACAGGCCGAGGTAGGTCTTCCAGATGTCGCCGCCGCAGCGGGTGGCGAAGCGCGAGGTGTCGTGGCTGCCGAGGAAGTTCGTCATGGTCTGCTGCACGTCGGTCGGCAGGTCGGCGCGGGTGCCGTGCAGCCAGCTGTCCAGCTGGGTGGGCGTGAGCGAGGCGCTGTTGCCGCTTTCGTCCACGCCGCAGATCCACTCCGACGCCGGCTGGGTGAAGCCGTTGTAGTTCATCGCGCCGTCCCATTCCTTGCCGTCGTCCAGCCAGGACGAGGCATCGCCCCAGTACTCGCCGAGAATCTCCGCGTCCGGGTTCACCGCCAGTACCGCCGTGCGCATCTCCTGCATGATCTGGTGGTTGGTGGCGTCGCTGCCGTTGTTGCCGCCGGCATCGAGGTACTGGGCCGCGTCCAGCCGCCAGCCATCGATGCCGTAGTGTGGCGCCAGGTACGTCTGCATCACCGAGCCCGAGTTGGCATAGATCTGGTTGCGCGTGGCCGAGCCGCTGGCGCCGTAGTCCAGCTTGGGCATGCTGCCGATGCCGAAGAAGGTGCTGTAGCTGCCGGGCCAGGTCTGGAAGGTGTAGTAGCCGTAGTACGGGCTGGCCTGCGACTGGTACGCGCCCTGCTGCGGGCAGCTCAGCGTGCCGTAGCTTGCCTTGCCGAACCAGCAGTTGCTGTCGCCGCTGTGGTTGAACACGCCGTCCAGGATGACGTAGCCGCGAGGTCCGTTGCCGCTGCTGTGCACGTCGGTTATCAGCTGCTGCAGCGTGGTGTTGCTGCCGAAGGCGGGGTCGACCGTGTAGTAGTCGGCGGTGTCGTACTTGTGGTTGGTCGGCGATTCGAAGACCGGGTTGAGGTAGAGGATGTCCGCGCCGATCGTGTTCTTGATGTAGCCGAGCTTCTGGTCGATGCCGGCGAGGTCGCCGCCGAAGAACACCGCGGTGTTGCAGCCGCTGACGTTCGCGGTGACGCTCGTGCCCCAGGCGTGCTGCTCGGTGGCGCAGCCGGCGTAGGTGTACTGGCCGTTGGTGACGTCGTTGCCGGTGTCGCCGTCGTAGAAGCGGTCCGGGAAGATCTGGTACATCACGCCGTTCTTCATCCAGTTTGGCGTGGTGAAGCCGGGGATGACGAAGAAGTCGCCGGACGAGGGTTCGCTCGAGGTGATGCCGGCCGCGTTGTACCAGGCGGTGGCCGTGCCGTCGTTGATCTGGAAGCGGTAATACTTCTCCGAGCTGCTGGCCGGGATGGTGCCCTGCCAGAGGTCGTAGGTGCCGGTGGCATCGTTCGACACCCAGTGCATCGCCGCCCAGTGGTACTGGCCGTCGGCGCTGTCGTAGTACTTGATGTTGGCGCTGGTGATGTCGCCCTTGAAGGTGCGGAACGTGAGCGTCACCGCCGTGCTCGCCGTGGGTTCGGGCGCGCTGTCGTACAGCGGCCCCTGGTCGTGGAACAGGCCGGCCCACTCCACGTTGTTGTCGTTGCTGGCCGCGCGCGCGGCGCCGCTCCACAGCGATGCGCCGGACAAGGCCAGCGCCAGGCACAGGGCGAGCGGCAAGCTGTGCAGGCCGTGCGGATCACGCTTCATCGGATGACTCATCGAAACTCCTCCCGGTTCGAACTGGGCGGAAGCCGCCACGCTGGCCGGTGCCCAGGACCGGCGTCTCCTCGCGTGACGGTGGATGGAATCGTCTGGGAAACCTTCGTCATTCCCGCGTAAGCGGGAAACCCGTGTCTTGCGGCATTTGGAAGCCTGGAGGCACCGGATCCCCGCTTTCGCGGGGATGATTTCCCGAGGCGCTTGTCAGTGCCCGGTACGGCCCCGCAGCGTCAGCGCACGCGCCGTGTCCGCATCGAGCTTGAGCACGGTGAGCGGGCCGTAGCGGTCGCTGGCGGTGCTCCAGCCTTCGCCGGCGGCGGCTTCGAGCGCGGCCGGCGTGGCGTAGTGCCTGAGCGGTCCGTCGACCGCGCCGGCGGCGAAGCCGTGCACGCGCACCAGCCAGTGCCGCAGCGCGGGGCGGTAGCTGCCTTCGGGCGCCGCCGTGCCGAAGCTCACCGTGTCGCCGTTGCGTTGCGTGGCGAGGCGCTGCCGGAAGTACGCGCCGTGCGCGTAGTCGTAGCTCTCGCCGTCGTCGTCGTAATAGTCGAAGTGCGTGGCTTCGGCGGCGGGGAACACGTCCACGCTCACCGTGGCGACCGGGTGCTGGCCTACGTAGTCCATCACCGGCTGGGTGGGGATGATGGCGCCGGCGCGGACGAACAGCGGGATGTCGGCCCAGGTCTTCGCGTCCACCGGGATCTCGATGGTCTGGCCGCCCGTGTAGGTCTTGCCGTTGGCCCAGTCGGTCCACGTGCCCGCAGGCAGATAGATGCGCTTCGCGGTCTGGCCCTGCTCGACCACCGGCGCCACCAGCAGCCAGTCGCCGAACAGCCAGCTCTGCACGTCGTTGCGTACGTTCGGGTCAGCGGGCCAGACGAAGGCCAGCGGCTGCACCAGGCCCACGCCCTGCGTGCTGGCGCGGTGCTGGTAGCTGTAGATGTAGGGCAGCAGCGCGTAGCGCAGGCGGATCGCGTGCGTCGCCGCGGCCTCGGCCACCGGGCCGTACTTCCACGGCTGGCGCTTCTCGTTCAATTCGCCGTGCACGCGGAAGATCGGCGTGAACGCGCCGAACTCGATCCAGCGCGCGTAGTTCTCGTCGGACGGGTGGCCGTGGAAGCCGCCGCCGTCCATGCCCCACTGCATCTCGCCCACGTCGATCGCGCTCAGCATGCGCTCGCGCTGGCCCGCCATGCTGGCCCAGCCGGTGGCGATGTCGCCCGACCACAGGCCATAGGCGTAGCGCTGCGCGCCCAGCCAGAAGTCGCGGTTGATCGACCACACGCGCAGCGGCGAATGCGCACGCTGGCCGTCATAGGTGGCGCGCTGCATGTTGAGGAACTGGGTGTTGCTATTGGTGGTGTCGGCCTCGTCGTTCCACCAGCCGACGATGCCGGTGTCGAAGCTGTGCGCCAGCTGGGGGTTGAACCACCATGCGCGCGCGGCCGGCTTGTCGAAGTCGATGTCCTTCACCGGCTTGTGCGAGAAGTAGTCGGGGCTGGCCTTCTCGCCCGGCAGCCACAGGTCGTGCGCGGTGGCGTAGCGGCCTTCCACGGTGTCCACGTGCACGCGCGGCTTCATGATGCCGGTCATGTGCACGCCGAGCGCGGCCATGTCGGCCTTCAGCTTGCCGCTGGGGCCGTCGGGGAATTTCACCGGGTTCCAGCTGAACTCGCCCCAGTCCTTGCCCCAGTCCTTCCAGTCGAAGTCGAAGGTGAAGGCGTCGAGCGGGATGCGCTTGGCGCGGTAGGTGGCGACGATGCCGCGGAATTCCTTTTCGTCGATGCCCCACTGGCTGTTGATGAAGCCGTTCGACCATTTCGGGAACAGCGGCGCGTGGCCGCTGAGGTCGGCGAGTTCACCCATCAGTTGTGGCGGCGTGCCGACGAGGAGGTAGTAGTCGGCGTCGGGGCGCGCGTACCCGCCGATCGTGATGCGGCCACCGGCGAGGTCGAAGTCCGCGCCGTCGCAATCCACCAGCACGCCGTAGCCGGCCGTGCTCCACACGAACGGCGCGCCGGCATGCCCCTGCTCGCCGGCCTTGGCCACCTGCTTGCCGGAGCGCAGCATGCCGGCGCGGGTGTCCTTCTCGAACGCGTCGTAGCCGCCGATGCCGTACAGCGCGTCGCCGGCAGCGTGTTCGAGCACGATGCGGCCCTGCGCCAGCGCGGCGAGGTCGGCCTGCCGCAGCAACGGATGGCCTTGCGCGTCGCTCACGTCCAGCTTGCCGCCGGCCTTGTGCCAGGTGGCGACGAGGCGGTCGGAGCGCAGCGTCACCGTGTCGCCGTTCCGCTGCACCTGCGGCTGGAACGCCGGGGTGGCGGCATGCGGCGCCATCACCAGGCTGGCTGGCGTGGCGCCGCTCTTCGGCAGGTAATGCACGTGCAGCACGCCGGGTGCGACCAGTTGCAGCGAAACGCTGCCGTCGCCCAGCGCGAGTTGCAGGCTGTCGCGGCCCACGTTTTGCAGCTGCGCGACGGCGGCGTCTGGCGTGGCGAGCGCAACCGGAGCGAGGCCCAGTCCAAGCAGCACGGTGAGCGCGAGTGCGTGCAGTTTCGGTGTCGTCATCGTGCGGTTCCGGGTTGGGTATGAGGGAGGTTCGGGTAGGAGCGCACCCTGTGCGCGATGATGGTCTTGCGTTTCGATTGGAGCCGAAAGCGTTCGCGCACAGGGTGCGCTCCTACTGGGACATGCCATCACTTCATGATCGCGCTGCCGTAGGCCGGCAATTGCAGCGTGTTGTTCTCGATGCGGGTGCCGGGCAAGCTGTGCTTGAGCACGCTGCGGAACCGTTGCGCGGGCAGTTGCACTGTCTGCGGCTGGCCGGACAGATTGTGCAGCACCAGCACGTCGCCGTGCGGGTCGTCCAGTTCCCACGCGGCCACCTGCAGGTTGGCGTCGCGCCAGTTGTGCAGCACGCCGTCGCGCAGCGCGGGGATGTCGCGGCGCCACTGGATCAGCATGCGGTACCAGTTCAGCAGCGAGGCGGGATCGGCCTGCTCGGCCTCGACCGACACGGCCGGGCCGTCGCCCGCGCTCCAGCCTTCCCACGTCGTCTCGCCTGGGCCCTTGCCGGCGCGGTACCAGCGCATCGGTTCGCGCAGGTGCGGATCGGGCTTGGTGCCGCGCATGCCCAACTCCTCGCCGTAGTAGACGAAGGGGTGGCCGGGCAGGGTGAGCAGCATCGCGGCGGCGGTGCGCATGTGCGTGGGGTTGCCGGCCAGCTGGCTCATCACGCGTTCCTGGTCGTGGTTGGACAGGAACGGCGCGTTGTCGTAGCGGCCGTGCGCGGCGGCGCGGTAGGCCGCGCTCATGCGTTCCATCGTGGCGCCGATGTCGCGGTCGCGCTCCTCCTTCGCGCTGTCGACCAGCCGGGTGGCGAGCGGGAAGTCGAACACCGCATCCAGCGCGTCCATCCACGGCGTGAGGTCGTCCGGGTTCTGCCGCGCCACTTCGCCGACCAGCCAGGCGTGCGGGTTCGAGGCGTCGATGCCCCGGTGGAATTCGCGCCACCACGCGAGGTTCTTCTTCAGCGCGACCGGATTGTCCGCGTCGGTTTCGCGGTCGTCGTAGACATGCTGCGCGGCGTCGAGGCGGAAGCCGTCCACGCCCTTGTCCAGCCAGAAGCGGCCGACCTTGATCATCTCGGCGCGCACGGCGGGGGTGTCGTAGTCGAGGTCGGGCATCTGCGCCACGAACACGCCGAGGTAATACTGTTTTGAAGCCGGGTCACCATCGGGCAATGCGTGCCACAGCGGGCCGCCGGTGGCGCTGATCGCCTTGAGGTCGGTGCCGGGCGTGGCCCATTCGTACCAGTGGCGGTACGGGCTGCGCGGGTCCTGCGCGGCCTTGAACCACGGCGACTCGTCGCTGGTGTGGTTGATCACCAGGTCCAGCACCACCTTGATGCCGCGCCGGTGCGCCTCGCGCAGCAGGCGCTCGAAGTCGGCCATCGTGCCGTACTGCGGGTTGATCGCCTCGTAGTCGGTGATGTCGTAGCCGTGATAGCTGGGCGAGGGGTTGATCGGCATCAGCCAGATGCCGTCCACGCCCAGCGACTTCAGGTAGTCGAGCTTGGCGGTGACGCCGTTGAGGTCGCCGGTGCCGTCGCCGTCGCTGTCGTACCAGCTGCGCACGAAGATCTCGTAGTACACGTCGGAGGGCGCCTGCACCGTGGCGGCGGCGGGAGGCGTGGCGGCCGGTGCGGGCGCGGCCGGCAGCAGCATGGCGGCGGAGAGCACGAGCGCAAGATGGAGCGGGGTTTTCATGGAGTCTCCGTCATGGCAGTCGCCGGCATGTGCCCGGCCGCGGCGGTCGCGGGCATGCCGCAGTGGCGCGCCACGAACTCGTGGTGCGGGGGCAGCATGGCCACGGCGCGGCCGACCAGGGTGCGCACGTCGGCGAGGAAGTGGTCGAGTTGCCGGTCGTCCAGCTCGTCGGCCAGCGGATGATGGCGCGCCGGCTCGATGCGCTGGCCCAGCAGCACCTGCAGCCAGCCCGTCTCGGTGAACAGTTCGTCGCCCTCGCGGAAGATCATGCCGGTGCGCCGGAACAGCTCGATGCGCCGCGCCAGTTCCGACGGAATGTCCATCGCGCCGCACTGGCGCCAGAACGGAGTGTCGGTGCGCTCGGTGGCCTTGTAGTGCAGGATCAGGAAGTCGCGCACGCGCTCGTATTCGAAGCGGGTCTGGCGGTTGTACTCGTCCGCCAGCTTCGGGTCGCAGTGGCGGTCCGGGAACATCGCCAGCAGGCGGTTCACGCCGGACTGCACCAGGTGGATGCTGGTCGATTCCAGCGGCTCCATGAAGCCGGCGGCGAGGCCCAGCGCGAGGCAGTTGCGGTTCCACGCCAGCTTGCGCATGCCGGTGGCGAAGCGCAGCGGGCGCGGATCGCCCAGCGCCTCGGTTTCCAGGTTCGCCAGCAGCTGCGCGGCGGCCTCGTCGTCGCTGATGAAGCGGCTGCAGTACACGTGGCCGTTGCCGGTGCGGGTCTGCAGCGGGATGCGCCACTGCCAGCCGGCCGTGCGCGCGCTGGCCTGCGTGTACGGCCGCATCGGGCCGCCCGGCGCGCTGCCCACCGCCAGCGCGCGGTCGCAGGGCAGCCAGTGCTGCCAGTTCTCGTAACCGGTCTGCAGCGCGCCCTCGATCAGCAGGCCGCGGAAGCCGGAGCAGTCGATGAAGAAGTCGCCCTCGACCGTGCTGCCGTTGTCCAGCAGCAGCGACTCGATGTGGCCGTCCTCGGCGTGCAGGCGCACGTCGACCACCTTGCCCTCGATGCGCTGCACGATGCCGGGCTTGATGTGTTCGCGCAGGTACTGGCCGTACCGCGAGGCGTCGAAATGGTAGGCGTAGCGGATGCCGCCCAGCGGGCTGTTCGGCACCGTGTCCATCCGCGCAAAACGGTTCTGGGCGGCGGCGGCCGCATTCAGCGAATGCGCCCACAGGCTCTGTGCACCGGGGCGGCCGCGGCTGGCCGCTCCTGCATCTCCTGCGCCCGCGGCATTGGTGCGTCCCTGCACGGCGCGCAGCCAGTAGTGGTGGAACGGCGTCAGCCCCAGCGGCAGGCCGAGGTCGCCGAACGCGTGGATATAGGACTCGCCCACGCGGGTGAAATCGTTGAGCTGCACGCCGAGCTTGAAGGTGCCGTGCACGGCACGCAGCATGTCGTCCTCGTCGATGCCGAGGAAGCGGTTGACGTGCAGGATCTGCGGGATCGTCGCCTCGCCCACGCCGACGGTGCCGATCTCGGCCGATTCCACCAGCTTGATCTGCAGCTGCGAGCCCAGCGCGCGGGCGAGCAGGGCCGCGGTCAGCCAGCCCGCGGTGCCGCCGCCCACGATCACCAGCCGGCGTATGCGTGCATTGTCGATGTCGTCACCCATGCCGGCTCCTCGGTGGCCCATGCGCGTTCCATCTTCGCGTCGGCGTCATGAAAAAAAAGTCCCCGCTGGTTTGCACGCAGCGGGGCACGGGGAGTTACACAGAAGCTTCGGTGCCGCCGCTTACTGGAACTTGTACGAGGCACCGATCGAGTAGGTGCGGCCGTAGCGTTCCCACATCAGTACCTGGCGCGGGTCGTTGTTCTGGAACGTGGTGAAGAGATGGTTCGACAGGTTCGAGCCCTGCGCGATCAAGGTCAGGCCCTTGAAGCGGCCGCTGTCGAACGTGTAGCTCACCTGGGCGTCGTAGCTGCTGCCGCCCTTCAGCGTCTGCTCGATGCGCGTGGCGCTGATGCCCGACACCTCGCCCAGGAAGTTCGAGCGGTAGCTGTCGCTGATGCGGGCCTCGAAGCCGTTGTGCTGGTAGTAGATCGTGCCGTTGGCGACCCACTTCGACAGGCCCGGCACCGTGATCGGCGCGGCATTGCCGGGGTAGACCAGCGAACTCTTGTTGCGGTTGCCGGTGAGGATTACGCCGAAGCCGTCCAGCGGCTGCGCGATCAGGTTGAACGGCAAGTTCAGCGTGCCCTGGATGCCCTTCACGTAGCCGCGGCCATCGTTGGTCGGGCCGCTCACGATGCCAAGGGGTGTGCCCAGCTGGCTCAACTCCGCCGGGCTCAAGGTGAACGGCAGGAAGGAGCTGAAGTCGTACAGGAAGGACGCGTTCGGGTTGATGTAGTCGTGCAGGCCGATGAAGTAGCCCGACACCGAGAAGTAGCCGCCACCGCCGCCGCTGCGGCACAGGTCCGAGTTCTTCTGGTCGGTGGAGTTGCACTGGTAGCCCGATGCCGGACCCGAGAAGTAGTGTTCGTAGCTGACGTTGAAGTTGTCGGCCATGATGGGCGTCAGCTTCGGGTTGCCGCCCGAGGCACTGAAGAACGCCTGGTTCGGATTGGTGCTCTGCAGGTGCGTGAAGTTGCCGCTCACCCCGAGGCCGGCGTTCATCTGGTCCATGCGCGGGCGGGCCAGGGTGCGGGCCGCGCTGACGCGCAGGTCGTCGTTGTCGGTGAAGCCGAAGATCAGGTTCGCGCTGGGCAGGTAGCGGGTGTAGCTGGTGCTGCCGGTCACCGGGATCAGCTCGATCCCGTTGCCGGTGATCGCGCTGCCCGGCGCCACGCGTTCGCCGGTCGCACGCTGGGCGGTCTGCTGCACCTGCATGCCGAAGTTGCCGCGCAGGCTGATGCCGCCGAGGTTGGTGTCGATGTTGAACTGGAAGTACGGCGTGAAGACGTTCTCGTGCGTCTTCCAGTCCGGCGGCGTGCCGGTGTTGGAGCCGAAGGTCGGCACGTTGACCAGCGAACCGTTGTCGATCAGGGCAAACGGGTTGTAGCAAATCTGCGGGCCGATACCCATCCACGACAGCGGATCGCAGCTGCTGCCGCCCTGGATCGGTGCGGTCTTGACCGCGCTGCCGCCGCTGATGGTGCCGCCACCCAGGGTCAGGAAGGCCTGGTCGATGTGGTAGGTCTTGTTGCGGTTGCTGTTGCTGACGCCGAACTCCACGCTGGAGAACGGACCGCTGGCGAAGCTGCGTTCCACCGCAATGCGCAGGTTGGCGAGGTAGTCGACCGTGCGCGGCGCGTTGATGAAGCCGGCCTGCACCACGTCGCTGCCCGCGCCCCAACCCTGCGGATCGGTCAGCACCACGCCGTTGGTGTAGTCCAGCGACGGGCTGAGGTAGAGCAGACCGTTGTCGCGTTCGTTGAAGCCCACGGTGTCGAGCGCGCCGTTGGCCGGAGTGTAGCCAGTGCCGGAGTAGCTCTCGAGATTGACGTCATGGCGGGTGGCGCGCGAGTAGTTCGCGTCGACGTCCACCGACCAGTTCTCGTTGAGGGTGAACTTGTTGTCCCAGTTGAAGTTGTAGACCCGGGCGCTGGTGCTGTTGTAGTCGTTGCGGATCACCGGCTTGACGTTGCTATAGGTGCCGCTTTGATCGAAACCGTTCTGTACCGTGGCGCCGGGCTGCAGCTGTGCCGAGCTGTAGAACAGCGGGAACTCCATGCCCTTGGCCTGCTGCACTTCCTTGAAGTTGTCGTAGGTGACGTCGACGGTACCGGTGTAGAACTCGTTCGGCTGCCATTGCACGGTGGCCAGCACGCCGTTGCGCTTCATCGAGTCGGTGATGCCGTAGTTCTTCGAGCCGCCGATCACGTAGTTGCCATTCGCGTCGTTGGCATAGCCCCACGGCGCCTGGTGCTGGATCTGCGAGGGGTTGTCCTCCAGGTCCACGCCCAGGGTCACGCCGATCGTGTGGTCGGCGAACTGGTGCACCCACACGCCGTTGAGGTCGCGGCCCTTGTTGCTCACGCCCTTGCCGGGCGCCAGCTCGGACATGCTGTTCCAGGTGTACTTGGCGTTCACCGCCGCCTCGGGGCCGCTTTTCTCCAGCGGGCGGATCGTGTGCATGTCCACCGTGCCGGTGAGGCCCTGGCCGATCAGGTCGGCCTGCGGGCTGAGGTGCACCACCACGTTGTCGAACCAGCTCGACGGGTACTGGTCGAACGCCACGTCACGGTTGTTGGTCGTGCTGACCTGCTGGCCGCCGTTGATCAGGGCGGTGGAGAAGTCGGGGCCGAGGCCGTGGATGGTCAGCACCTGCGGGCGACCGTTCAGGGTCTGCACCGCAAGGCCGGGCAGGCGGCCCAGAGTGTCGGCGATGGAGGTGCCGGGCAGCTTGCCGACCTGTTCCGCCGAGACCGCCTCGACGATGGAGTCGGCGTTCTTCTTCAGCGCGGTGGAGTTCTCGATGCTGCTGACGAAGCCGTTCACCTGCACGCCCTGCATCTGCTTCGCTTTTTCCTTCTTGTCCCGCGGAGACAAGGGATTCGTGCTGGTGGCCTGGTCGCTGGTGCTTTGCTGGTTGTCCTGCTGCTGCGCGGCGGGCGCCGGCGCGGTGGCGGCGCTGGCCACGGCACAGGTGCCGAAGCAGGCCGATGCGATCGCCATGGCCAGCAGCTTGTGTTTCATCAACATGTCTCGTCTCCCCACGAAATGGTCGTTGTCTGTCGTTGTCGCGGCGTGAACCTTCCGGCGATTCCATCGACGGCGGTCGTCGGCAGCCGGTTTGCGTCTGCGCGCCCCGTCGCGTGATTGCATGTTAGGCCGGCGTTTTCGGCGCGAACGATTCGTGCATACGTATTCATGGCGCGGCACGAGAGCCTCCGCTGCGATGCAACATCGCGCCGTCGCGCTGCCATGCGCGACGCGGTGCGCAACGCACGAGTCCTTGCCGCGCCTGCATCGGCGCGAGAAGGCGCCATCCGCACGAAATCGTTTGGACGTCCATTTGTCGCAGGTGCATGACGCGTCTGCAGCATCCATGAATACGTATGCAGCACTGTGCGGGATCGCCATGCCCTGCCACTAAGCTGGCTGCCGTTCGACAACGGGCGCCCGGAAGGCTGCCCGCCATTTGTCATGGGGCTTGGCAATGACTGACACACCGTGGTGGCGCGGAGCCGTCATCTACCAGATCTACCCGCGCAGCTTCCTCGACACCGACGGCGACGGCGTGGGCGATCTTCCCGGCATCATCGAGCGGCTCGACTACGTGGCCGGGCTGGGCGTGGACGCGATCTGGATCGCGCCGTTCTTCCGCTCGCCGATGGCGGACTTCGGCTACGACATCGCCGATCCCTGTGATGTCGACCCGCTGTTCGGCACGCTCGCCGATTTCGACCGCCTGCTGGCCGAAGCGCATGCGCGCGGGCTCAAGGTGATGATCGACCAGGTGCTCAGCCACACCTCGGAGGAGCACGCCTGGTTCCGCGAAAGCCGGCAGAGCCGCGACAACCCGAAGGCCGACTGGTACGTATGGGCCGACGCCAACGACGACGGCACGCCGCCGAACAACTGGCTGTCGATCTTCGGCGGCAGCGCGTGGCAGTGGGAGCCGCGGCGCGGCCAGTACTACCTGCACAACTTCCTCGCCGCCCAGCCCGACCTCGACTTCCACAACCCGGCCGTGCGCGCGGCGGTGCTGGACAACCTGCGTTTCTGGCTCGACCGCGGCGTGGACGGCTTCCGCCTCGACTCGATCAACTTCTGCTTCCACGACGCGCAGCTGCGCGACAACCCGGCCAAGCCGAAAGCCGAGCGCACCGGGCGCGGCTACAGCGCCGACAACCCCTACGCGTTCCAGTACCACTACTACAACAACACGCGGCCGGAGAACCTCGCCTTCCTGCAGGAACTGCGGGCATTGATGGACCGCTACCCGGGCAGCGCCACGCTGGGCGAGATCTCCTCGGAGGATTCGCTAGCCACCATGGCCGAATACACCAGCGGCCGTCGCCTGCACATGGGCTACAGCTTCGAGCTGCTCACCGACGACTTCAGCGCCGCCTACATCCGCGACACCGTGCGTGCGCAGGAGGCGAAGATGACCGAAGGCTGGCCATGCTGGGCGATCTCCAACCACGACGTGGAACGCGTGCTGAGCCGCTGGGGTAACGGCCACGGTTCGGCTGCGATGGCGAACCAGCTCACCGCGCTGGTCTGCTCGCTGCGCGGCTCGGTCTGCGTGTACCAGGGCGAGGAGCTGGGCCTCACCGAGGCGGAGCTTCCCTACGAGGCGCTGCGCGATCCCTACGGCATCGCGTTCTGGCCCGAGTTCAAGGGTCGCGACGGCTGCCGCACGCCGATGCCGTGGGATGATGGCGAGCACGCCGGCTTCAGCAGCGCCACGCCGTGGTTGCCGGTGCCGCCCGAGCACCGCGTGCTGGACGTGGCGCGCCAGCAGGCCGATCCGGCCTCGGCGCTCAACGGCTATCGCCGCTTCATGCACTGGCGCCGCGACCAGCCCGCGTTGTGCCACGGCACGATCCGTTTCCTCGACACGCCCGAGCCGGCGCTGGCCTTCGTGCGCGAGCTGGGCGGCGAGCGCGTGCTGGCCGTGTTCAACCTCTCCGCCGCGCCGGTGGAGTTCGCGTTGCCACTGCCGGGAACGCTGCAACTTCTGGATGGCCACGGCCTGCTGGCCGGTACGCTGCACGGCGAGCGCCTGCGGCTGCCCGCCAACGGCAGCCTGTACGCGCGCGTGACCTGACTGTAGGAGCCCACCCTGTCCACAAGGGACTTCCTTCGGTCGTGCGCGAATGCTTTTTGCTCTGATCGGCGCCTGAGCCATCGCGCACGACCGAAGGAAGTCCCTTGTGGACAGGGTGCGCCCCCACAGGTCTGTTGCGAGGGCGGTGGCGTCGATGCGCCTTTGCCCGTGGCCGGGATGGGCATCGCGCGCCGGCGCAGGCATCATGGCGGCCCGCCCCCTCCGGTCATCGCCCGTGCCCGCGCACACCTCCCGTGCTTCCGTGCTGTTCGCGGTCGGCATGCTGCTGGTCAGCATGGCCTCGTACCAGCTTGGCGCCGCGCTGGCCAAGCAGCTGTTCCCCATGGTCGGCGCGCAGGGCGCCACCGCGTGCCGGCTGGGCCTGGGCGCCGCGATCCTGCTGCTGGTGCGGCGGCCGTGGCGTTCGTGGCAGCGCGGTCGCGACCTGCGTGCGCTGTGGGGCTACGGCCTGTCGATCGGCGCGATGAACCTGGTGTTCTACCTGTCGCTGCGCACGATCCCGCTGGGCATCGCGGTGGCGCTGGAATTCACCGGCCCGCTGGCGCTGGCGCTGTTCGGCTCGCGCCGCCTGCTGGATTTCGTCTGGATCGCGCTGGTGGTGGCGGGCCTGCTCCTGCTGCTGCCGCTGCGCGGGCAGGCGCATGCGCTCGATCCGGTCGGCGTGCTGTACGCGCTGGCCGCGGGCGTGGGCTGGGCCTGCTACATTGTGCTGGGCCAGCGCGCGGGCAGCGCGCATGGCGGCGATGCGGTGACCTGGGGCACCTCGATCGCGGCGCTGCTGGCGATCCCGGTCGGCGTGGTGCATGCCGGCGGCGCGCTGTTCAATCCGGCATTGCTGCCGTTCGCGCTGGGCGTGGCCGTGCTCAGTTCCGCCCTGCCGTACTCGCTGGAGATGGTGGCGCTGACGCGCCTGCCGACGCGCAGCTTCGGCACCTTGCTGAGCCTGGAGCCGGCCTTCGCCGCGCTGGCTGGCGTGGCCTTGCTCGGCGAGCACTTGAGCCTGCTGCAGTGGCTGGCGATCGCGGCGATCATCGTGGCGGCGGCGGGCACGGCGCTCAGCGTGCGCAGGCCGGTGGCGGAGCCGCTGGTGAATTGAGGGGCGGCATGCGCCGCGGCCCGCAATCCTCTCCCTCTCACGCTTGCGGGAGAGGGGCTGGGGAGAGGGAAGCAAGGCGTAGCGGCCCTCTCCCCAATGGGGAGAGGGGGAGCAGCGCCTCAGCGCCGCCGCGACCCTCGCAAACTGCCGACCGAGAAGCTCGCCATCTCGCCACCGCCGGGAAGGCGCCGCGATTGCCCCGGCGGTGGACCCCACGCGTGCGCGGTCACCACCTCCCAGGTGGCGGGAATGCGTCCGTTCGCGCGCATCGCCTCGTAGGCGGCGAGCATGGCGCGGTAGTGCGACTTGCCGGTGAGGTGGCGCTCGCGCGCGGCGTCGGCGTGGGTGGCGCCCAGGCCGCGCAGTTCCTCCAGCAGCTTGCGCGGTTCGCTGTAAGTGAGCGTGTAGCGTTCCACGTCCAGCACCGGGTCGCGCAGGCCCGCGTTGAGCATCGCGTCGCCGACGTCGTGCATGTCGAGGAAGCGGCTGACATGGGAATGGCCGTCCACCGCGGCCCAGGCCGCGCGCAGCTCCTTCAGCGTGTCGGGGCCGAAGGTGGTGAACGCAAGCAGACCACCGGGTCTCAGCACGCGCGCGCATTCGCCGAACAGTGCGGCGAGGTCGTCGATCCACTGGAAGCACAGGTTGGAGTGCAGCACGTCCACGCTGTGGTCGGGGAAGGGCAGCGCGGTGGCTTCGGCGCAGACGCGGCGGAACGGTTTCAGCCAGCCGCTGTGCGCCTTGGCCGCGCGCAGCATCGGCAGCGCGAGGTCGACCGCGACCACTTCGGCCTTGGCGTAGCGCTGCTTCAGCAGCGCGGTGCCGCGGCCGGTGCCGGCGCCCACGTCGAGCACACGCTCGGGGAGCAGGCCTTTGCGATCCGGGGATTCGTCGTAGAAGGTGAGCCGGTCAAGCAGCTGGCCTTGCACTTCGCGCTGCAGCGCGTCGTGCTTCTCGTAGCTGCGTGCGGCGCGCCCGAAGTTGCGGCGCACCTGGGAGCGGTCGAGGTGAAACTCATTCATCGAAGCTGTCCAGCAAGGGCTGCAGCGCCTGCGCGACTTCGTCGGCGTGGGCGAAGAATGGTGCGTGGCCGGCGTGGTCGATCTGCGCATAGCGGCCGTGCGCCTGCTGTGCCGACCACTCCATCGCCTGCGGATGCACCAGCCGGTCGCGGCGGCCGGCGATCCACATGCTCGGTGGCCGCAGCGAGGGCAGCTGCGCGCGCAGGTCGCGGGTTTCGAGGATGCGGATGCCTTCCTGCAGCACGCGCAGGTCGGGTTCGCCGCGGGCGAAGGCGATCTCGCGCAGGTGGCGCAGCGCGGCGCGCTGGTCGGCGCTGCCCATCGCCTCCAGCGACAGGAAGCGGTCGATGGTGGCGTGGTAGTCGGTTTCCAGATCCAGCGCGAGCTGGTGCACCAGCGTCGCGTCGCTGCCCCAGGGCCAGCTGTCGTCGCGCACGAATTTCGGCGTGGCGCACAGCATGGCGAGGCCACGCACCTGCTGCGTCTGTTCCAGCGCCGCGGTGAGCGCGATCAGCCCGCCCAGCGACCAGCCCAGCCACAGCGCCGGCGGCGTGGCTTGCGCGATGGCCGCGGCGCAGGCGGAAGGCTCCAGCGGCAGGCCGCAGTCGCGCGAGCGGCCGTGGCCGGGCAGGTCCACCACGTGCATCGTGCAGCGGTCGGCCAGCGCCTCCACCAGCGGCGCCAGCACGCCGCCGTGCATCGCCCAGCCGTGCAGCAATACCAGCGGGACGGGGCCGTGCCCGAGTTGTTCGATATGAAGCGTCATCCGTTCACTCCTTCTCCCCTCTGGGGAGAAGGTTGGGATGAGGGGTGGGTGCTCGCGGGAGAATTGATCGAAGCGTGCCCCGGCGCGGTTTCATCGCGAGCGTGACCCCTCACCTCAATCCTCTCCCCGGAGGGGAGAGGAGGCGAAGGCAGGAGCTGTTTGTCTATGGCCCCGCGCCCGTCGAACACGAAGCAGTCGCCCTGCCAGTGCGCGCCGTCGGTGAGTTCGAGGTACTTGAGTATTCCGCCTTCGAGCTGGCGCACGCGCTCGATGCCGAGTTCCTGCATGTGCAGCGCGGCCTTCTCGCAGCGGATGCCGCCGGTGCAGTACGACACCACGGTCTTGCCCGCGTAGCGCGCGCGGTCGGCGGCCACGGCGGCGGGGAAGGCGGTGAAGCGGGCGAGGCGGTAGTCCACCGCGTGGGCGAACTTGCCCATGTCGCACTCGTAGTCGTTGCGCGTGTCCAGCATCAGCAGCTCGCGGCCCTCGTCGTCGTGGCCCTGGTCCAGCCAGCGCTTCAGCGTGGGCGCGTCCACCGCCGGCGCGCGACCGCCTTCGGGGCGGATCGCCGGCTGGTGCATGGTGATGATCTCCTTCTTCAGCCGCACGCGCAGGCGGCCGAAGGGCGCCTCGCCGGAAGGCGATTCCTTCGCCTCCAGCCCGGTGAAACGTGCGTCCGCGCGCAGCCACGCCATGAACGCATCCGTCGCCTCGCGCGGACCGGCGAGGAACAGGTTGATGCCCTCGGGCGCCAGCAGCACGGTGCCCTTCAGCGCCAGCGCAGCGGCGCGTTCGAGCACGCGCTCGCGCAGCGCAGGCAAGTCGTCCAGCGCGACGAAGCGGTAGGCGGCCAGATTGACGATGTTCATGGGGGGAAAAGGCGAAAAACAGCGGAGCATTATACGTGGCGCCCCGGAAGCGGCTCTTGCGGCAGGTCAGCCAGCGCGTCGAGCAGGCGATCCACGTGTTCCTCCGCGTGCGCGGCGGAGAGCGTGATGCGCAGCCGCGCCCGGCCCTGCGGCACCGTGGGCGGGCGGATCGCGGTGACCAGCAGGCCGCGCCGTTCCAGCCGCTGCGCGGCATCCAGCGCAGCCTGCGCATCACCCAGCAGCAGGGGCTGGATCGCGCTGGACGTATCCATCAGCGGCAGGCCGAGCTGCGCCGCGCCGGCGCGGAAGCGGGCGATCAGCGCCTGCAGTTTCCCGCGGCGCCAGTCGTCGCGGCGCGCGAGTTCCACCGCGGCGCAGGCCGCGGCGGCCAGCGCCGGCGGCATCGCGGTGGTGTAGACGTAGGGCCGCGCGAACTGCAGCAGGCCGTCGATCAGCGCGGCGGAGCCCGCCACGAAGGCGCCGCTGCAACCCAGTGCCTTGCCAAGCGTGGCCATCAGCACCGGCACGTCGCGTTGCGACAAGCCAGCGGCACGCACGCTGCCTGCACCATCCGCGCCCAGCACGCCCAGGCCGTGCGCATCGTCCACCATCAACGTGGCGTGTTCGCGCGCGCACAGCGCGGCGAGTCCGGCGAGCGGTGCCACGTCGCCGTCCATGCTGAACACGCCGTCGGTGGCAAGCAGGGCGGCGGCATCCGGGCGGCTGCGCAACTGGCGCGCGGCGGCTTCGATGTCCGCATGCGGATAGCGCCTCAGCTCGGCGCCGGCCAGTTGCGCGCCGTCCAGCAGGCAGGCGTGGTTGAGCTTGTCCTGCACGCACAGAGCCTGCCGCGGACGTGATCCGGGGTCGCCGCGCGCCAGCAGTGCCTGCATCGTGCCGAGGTTGGCCATGTAGCCGGTGGAAAACAGCAGCGCGCGTTCGCGGCCCGTCCACTCGGCCAGCATTTCTTCGAGCTGTGCGTGTTCGCGGCGATGGCCGCAGATCAGGTGCGCCGAGCCGCTGCCCACGCCTTCGTCTTCGGCGGCGCGCTTCAACGCGGCGATCAGCTGCGGGTGTTGGGCGAGCCCGAGGTAGTCGTTGCTGCAGAAGCCGAGCAGTCGGCGACCATCCGTTTCCAGCCACGGGCCTTCGGTGTGTTCGATGACGCGCAGGCGCCGCCGCAGGCCGGCGTGCTCGCGTTCGGCCGTCTGGACGGCCAGGCGGTGCAGAAGGTCGGGGCGCACTCCCTCTCCCCCGACAGCTTTGCCGTCGGGGGAGAGGGTTGGGGGGAGGGGGTGCTTGGGCATGTGGTTTCAAGAATGGGGAAAGAAATAGCAGGAGCAACAGCACCCCTCACCCCAACCCTCTCCTCCAGGCTTCGCTTGGGGAGAGGGGGTTTTTCAGGCGGCGGCGCTGCAGCCGCAGTGCGAACCGCAACCCGCGTTCGCGTCGACGCGATCGGAAAGGTCCGCGTGCACGGTGCCAGCTTCCGCGACCACTTCCATCGCGTGCAGGTCGAGGCGACGGAACAGCGCGCGATCGTGCTCGGTATCGGGGTTGCCGGTGGTGAGCAGCTTCTCGCCGTAGAAGATCGAGCCGGCGCCGGCGTAAAAGCACAGCGCCTGCACCGCGTCGTCCATCTGCTGGCGGCCGGCGGAGAGGCGCACCACGGACAGCGGCATCAGGATGCGCGCCACCGCGATGGTGCGCACGAATTCGAACGGGTCGAGCTTTTCCGCGTTGCCCAGCGGCGTGCCCGGCACCGGCACCAGCTGGTTGATCGGCACCGAGTGCGGGTGCTCGGGCAGGTTGGCCAGCGCCTGCAGCAGGCCGGCGCGCTGCGCGCGCGTCTCGCCCATGCCGACGATGCCGCCGCAGCAGGTCTTCAGGCCGGCGTCGCGCACCTGTTCCAGCGTCTGCAGGCGATCCTGGTATTCGCGGGTGTGGATGATCTCGCCGTAGAACTCCGGCGCCGTGTCGATGTTGTGGTTGTAGTAGTCCAGCCCGGCGTCCTTGAGCTGCTGCGCGTGGCCGTCGCCGAGCAGGCCCAGGGTGGCGCAGGTTTCCAGGCCGAGGTCCTTCACCGCGCGCACGATCTCCGCCACCTTGGGGATGTCGCGATCCTTCGGCCCGCGCCACGCCGCGCCCATGCAGAAACGGCTGGCGCCGGCAGCCTTGGCGGCCTTCGCGCGCGCCAGCACGTCGTCGACCTCCATCAGCTTCTGCGCCTGCACGCCGGTGTCGTAGCGCGCCGCCTGCGGGCAGTAGGCGCAGTCCTCGGGGCAGCCGCCGGTCTTGATCGAGAGCAGGGTGGACACCTGCACCGCGTTCGGATCGTGATGCGCGCGATGCACGGTGTGCGCGCGATGCAGCAGCTCGTTGAACGGCAACGCGAACAACGCGGCGACCTCGTCGCGGCTCCAGTCGTGGCGGATAACGGCTTCGGGCATGGGGAGGCTCCGTGGTCGAGGGCCTGCTGGTGGTCCCCAGGCAGGCTTCAAACTGCGAAGTTTGGTGGGCATGTTTATGCTCGTCAACCTGGTTATCCGGCGGTACGGTTGACGAATGGTGTCGCTCCAGCCGCCGGCCAGGGCTGCGCCCATATGGCGCGGCCCTGGCCGCCGGCGCTTATTTCCCGGCAGCCCGGGTCGCCTTCACCTGGTCGGCGGTGATCGGCTTGCCCTGGTTGCCCCACGAGCTGCGCTCGTGGTTGGCGATGTCGGCGATGTCGGCATCGTTCAATGTCGCCGCGAACGGCGGCATCGGACTGGCGTAGGTGGTGCCGTTGATCGCCTCGCCATGCAGGCCGCGCAGGATCGTGCTGAGCTGCTTGGCCGGGTCGGCGTCCAGTACCGCCGCATTGCCCTTGAGCGGCGGGAAGGCGCCGGGCAGGCCTTCGCCGGTAGCCTGGTGGCAGGCGGCGCAGTTGGCGGCGTACAGCTCGGCGCCACGGGCCGCATTGAACGCGTATGGACCGGTGGCGGCGGGCGGCGGCGGGGCGGCGTTCGCATCCTCGGGCGCCTTGGTGACCGGCGGCGTGGCCGCCGGTTCGCCCGCGGGCGACAGGATCTGCAGCACGCCCTGCGCACCCAGTTGCATGTGCGCCATCGAATGATCCACGAACGGGTAGTTGCCCGGCTCGTCGAGTTTCAGGTCGAACACCGCGCCCTCGCCCGGCCCTACCGACCAGGTGGAGACGCCGTCGATCGCCTGCGCCGGGTTGCCGCCCGGATACACCTTGTCGAAGATCGCGCCGATCACGTGGAACGCGCTCCACAGGCTGGGGCCGGCATTGACCACGTACAGGCGCACCAGGTCGCCGGGTTTGGCGGTGAGCGGATGGTCGCGGTACTGGAACGCGGCGCCGTTGAACACCACCTCGTCCGGGCGTATCTCCTGCATCTTGTCGTAGTTCGCGGCCATCAGCTTGCCGGACAGCTGCGAGGTGTACCACTCGCCCTGCACCAGCACGTAGCTCTCCGCGGCCGGCGGCAGCGGCGTAGCCGGGTCGACGATGATCGCGCCGTACATGCCGTTGGCGATGTGCAGCAGCACCGGCGGCGTGCCGCAGTGGTACAGGAACGCGCCCGGCACCTTCGCCACGAACGAGAACTTGATCGACTCGCCCGGCATCAGCTCGACGTAATGCAGGCTGGGCGGAGTGATCGCGCTGTGGAAGTCGATCGAGTGCTGCATCGTGCCGCGGTTCGTGAAGGTGACGTTCACCGTCTGCCCCTGGCGCACGTGAATCACCGGACCGGGCACGGTCTTGCCGAACGTCCACGCCTGGTACTGCACGCCGCTGGCGATCTCCACCGTGTCGTTGCTGGAGACGATGTCCACGTCCACGCTGTCGCCGGCAGGCACCGGCGGCAGGCTGGCGTCGCGCGCCTTGTCGATCGGCTGGGTCGAAGCCAGCGACAGCGGCGTCACCGCGGCGGCGGCGGCCACCGGCGAAGGCGATTTCACGTGCAGCGCGCTGTGCAGGCCGGCCAGCAGCAGCGCCACCAGTACCAGCACGCCGGCCAGCGCCGGACCCTGCACGCGCCACGACAGGTGCTTCACCTCGTCCGGCCGGATGCCCGTGTTCCACTCGGAGAATTTCCGCCAGCCCGGCCAGCGGCTCTCGATCAGGTAGTCCAGGCTGTACGGGCTGGGGCCGGAGCGCTGGTTGACGACGATCAGCGCGGCGAAGATCAGCACGTAGCTGATCGCCGCGCCGATGTTGTTCGCGCCCACCGAGTAGGGGCCGCCGAAGCCCTCGGCCGTGCTCCAGATCAGCAGGCTGAACAGGATGCCGGCGACGTAGGTGAGCTTGCGCGCGAAACCCAGCAGCAGCGCCAGTGCCAGCGCGGTCTCGGCGATGCGCGTGGCCCACACGAAGAAGCCCGTGTGCGGCGTGACCAGGCCGATCCACAGCTGGAACCACCAGGCCGACCATGCCGGCTGCCCGGTGGCGGCGTTGTGCAGGTAGCCCACGTAGTGGCTGGCGAAGTCGGCCGTCCACGTCAGCGCGGCGCTCACGGCCCAGATGATGCCGAAGGCCACGCGCAGCGCGGTGCCGGCGATGGCCGGCCAGGTCGAGGGGGTGGATTGGTCGTCTTCGGGCGCGGTCATGCGGAACCTCCTGGAACGGATGAGCGGTTGCGAACGAGTGCGGAGTCGATGCGTCTGCCGTCGACAGGGCCGAGTGTACGGCCGTGGCGTCGGCGCGCAGTGACGTGCGTCAAGCGCGTTGCCGCTACCATCGGTCGCGGGAACGGGAGGGCGCATGGACAAGGCAGGCCTGCTGCAACCCTGGCACGTGCTGTCGCGCTGGTTGCTGCCGCTGCGCTGCCTGCTGTGCGGTGCGCCGGGCGCCGACGGTGTGGATCTGTGCGCGGCCTGCGTCGCCGAGCTGCCGCGCAACCGCAGCTGCTGCGCGCGCTGCGCCCTGCCGCTGCCCGTATCCGCCGCGCTGTGCGGCGAGTGCCAGCGCCATGCGCCGCCGTGGGACGCGGCGTGGGCGCCGTTCCGCTACGGCTGGCCGCTGGACCGGCTGGAGTCGCGCTTCAAGTTCGGCCGCGACCTCGCCGCCGGACGCGCGCTGGCCACGCTGTGGCAACGCGAGTCCATGCCGCTGTCGAAACCCGCGCTGCTGCTGCCGGTGCCGCTGCACCGCGCGCGGCTGCGCCAGCGCGGCTACAACCAGGCGCTGGAACTGGCCCGTCCAATGGCGCGCGGCTTCGGCCTGCCGTTGCGCCACGACGTGTTGCAGCGCCTGAAAGCCACCGACGCGCAGACCGAGCTGGATGCCGCCACGCGCCGCCGCAACGTGCGTGGAGCCTTCGCCGTGCACGCGGGCGTCGCGCTGCCCGCGCATGTGGCGATCCTCGACGACGTGATGACCACCGGCGCCACCCTGGCCGAATGCGCCCGCGTGCTGAAGCGTGCTGGCGTGGCGCGCGTGGATGTGTGGGCGCTGGCGCGGGCGCCGTCGCCGCGCGGTTGACGGCGGGCGTGGAGACGTCGCCGTGGCCTGGCGCGGCCGGAAGCCGCCGACGCCTGCTTCCGGGTCCGGGCCGTGATGCGGATGGGCCGTGCGGCCCGCGAAATGCCCCGCATCGACGGTGTCTGCCACGGAAGGCGGCCGATGCCGTTGCGGCAGCCGCGTTTCCGCGGTCGCCTTGACTTCGAGTTTTTGCACAGGTACCTTTTTGAAAAAAGGTAGTACGTGAGATGGATGCAGGCAAGTCCGGCGCGTTGCGCAAGGGGCTGTTGGAGTTCGTGGTGCTGGCCGTCGTTTCGTCGGGAAGGGCCTATGCCGCCGACATCCTGCAGCGCCTGGGCGATACCGAGTTCGCCACCAGCGAGGGCACCCTGTATCCGCTGCTGAGCCGGATGCGGCGCGAACGCTTGCTGGATTACGAGTGGCAGGAATCCGCAAGCGGCCCGCCGCGGAAGTATTACCGGCTCACGCCGAACGGCCGCAGGCAATTGGCCGCGTTCCGGACGTACTGGAAGTCCTTGACGCGTCTCATCGACGAACTGGGTACACCACCATGCAAACCGTGATCCATGTCGCCCTGAGCGGCCACGCGACGGCGTTCCAACTGGACGAGGATGGCTACGTATCCTTGCGCCGCTACTTCGAGCGCGCGCGTGCGGGGCTGGCGCGCGATCCCGATCGCGAGGAAATACTCCGCGACCTCGAGCAATCGATCGGCGAAAAGCTCGCGGTGTTGCCGCATGCCGGCGGGCGGGTCATCGCCGGCCACGAAGTCGATTCGGTGCTGGGGCAAGTCGGCACGGTCGATCCCGGCAGCGACAACGGCCAGGCCCGCCGCCCGCCGCCGATGCGGCCCTGGCGGTTTTGCCGCATCGAGCAAGACAAGTGGATCGGCGGCGTTTGCACGGGACTGGCGGCACGTTCGGGCGTCCGCGTCGACTGGGTGCGGACCATCTTCATCCTGGCGACGGTTTTCACCGGCGGCATGATGGCGCTGGTCTACCTCGCCCTGGTGTTCGCGCTGCCGGTGTTCCGGACGCGCGACGATTACGAGGACATGTGCCGTCTGTCGCCGTAGGCGATGCGAGACCGGACAGGGTGGCACGGGTGGCGCGGCCAGGGTGGATCAGCCAGTGACGAGGACTCGCCTTGCGCTCGCGGCGTGTCGGCAGTGATGGAATGAGGAGGTTTGCCATGTCGGTAGCAAGGCGGATTCGCGGATCGGCGCGCGTGGCGTCGCTGGTTTTTTTCCTGCTCGCGCCCGCACTGGCGCTGGCCGCGTCGCCCACGCCAACCGAGATAGCGCAGGCGAAAGCCGTCTTCGCGGATGCGCAAGGCGTCTCCACCAGGGACGACGGCCGCCTGTGGGGCATCCCGCTCTACGGCCGGATGCTGCTGGTGATCCCCGCGACGCGGGCCGTCATCGCCAACCAGCCGGATCCGCGGCACCTGCTGCGGCCCGAGGACGGGATCTATGTCGGCACGCTGCCCGAGGACGTGGTGCTTTCCGACGCGCCCACGGAATGGGAAGGTGTGAGCTGGACACAGCTGCGGTTGCCGGCGCTGCCCGGGGACGCGATGACGCGTTCGATCACCCTGGCGCACGAGATGTTCCATCGCATCCAGCCGCAGCTGCATCTCGCGGCGAACGCCACGGCCAATCCGCAGCTCGATACGGAACAGGGGCGGCTGTGGCTGCGGCTGGAGTGGCGCGCACTCGCCGCGGCGCTGATCGAATCGGGCGATGCGCGGGCCCGGGCCATCCGCGATGCGCTGGCCTTCCGCAGCCATCGCCACGTGCTGTTTCCCGGTTCGGCGGCAACGGAAGCCGCCATGGAGATCGTGGAGGGCACCGCCCAATACACCGGCATCGCGGCGGCGGAACCGGATGCCGCGGCGGCGCGCTGGCACGTGGCGGCCGATCTCCTCCATCCCGACACCGCGAGTTCCTTCTCGCGCATTTCCGCCTTCATGTCGGGGCCGGCCTACGGCCTGCTGCTGGACGAACGCATGCCCGGCTGGCGCAAGAGGCTCGACGAACGTTCCGACCTTGGCGCGATGCTGGCGTCGACCCTGCACGGCGATGCGAAAGAGTCGGCCGAGTCGCGCGCCGCGGCTTACGGTGCAAGCGGGTTGCGCGTGGTGCTGGCGAACCGCGCCGCCCGCGAAAAAGCCATGCAGGCGCACTACCGCAGCACCCTCGTTGAAGGGCCGACGCTTGCGCTGACGGCGCTGGGGCGCTTCAGTTTCAATCCCAGCACCGCGGTGGCGCTGGGCGCGGACGGCATCGTCTACCGCACGTTCCACGCCATCGCGCGGTGGGGCACGCTGGACGTGCAGGAGGGCGGCGTGCTGGTGGCGCCGGACTTCAGCCGCGCCGCGCTGCCTGTCCCGGTGGCGATCAAGGGCCCGCATCTCGAAGGCAAGGGCTGGACCCTCGACCTGGCGCCGGGCTGGTCCGTCGCGCCGGGAGCGAAGCCGGGAAGCTACGTGGTGACGCAGCACCCGCGCTGACCGCCGGTGCCGGTCCGGCGCCTGCCCAGCACACCGCCGGCGCCACCCTGGCCGGATGCGCCCGCGGGCTGAAGCGCATCGGCGCGCAGCGCGTGGATGTTCGGGTGCGGGCGCCTTTGCCGCGCGGTTGACGCCGGACGAGGCACGCGGCGTATGATCGACGCGGGCCGGTACAGCCCGCCGCCTGCGCCCTCCGGGCACGGTGAATGTACCGAGTGATTCCTTTCGAACCCTTCGTCCGACGGCGAGCGGATCGGCAACGCAGGCACCGATGCATCCACTTCGTTCGCCGCGAAACGGAGGATTCAACATGCGCAATTATCTCGACGCCAAACTCATGGCGAAGCAGCTGCGCCAGCGGCTGGCAGAGAAATCGATCGAACTTGGCCACGGCGAATGCCTGGAACTGGTTGCGAGCCAGTTTGGCTATGCCGACTGGAACATGCTGGCCGCACGCATCACGCTGACGAAGCAACGCGACGCCGATGGCGAGAGCGGCATCCGGTTCAAGGCAGCTACGCCGATTTTGCGCATTTTCTCGCGCGACAAGGCTCGCGAGTTTTACCTGGACTACCTCGGTTTCCACCTGGACTGGGCCGATGCGCCGCTCACGGCGGATGCCGGTCCAGCGCCGCTGTATACGCAGATCTCGCGAAACAAGCTGGTGATCCACCTGTCCGAGCACCACGGCGATGGCAGTCCCGGCACCGCCTGCTGGATCACCATGAAGGGCATCGACGCGTTCCA
>Ga0068856_100000166_pt1 | contig 68390 bp, 67 predicted proteins | sample KBSCornC62_FD_66595 | JGI IMG/M metagenome (GOLD analysis project Ga0068856, IMG submission 66595) | Corn rhizosphere microbial communities from Kellogg Biological Station, Michigan, USA - KBS Corn C6-2 | ecosystem: Host-associated > Plants > Roots > Rhizosphere > Soil ...
CCGCAACGTCCGGTGCAACTCGTTCTTGCCGGAAAAGCACATCCTGCGGACCTAGCGGGTCAGGCATCCATCCAAGAATGGATACGATTCATCAGAAGGAGAGCCCCATCCCCCGCCGTCATCTTTCTGGCAGATTACGATATGAGGATGGCCGCGGAATTAGTTCAGGGGGTTGATGTTTGGATCAACACTCCACAACGACCGTGGGAAGCGTGCGGAACCAGCGGAATGAAGGTGTTGGTCAACGGAGGATTAAATCTCTCCGAACTCGATGGCTGGTGGGCCGAGGCATTTTCTCCTCAAGTAGGCTGGGCTGTGGGTGATGGGCGGGAACACGCCGATCATATATCGTGGAATAAGCTCGAGGCCGAAAGTCTGTATGAACTCCTCGAGCACGAAGTGATTCCCTTGTTTTATACGCGGGATAGCGACGGTGTTCCAAGAGCCTGGGTTAAAAAGATACGCGAGAGCATGGCCCAATTAACCCCGCAGTTTTCCGCCAACCGAACGATGAAGGAATACACCGAGAAGTTTTATCTTCCAGCTAAAGATTCCTTTCACCAGCGGGCTGAAAGCAGCGGTCTTAAGGGTCAAGCATTGGTCGATTGGCATCGCGAACTCGAACGAGAGTGGCCCTGTATAAAATTCGGCCACAGAAACGTCGAACGAATCCTTGAAACCTATATTTTTACGGTCGAGGTCAACCTCCATCGACTAAACCCGGCCTGCATTCGTGTTGAACTCTATGCCGAATCGGAAACTGGCTGCGACTCGTTGCATTATAAAATGTCTCCAGTCGATCCACCCAAACGCGTCGAAGGATGGACGCTTTATCGAGCCGCAGTCCCAGCTGCCCGCCCTCCGACAGATTACACAGCCAGGATTGTCCCATGCTACGAGGGCGCGGCAATCCCCATCGAAGCTAACTACATTTTATGGCAACGATAGAGCAACTTATGACTAGGACGGGTAGCGCCCAGCAGTTGATCAAATCTCCCTGCTCGTCGGACCCAATACACAATACACTCGCTGCACCGGCCGCAGATGCGCCTCAGGTGTTCCACCGTGATCAACCTCATCTTCTATTTTATGCAATCGAGGAATGAATTATCCAACACTTGGGTCGACACTCTCGCGCAATTTTTAACCGAGAATTCGGGCGTGGAAGCCCTCCGTATTGATCCGACGGCCCGAAAACTTTCTGTCGCCACGCTAGGTCCAGTCGATCTCGTACAACTGGAGTCCCGGCTCGACGCGACGATTCTCGCCGTAGAAAACAAGTTCGCGAAGACCGCTGAACCACCCACCGGCTTTTCCCTGCGGCGCGACGGAGACCTCATGGAAATTGCTGAATTAAGTTGTGAGACCGCCCCCACCCTTTGGAGATGGAGAGAATTTGCCTGGCCCGACTTAGGATCAGAGAGGAAGGAAACTGAAGAGCCCAACTGGAAGCAGCTAGCGGCGTTCGCCGTTGGTTGCGGTCTTGCGGGGCTTGCAGGATTCATCATCCAAAGGCTCGGACTGGGCCCGATCTGGCTTCCGCGCGCTCTATATACAGTCGCCTTAATTTGCGGTGGCTGGGACGCATTTGACCACACTTGGAAAAATCTAAAAAGCCGCAAACTTGACATTCATTTCCTCATGCTCTCGGTCGCGATTGGCGCGATGAGTATAGGTGCGTGGAGCGAAGCGGTATTGCTGCTGTTTCTCTTTTCTTCTTCAGGTGCAATGGAAGATTACGCAATGGATCGCACGCAGCGTGAAGTAGGGTCTTTACTCAAAGCTGCACCAAAGCAGGCCACGCGCGTTCTTCCCGATGGCAGCGAGCATCTAGTGAATATAGAAGATATTCGAGTCGGAGACCGAGTTAGCGTCAGACCGGGCGAAGGATTTGCGACCGACGGCGTAGTGACCAAAGGTAAGAGTGCAGCGGATGAATCCACGATCACTGGCGAGGCTCGCCCAGTTGAAAAGCAGACCGGCGATGAAGTATATAGCGGTACGATCAATTTATGGGGTGTGGTCGAGTTTGATGTCACGCGCGTCCCCTCGGAAAGCACCCTGCAAAAAATTATTCGGTTGATCCAAACAGCGCAAAAGTTGCGCGCACCGAGCGAACGATTCACCGACAAGTTCGGCGGCGGCTACACCATCGCCGTACTCGCAGCCTGTCTCGTCATGTTCTTGATATGGTGGCTAGGCTTCCACCTTCCGCCATTCACCAACCTCGATGGACATCCTTCGGCATTTTACCGCGCCATGACGCTCCTCGTTGTGATGAGTCCGTGCGCGCTGGTGCTTTCTATCCCATCGGCAATTCTGGCTGCAATCGCGTGGGGCGCTAAAAATGGAGTACTCTTTCGCGGAGGCGCCGCGATTGAGAAGCTGGCTGGCATCAAGGTCGTCGCTCTCGATAAAACGGGGACCCTCACGACGGGCGAGCTTGAGGTCGCGAGCCATGAGAGTTATCCCCCAGGGAAGGAGCAAAAAGTATTGGAGCTGGCGTACGCGCTGGAGAAAAACTCACAGCATCCGCTGGCGCGTGCAATCGTACACTACGCGCGAACGCACGGTATCCAAAGCCTGGGTACGGATGACTTCCAATCCCTCACCGGCCAAGGTGTTCGGGGCACGGTGGATGGGGCGCAATGCCTGCTTGGGCGGAGAGAACTTTTAGAAAACGGTCCTCTTTCCGAGTGGGCAAAATCTCTCCCGTCCGCACCGCCCGAGATGAGCGAGGTATGGGTATTAGGCAGGGATGTCGTCGGTCAAATTTTGCTGCGAGACCAGATTCGGGCTGAGTCGCGCGAGGTGTTACGAAAGTTAAGAGCGGCCGGAATTCGCACGGTCATGCTGACGGGCGACCGCCGCCATGCGGCGGAAACTGTCGCGAAGGGTTTAGGTTTGGATGAGGTGCGCGCTGGACTCACGCCCGAAGGAAAGGTTGAGGCGATCCAATCGTTCCGCAACGCAGGAGAAAAAGTCGCGATGGTCGGAGATGGTGTGAATGACGCTCCCTGTTTGGCCGCAGCAGATGTCTCGGTTGCAATGGGAGCCCGTGGCAGTGACGCCGCCATCGAACAGGCTGAGGTCATTTTGATGCATGATCGGATCGAAAATTTTCTCACGGCACTGCAGCTCAGTCGACGTGCGCGCGTCGTCATTCGTCAAAACCTTACGATTTCCCTGGGGGTAATCGTATTGATGGCCATCTCTGCTATTTCAGGAGTTATTCCGCTCGCCGTTGGCGTAGCTGCCCATGAAGGGAGCACCGTGGTCGTCTGTTTAAACTCCCTTCGAATACTGTTGTGGAGGGAACGTCGGCCGATGCCAAAGTCGGCCTGACGCAGCGATGCTCGCTTAGTTCATTCGAACATGTCCTGCCCATTAGACAGATCCAAAGCAGAACCCTCTGGCAGGGATGCTCACTTTAAACGGCGGCGCCGACGAGAGAGTGGTTCTGCTCGCCGTCAAATTTGGGAGACATGAAGACCACGCCGGAGCTGCCGTACTCTTTGTCGACGAGGCGAGAAAGCTATTCGCTCGAGTAACCTGGTCATTCACTACCAGTTTTTTGGAGGCGCGGGTCGGAATTGAACGATCGAAAGAACTTAGGTGCATGGTAGGTTGCGGCGCATGCCTCTCAAAATCAAGACTACCGTATCACTATTGATTCAAATCCGCTTTAACTCCGCGACCACTTTTACTGACAGTTTCACTGACACCCAGACGAATTCCATCTGCCTAATCACCTCGATATCGGAAACGGCTTCTAAGGCATTCAGAGGCGTCAACTCTGGGCTAAGCTCATTATCTCGCAAACGAACTCACGAGTGAAAATACGCTGAAACCCGAGGTCGAATTGCCCTACCCATCTGATTTTTTCACAATTTCACGTCTGAGTATAGGAGTAGTAGTATAGGAGCGAGTTTTTGGGAAAGGCTTCGAGACCGCGGAGCTTAGCTGGTCCGATCAAAGCGGATCGACCCAACGACTGTGGAACTCGCGAGATCCACATTCCACGTTCTCGGCTTATTCGATTTATCACCAATCCCCCTGGACGGCGCGAGAATCTAGGTCGGACGTGCCGAAAAGGCGCTTTTCGCGTGTTGCGCCGATGATTCGGAGGCGTTTACTCTGAGGGAAAATTGAAGGTTTTTTTAGAATTGTATCATGAAAAGACTCCATTTTCGGCGAAGGTGTAGAACAAAGTGCAGAACAATCAAATGACCGGAATGACCTCGGCTTCTCCGTCCTCCACAGTCAGCTTGGCCTTGCCCCGATTGATCGGACCGTGATTTAGAGCCATTGATTAGTTGCTTCCGACTCACACTGAGGGCGGAGATAGCCCAAGCGGAAATGCAGTCGAGTCCGAATATAAAACATTTAGTATTAGTCCAAGGCCGTCACTTAGGGGCGAAGCCGCGGATCGACCACTTCCTACCCAAAGGTGCTCCCGAATCACTCCCTGTGCGCATTGTTGTAAATCGACCGCCTAAGCGACGCTTATACAGGCTCGCTGCACACGAGAAGAGTATTCGTTACTGCCGTGGAGATCCTCTTAAATATTCGATGCGTAATCGCCTGGTATGGCACGCTGCATTGTTTCCAGGGATTAATGGATCGGCAAGACGCGTTGTCACGGAAGAGACGGCTTCTTCGGCGCAGCGCGCCACTAGCGTATTCATATAATAACCGAGCCAGCGCCGCAGTTTGGTTATCTTGACGCAGATATTCCGGAAAGGAGCCTCTAGATCGTTAAGGTAGAATTTTAGTTAGGGCCAAGACCCAAAGCAATGCCAGGTGTCGGCGGAACACCCGATTAAGGACGATACCGCGTGTCGCGCGTCTCTTCACCCCTGTTAGCTTAAAACCTAATGCGAGCGATGGTGATGGAGCGCGTCAGTGGTTACGCCGGCAGGAACGTAACTCGTACTATGGGCTGGCTTCTCAGCAGGATGTTTATCAAAACGTCGGGGCTCTGACTTGAGAGCCTGTTCAATATCGTTGTGTTCCACAGCGGACGCGCGTAATTCGTTTTCAGCCTGCAGCCACAGCTCGGTGTCACGGCCTTCTGGTTTGCCGGCGATTTCCCAAATTCGGTGCGCACGTTGAGAAATCACTTCGTGCTCAAAAGTCGTCGTTGTTTTCATAGCTCCATCATCAAGGACCATTCTTAGATACACAACGCGAGAGAGTCGATTGCCGAAGAATATTTACGTATTATATTTGAACGGAGGTTTGGAAACACGATATGCAGCTCCGATATTGCTCGTTAGCCTAGCAGACCAAAGTGAGGATAAATCACTATATCGAAGAACCTAATCCGCTCCTAATCGATCAGAGTTGAATCGGCGATTTCAGGAGTCCAGGCACGTGCAGCTGTCATGCGCGTTAAGCACTGCTTGATTCCACGAATAAACCCCGGAGTTCTTTCGAGGCAGCTCATTCTTCTGTGCGTAGAATATGTTACAATTTTCCAAGCATTTTGCTTCGGGTTCTACTTCATTTATATATTTGTGCTGGTCCATAGCTATTACTCGCCATGCGGGCTATCTTGGAGAATGAAAGTAAAAGACGCTACGAGCTATCATCGAGAATGTATTGGCCCCTCCGATAGCGCGGCGGCGGCCGAAAACATTATGCGCACGAGCGACGTTCAAACGCTGTCAGTTTCAGACCACACGAAAGTTATTGGAACGCTGAGCGGACAGCAAATTGCCGAGCGCACACCAGGTACGGGCAAAACTCCCGAGCACACGCGCGTCGGTGAGATCATGGAAAACAGTTCCTCCTCGGTGCATGAGAACGACGACCTGACTGCTGTTCGCGATCAAATGAAGCGTTTGGGAATAATGACCCTCCCTGTGCTCGACCAAAACGAAAGGATTGTAGGGACCCTACAAGCTTCGTGAACAATTTGGGCGTCTGACGCGAATTGTACGTGTGAGTGGTCGTCCCTGGTAGAATTTCGAAATCCGCTGCGAAGGTGAAGAAAGGCGGGCGCCCTCGGTCGGCATTGAATTCAACGTGGATCTGGAAGCACTTTCCACCGCAGGATGATCGGGACTTCTCGGTTAGAACGCTCGTAGTCGAGTAGGCCCAGTGAACCCGTGTCTAAACCCAAATTACTACCGAGGACAATGGAGCATCCTATCCATCGGGCAGCCAGCGCGCGAAGGAAGTGCCCATGGGAAAACAGAGCCACGGGTCCGTCGAATGAACGAACTTTAGATAACACGTTGTCTGCGCGCCGGGATATCTCCTCGACAAATTCGCCATCTGGGCAACCGGTTTGGAATACAAACCCAGCCGGGACACTGCGCATGAATCTGTGCGGTTGTCAGGCTTCACATGCCCCATAATTCTTTTCCTGCAAATATGGCTGTGGTACTGAGTCCGGCCAGCTCACAGGTCCTCCACGCCCGCTGCGTCGGGCTCGTTAATACCTGAGAAAAATTAATTCTGCAGAGCTTTTCACGAGCCGGAGCGCATGCTGTTCGCCTCTTGCAGTGAGGGGCACGTCAGTACGACTCGTGTGCTGGCCAGTAAGCGACCATTCGGTTTCGCCATGGCTGATAAGGAATACTTTAGTGCTCATGGTTTTCATAACGAGGTATCACCGCTCCCACAGTATGTGTTCGGCCTCTAAAGGAACGGACAGACCGTCGAAATAAGGAATAAGGCGCGACGTGTAATCAGTGGCAGGACGGTTCGCGGGAATGGCCGCATTATAAGTCACGCTCCTCGAATCGCCAGAGACATCGCGAGTCTGCATCATCTCCAGTCGAACCGAGGGATTGCCGTCGACGGCTCCAGCAAATAGCTCAGCGCGCACGGCACTGACATCGAGGTCGGCGAGATGCGCTTCCACCTCGATCAGAAAAAATTCCCCATGTTGCTCTAATTTGACCACGCGGAGCCTGAGGCCAGACCATTTTGCTTCGAGGCGTTCACGCCAATCCACGATTGTCCGGCCGATCTTTCCCTTGTTTGACGCACGATGAAGGTAGGCTTGCGCCGCAGGGAGGTAATGCTGTTCAGCATATTCGGTCACGGTTCGACTCGCAGCGTACGCCGGAGTCAACCGCGCCATGCTTTCACGCATCCGTGCAATCCACGCCGTTGGAATACCGTGGTCGCTACGTGTATAAAATTCCGGAACGACCTGCTGTTCGAGACGCTCGTAAAGCGACTCCGCTTCGGCGGCGTCCCAGGCCGGATCGTCGCCATGTTCCTGGCCGTCGCCCAATGCCCAACCCACTTCCGGTGCATACGCTTCGGCCCACCAGCCATCTAACTCCGAAAGATTGATGCCGCCGTTGACGAGGACCTTCATGCCGCTCGTGCCGCTGGCTTCCCACGGTCGCCGCGGCGTGTTGACCCATACATCGACGCCCTGCACCAGATGCTCGGCCAACAGCATGTCATAGTCGGCCAGGAAAATCACCGGCGGGATGGCATCGCTGCGCCGGATAAACTGCGTCCACTCGCGAATCAACGCCTGCCCCGCCTGGTCTGCCGGATGCGCTTTGCCAGCAAGGATCAGCTGCACAGGTCGATCAGGATTCTTAAGGATGCGAAGGAGACGCTCCGGGTCGTGCAACAGAAGGTTCGGTCTCTTGTACGTCGCGAAACGACGCGCGAAGCCGAGCGTCAGCACATCAGAACTCAATCGCGCCTGGGTGCGCACGATGGTCTCCTTGTCCGCTCCTGCGGAGGCCATCTGCCGCCCAACTGCTTCTCGGGCGTACGCCACAAGCAGGCTTCGACTGTCGGTGCGCAATGCCCAGAGAGCTTCGTCCGATACGCGTCGCAGATCTTCTTCTAGAGTCGCTGACGTCCCCTGCCAGCGAGCTTTTCCACATGCATCCGTCCAAAGTTTGTCCGCGACCGGCGAATCCCATGTTGGCATGTGAACGCCGTTAGTGATGTAGCCTATGGGAACCTCGCCGACCGGCCATCGCGGAAAGAGCGACGAGAATATCTGCCGGCTCACCTGCCCATGTAATCGGCTGACACCGTTGACTGCACCACTGCCGCGGATGGCTAAATATGCCATGTTGAAGGGCTCGCCTTCGTCGCTCGAATTGCAACGTCCGAGCGCGAGGAGCTCCTGCAAAGGTATCCCCAGCTCATCTCGTGCGTACACCCCGAGATATTGTTCTATCAATAATGGAGAAAATAGATCGAATCCGGCTGCAACGGCCGTGTGCGTGGTAAAGAGGTTGCCCGCACGCGTAGTAGCGAGAGAAACGGCAAACGGAACCGTGTTCGCCTGCGTGAAACTTCGCGCGCGCTCCAGTAATGCGAACGCCGCGTGGCCTTCGTTGAGATGGCACACCTCAGGTCGAATGCCCATCGCCTCGAGCAAACGCCAGCCACCGATGCCGAGCACCATTTCCTGTTGCAAGCGCAACTCCGCGTCCCCGCCGTAAAGTTCACTGGTGATTCCGCGATACACGGGCGCATTCAACGGATCATTGCAGTCGAGAAGGTAGAGTACGCTCCTGCCCACCTGAGCTTTCCAAGCACGCACCCAGATGGAGTTGCCGGGCAGTTTAAGTTCAAGTCGAAGAAGTTCACCGTCCAACCGACGAACGGCTGAAACCGGCAATTGTCCGGGATCGTTAAACGGATAGAGCGCCTGTTGTGCACCGTCGCGATCGATGACCTGTCGGAAATATCCGTGTTGATAAAGCAGTCCGACTCCAACGACCGGAACCCCGAGATCGCTGGCAGCCTTGAGCTGATCGCCAGCCACATTACCTAGGCCGCCGGAATAGATTGGAAGAGCCTCGGTCAGCATGAACTCCATGCAAAAATAGGCAACGCACGTCAGCTGAGTTTCGGGATGGGTCTGCTGTAGCCAAGCAGGCGCCGCCTCACCTTCTCGTTTCTCTGCGATCAAGCGTTCGACCAACTGGGAAAATTCTGGGTCGGCCAACGCAGAATTCAGTTTGGCCCGTTCGACGGTCTGAAGCACTACACTCGGATGGTGCGTCTTCTCCCAGAGCGTTGGGTCAAGCCGTCGCCACAACTCATCTGTGCTATGATTCCAAGACCACCGCAGATCCATGGCCAATTCTGTCAAAGCATCGAGCCCTCGGCACGGTGCGCCCGGAGCAGGCGTGGCGGCTGGCAATGGACTCATGATATAAAACTAGTCGCCGCGCAGTTAAGTTAGATCGCCCTCGTTTCCCAACCCTTCCACGGCTTCGTTTTCATTCCGGGCTCGGCGGGCATCGCATAAGACGGTTGATTTTTAACCAAGCTCCTTCACGCCGATCTGCTCGAGCGCGGCCACTTTCGCTAGCCGCCGTAAATGCCGCTCCGCGCCGCTGAAACGCGCAGCGAGAAAAGTCTGCAACAACGACCAGGCAATATTATGGTCCACCACAAGACCGCCCAGGCAGATCACATTCAGATCGTCGTCCTCGACACCCTGCCGAGCCGAAAATTTTTCGTGGATGAGACATGCGCGAACTCCTTGAACCTTGTTCGCCGCAATACACGCGCCCACGCCGCTACCGCAGATCGCCACACCGCGTTTCACATCACCGTTCGCGACAGCACGTGCGAGCGGGATCACGTAATCTGGATAATCGTCGTCGGAGTGCGACTGACGATCGCCAAAGTCGATCACCTGGTGACCGGCTTCGAGCAGTTTAACTTTCAAAAACTGCTTCAGATCGAATCCACCATGGTCAGCGGCTACGCCTATCCGCTGAGATTTTGTTTCTGGAACCCGAATAGATCTGGAAGGAAAAATCATTTTCATTCACTTCGACGGCGTGCGACGCACGCCGTGCGTTTGGTTGCGAGAACCCAGCGAGCGCGCGCGGGAGGCATCGACGGTTTTCAGAGGAATGTTGGTCTTTTGGCTCATTGATGACTGTGAAGACGCAAACTCACACGAGCTGTAGCGCCTGATGGTGGTGAAGGATCTCCGGACGCGTGCTGGCGAGAACCTGCTTGGCGTGCATGACTTCCGCTGCGGAGCTATGGATCACCACCACGAAACTGTCGGTCTTGAGAGATGTCTCATACTGCAGGACGCTGTCTTTCGGAATGCCTAATCCGAACAAGCCGGCGCCCAACGCGCTCAGCCCGCCTACGATGACCGTACTTTCCAAAACGCTGAGCAGCCACCCAACAATAGGGCCCGCTACGACCAGTGGTCCCACGCCAGGGATAATAAAAAACGCGGAGCCGAAAAGACATCCCCAGATCCAGCCCCAAAACGCGCCGCGTTTACCCCAAGCTTTCATCCGGTCGCCAGCGTTGTAGTAGCCGACGACGTGCTCGTCGGTGTGAGAATCGCGTCCGACAATCGACAGTTTCTTCATGTCGAAACCAGATTGCTGGAGTTCCTTAATTGCTGCTTCGGCCGCGATGTGCGTCGAGTAAATTGCGACGATGGATTCGTTAATGATCATAAAAGTTTCCGCGAGCTGTGTTGTGCAGGAAGTTCGGAACCCTTGAACAGGCGGTCACGTTCCGCTTCTTCGGGCCCTTGATCGACGAGTTGCTGGGTCTCACTTCGCGCCCTCTTCGTCTTCATCTTCGATGGGCGATTCAGACGTCTGCCGGACGGCCAAGCCAGGAATAGAATCCCAACACATTGACTCAGGCAATGCTTCCATGACCGCGTCTTGACGATCAACGTCCGATTCGCCGGTCAATTCGCGTTTGGCTTGCTCGTAGTCCGATTGGCGCACGCCCGACAACCCGTGACCCGCGAGCAATGCAAGTTCACGAGCACGTGCGTGCACCAGTTCGCGAGTTACAATCCTGACGCCAGTTGAGTTGATCGTCACCACGCCCTGAGTAAGAGGATTCTGTTTCATCGAAATGTTCTTGGGTAGAGTCGCACCTCTGCGGGCTTTGTCGTAGGTGCAGCTCCACGAGCCGTGCGGATCGTAATATAGCGACTTGTGCACCGTTAAGATAGTCTTCCAGCGACGCATGTCCCAATACCTTGTTCGCATCATCCCCATAGCCGCTGGCTATGATGCACGCAGAGAGGCGCGTGAAATGCGCACGAGATTCAGACTATGGCTGAGGCCACGTACGCGCTGAGGTTAAGCAAAAAAATCGGGTCAGATTCGAGACGCTGATCAGATGCGCGCAATTTCCGCAAAGGCGATAATGCTGGAGGCCTGCACTGGCGGATAATAAATAGTCTCTACGGGAATGTTTTCCTACGATTTCGTGCAGACTCCGCTCAACGTCCCGCTACAGTTTTTGCCGCGAAGTCAGAATCGCCTCTTGTTTGATGATCTCGATATACTCAGCGAGCGCCTTCGAACGATTGCCGCTGTGCCAAGCGATCCAATAATCCGCCTTGGCCGCGAGTGCGACCGGACGGAAGACGACGCCTGGATGATCTAGATTTTTAATCTGCTCGCGCGCGAGCGTCACTCCAAGTCCTTCGGCCACAAAAGTCATAATACCGGTTTCTAAGTCGACATCTTGTAGAATGCGCGGCGTGAATCCAGCCTCTGCGCACAGCGAACGGAGCCAGTCCTGAGAGCCAGGATGGGTTTGTTCGGACATCGCGACAAAAAAAGAAGTTTTCAGGTCCCGCATCAATATACTGCGCTGTTTCGCCAAAGGATGATTCGCCGGCAGGACGGCGACGACATCATGATGGGCCACGCATTCCCAAAGAAGCCCGTCGAAAATATCGGTATTGGCGTTTGGTCGTAGGCCTACGAATCCGAGATCAATCTTCCGCGACTCGAGCGCTCGCAGCTGTTCGGCGGGCACCATGTCGAAGAGGTTCACCGCAATTTCAGGCCGCGCGCGGTAGAACGTATTGAGCGTACCGGGGAGCAAGTCGAAGTTGAACTTAAAGAGATATCCGAGATTCATCTGGCTCGATTCTCCTCGGCTGAAGCGCTGCACCGCCTGAACGCTTTCGAGGCTCAACGCCACCAGCCGCCGAGCATCGACCAGAAAACCGCGACCTTCTTCGGTCAGCGAGATGCGACCCTTGCTCCGGTCGAGCAACCGCACACCGAGCTCGTCCTCTAAATTGTGAATTTGTCGCGTGAGGGAGGGCTGCGCGACGCGCAGTTTTTCGGCCGCGCGGGTGAAGTTCAATTCATCAGCGACAGAAACGAAATAGCGCAGGTGTCGCAGTTCCATGCCGCCTCGAGCTTATTTGAGTGATCGTCCTCTCACAACGCAATTCGGGGGAATATGGTGGGGACTTTCGCCCGATACCGTTCGGGCATGGCCGCCCGACACACAAGGTATTGGTCGGAAAACTACTCCTGTGCGAAATTCGAGCGATGCGACTTATCACTCGAAAGGCGTCGGTGCGATGGACGGCCGGCGACAATACGGTGACGACGGACAGCGGCGCCTCAATCGGGCAAGCTTTTCCCTTGGGCAGATCCGTCACCACAAATTCAATACAAATTCGGCGGAGCTGATTGCGGCGGCCCATGCCACAAGTTTTTCCCTCGCTCTCATTAGCGAGCTCGGGAAAGCCGCGCTCGTTGGAGGCGAAATTCTTCTCACAGCTTCGGTCAGACTGGAGCTGACCGCCGCGGAGTGGACCATGACGAATCTTCATCTCAATGTCGTGGCCCGACTGCCCCGTTTGTCTCAGGAAGCTTTTATCGATGCCACACTCCGGGCGAAGATGAAATGCCCAGTTTCGCGCGCGTTACGCCCCGCGGTTTCGATGAATGCAAAGCTCGAAAGCATCCCGCAGCAACGAACAAGACAACTCCTTCTCAGAAACATTCCGGTTTCTACGTTTTCTGACCTCAAGCCGTTAAAAAAGAAGACCGGCGCGAAGGTCACGTCGCTTCGCAAGAAAGCGCGATAGCAAGCGCGTCTTGAACGCCCGCTATCGTTCCTGATTCGGAGAAAGCCGACGCACGCGATAGCCGACGGGTATCAGCACCATGCCGACAAGGTATTGGGGAGTTGGGCGACCAACAGGTATTGTCTCCGCTGAGATACTCAGCGTCCGCGAGAGTATGTGACGATTCTCACTTCGTGAGAGAGCGATTATTCAAATGCAAAAGACAAAGAAATCAGTCGCAAAACGATTCAAGCTGAGCGCAACCGGTAAACTCATGCGTCGGACGCCCGGCTTCAGACACTTGCTCAGCTGCAAGAGTACCAAATCCAAACGCCGCGCTACCCGCGACAAGCTCGTCGCGCCGGGCCATGCTGCCCCCTTGAAGCGGTGTCTGCCCTTCGGTTTGTAGGCCTCAGTCGGCCCGCCGGAAGCCTTTCCGGACAAATCCGCTATGCGATCCATTAGTAAAACCGAGCCGCTCTCCATCTTGGCGATCAATGGCGGCTCATCGAGTATTCGGTTCGCACTGTTTGAAGTCGGGGGAACCCCACATCGTCGGCTCGCGGGGAAAATCGATCGAATTGGAAGCCGGGGCACGAATCTGATCGCCGTCGATCAGACCGGGGAATCGTCGAGACCTCGTCGCGTTAAGGCGACAAATCATAGAAATGCCGTTGAATTTTTGCTCAAGTGGATCGAACAGCATACGGCTTTTGCCTCGATCTCAGCTGTGGGCCACCGCGTGGTGCACGGCATGAAGCATTCGGCTCCAGAGCGGATCACGCCAGCGTTAGTCGCGGAGTTGAGAAGGATCACGCCCTACGATCCCGAACACCTTCCAAGGGAAATCGAGTTGATCGAAGCTATTCGCGAGCGTCACCCCACACTCCCACAGGTTGCCTGTTTTGATACAGCCTTTCACCGAACGATGCCCCGCATCGCGAAGTTGCTGCCCATTCCGCGCCGTTATCGAGATCAAGGCGTCGAACGATATGGTTTTCACGGATTATCTTACGCCTATTTGCTGAAGGAACTTGGCCGCATCGACACAACCGAGGCGATGGGTCGTGTGATCATCGCGCACTTGGGCAACGGTGCGAGTCTCGCCGCTATAAACCGCGGCCGGAGCATCGATACCAGCATGGGCTTAACTCCCGCAGCGGGTCTTGTGATGAGCACGCGTTCCGGCGATCTAGATCCGGGGCTGCTTTCGTTCCTCGCACGTCGAGAAAAGATGACACCCGCGCAGTTCGAACAAATGGTGAACCACGCGTCGGGTCTGCTCGGCGTGGCCGAAACCAGCTCGGATGTGCGTGATCTTTTGGCGCGCGAAAGAAAGGACCGACGCGCCGCAGATGCCCTCGCGCTGTTTTGCTACCAAGCGAAAAAGTGGATCGGCTCGTATGCCGCAGCTTTGAGCGGGCTGGACACATTGGTGTTTGCTGGCGGCATCGGCGAGAATTCGCCAACGATTCGGGCCCGCATTTGCAGTGGACTCGATTTTTTAGGAATCAAGATCGACGCGAAGCGAAACTCACGAAATGCCCCCGTGATTTCGCGAAACGTAAGCCGCGTAAAAGTGCGGGTCATCCACACGGATGAAGAGCTGATGATCGCTCATTCCGTCGCCCTTCTGCTTCGCGCCAAAGGCGCCGCCCACTCATGAGCACCCTCACGCCAAGTCTTCTCAGCCAAATCGATGCCTACTGGCGAGCGGCGAACTACCTCGCCGTCGGGCAAATTTATCTTTTCGCCAATCCGCTTCTGAAGCGGCCACTCACCTCGGCGGATGTGAAACACATGTTGCTGGGACACTGGGGCACCACACCGGGGCAGAACTTCATCTATGCCCACTTGAATCGGGTGATCAAAAAATACGATCTCGACATGGTTTATGTTTCGGGTCCGGGACACGGTGGCCCGGCGGTGGTCGCCAACACGTACCTCGAGGGAACCTATAGCGAAATCTATCCAGACATCAGCCAAGACGAGTCCGGCCTCCAAAAACTTTTCCTGCAGTTTTCGTTTCCCGGTGGGATTCCCAGCCATGCTTCTCCGGAAACACCCGGTTCGATTCACGAAGGCGGAGAGCTTGGTTATTCGCTCAGCCATTCTTTCGGGGCGGTGTTCGACAATCCGGATCTCGTCGTTGCATGCGTCGTCGGCGATGGCGAGGCCGAGACTGGACCTCTGGCTACCGCGTGGCATTCAAACAAATTCCTCGATCCGATTTCCGACGGCGCGGTACTGCCGATTCTGCATCTCAACGGCTACAAAATTTCCAATCCAACCGTCCTCGCGCGGATTTCACATGAAGAGTTAGAGCAACTGTTCCGCGGCTATGGTTGGACACCGATCTTCGTCGAGGGCAGCGAGCCGGATTTGATGCACGAAGCGATGGCAAGCGCTCTCGATGTCGCGATCGAAGAAATCAAACGGATCCAAAAAGACGCGCGAGACTACGGAAATTTCGAACGCCCGCGCTGGCCCATGATCGTGCTCAATTCCCCCAAAGGGTGGACCGGACCAAAAATTGTCGATGGCCTGCAGATCGAAGGTACGTTCCGCTCGCACCAAGTACCCCTTTCAGACCCCTCCACGCATCCGGAGCACCTCACGTTACTAGAAGATTGGCTGCGGAGTTACCGACCGGAAGAGCTCTTCGATGGAGTCGGGCGATTAATGCCGGAGTTGGCCGAACTGGCGCCCAAAGGCTCTCGACGTATGGGCGCGAATCCCCACGCCAATGGCGGCGCGCTCTTGCGCGATTTACGGATGCCGGATTTTCGCGACTACGCCGCGGCCGTGCCCACCGCGGGCGCTCCCGGGATTGGTGATACGCATGTGCTCGGACCGTTTCTGCGCGACGTCGCAAAAATGAATAACGACCACCATAACTTTCGAGTCTTCGGGCCAGACGAAACGTTATCGAACGGTCTGGAGGCGCTGTTTGAAACGACCAACCGGCAATGGGACGCGACGACCGTTCCGAACGACGAGTTTCTGGCCCCGAACGGACGCGTCATAGAAATGCTCAGTGAGCACCAATGCGAGGGCTGGCTCGAAGGATACCTCCTCACGGGGCGGCACGGAATCTTCAACTGCTACGAGGCATTCATCCACATCGTAGATTCGATGTTCAACCAGCATGCAAAGTGGCTGAAAGTCACCGCGGGTTTACCTTGGCGACGGAAGATTGCATCCCTGAATTATCTGCTCGCTTCGCATGTATGGCGACAGGATCACAACGGGTTCACCCATCAGGATCCGGGTTTTATCGACCACGTGGTGAACAAGAAGGCATCAGTCGTGCGCGTCTACCTTCCGCCGGACGCGAACTGTCTTCTCTCCGTGATGGATCACTGCCTGCGGAGCAGGCACTACGTTAATCTTGTCATCGCGGGAAAACATCCCGCGCCGCAGTGGCTCACGATGGATGCTGCGGTCAAGCACTGCACCGAAGGGATCGGCATTTGGCAGTGGGCGAGCAATGATCAAGGGGCAGAACCCGACGTAGTCATGGCGTGCTGCGGCGACGTGCCGACGTTGGAGACTCTGGCCGCGGTATCCATCCTGCGTGAATTTTTGCCTGAGCTGAAGGTCCGCGTGGTGAACGTCGTCGATCTAATGAAGCTGCAGCCGCAGTCGGAGCACCCCCACGGGTTGAGCGACGTGGACTTCGACCAACTCTTCACGCGGGACAAGCAAGTCATCTTCGCCTTTCACGCCTACCCTTGGCTGATCCATCGGCTAACGTATCGCAGAACCAATCACCACAACTTCCACGTCCGGGGCTATAAGGAAGAGGGGACGATTACGACGCCGTTCGATATGACAGTGCTGAACGAATTAGACCGCTTTCACCTCGTGATGGACACGATCGACCGGCTACCACAAACCGGCGCCAAGGGCACGTACCTCAAGCAGCAGCTCGAGGACAAGCTGGTCGAGCACGCGCAATATATTCGGAGAAACGGTCAGGATCTCCCGGAGATTCGGAACTGGAAATGGAGCGCGTTATCGCCGCCGCCCTCCGGAAAGTGCGATGAATCCCAACATTAAGGCTGCGAATTCGGGAACGGTCGTGTCGGTGCGCGGCAGTGTAGTCGACGTCAGGTTCGAACAAAATTTGCCGCCAATCTACTCAGTCCTCCGCGCCGGACCGAATCACGACATCGTGATCGAAGTGCTCGCGCAGCGAGATGCTCGCCACGTGCGAGGGATCGCGCTGACACCGACACAAGGCCTTGCGCGCGGGATGGCCGTACAGGACACCGGTGGACCTCTAAGCGTGCCGGTCGGGAATGCGGTGCTCTCGCGAATGTTTGATGTGTTTGGCCACACGATCGACCGCGAGCCGCCGCTCACCCGGCTACCGTGGCGCTCAGTCCATCGGACACCGCCGCCCTTGGACCAGCGTTCTACAAAATCCGAAATCTTTGAAACGGGGATCAAGGTGATCGACGTGCTAGTACCACTTGAGCGCGGGGGCAAAGCCGGGCTTTTCGGCGGCGCAGGCGTGGGTAAGACCGTGCTCTTGACCGAAATGATTCACAACATGATCGGCCATCAGCAAGGCGTGAGCATTTTCTGTGGAATCGGCGAACGCTGTCGCGAAGGCGAAGAACTCTATCGGGACATGAAAGCGGCCGGTGTTCTGCCGAACATGGTGATGGTCTTTGGCCAGATGAACGAACCGCCCGGCAGCCGATTTCGGGTCGGCTTCGCCGCTCTCACGATGGCCGAGTATTTTCGCGACGACGAACACCGAGATGTACTGCTGCTCATCGACAATGTTTTCCGCTTCATCCAAGCGGGTATGGAAGTTTCGGGCCTCATGGGTCAGATGCCGTCGCGTCTGGGATATCAACCCACCATGGGCACCGAGCTATCGAGTTTGGAAGAACGGATCGCGAACACTGCAAGCGGTGCGATCACCTCGATTCAGGCGGTTTACGTACCGGCTGACGACTTCACCGATCCCGCGGCCGTGCATACCTTCTCTCACCTTTCGGCGTCGATCGTGCTCTCGCGCAAGAGGGCAAGTGAAGGACTTTTCCCGGCGATCGACCCACTCCAATCCAGCTCGAAGATGGCCACCCCGGGAATCATCGGCGCACGGCATTATCGTCTGGCGCAGGACATCCGACGCACGCTCGCACAATATTCGGAGCTCAAGGACATCATTGCGATGCTCGGGCTTGAGCAGCTCTCACCCGAGGACCGGCTGGTGGTCGGGCGCGCTCGTCGGCTCGAAAGATTTCTCAGTCAACCTTTCTTTACGACCGAACAGTTCACCGGTCTCAAGGGGAAGCTCGTCAGCCTCGAGGATGCGTTGGACGGTTGCGAACGTATCCTAAACGACGAGTTCAAAGACTACCCAGAAAGCGCCCTCTATATGATCGGCGCGATTGGTGAGGCTAAAAAATTGGCTCCGCCGGTGCTTTCCGCCAAAGCCAACGCGTCAGCGTCGCCAGGATCGCCGCCGCTAAATGCCACGAAACAATATATAGAGGCCGAGCCTGTCGGTGCTGCCCATGAACCTTAAGATTCTTTTGCCCTTTCAGATTTTCGCCGAAAAAACCGACGTGTCGCGCATCGTCGCTGAAACGAACGAAGGCGCGTTCGGACTGCTTCCACAGCGGCTCGATTGCGTGGCAGCGCTGGTTCCCGGAATTCTCACTTACGAAACTGAAACAGACGGTGAGGTATTTGTTGCGGTGGACGAAGGGGTTTTAGCCAAGACCGGACCCGACGTGCTCGTTTCCGTTCGTCGCGCACTCGGCGGAAAAGACCTCGGTCGGTTGCGCGAATCCGTGACCAAGGAGTTTCTCGCATTGGACGAACAGGCGCTGAACGTCCGCGCGGTGATGACAAAATTGGAGACCGGGTTTTTGCGTCGGTTCGCCACATTTCAACATGAGTGAAGCGTGGAAAAACTTACCTGAAGGCGGTCCCGACCTTGCCGCCCAGATTGGTGCGAAGGCGGCTCGTAAACTCAAGGCCCGCAAGTCTACACAGGGCGTTTGGTTTGGTCTTGGCATGATGGGACTCGTGGGCTGGTCGGTGGTTGTCCCTACTCTGCTCGGGGCCGCCCTCGGCAGTTGGTTGGATCACCATCATCCGGGCGATCATCCTTGGACTCTCGCGTTGTTGATCGCCGGACTCATGGTCGGTTGCGCGAACGCATGGTATTGGGTGGCCCAGCAAGAAAAGGCGATGCGCGAGGAACCAGAGGACACCGATGAATGAAACCCTGACTTTGATCTTCGCTTTGCTGGCTGGTATTGCACTTGGCGCGCTATTCTTCGGCGGACTTTGGTGGACCATTCGCAGAAGTGCCGCGTCACAGCATCCGGCATTTTGGTTCCTGGGCAGCGGACTGCTGCGGATGAGTGGTGTCGTTGCGGGCATCTATTTCATCTCTGGCGGCCGATGGGAACGACTCGCGGCTTGTCTCATTGGACTCATCGTCGCGCGTCTCCTAGTGATCCGGCTAACGCGACCAGCGCTAAACGCTTTAATACAAGAGGCCAGACATGCGCCTTAGTCCCGACGAGATGATCTTCTGGCAGCAAGGTTGGCTGAAGCTCAACGGCACGATTGTGTTCACGTGGGGACTCATGCTCGTCCTCGCCGTTGGCTCGAAGCTGATTACGCGCAAACTCTCCACTGACCTGACGCGTTCCCGTTGGCAAAACTTGCTGGAAATCATTGTCACCGGAATTGAAAAACAGATCGAGGAAGTGGGGCTGCGGAACCCGGAGAAATATATCGGATTTCTCGGCACGCTGTTCCTTTTCGTTGCTCTATCGGCCCTCTGCACAGTGATCCCAGGCTACGAACCGCCTACCGGATCGCTTTCGACGACGGCGGCCTTGGCCCTTTGCGTGTTCGTCGCGGTGCCGATGTTCGGAATCGGGGACCAGGGGCTGAAGGGCTACCTCAAATCCTATCTAGAGCCCACGGTGATCATGCTCCCCTTTAATGTGATCAGCGAAGTATCGCGCACCCTCGCTCTAGCCGTCCGTTTGTTCGGCAACATGATGAGCGGGGCGATGATCATCGCAATTCTGCTCACGATCACGCCCTTCGTCTTTCCCATCATCATGACCGCGCTCGGTCTGCTGACGGGCATGGTGCAGGCCTACATCTTTAGCATCCTGGCAGCAGTTTATATCGCCGCCGCCATTCGCACACGGAAACCCGGACAGCCCAGCCCGGTCCCAGCAATTTAGACACCCAACCCAGGAAGAAATATGGACAACAACACTCTTATCGCCGTCGCGTCAATCGCCACGGCGGGCCTTACGACCGGAATCGGCTGTATGTGTCCGGCTCTCGGTGAGGGTCGTGCGGTCGCGACCGCACTGACATCCCTCGCACAGCAGCCCGATGCTTCCGCTACCATCACCCGCACGTTGTTTGTCGGCCTGGCGATGATCGAGTCGACCGCGATTTATTGCTTCGTCGTCTCGATGATTCTGCTTTTCGCCAACCCGTATTGGAATCACGTCATTGCCGGCGTGACGCAGGCCGCGAGCAAGTAGCCCATGCTCATCGATTGGTTCACCGTCAGTGCGCAGGCGCTCAATTTCCTTCTCCTGGTCTGGCTGCTGAGGCGCTTCCTCTACAAGCCGATCCTTAACGCTATCGACGCGCGAGAAAAACTCATCGCCGTTGAGCTGGCCGACGCCAGTGCGAAAAAGATCGAAGCACAGAAAGAGCGCGACGAGTTCCAGCACAAGAACGACGAATTCGATAAGCAGCGCACGGTATTGTTCAGCCAAGCGACCGATGCGGCAAAGGCCGAACGTCAACGGCTCTTCGAGGAAGAGCGCAAGGCAGCCGATGCCTTGCGCTCCAAAAGGGAGCAAGCGTTGCAGAACGACTCCAAGAATCTCAATGCAGCCATCGCGCGCCGGACGCAGCTTGAAGTATTTTCCATTGCGCGAAAGGCTCTGAAGGATCTAGCGGCGACTGGTTTAGAGGAACAGATAATCGACGTTTTCGCCCAGCGCCTGCGCGAGCTGGATGCCAAACCAAAAGCGACGTTAGGCGCGGCACTCAAAACTGCGGAGGAGCCGGCGGTGCTCCGCAGCGCCTTCGAACTGTCCTCAGACGAACGCGCGAAAATCCAAAGGGCGATCAACGAAACCTTCTTGGGCGATATTCATCTTCGATTCGAAACCGCACCCGATCAGATCGCAGGAGTTGAACTCAATACGAATGGACAAAAAGTCTCCTGGAGCATCGCGGACTACCTCACATCGCTGGAAAAGGGCGTCAGTGAACTGGTGAATCAACACAACAGCGCGGAGCCGAAACCGACGCCAAAATCGGACGCGAGGCCCCAGCAAGAACTCAAGGCAAAGTCCGAATCCAACCCAGAAGTCCCTGCCCCTGCCGCCTCACCGGCCAAGGCAGATCCCGTAGCGAGAGCCGAGTCTGCGTCAAAAATCGGTGCGGGCACGATGGCCAACCCCATACCCGTTGGATCATGAATGCCGCTTCGGAGACTTTGGAGAGCGTGTTCGAGCGCACGTTCGTCGATCTTCGCCAAGCACGTGACGGATTCGCTCCGCAACTCACGCCGCAAGAAATTGGGAGCGTCATCAGCGTATCCACCGGCATCGCCAGGGTGTCCGGCTTGCCCAATGCTGGTTTTGAAGAACTCCTAGAATTTCCCGGCGGCATTTTCGGCATCGTATTTAATCTGGACGAAAAGGAAATCGGGGTGGCCTTGCTTGGAGAGTACTCTCATCTGCACGCCCGGGATGAGGTGAAGCGCACGGGCCGAGTCATGGATGTTGCGGTGGGAGACCGTTTGCTTGGGCGCGTCATCGACCCGCTTGGTCGGCCACTCGACGGCGGCGGACCCGTTGAGACGAATCAGCGATTGCCGATCGAACGTCCCGCGGCTGCGATTATGGATCGCGCATCCGTCACGGTCCCGCTTCAAACCGGCCTCAAAGTGATCGACGCTCTCATCCCGATCGGACGCGGACAGCGGGAGCTGATTTTAGGTGATCGCCGAACCGGCAAGACGGCGATCGCACTCGACGCGATCCTGAATCAAAGAGAGCAAAATGTGCTCTGTGTTTATTGCGCCATCGGACAGCGTGCTTCCGCGGTGGCGAAGGTGGTGGCTAACCTGCGGGAGAAAGGGGCGATGGAATACACCACCGTCGTGGTTGCGGAAGGCGACGAAGCCCCCGGTCTCGCCTATATTGCTCCCTACGCTGCAACCAGCATCGCCGAGCATCTCATGGAAGCGGGACGCGACGTGCTGATTGTCTATGATGATCTCACCCAGCATGCCCGCGCCTATCGCGAGCTTTCGCTATTGCTACGCCGCCCACCCGGACGCGAAGCGTTTCCGGGCGATATATTCTATATTCATTCCCGACTTTTGGAGCGGGCTACCCATTTGAGCCAAGAGCGCGGAGGTGGGTCGTTGACCGCTCTTCCGATCATCGAAACAGAAGCGCAAAACATCTCCGCCTATATTCCGACGAATCTCATTTCGATCACGGACGGGCAGATCTACCTTTCACCGTCATTGTTCGAATTGGGTGTGCTCCCGGCGGTCGACGTCGGCAAATCCGTTTCACGCGTCGGCGGCAAAGCTCAACGGGCCGCCTACCGCGCGGTGGCCGGCAATCTCAAGCTCGCGTATGCACAGTTCGAAGAAGTGGAGACCTTCGCCCGATTCGGAGCCCGATTGGACGACCACACCCGCAAAACGATCGACCACGGCCGTCGCATTCGGGCCTGCCTCAAGCAGCAAGAATTCGCTCCGGTGTCCGTCCCAGCGCAGATCGTGACCCTGCTGGCACTAAGCGACGAACTCTTCGATCCCGTGTCGTTGGAAAAAATGGCGAATGCCGAGCGAGCGGTGCACGACGCAGCGACGAAACTTCCTAGCGACCTATGCGCACGGTTAGAAACCGCGGAAAAAATAAGCGACGACGATCGCGCAACGATCATCACACTGGCGAAGGAGACGCTCGCGCCATTTCTACCCAAGACTTCAGCGAAGTTGCCGAACGAGACTAATCGCACCGGCAAAGATGATCCGAATTCAATGCCCGCACCGACGCCGAAGGAAGCGGCGTAAACACTCTATGCAAATTCAAATAAACACCGACCACCATATCGACGGCCACGAAGCTCTTTCCGCACACATTCGCAATGTCGTCGAGCATGCGCTAAATCACGAGAGTGCCCACATCACCCGAGTGGAGATTCATCTGGCTGATGAAAATGGACCGAAAGCTTCACCTAACGTTCTGCGTTGCGCCATGGAAGCGCGACTGGAGGGCCACCAGCCATTAGCGGTAACGTCCGATGCGGCAAGCTTACACCAAGCGATTGCCGACGCAGCGCACAAGTTGGCCCGGTTGGTCGAACACACGCTTGGAAGGCAACGCGGGATGAGGAGTGAACGGACCGATCCAATCGTACCGAGCACGAACCTGCAGGCGTAGCTTCTGCCACGAGCGAGCCAGGGCACCCCGTACCCGTAATTTGGATACACATCTCACTCCACCGCGCATTGCATTGTTTCCTGAGTCAATGGCACCTACCGAGCAACATCGCACCCTTACGATCGGGTGGCTGCGCGCGGCCCGCGTTGGCGGTTCACCTTCGGGAATATCGATCTCTTGCGAAACCGTTTTCGGGGCGTCGGCGATGGCATCACCGCATATTGGGAACGCGGTTTGGCAGAGCGCTGTGGCGGCCCGGTTGACTTCACGATGAGCGATACGACGACGAGCTTGCTGCGGAAGATCCGGAGCGCCGGCGATCTTCAATCGGTCGTTCGCACGATGAAGGCATTGGCGGCTTCGAGTATTGGCCAATACGAGAAATCTGTCAGTGCCCTCGGTGACTACAACCACACCTTGGAGTTGGGCCTCGGCCTTTGTTTCCGAAAAAGCGCTTTGATTGGTGGCACTGTCACCAAAGCACGTCACGACGACACGGCTGTCGGCGCGGTTGTGTTCGGCTCCGATCAAGGATTGGTCGGCCAATTCAACGATGTCGTCGCCGACTTCGCCATTAAAACGCTCGGCGCGCTGCCCGGCAAAGCGTACGTCTGGGCGGTGGGTGAGCGGGTGCACGCACGGCTCGTCGACGCGGGCCTTTCACCGCTTGGTCTTTTCCCACTGCCGAGTTCCGTCAATGCGATCACGCCGCTTGTCGGTCGGATTCAGGTAGAGAGCGAAGCGCGTCGCGCAAAAGGCGAATATGCGCAGCTCTACGTCTTCCATAACCGTCCACACGCGGAAGCAGTGTACGAGCCGGTAGTCCAGCGGCTGTTGCCACTTGACTCCCTCTGGATAGAGAGTCTCGCCCACATCCCGTGGCGCACGGGAAATATACCCGAAGTGCTGGGTACCGGCACGGCGACACTGCGCGCCCTCATCCGCGAATACTTGTTCCTTTCGCTGTTCCGGGCGTGTGCTGAATCCCTTGCGAGCGAGAACGCCAGCCGGTTAGCCGCAATGCAGCGCGCAGAAAGAAACATTGATGACTTATTGGAGGCCTTGCACGGCACTTTCCACCGTCTTCGTCAGAGCGCCATCGACGACGAGCTTTTCGATGTGATCTCGGGTTTCGAGGCAGTCGCCTAAGCGAAGTGCCCCCAGGATTGGCCGTCCCCAGTTCGGGATCTCTTCATTTGCGAGGCGCGTTGCAATACTATATTCCAGCGTCCGATGCCGCTTTGTAGAGTCGTGTCTAAAAGCGGGGTCTGCTTACAGACTGGCTAGAGCGCGTGTGGGAAGGCGGGGGCCATTGGCTAAGGAACCGAGTGCCTTGAAGACCGTGCGGGACAGCGTCTAACCGGCCGAGTAAAGAAAGGGCTGCAGGTGGGGGGTTACCCCATAGCGCTGCCTCGACATCTGTGCGATCTTCGTCGAGCCAAGTGCCGCTAGCCGCAGCCCCCTTGATTCGAGAGGCCGGTGGCGCAATCGACGTCACGTCGCCAGGAAACTTTTATGAGCATATTTAATCACAGTCAGAGTCCGTCAGCCTTTTCCGAGGAATCATCATTCCCTGTAAGCGAGAGTGCTCGCTCACCCTACGCTCCCTTCACCAGCGGGGTTGGAACCCTGATCGAAGAAGAGCACGAACTGCTTCAATCGATCCGTGATCAGGTCGATCACGGAAATGGAATCAACTCAGTGGGTCTTCAGCGCATCCTTTCTAATCACGTTCAAGAAACCCAAGAAATCATTGCGCTGCTCGAAAGATATTCCAAGGCGCTGCCCATTCCCGAACGTTTCGACGTACTGAAATTCGGCCCTCCACGTCATGTACACGCTGCCCTGCCTGCAGCCTCGGGATCATCTTTATTGGCGAACCTCATCAACGAGCATCGGCGGCTCCTGGGCCACCTCGAACGCCTGCGCAAGTCGGACCACGATGACTCGATGAAGCCAGGCGTACTCTCTTTCGCTGCACAGCGCCATGAAGATATGGCGTGGATGCTCACCGCCCTCGAGAAAGAAGATGAAGTGCTATCGGATGCGACCACCGCGGGGACCGACAGTTCTAAACTCAACATTTCGGAAGAGAGCTGGAACACCGACGGAGGTCAGCAGAATCTTTTCACGCCCGATCCGCTTTCATCCCGATGATCCTCGCGACGGTCAGTCAAATCTGGGAAATCGTAGGCGAAATTACGTTCGGAATGATTCTAGCGATTCCTCTATTATACATTGTCCTTCGGAGCGATAAAAAGGGCGGCGGCTAATCGCAGCCGCGAGCAGGTTGGACCAGATCGCACGAATCCTTACGGAAGAGGTGAGCTTGCTTTTGCCGGCAGAAGCCCGACCTTACTTCCCAATCCCCGGGATGCAAGTGGGTTGATTTCGAGTTAGCCAATAATCCCGTACTAGACGCATCGTCTCGATCAGCTCCATAGGACTGGTGGGCTTCAATAGGTACGAGTTCGCGCCCGTTGAACAGGCTTCCTGGATATCGGACCTTTGCTGAGACGACGTGAGAACAATCACCACGGTCATATCGAAACTTGGCTGATCCCGGATCCACTTTAGTACGTCCAGGCCCATCACGTGAGGGAGCTTGAGGTCCAGAAGTATCAAGTCAGGAAGAGGATAATGTGATCGATCGGCAAATTTTCCGTCCCCGCGCAAATAAGTAATCGCCTCTCGTCCGTCTTCGGCCACCTGGAGTCCGGCTTCTATTTTATTCTTCGTTAAAGCGAGTTTGAGAAAAAAAACATCATTCTCGTCATCTTCCACCTGTAAAATGGTGTGTACCGCCGATGTAGTTGCATTAATCATACTTTGCGCAGTCTGAGCGAAAATTTGCTACCCTCCCCGAGCGCGGATTCCAAGCCAATCCTCCCATTCATTCGTTCTGCTGCCTTGCGCACGATCGACAAGCCGATTCCCGTTCCAGCATATTCTTTGTCACGACCGATCCGGGTGAAAATATTAAAGATCCGCTTCTGATTGGCATGATCGATTCCAATGCCATTGTCTACAATCCAGAGTCGAGCGTCGCCTTCAATTTCATCCGCGTATATATTCACTCGTGCCGCCTGGCCTGGACGCACGAACTTAACTGCGTTGGAAAGCAGATTTGACACGCACTGCGTCAGGCTCGCCTCGTTGGCGAACACGTCCGGTAGTATTCCTTCAATCGTGATGCTGGCCCCGTCCTCGCTTAACATTGGATACATCGCGATCACTTGCCGCACCAATACATCGAGGCTCACGGGAATGAGGACAATTTCTGAGCGCAACAAACGGGAGTAAGTGAGCACGTCATTTATCAAACCGTCCAATCGTGCAGCTGAATTGTCGATCCGTTGTATATATTCTGCAGAGAGCGCATCTAGTGTCGTCTCACCATGAAGAACTAATTGTGCAAACCCCTGAATAGCCCGCAGTGGCGCGCGCATGTCATGCGAGACGCTATAGGAAAACGATTCCAACTCACCAACCGTTTCGCGCAACTCCGCTGTCCTCGCGTTTACTTCAGTCGCGAGTTCGCCCGCATGATCGGCCAAAATATTTTGCGCACGCTTTAAATCCTCGATATCAATACAGATCCCAATCCGCTTCTGCATTTCACCGGATCCGGTAATCACCGGCACAGATCGCTTCAAAAACCAACGGTATTCACCCGTGTTTGCCTGACGGAAGCGGACTTCCATTGAGTAGACTTTGCCTTCGGCTCGTCCGGCGGCCGCAATCTGCAATGCTCGCTCTCGATCATCCGGATGAAGAGCATTTTCCCAGACCTCAGGATGATCCATTGCGGCTCGAAAAGTTTGGCCCGTATAATCCAGCCAATATTGGTTAATGAAATCAACGATGCCGTCGGGGCCGCTGGTCCACACGCCACAAGGAAGATTTTGCGTAAGCTCTCGAAAATAGGCTTCGCTGGCCTCTAAAGCCGCTTCGAGCCGCTTCCGTTCTGTAATATCCCGAACATTACACTGAATCACCAATCGCCCGTCTTCATCATACATGTTGGCAACCACCTCCACAGAGTGAGAGCCTCCGTCCTTGGATTTCAGCGGCAAATGATCGTAACGGATTTGGTGTTTTTGACTGAGTTCCTCGAATACCTTCTGGGCCGCGGCGCGGTCCCTGAACACACCAATTTCGAAAAGCTCTTTGCCGACAAATTCTTCTCTTCGGAATCCGAGCAATTGCGTCATGAACGGGTTGACGTCGGTGATGCGGCGAGTCTCCGGATCAACGATGAGCACGCCGTCCTTTGCGGCTTCGAATAATCGACGATATCGAATCTCGGAACCGCGGAGAATTGATCGCGAGCGAAGGCGTTCCGTAACGTCTTCAATCGAGAGCAAAATTCGCAGAGGCGCTCCCTCATCACTATCGAGACGACGCCCATTTAGCAGCATCGTGCGGCGTCCGAGTGCACCGAAATCGTGAGTTACTTCCAAATCATTGAAAAAATGATTCCGGGGCAAAACGTCGGCAAGCAGCTCACGAAGTGCTGGAATATTCCACGCGCCGTCCGCCAATTCGAAAACGAGCCGGTTTACGGTCTGCGCCTCGGTCAAATTGAATGTCCGATAAAACGCCTCGTTGGCTGTGTTCACCGTCAGGTCAGGCCGGAGTATAATTAGCGGATCGCGCGCTGTGCGCAGGGTCGCTTCTGCATAATTACGCTCTTGAGTGATGACTTGCTCACTCCGTTTTAGCGCGTCGATATCTAGCAACACCAAGACGGCACCATCAATTTTATTATCAACTGTAAGGTAAGGCCGCGCGCGTAGAAGAAACCAGTGCCCCTCCCGGTCTTGCACCTCACATTCGCGAACGGCGACGAGATCGATCACTTTCCCGACGAAATCCTCCAAGTTTTCCAACTTAAGGTTGTGCTTAATCCCCGCGATCGGACGTCCGACGTCCGTGGGTAACAGATTGAAAAGTTTTTCCGCGATTGGCGTGAAACGCCGAATCGTCAGATCTCGCCCCAGCACCACAATCGGCGTGTTCAGACTGACGTGAAAATTGCTCAGGTCGCTGTTCAGACGACTCAGCTCGCCATTACGATAAGCCATCTCTTCGTTGACGGTGATCAGCTCTTCATTGCCAGACTCGAGCTCCTCTTTCGAGGTTTCGAGCTCTTCGTTGATGCTCTGCAGTTCCTCGTTGGTCGACTGAACCTCTTCGTTTGAAGCTTGGAGCTCATCATGCGCAATATCGTGCTGCTGCTGCAAAGACTGGAGAAAATCGCGCGTCTCATGGAGCTCGCGTTCAAGCTCGGCGTTGCGGCGTTGCAGCTGGGTCTTGCCGGCGCGGCCGGCGGGCATTGAGAGCACGGAGTCCCGCGCATGTTGGCTCGATTCTGCGAACAAGACTAAAAAATATTTCTCGGTCAGATTTTTGAGTGGAATGACTTCGAGATTGATGGTTCGGCGGTCGCTGTCTCCACAGCGGATCTTGTCCCGTCGAACGGTGGTGTTTTTTTTGCGCGCTTGAGCGATCGCGGCACGAAGCGGCAGCATGAGTCCTTCGCGAGCGAGTTTCAGGATTTGAAAACTCGCCTTTCCGCTCGGAGAAGTGAGATAGGCATCCGTCGCACCGCGGAATTGAATCACGTTCAGGGCAGCATCGATTAGAACTCCCGGTGGAGCGAAGCGGTTTACCGTTATGCGGTCAGCCTCGTGATGCGCTTGCAACTCCGTGCGCACGGCGTCCTGCGGAACGGATGTGCGTGGCGCCTTTCGCTCTTTGGCAGTGGAAGCCTGCGGGCCGCGGCGCGGAAGCGAAAAGGCAGGAGTGAGCGCAGATCTTCGGCCGAAGACTTTCTGCTTCTTGTCTTGCGGCTCGAACAAATCTGTGAACGAGCCGACCGACTCGGACGCGCCCAGGAAAAGGCATCCATCAGGTTTGAGCGCGTAGTGCAGAATCGGGAAGATCCGTTTTTGAGCGGCTGGATCAATATAGATCAGCACGTTGCGGCAGCTGACCAAGTCCATTCGTGAAAAAGGCGGATCGGAGAGTAGATCCTGGCGGGCAAAAATACACATTTCGCGCAGCGATTTGATCACGCGATATCCACCATCTTCTTCCACGAAAAACTTTCTCAGCCGTTCGGAAGAAATCTCGTGCGCCAGGGATTTTGGATACAGGCCGTATCTCGCCTTCGTCAACTGAAGTTCGTTCAGGTCTGTTCCGAAAATCTGCAACTTAGGGGCGTTGACCAGCAACTCAGCGTATTCCGTATATAAGATAGCCAGCGAGTAAGCTTCCTGACCACTGGAGCAGCCTACCGTCCAAAAACGCAAAGGCTCCGAGCGACGTTCGCCGATGAGTTTAGGGAAAATGACTTTTCTTAAAACCGTAAACGCCGGATCGTCACGAAAGAAGCTCGTCACGTTAATCAATAGATCTCCGTAAAGTGCCTTCGTCTCTTTCTGATCGGTCGCCAGAAATCGTGCGTAGTCCTCAATCGAGTCTTTTCGATTTAGAACCATTCGGCGATTAATTCGCCGGTGAATCGTACTAGTTTTATACAACGAGAAATCTACGCTCGTTTTGTCGCGCATCAACGCGAGTATCTTGGCCAATCCTGTGTTGCTGGCTTTTGCAGCGGAAAGCGAATCATGGATTCGACCGTGCTCGCTGTTGAGCAGCGGCGAAAGGACCCCGGTGACGTACGGGTGTTTTGAGATTCTCGCAAGCTCTTGCGCCACCGCTTCCGGGTTCATAACGTAGTCCACGCATCCCGATGCGATGGCACTCCGCGGCATGGAGTCGTATTTGGCAGATTTATCCTGCGCGAACGTGATCCCGCCCGCAGCCTTGATCGCCTCCAAACCCAAAGTTCCATCGGTTGCACTCCCGGAAAATACAATTCCAATTGCGCTCTCCAGCTGCTCGATGGCCAAAGATTGAAAAAATAAATCTATGGAAAAGTGCGGCATTCGCGTGTGTTCGCGTGTCGTTAGTTTCAACTTTCCACGCGCTAGACTCATGCTGGCGTTCGGGGGGATGACGTAGACCTCATCGGGTTGGACTGCCATGCCGTCGGTTGCCTCCTGTACTTGCATCGACGTTGCCCGACTCAAAATTCGAGGAAGCGCGCTTTCATGCTCCGGGTCCAAATGCTGCACGAACACGAAGGCCATGCCGGTGTCGGGGGGCAGGTGTTCGAGCAATTGCGTGAACGACTCGAGGCCACCAGCTGAGGCGCCCACGCCGACGATGGGAAAACTTTTTCCAGAAATGGGTCCAGGCGGACGCCCGGCTCGAGAGGGCCGCTTCAAACGAGAAGAAGTGTGACGCGCTTTGACTCTCATGCCTTGAGGATTCTATCGCCGCCTCGATTCACTAGCAAGGTAAGAATGCTTCTCCCGGAAAGGAGGTCGCACATCGGTTCCCCGTTCACGACTGCTCGCTGCAGATTCGGCGTTTTGTCGAGTGTCAACTAGTTGGCGTCGACGTTCATTGTTGGGAGCCTCGACACGACAATTCTTTCAGACCTCGTTGGCGACCTATCCATCAACCGGCAGTCAGGCGCGCAAACCGCGTATTGCTTTCTGCGGGTCAGACGGTGGCCCAATCGCAGCCAACGTTCGGCGCGGTGAAGCTGCAACCGCGTCGCCTCGCAGCGTCGGTCCCCTACGACAAACAACTTTTGATGCAGACCGGTTTCGAGGTCGAACGCTGGTGCGACAAGACGCCATGCAGGTTGTTGCGCACGCGGTCGACCTCGCCGCGCTCTACGGCACCGGCCCGACGCAGCCGACCGGCATCGCCAACACGCCCAGCGTCCCGACCGTCACCTTTGGCGGCGCGGCAACGTGGGCCATTGTCATCAATTTTGAGACTCAGCTTTCGACGGCGAACGCGCTTGCCGGCGATCCCGCATATCGCCCGCCACGCGCGGGAAATGGAAATCCACTGCGAAGGCCACCGGGTATCCATCGTTTCTCATGGAGTCCGACGGCACCGTGAACGGTTATTTTTGCGGCGTCACAACTCAGATTCCCGGACAATAAAGTTTTCTTCGGCAACCGGAGCGACCTCATCATTGCGACCTGGAGCGGCATCGAAATGATCCTCGATCCATTCACCCTGAAGCGTCAGGGCCAGATCGAGCTGACGACCCAGATTTACGCAGACGTAGCGCTCAAGCACGCGGCCTCGTTTCTCTACAGCACCGACAGCGGCGCTCAGTAATTTCCGTGCGGTCGTGCGGCGGCACGTGCGGGAGCTCAGTCCATTGCCCGCGGGGGACTTACCACTGGCGCGAGCTTTGTGCTGTTAGGGCTGGGACAGCGTGTCCCAGGCACCACCTCCGATTTGAAATCGGGAACGGTGTGATCAGAACAGTGTTGGAACGAACCTCGCAACCGCTCCCAAGGGCAAGTGGCCGAAGAGGTTCCCGATTTTTTTAGGAAATCCAATCTTTTACTGACGTTAATGTTCAAAAGAAGGCGATCCACTGGTGTTTACGCCTTCCATAATTCACTGAAGGCCCGGAGGGGGCTGCGGCGGCATCTTCCAAAAAACTACGATCGATGCTCGCTTCGCTCGAATTCTTCTAGCGACTGCCAGCCGCTGGATTCCCTCGTTGTACGCCGGTCAAGGTCGTATCGCTAAAGCGATCTCCACCGCGCGTCATACTTCCGCTTCCCCCTCGATTGGTCCCCAGCGGGACACGGCCTCGGTGCTCCAAAGACGCTTTGACTTTCGGCGTGTGCGGGAATCGCCCTCAGCAGGCAGAGGTCGATAAGGTGCAAGACCGCACACACGAGCAAACCGCTGAGGCGCATCTGAAATGCGCGTTTACGAAGCCAAACTCGTTTATGAACCGACGCTGTTTGAAGTTGGAGCTAAAGCTCTTTCTTCCGCTGACTCCGTCTACGAATACATGAAAGACATTCTCGAGGTTCATCCGATGAACGAGGTGTTCTATGTTCTTTTGCTCAACACTAAGAACAAGCCGCTTGGTCGGATCGCTATCTCCACCGGCACTGTATCGGGAACATTAGTACATCCACGAGAAGTTTTTCGTCCTGCCATCCTTGCCGGTGCCACGGCCGTTATTTGCGTACATAATCATCCGTCGGGCGACCCTGCTCCGAGCAGCGCGGATATTAATGTTACGCGTAAGCTTCGCGACGCTGCAAAAACGATAGATATCTCCCTACTCGACCACGTTATCCTGGGACGCCCCGAATGCGATCCTGCGCGTGTTGGCTACTACAGTTTTCGCAGTGCCGGAATTATTTAACGAAAGGGGCTCCGGCCCCTTTTTTGGCCGGCACCCAAATCATGCACCCCCGCTCAGACGATTTAGCACTGCTCTGTACCCGAAAGTAAATACGGCCTACCCTGCTCATTCACTCGATCGACGCTCGCTTCGCTCGATTAGATTAGCGACTGCCAGCCGCTGAATTCGCCATTGTACACCCAGTCAAGGTCGTATCGCTGCGCGATCTCCACCACGCGCAAACGTTCCGCTTCCCTCTCGTTGATCCCGCCGGCGCGGGATACTGCCTCGGCGCTCCACAGGCGCTTTGACTTTCGGGTGCGGGCGAAAAATCGCCAATCGGCAGTAGGCGATCAGGTCACGAAACGTGACACACGCTCCCAAGCCGAACGGCACAAAACTATGTCTTCTGAAAACGTGTTCGGCGAAATGATTTATTCCTATTCTCGCAAGCAGGCCATCGAGGACGGCGTACTGGTGGATCTAAGCAATATTGATTCGATCAAGCAGCACTGGAAGCACCCTTTTGCCTGCACATGCGGTGTCTGGGACATTATCGAAAACGCCCTGGGAAAACCATGCCAAGACGCTCCAGGTATTTGCCACGACATCTCTACTATGGCCAAACTCGCCATCAGAGCCGGCCTGGGCACAGATTTAGTACGGTTCCGCGTTACCCTCGGAGCGCGGTCGCACGAGCTGAAACTCCACGTCGGCCCTGGCGACACCCTCTCGCCGGTCCTGACGCTGATGCTTCCCAACGAGGATTAACCACGGGGGCTTCGGCCCCTTTTTTTTCTCTGTCAGCAAGCATACAATCTCCCGCATTCTCGGTAGAGCCTGGCTACTGCTAATGCGGCGAGCTCGGGATTCGATGAACGCAGACAGGCCGCACCCCGCGTCCTGGTGAACAACGCAACCAAAATCTGCCGCACTCTGCGGCTCAAAATGTCATGCCAACTTCTACAGAACTCCCGCTGAACTCCGCGCAACCGATCATCTCGCCTGCGAATACCCCCCTTGACGAACTCAGCCAGCTCAAGCGCCAGCTTCTCCAGGCCGAAGTACGACTCGCCAGAGCTCGTGCTAGCGCTGCCGGGGCTGAAGCCGATGTTAAGGTGCTCACCGCCCGGCTCAGAGCGGTCAGTCGATGACTCACCACGTCCGTTAGAAACAAGACGAAAGGCTAGCATGATTGCTGGCCTTTTTATTTTCCCAACGCATCATGCGACGCTAGGTCTAGCTTCTTCGCTTCTCCGCCTTCCTTAAAAAGAATGCGCTCGAAACCCGGATACGCGACACGGTCCGGTGAAATCAGAACATAGCCATGCTGCAAAGCGTAGCGCATTAGCTGGCCTTTATGGTGCAGGCCGAGTTTAGCCATGATCGACTTTCGATGCGTTCCGACAGTATAGGGAGAAAGGCGAAGTCGCTCTGCTGCTTGTTGATCATCGGAACCATCTCCAATCGCGGAGAGAACGACTTCTTCTTTTTGCGTCAGTTCATCAAGAGTGATTCGTCGGCGCGCCTTTACGTGCGGCTCAAACGATTCGCTAATATACATTTTGCCCGCAAGAACCAGTTCGAGTGCTGTGCTGAAGTCCGCGGGTCCATCATTTTTCACATCGAACAGTCCGTTGTAGCGCAGCTCGCGAAGGAGAGACAGAGTGCGCGCATCGCGGCGAGAAGTGACAACTAGGATTGGCAGCTGACGTTCTACGAACGGTTCCAAATGTTCTAATCCGTCCATATCGCTAATATGTACTCCAGTGATAAACATGTCCGGTACCTGCAGCTGGATTGAATCGAGCGCATCGAATCCTTTTTGAAACACTCCAACGCATGCACCGCGCCAGCATTGCTTTATTAGCCGGCAAATCATCTCCCCATAAAAGCGGTCAGCCTTGAGGACGACAATCCGAGGAACTGGATTCGATCCGCTAGACATGTTTATTTTGAGACCGGAGCAATTTGCAGCTCCTGTCCGTCATCACACGGTTGCAAAACACCTTGTCCTGAGCCCCCGCGAAGTAACTCCTTTGCCAGAGCCTTTCGTATGAGAAGCTCGGCAGCATCACGCATGGGGCGCGCGCCGAGGCGCTCGTGATAACCGCGCTGAATTACCGTTTGCGAAACCGTTTTGCCTGCGGTGATGGCGAAGCCGCGCTCCGCAAGCGCAGCGCATTCCTTCGCGACCATACTACTCGCGATTGTGCACTGAGTCTCGAAATCGAGCTTGTTGAAAACGACCGTAAGACTGATGCGGGCAAAAATTTCTGGCCGTAGTTCTCGCTGAGCTTCCTGACGGACGAGACGCTCCATCGTCTCGTATTTCGATTTGCGCATCGAAAGAATTCGTTGTGCACCGAGATTACTCGTGAGGACAACGTACCAGTTCGAAAAATCTAGCACGCGGTTTGCGCCTGTGGTGAGGCGCGCTGCATCGAGCAATTGAAGGAGCACGTCTAGGACTCGCGGATGCGCCTTTTCAATCTCGTCGAAGAGGAGCGTTCCCTTTCCATCGCACGCATCGAAACCTTCCGCGACTCGTCCAGGGGCTTCCACAGTTCCAAGCAGTAGACCGAGACGGTCCGCGGTCTGATACTCTGACATATCAAGCCGCACCACATGCCCAGCGCCGAAAATCTCTTCTGTGAAACGCAGCGTCAGCTCAGTTTTGCCAACTCCGGTTGGACCCAGGAAGAGAAAGCTCGCTTTGGGTCTGCCCGGCGAGGTCAAACCAAGTTCGCCATGCTGTAGTCGCTGGGCTACCAAATCGACCACTTGGTCTTGTCCCGTGATAGCGCACTTAAGCAGCAGCGGTAGACCACGGAGATGTTCGAGTTTATTTCTTTCGGCCATGGATCACCACTTGTTCTCCGCGGTTGAGGGCAGAGCGTCTTTTGAAGGAGCCCCTGGCACATTCGCTGACTCTATCTTGCGCGTACTTGCCATCTCGATTTTCGCTCGTGCCTTGCCGACCTCCGCGCTTTCTTTTAGGAGAAGAGTGTATTGTGCCTGCATTTTTCGTTGCGTGTCTGCCATCGAGATTTGCATCGCGCGAAGGTCGGCGGTGATCGTTTTCTGGGTTTCAATCTCCGCTTTTAGCTCAGCGCTTGGCGGAAGCGGAACGTATTGAGCATCCGAATACGAAGACACCGGCTCGGCCCCGGAAACTTCCGACTGTAGGGGCACGCGGGTTTCTCGGAAAATAGCGTGCGCTTCATGCCGAACATTCGAAGCGGCTGGATCGCGGTAGGATCGAACATAGAACCTTGTTTCAATTAGCTTTGTTGACCTTGGGGCATCTACTGCCATCGCGGGCGCGGCCGTCAGCACGGGGCGAGCGACTTTGCTGCGCGTGGCGCAGCCACCTGCGAAAATTAGAATAAGGAATAGTACATTGCGCATGGTTATCCTTTCGTTGAGTTGCTGGTTGGAAGCTCGGGAGGCGTGTGGGCTACGGGTTCAACTCGAACAGCGACACCGGCGAATTTTGCTTGGTCTGGATCAACCGCTCCCAGCACATAGACGTAGAATTCTTTGCCCGCGGCGACCCGGACGAAATAGCCGTTGTCTTGTACGTCCTGGAGCGTGCGTTTCGCGTAAAGGTCGAAAACATTTCCGACTCCTTCGCGAACCCCGTTGGAGACGGAGCCCGTGATTGTTGTCCCCAGAACTGTTTCAGTCCTGTCCTGAGTCCCGCGTGCGAAGCCGCTGAGCGCAGCGGCTGCGAGCACTTTCAAATCTTGCAGATCGTCACTTGCGATGACCCGCCCGCGTATCCCCGCCGAGCCGTCTGTGATTCCGTACCCATCGATTTCGTGATCGTACTCGCGGTCGAGCGCAACGCCTTGGAACGTGAGTTCCTTTCCATTCTGCCACACAAAACGCCAGGTTCCGGAAGCAGTCACACGGTCCCGCATGCGGCCAGACTTTGCGGTGCCGTGGACAAGTGTATTCGCCGGAATGACTCGTTTCCCATTTTGCCATACGTCTTCCAGTAGCAGGGCAATGACCGGAGTTTCCAAATTGGCGCTGTCGATTGTGTTCACCAGCTTGCACTTTAAGAGAGTGCCGAACGGAATGAACCGATGGGGCACCGGCGCTTCGGTATGCGATGCTTTCACGGCGGCCTCGTCGTAAGTTCCTAGAAGCGACGAATAGTGAATCTTGTGCGGCTTTACTGTCTCCAATCGATCCGGTGCGGCGGCGGTAGGTCCCCGCTGATTCGTAGGCTGCGCAGCAATCTTGAGCGGCACGATTTCTCCGCTCAGTGCGTGATTTGATGTATTCTTCTCCAAGACCTTTTGCGGAATCCCGTTTTCCAGATCTTGGTTCAGCGGAAACTGAACCTGCCCGAGTTGCTCGGGTTTGTGGTGCTGAGCCGCCAGCTTTTGAGTTTCACGTTCTTTAGCCTGATGACTGCCATAAAGCCAGACGCCGCCGAACAGAGTGATCACAAAGACAACGAACAGGCCGAACTTACTTTTCAGAAAATCAGCGATGCGGCGTGGATTCATGGCTTCACCTCCTTTAGAGGGTTAACCGCCCCGGGTGATGGCGAAGCCTCATCACGCGAGCTATCAACTAGAATTGTGAATGCATTGTCGGCGGACAGATCGTTACGGGTGCCATCGGGTAACCCCACAATTGCGAACTCTGCATCAGATGTTTCACCCGGAGCCAAACTGCGTGGACCGTTGGCAATCGACTGGTCAAATTTCTCGTCGCCGATGCGAGCGGCAAAGGAACTCGGCGCAATTTTGAGTGCCTCCGTAGTTGTATTTCGAATACTCAGAAGAAACACGAGTGCGTCTTCTTTCGAAAACCGGTATACCGTTTGAACGGTGATTTCCAAATCGGGCAGAACGATTTTTCGGTTCTGTACGCATTCCGTGACACCTTCGACGGCTTTTGGCAGCGTGTGCGCCAAAACAGGAAAAGCTCGGGCGCGGTCCAAAACACTCAAACCAATGCGAGGAGAAAACTTCACCGCGACGGGCGGGCCATCAACTTGGACCGCGTGACTATCTTCGTTTCGCTCGTAGATTGCGCTGGCAACCGAATCAGAGGCGACTGCACGCAGTGTGATGACGTAAGCGGAACCTTCGAAAATGGCGGTCAGTCTTCCCACGGAGTCTTGCCCGAAACTTCGCGCGAGAATGAAGTTCGCACCGGATGGATGCGTAATCTGGAACTTGAATTCAGTGCCCTGATCCACCTCAGCTGGATCGTGACCATTATCGACAAGCATGTCCGCACCCGCGACGGCCGTGAGCGCGCCCGGAAAGACGATTGTCGTTACGTCTCGTGAGACCGGTAGCTCTACAACCACTCGAGGATCGAGTGGAAATTCCCGTATCGTTGGCACGGCTAGCGCCGTAGCCGCCCCGAAAAGGAGGGCTCCCATAATCCGCCACATTGTTTTTTCCTCCTAGGTTTTTACCGGCTCGACTTGAAAAGCGGCCACCGCCGTCGGAAAACGCCCGTTCCGAGTCAGATCGGGATTGGCGAGAAATTTGAACCGCACGCGGTAGTGAAGAACTTCGGTAATTTGCTCGCCTTGAAAAAAACCGACACGAATGAGCTGTATTTCCGCCGCAGTATAAAACGCGTTATCTCTCGTGCTGAGAATTTCGGATGAACCCACTTCTACTTTTTGGTGAAGCGATTTGCTTTGGAATTCAGCTTTGGTACGCGCAATTTCGGTTTCGGCACTCTGTGCAGCGCCGTTTAAGAACAGTTGCTTAAATAGTTCGGGATTATCGAGACCGGCCGGGTTTCTTTCGAAGAGCGCCTTGCACGCGAGCTTTGTCTGCATCGCGTGCAGCTCCCTCGCATGTTGTATATCGACAACCGGCGAGACGTAGTAAGTCCCCAAGCTATCGATCACGAGCACATCGCGGCGCTTCATGAAATTCTCCGCCATAACTCGATGGTCCCACGCCGCCCAGATCCATGCGCTGAGCGCGACGAGGAACCAAAGGAAAGATTGACGGCGCTGCCGATCAAAGATCGTCAGTAAAGTAGACTTCGGTTTCCCGAAGACCTTTCTGCGCGTTCCTGACGACAGAGTTTGCTGGTTTAAGAAGACAGAATTCATTTCTTTGGGGGCGCTTTTTCGGCACTGTTTTTTATAGGCCCTTTGTCCGGACTTCGTGTATCGCGCATGCCCTTGAGGAAGGCTTCAAGGTGTCCTGCTAACTTTTCCTCAGCAGTGGCTAGCCGCTCTTCAGCGCGAGCTGCTTTCTCGAGCGCTTCTGTATATCGCCGACTTGGATTGGTCATTTCAACTGATGTCGATTGCTGCTTGATTCGGGTCGCTTTCGTGAGGCTGTTCGTGAAAACCACTTTTACTGTTTCGATTGTGCTCTGAGAAGGCAGACGCCATTGATTCGGCTGCATCCGCTCGTCTAGAAGCTGCGTCAGCGGTCGCTTCAGCTGCAGCAGTTTGCCGGCGAATGTTTTTGCCGGAGCTGAATCCGGACAGACCGGTTACCGCTGCACTGCTTGTCCGAGCTGAGTTTCCTCCTCTCACCGCAGATTCTGTTCCCGAGGCCAGGGTGCCTACTGCCGCGAGCGCGGCAACTCCGCCGGCCCCCATACCACCGGTGCCAGCGGCAACCGCGGCCCCAATTCCGCCCGCGAATGCCGCCTGGCCCACGCCGCCAATCCCTTCGGCGAGAGCAGCCGCAGGGTTGATCCCCATCAGAAGAATTTTTGTCGTAATATATGGCGCGAGAATAGAACTGATTAGCATCCACCCCCCGATGAGGAGCACGGTTATCATCGGCATCGTTAATGTAGCGTCGGACATTGCGACGGGCGTGAGACTCGCGGTGGCCGCCGCATCGAGCATCGCGTTCGTCACAACTGCGGCAATCACCCAGCCAAATGGCCAGCATACCAGAGCGACTAAACCTAACAGATACTTCTGAGCCACGCCGACCATTGGTCTAATCATAAAGAATGCCAAGAAGATCGGGCTCAGTGCCCAACCTGAAGTGAGCAAGATGCCGCCCACAAGTTTCACGACGTACTGAACCGCCCACGCCACCCACCCAACTGCCCAAAGGAAAGCATAACACATCGCGGTGCCGATCGATTTGGTTCCCCAGATGACGTCCCATGTAGATGCATGAGCCTGAGCATTTGTTTTACCTGCGACAAATTGAACGAACCGCGCATCCACGGCGGTTGGATCGATGCCCATCATTGCGCCAAATGCCACCACGATATCGTTGAGGCGCATGAGCCATTCGCGGAGAAAGGCCGTCGTAAGTGCGATGAAAAGAATCTTCGCGAATAGCCAGACGTATGGACCTGGTTCAGGCCGGGTGCGCACAGCCTGAAACACGAGCCCAGCCGTAACGATGGCGCTCCCTATATAGGCGCAGCCGCCCCACAGGGTGCTGAGCCCATCAAAATATGCCTGCGGCAATATCCCTCCTGCGTTAGTCATGCCTAGTTTCCCTCCTCTGCCTAAATTGCGTTTTAGCGTTACGGTTTACGCGCCAACTTGAAAAAAGTTACTCGGAATCTGAAAAATTCTTTTCGGTGACGTATTGCAGAAGGCAATCGTAACTCGGTTTGAACACGGTCGAAGCTTTCGTTATTTCTTGTTGCGCAAGTTCACTGCGCGTTTCCGTGGCCGCTGTATTTTGCGCAGTTGCCATCGCGTTCGATTCAGCGGTTTTGACCTGGACCTCTGCAGCGCTAAGGGAAGCTTCCGAATCCACTGCCGCGAGTTCGCCGTATTGCGCGCTGAGCAGCGCAGCTAACTTTTGTTGCTCTGCTTCAGTGGTTGCGGCCTGCAAAGCCAGACTGGTTTGAGCGATCGCTGCTTTCATCGTGCTCCGCCTCTGATATACATCGGACTGAACGCTCTGGAAGTCATTGACCGAAGCCATGACATCTTGTGACGGCTTGTAGAGGGTCGCGTCCCGAGCAACAGATGTTCCGCTCCAGTCCAAATAAGTCGGCGAGACAGGGGCGTACATCCCGGACCTCGTGTCGCCAAACATGCCCGTTCCATCAACGTTAGAAATGCCACTGCTCCAAGTCTGCATGTGGGTGGGCAGCGACACGTCGAGCTGGAATTGCGAGAATCCAACGAGGTGAGTGTACGCCGCCATATCTCCCATTCGCTTAAGCTGAGTTTCGGCCTGCTCGATTTGCTTAACTTGATTGCTGATCTGCGTTGCCTGCCGAGAAAGCTGTTCGACGATCGCGGCGTAATTCTGAACGCTTTGTGTCAAATTTGCCGCATCGATCACAGCCCATTGGGCATGCGCTGGCACAGCGATGACGAGTAATCCGAAGCTAGCAAGACAGGTTTTCATGACGCACCGCCCTTTGGTAATACGACCCTGATAACGCGTTTGGTGGCTTCCCGCCTCACGCCATCCCGATCACTTGATGGCACATCGATCTCGTAATATGACTCCTCATAACCATCATCGGCCGCGGGACGCTGATTATCGCGCGCAATCCAGTATTGCTGCTTAACCGAATCAGAAAGCCCTTTTTCATACCCCGCGAGGTAAGCTTCGCGCTGAGATTTATTACTAAAATAGTTTATTGTCTCTCCGAGGGCAAAGCCACTCGCCGCACCAATCGCCGCCTTTTCTCCGTTTCCATTTTTTCCGCCGATATAGGCGCCGGCCGCCGTTGTCGTGGCGGTTGTCATAAGAGCGCTGGTCTTACCGGCCGAGTCTCCGCCCGTACTTGCGCATCCGGATAAAAATGGCGAAAGCGAAAATGCGGATAAACCTACTAACACAATCGACGGGGAACGTCGTTCCGAAATTGGAATATGTTTCATGAAGGGTTCTTAAATCTCGATTGCTTCAGTGATCTGATTTGTAATCTGGAATGTACGCTTCGCTTCAAAGCACTCCTGCCGTGCAACCGTACGCGCGATAAACTCGTCGGCATCCATTCGGCCTTCGAGCATAGCTGCCGCGTCGATTCTGAGGCGCATTCGTGCAGAAGCAGAGAGGGAAAGCTCGCTCGCAAAGTTCTCGATCTCCGTCACCTCCTCCGCGCCAGGCGCCTCCGCAAACATACTGCTTTCCATTCGATCAATGATTGGTTCGATGCGCTCTCTCAAGCGGTCCTCGTCGACGCGCTGATAGCCGGCGACAAGAACTTCGTAGGCACTATCGCTGCAAACAATTTCGAAGGGTTCCGACTCGCGTACGGTTTCTCCGTCGGAATTCGACACCCGTTCCTTTTCGAAAAGTTTGAATTCCGCCTCACTATTTGACGGCGCGCCCGAAACAAAGCGCGAGAAATGGAAGGTCAGTGGTCCTTCGAATTCAGAAGCGACGTTTGCACGATATGTCGAATCGGGAAAAACGAAGAGAGGCCTGGACGCCACGTGCAGCGCTGAAGGCCGCTCAATTGATTCTGGCGAAATCGTCAGTATAGCTTTCTGCAATTGCGCCGCTTGTTTTTCGATCTCAGGTTTTGTTTTCATCACGCGTTGGCAATAATCGCTTCAACCACGTCGGGGTGACCTTTCAGCGCTTTTTGGCGCTCGTCGAAATGCGATCCCGAGCTGGACGCGCAGTAGAGCATTTCGCGAGAGGCAACATTTCGCATGGTCACGATAACGGGCCTTCGTTCATCAGTGTGGTAGTAGGTAAATTGTGAATACTTCTTTCCCATTAGTTTCTCAGGCTCGGGATGGCTCATCACTGCGTCTTTGACGGCCTCGGGAATGGGAAAATCCTTTGCCAAATCTTCGATGTCGGAACGGTCACTTTGGCGAAGCAGCAAGAGCATGCGGCTGTTGCCAAGAACAGCGCCGCGAATGTCCGACGAGCGGAACTGCTCGTAATTTTGAACCGTGGCTACGTTCCAGACGTTGTACTTACGGAGCTGCTGATACGATTCGCGCAGCACTTTTTTCCCCGAAGGCACGAGAGAGAACCGCGCCACTTCTTCGAAGATATTACGTTTCCGAAGTCCGCGCGGGAGACGCATCATATGCGAACGTGTGTAGTTCGCGATTAGGAAGGCAGCAGCTGCTTTAAGCTCTTCGGCAGATTCAGGAATATAGCCGAGTTCAAAGTGCGCGATCCGACCGGTCAGATTCACGTTCGATACGCCGTCGAAAAGTTCTCCGTAGCTTCCTCCTGCGGACCAAGGCTCAAGAAGCGTCGCGAGGTAACGCATTTCCTCCGCGTGTGAACCGGACGCCTCGGCGGCGAGCATTTCCTGCAGGTGTCCATGCTGCGGCTGTTCTGAAGGCGCGAGCCTCGAAAAAACTATATCCTTCACTGCCTGAGCACCGGCTGATGATTTTGCGAAACGGACAACATCCATTTCGGCGCTTTGGTCGAGATAGGTCGAAGCCTCGTCCTTATGCGCGCGTTCGAATTCTTCGAACTCCAAGAATGCATCAAGATCAGTAGCCTGTGGGCCCATTCGCTCGCGCCGGAAACGTTCCAGAGTATAAGCGCGGCGAGCCAATTGAGCAGATTCGCCGGGATGCTTATTGAAGTACCAGCGCGCGAAGTCATCATACAGGCGGCCAATCGCATTGGATAAGAGTGCCTGACGAAGTTTGGTTCGGTCTTCGTCTTTCGACTGACCCACCATGAGCATAGGTAGAGCAGCCGCGGCGCTCAGATGAAGTCCAGACAGAGGCAGCCCTCGTGTATCCAAATAGTTCATCGTCAACTTTCCATTCGCTTGAACGATGATCGGCTCAGCAGAAGGATCGACCGTTCGGACATACGTCGAATACGACTCGCCCTCTTCGACAATCATCGTGTACGCGTAGAACGGTTCGGTCTGCGTCAATATATCAATCACATTGACGCTCTTGCCCGAGCCGGTGGTGCCAATGACGACTGCATTTTGAGGCGTCTGGCTGGGGCCTTCACCGACGAAGGTGCGGCCGCCTACCAAATTTCCGTTCGGCCCTTCATAGATAAATTCTGCCTTTTCGAGATGACCAACCGGTGTGGATGAGAACGGCAGAAGATTCGCCACCAACGCGTCGTCGTAGTCGTGCCAGAGGCTGTCGTAAGCGCTGAGGGACCATCCTGGCCAGGTGCAGTAGAAAAAATTCCGAGCAGATGTTTCGAGAGCTGGCTCGTAGCTTTGCGCACGTTCTAAACTAGCGATAGCCGCTTTCAGGGCCGTCAGTTTTGCACGCAAATCTTCGCGGCTCCGGTCCCATGCGCGAACAATATACTGGATACGATAAGGCGAACTATCTCCGTTGCTATATCGCGCAATTTTGGCTGCCTTCGTACGCATCGCAGCCAAGAGCTTCACCTTTTTTAGACTCTCGTAATCGCCCTCAACTCGGCTGAGTTCTTTCTGCTCCTTTTCGATGAGCTCTTCGACATCCTGCGCCTCTATATTGACCGTGATCGCGTAGTCTCGAAACCCCAACTTGGTGAGCGTATAAGCCATGCTCGGGCGGGTGCGCTTCGGCAGGGATTTAAGCACAAGCAGTCCGTGATAGCAGCCATCGAGATAGAAGCCTGCATCGGGTTTCTCCAAAGGGCGTCCTTCGCCAAGCCAACAGTTTTCCTGAATCGATTTCTCTGGGTCGAAAAATTCAACCGGATCCGAAATTCTCTGCTCGGGCAGAGAAGGATTAAGAAATTCTAGGTAGTGGGAAAAGTGATCCGCGTTGGTCATCGGACGAACTTGTCCGCCACTTCCGGAGAAAAGCGCCTGCAAGAATTGACCGATCTGCTTGAACTGCTCGCCATAGGCACCGACGAGCGCCTGCGAATTCATTCGGCTTTTCTTCCCGCCAAACGCTTCAGCGTCGACTGGAGCTGTGAAATACAAACGCAACCGTTCTCGGCGCAGTTCGCCTTCTTCCATGAGCCGAACGTAACGCACGTAACGCTCATTGCGTTGGCGCGTGCTCCAAGCGTTGGTGGAATGTTTCAGCGTATTCTCTCGGTACTGCATCAGCGGCTTCCGATAATCTGAGTCTGTCGTCCATTGCACTTGCATGCGCCAACTCGGCTTCAGCACTGAGAGCAGGGCGAGCAGATCGGATTCGAATGCATTGTGATGAACGGGATCCGCCTGCTCTAAATCTGGCGCAATAATTTCATACCCACGTGAAATGTATCCGCCGCGGTGCAGTCCTTCGAAGACGATAAGGTCTTCGCCAAAATATCCGTCTACAGGTTCTACGTGCATTATTCTTCCCCGCGCTCAGCGAGCGCTTCCTCGAGTTGGTCTTGAATCTCCGTGAGCTGCTCCTGCAAACCCAGGTACGCGCTCTCCGGTACAGCCGGGTCGGATTTCTTGTTCTCGGCAGTCGCTTCGGAAAGATCCTTCCCGGAGGAAACAATGACACCGCCAATATTTAATCCTGTGCGAACAGCGCGGGCTTTCGCGTCGGTCGAAGTTCGCGTTTTAAGAGAACTTGCCGGAATAGACTGTGGTAACTCGCCTCCGCTTCTATTGAGTTCAGCAAACGGGTTCGTGAGCTTTCGATTTGTAGGACCGAATTCGAAAGTCACAACGCCGGCCTCGACCAGCACGGATTCAAAAAAATCAGTGTCGTAATGGTTAGGCCGATTGTTCTTCAGAACAAAAACATAGGTGAGCGAAAGTCCGCAAAGGATGACACTCAGAAACAGGCAGAGGAGCAGCGAGACGCCAAAAACTCCCCAGAGAAAGATTACGAGGAGCAAACTTGCGCCAGACGAACCAAGGAGCCACCAGCCGGAGTTCCCGGCCATGCCGAGAAACTCTCCGGTGGATTGCGCGCCCTGGTTCGCGTCGTGCTCGTTCAGATGTCCCGCTGCCATGGCTCGTTGCGCTTGCGTTATTGGAACGAACCGACGTTCGAGGCTTCCAGCCCGGCATTGGTCCAAATCGTGCGGACGATGGCGAACGCGAGACCACAAACGACGGCTCCCGCAAAGGCCCACTTCGCGATCGACTGACGCCCCGTCATCATGAGGACGCCAGCGGCTACGATTCCGACCGCTGCGAACGTACCACTTAGGTACATGATGATTGCATTTCCTGATTCTGCGGCAGTGCGCAGATCTGTTGCCGCCGCATGCGCAAGATTGGGCGCCAACAGCGCAGCGAAGAAAAGGAATGCTAGACTCCGACGATTATTCGCCGCGTTTTGCGGTCCGTTGATAGAAGCAAGATGCAAGGCACGCGCTATCATTGCTGCGCCCGCAGTGAGCGCCACGTAGGGCGCAATTTGAAGCAAGGTTGTCATAATTTCTCCCCAAGGTTTGCGGCGCATTGGGGGCCGCGTTCCCGCCTCAGCTCCCGTGAAATTGACCGAGGCGGAGGAGAACATTTCCGCTTCAGGATTTACATCAACCGTGTGCCTCTACCGAAAATTCGGTAGACAAGCGCCGGAACCGTATTTTCCACTTTCGTATGCGGAAGTCCCGCTCGCCGAGGTAGTCGACCTACGTTCATTTCGACGAGCTACTTGCCCAATTCCCATTCCATCTGGCCTGGCGCATCTCCGAAAAGCTCAGGCGAGGATTTCACAAAACGAATCTCAGTAATGAATGTATCAATCTCTCGGTCCCGGTCGTCTTCAAGTTCGGGTTGTGCGCGAACGCGGAGCAGCGACTCAGATTCGATCGCAAGAAATAGCGGATTGAGATTGTGTCCCCTAAGCATCACGACCACTTCATCCATTTGGACCCGCAAAAGGTCTGGTTCAGAGTAATCCCATTTTGCTTCGCTGAATTTATGCCAGGGAAAATTCCGGCGTGTTTCTTTTCCATCATCGAAAGTGACATGATTAGGCTGAGCGTCAGTGTCGAAATACAATTTAGGTTTTCTTAGTGTATTCATAATTATAGTACGTGAAATTTTGCTTCATTCTGCTGCTGGCGCTTGAACTTACGGGATACTTGAACCCATGCCGTGTGCAGGGCGGTTCGAAGTCTCTGGCGAGTTTTCAAGCGCTGCTCCTGACCCAGCATTCCGCTCCGTTTTGAAAACTCAGTGGCGAGTTCGCGTCCCGAGTCCGCCCGCGCAATCCGGCGCAGGATCTCAGTCTTCTTGGAAACATAGATAGCGTGAGCGCCGCGATACCGCGTGTTGCCGACATAAAATTGTCGCCTCGCGAGCGAACGCGCCGCTACTTCGCCCAGGACCAGCAACGACTCTTCAGAGGTGCTGCCTTGCGATCTATAAGAAGTCAGAGCGTGCCCATACGTCCACGCGGCAAATTCGGCAGGAAGCTCGCTGCCGTCGCTGAAAAAAATCCTGTTCGTCTGAGCATCGAGCCGGGAAACAGTTCTGAATTCACCGTTCGAAAACCCGAGCTTTTCATCGGTTCCTCGAATGAGGAGACGGTCTCCAGTGGCCACTGCTAAACGTTCTATTCGTCCCACGTCAAAGGCTGCGCGTTGCTTACGCGTGATTTTGGTTTCACGTCCTTTTGCTCCTTGTACCTGCAGTCCATCGGGAAGAACCGCGATCACCTCGGCGGCGGTGCCTCGTTTGAAAAAACGTGTGTCGCGCGCAAAAAGTAATCGGTCCCCTTTTCTATACTGATCCCAGTGCACCTTCTGTTCTTCGGTCCAGTCGAGTGGCTTCACCGCTTCGCGAACAATCTCAGTTTCACCCAGGAGGCCTGCTTTGCGAAGCACCGGACGAACCTCTGCGTTGAAACGCTCAATTTCATCCCAAAAAGGAATGACGACTAAGGTTTCTATCCCGCGTTTTGCATTCGATGCGTAGTGTTCGGCTGCGTTTCGGAAAAGCGTTTCATCATCTTTTGTTTCGCGGATTAAACCGCGGCGATCCGCAAACGAGAATGCTTCGGTCACTTTCCCGGAAGCTAACAACTGACTAAAGCGGCGATCGGCTTCGCTGCGCTGCCGAAGCACTTCAGCCAGTCTTACAACCGGTGTCCCAGAATGATCGATTACGTTCCTAAGAGCGTCGCCCCGCTCAACGCTGTAGTGCTGCTTCGTGTCGCCAACCAGAAGCAGCCTAGCTCTGACCCGCTGAGCAATAGCGGTCAATCGGTCCAGTTGACCCGTAGAAAGTAGCCCTGCCTCATCAACCAGAAGAACGCGGCCTAACGCTTCGTCCTGAGCCACCGGGCTTGCGAGAAATCGCTGAACTGTATCAGCCGCATCAAAGCCGCTTTGCTTCAAGGCTTCACGGGCCCGGGTAGTCGGCGCGAGCGGAACGAAAAGTTGGCCGTCAGCGGCAACATGCGCGTGTTCGAGAGCCTTGAGGACGGTGGTCTTGCCGGTGCCGGCGTCTCCGATCAGAACCGAAACAAAGTCGCGGCTTCCAAGAAGCGCCCTCGCTGCATTGCGCTGTCCCTGCGTTAGTGAGTCCGAAAGAGTTTCTGCGTTACCAAAAGGGAAACGCTGATTGCGGCCTTCCTGAACGCGGCGCACCGCCAAGGCCTCTTCGCGCCGGATCAACCGTAGCGTCATCTCGCCTTCTTTGCGAATCGCTTCAGGATGCCGTTCCAGTTCGCCGCGTAGTTCACGCCAATCGTTAAACGCTGGGTTGAGTTCGAGGGCCGCCGAAAGCACCGCGCCTTCACGGGAGACACTGCTGCGTTCAAAAACATGGCGCAGGGCTGACTCGAGAACTTCGCGCGCTTCTCCATGGCTTGTGTATTGACGCGGAGACAGTGCCCTCGCGAGGCGGACTTGTTCGTCGAGCGCTTTGAGTTCATCCGCATTCAGCTCTAAACGCTGCTTCGCACGAACCGCCGTTGTGGTGATTTCGGTGAGCTTGTCTTGCCGCGATTCGCGGACGATCACCTCAATTTCCCGTTTGGTGGGTTTGCGGCCTTTCTCTTTAGCAAACGCTTCGGCCAAAAGATTCACTTGGCGCGTGCGCTTGGAAAAACGCTCCCGCAAATGCTCGACGCCGCGAATCGAAAAGCCTTTCGAATTCATTTCGTAAGTCTCGTAGCCGAGTGAGTGCAACCTCGGCGATAGTTCGCGGTAGAGCACCTGACGAAGATAGCCTGATGCGCGCAGCATTTCCGCAGCCTGAAGTGCAAACCACTCGTTCCGCGAAGCGTCCCAGGTCGCATTGGCGAGGACGGTGTGAGCGTGAAGCTGCGGATCCAAATCGCGGCTCGCGTCGTGAAAGAATAAAGCGCCGACGAAATTTTGCGTTAACCGAAACTGTTCAGTAGATGCGGCTTCGCCGCGCCGCTCGCGCACAGCCGCGAAGCGTTCCATCTCGGCGAGGGCGATCTTCACTGCTTCTTTGAAGGCTTCGCGTATGCGTTCGTCACCGCCAACCATGGCCAGAACACTTACGTCTTTTGGCGCCGAAAGCTGGATATCGAAAAATGCGACACGGTTCTCGCTGTCCCGCGCAGTGAGCGATTCTCCGGTGATCGGATTTCGGTTTTGGCGAAGCGCCTCGAACGGTTCGTCTGTTACCGGGCCAGCCAAACCTAATGCAGTTGCTCCGTGACCGATCCATTCACCTTCAACCTCTTTCTCGCCTTCGCTCCAATAATCGTTCTTTCGCAGATGATGGGAAAGGTACTTGGCTCCACTCTTGATGACGCCGACTGTGATCATGCAAAGATCACGCGCCACTTAGCGCCGGCCGACAATGAGCAGCCCCCACCGATTTCGGCGTAGGCTGGCTACCGCGATCAGCGTAGTCGCCAGCATCGTTCCCGCCCTTTTTCGGAAGGTTCAGGCTACGAAGAGCGGGGGCAGCGACCAAACGGTCCCCGACCTTTTTTAAAATAGACGCAATACCCTAAGCCTCGCCTTAGTTTCGGATGTAGTGCGTTTGCACTACAAATTGCGGCAAGGGCGCCTACCGTTTTTTCGGTAGTCCCTCATCATCGCGAACAGCGCGTGATCGGATTGGATTCAGTCCACCAAAGCGATGAAACGACTCCCTACACCCGATGTTTTGATCCAAAAATGGCTTCAAACTCCATATCCGATCACTGTTGCTGCGTTTGTTCTTGCGGTGGTTTTTCTCGGGATAGCAGGCAAGTTGATCTACCAAAATCTTCGCCATAACGAACCCGGCTTGCGAGCGCCTCTCGCGCTCCTGTTCGCCTTAGTCATCTCGGCCGCCGGGATCTTCGGGGCATGGCGCTTACCCTCACCCTCTCGGCTCATCGTCGGCCCCGCCGTTTGTTCGCTCGCAGCATTGCTTTTCTATTATGCCGACCATCGCCGCTGGGTGCGCGATCCCGCCGGAAAGATCGTCGCGGACCGTTGGCAAATCGCCCTAAAGTTTGCCGGTTTCCGTTGGACGCGCGACAAAGCCAACCGGCATTTCTTTTTTTCCGGCGACACGGGTTCCGGCAAAACGTCCGGCATGAACCGTCTCCTCGCAGAGGTCATTCGGCGCAATCCAACGGCTGGCGGAGTGGTCATGGCCAACAAAGGCGACGAGTGGTTTTATCTAGAATGGTTGGCAAAGAAATATGGGCGTCAGAACGATATCATTCGGCTTCGGCCGCGCCTTACCGGCGAAACCGGTGCGCCTCTTCATCGCCTCAATGTCACCGGTGACGCACGTTTGCCGTTCACGACGCGCGCCCGCATTCTAGTCGATACCGCGGCAGCGCTGAATCCGAAGGACGAAAAGAGCTTTTTCAAAATCAAAGGTGCGGCCCACATCGGCCGTGCGTTCGAACTTCTTTCGGACATCGGACGTCCCGTCACCGCCACCAATGCTTACGATTTGCTCACTTCGGAAAAGGCTTTGAGGGCCGCTCTCGAGGAGTTGACCAATGCCGAACCAACGTTGCAGCGTATCCGTTTAGCCGATACTTTTGAGCAAACCTATTTAAAGCACGAAGCCAAAGAGCAACGCGCCGGTGAAATCGGAACGTCTCAGAACTATCTTGAGCATTTAGGGACCCCGGAAATCGCCGAAATTTTCAGTTCAAACGAACCCGATACCTGCTCGTTCGCTGATGTAGACAAAGGGAAGATCTTCTGTATCGATGTGCCCCAGGACTATACTACGGAGCGTCAATACATCTTCACCGTCGCGAAGCTTCTTCTCTACCGGCACGCCCTTCGCCGCTATGCGCTTCCTCCGTATCAGAAATACGCCCTCAATCAATTGATCTACGTTGGCGATGAATTTCAAAATGCGATAACAGCAAGTCATGATGGCACCAGCGATTTCAATGTTATCGATCGTCTACGCGACTGCATGCTCGTGCTGATTGTCTCAGCGCAAGCCTTTGAATCGCTGATTCCGCCGCAGACTAAAGAGCAGGCCGAAGTCCTCGCACTTAACTTAAAAAATCTCGTCATGTATCGAGCCGCCTCCGAAACCGACGCGCTCCGCTGCGCAAACGCTCTCGGCAAGCACTGGATCGAGCGCTCCACACGCACCGTTCACCAAGATCACACTTCTCATAGCTTCCAGCGAATCGAAGAATTCCTCGTAAAGCCGCACGAATTTCGCAGCCTCCCCGACCACACTGCGGTCGTGCGACATTGCACAAATGGCTACAAGAAAGTTAGCCTGCGACCATCGTAAGTCCCTAGTTTTGATATCCGAACCCGATGAACCCGACCGACAGTTCAGAGATCAATGTCGCACAATTGCTCGCGCTCCGAAGGGAGAGCGATGCGCTCCGAGTTATCACTGAAAAGCTACACGTTAAAGAAATGGGACCTGCGGACCACATTCGCACCAAACACGAAGTGAAAGCTTTCGTGGAATCCGGAGACAGCAAGGCGGCCGAAGAACTGTTAAGACTCGCGCAATCTAGGCGGCAACAGAATCAAAGCGAAAAGATTCAGGTGACCGAGCAGCGCAGCCAGCGTGTGGATTGGTGATCGCGCTCTTTTGCGAATTCCGCGTTCACGGACTTTTGCGGAATGTCGTCGGAGGGGATAAGGCCCGGTCTTGGGGGGATTTCGACACAGCGACTTCCTTTGTGTCAGCCGTCAGATACCTTCGCCGCAACCTTTGGATCTTTACGCCTGATTCCTAACATTGCTCCGCGCGTCCTCTGTCAGGACCATCCATTGCACAAAAACTCGCACGGAAGGATCGCTTAGCGATCGCATCTGCATGGCATCCCCTCGCCGTTGCCATCCTTGTTTAAGATATTCTGCGACGATAGGCACGAAAGCTCGTTGATCGGGAATGATGACAGGCATGAGGTCGACGATTGTTCGATGCATATTGCCATGAGCTGAAACCAAACGGCGTGGTCAAATTATTCGCCGAAAAATAGGCGCGGCATCTGTCCCAACAGTTCCATCGCACCCAATCGACGTCTGCTGCCGAACCGGGTTGCCGACCTATTCAGCGGTTTGGGGCAACGGCTCCTGAACGACCGGCTTACCGCCAGAAAAATCTAGTGTCTTCAGGTTATTGACGTAATCGGGGCCAATGCAGAACTCGGGCCGCTCCAGCGACGGATCGATCATCGAGGTGGTAAAGATGATCTGATGCTCAACGGCTGACGCCTTCGAGCGGGCAACTACAGCTCGTTGAAAATTCTGGCTGCGCTCAGGTTTCATGCCCTTGTCCTCCATGTTGTCGCATACGATCAACCGAGGATACCGGAAGTATTCGAGATCGAGCGAGGCGAAGTGCAGGCCGAAATGGATGCTATTCTTCAGAAGCGTCACCGAGCTGGCGGAGAATTGATTGCGTCCATCCAACTTGTAGGAATTTCCCGCCGGATCGACGTCGAGGTTCTGCGCGGTGGCGAAGAACGATTCGTAGTTCAGAGTGCTGTCCTGACGAAGAAACGCGAGAGTGTGACCCTGGATCTGAGCCTGCGCCTCCAACAGTTTGGCCTGTTGCGCCGACTGCTTGCGCCTAATCGAAATCTCGAGCTCTTGGATGCGCACGATGCTCTTGGCTTCGTCCTGGCGTAGCGTGGTGACGATACCCAATACTTTCATCTGTTGTTGCAGGTCATCGAGGGTGCGTTCCAGCCGGCCCTTATCTTGGAGAAGTCGGTCAAGTTCGCTGTCACGGGGAGACTGTACATTGCCGGCCAGCCGGTCGTATTCCTTCTGGGTCCGTTTCATAGTCTCCTGAATTTTGACCAGCATCCCTTGATTCCGCTCAATCTCGTCCCGACGTTTGGCGCCGACGGCCTTGGACTCCCGGATCTGCAACGCGATTTCCTGGCGCATCCGCGCGAGCTTACTGCCGATCTCTGGACCGCTGGTCTCTTGCTTGCACAGCGAACAGGCCTTTTCCGCCCCCTGGGCCGTCAACGGCGCTAGGCATTGCGGGCAAAAATGGATAGTGAGACCACCGAGTTGTTCCCGGGTAAGAAACGAGTCATCCACGGCAATCAGTTTTGCCTCTAGCGCGGTAACGAACTGCTTTGAATCTTCTATCTCAAAGACCAATCGCTCGATAGTGGCGGAGTGCTGGTAGGCGTCTTTGCGCAGACCGGTGAGCCGTTCGGCGAGCGGCTTCAATCCATCCTGCTTGGCGTTCCTCGCCACGGCCTGCGTTTGGGAGAGAACCCCAATCTGGGTGTTGGTGGCGGTGAGCGATTCGTCCAGCTCCTTCTTACGTTGGACCATCTTCTTGGGGTCGGTTTCGAATTCGGCCTTGTCCAGCACGCGCTCCAGGTTGCGGAGCTGAGCCTTTGTCATTTCGTAAACGCGCCGGGCTTCCCGCAGAGCGAGTTGGTCGTCGTATAGCGAATTATCAAAGACGCCGATGAGGTAGTTGAAGATAGTCTCGCGCGTAAGCGTGGAATCGAACTCCTCCCACCGAAGTAACAGATCCACCGCCGTCATTTGATCCACATAGATGAGGCGGAGAAGTTGATGCATCGTGATGTTCGTCGAGCCATCACCTTGGACCTCCGGCATCTGCAAGGCACGGAACAATGCCTGCGTGAAGGTCTCACCCTGCTCAGACCGGCGATAGCCGAACGTTACCCATCCATTTCCCGCGCTCTGTATCGCGTCGCCGTATTGGCCGAAGAAGATATAAAGCGGCTGCATCGCCTTCTTGGTCACTTCGCGCTTCAACGTGAGAACCGTTCCATTTATCCGCACCTCCGCGAACACGAAGTCACAGGCCTCCGCCTCCGGCGTCCAGCGCGACATGTCTCCGCCTAGGACGTAGAAGATGAAATTGGCTATCGTGGACTTACCGTGGCTATTGGTCCCCCGGATAATGTTTACGCCCCTGTGAAAAAGCTGGTCATAAACAGTCAGGCCATGCGCTGTGACAGCGAGCCTAGTCAGCATCAACGAAGGCTTAAACAAGTTCATGGCGGAGACTCAAAAAACGGATGCGCTCCTTAAGCCCATCTTCGCCGAACATCGGTATACGACCAAGGTCGTGCGAGATAATATCGATCAGTTGCGGGGTCGTCGCGTTGCGCTCCACGATAATCTTCTCAAGAGGCGGAGGCAGGGGCTTTGTTGTGCGTGCTACGAAATCGCGTTTTAATTTCGCGTGGTCGATGACATCGTGTGCTGCCAACGCGTAGAGCGCCCCTTGTTGCAAAGGAGCCAGCTCGACAAAAAGTCGGTGAGGATTTTCCAGAATCCTGTAAGGGTTCTCGTCGCGCGTGAAGAGATTTCGCTTCTGGATCGATTCCGGCGGCACGCGCACATTCTCCAATTGCTCCGGGAAGAGTAGCAGAAAATCCAGCAGGCGCATTTTGACCACCTCGAACTCGATGCCGGGGGCTGCAACGAGAATCTGCAGGATCCGGAACACGCCGTGATGCAAGTCAAACGCTGGGTTGTAGGTTAGCATCAGGAGCCCATTTCACATGACAGTTGCCGGTCAGCCAGAAGAGCATGCCTTTTATTTCAGCGAGATCGATTCCCAAGGGGTTGTCCTCGAGAAGGTGTTCCACCCTGGGATAAACGTCGTTTACCAACATCAGGTTGACCGCCTCTTGACTGACCCCTTGAGCAATCTTTGTGAATACCAACTCTGAGAAAATTACCCACATCTGAGCGAGGAGGTAGGCGTAGATCTCCTGCGCGGCCGGAGAATATTCATGACGCCCGAGCGCCCGGGCGAACCGCTCCTTAGCCAGCATCGCGAAGTCGATCATGTCCGGCCGGTTTCCCCGGAGCAACTTCTCCTCCAACCCGATGACGTCTCCCGGAGGACGCTCCTGCCACTTCTTCAATTGTTCGACCAGGCGTTTTACCTTCTCATCGTTCTCCGTCTCGGTCTTGTATCGAGCAATGAGCCTGGTCATCGGAGAAACGCCGTTGGCGTCGGGACGAACTGCGGATGAAAGCGGCTGCGCTCGAATCTGCTCATGGGCGCTGAGCAGACGAAGGTATTCGAGGTGGCTTGTAAGTTCGCCATTCGCGATTCGCTTGTTCAACAGCTGGGCATCCTGCGAAAGGCCTCCGTTGATGATCGGATAATGGCGCGCCGGATCGCGCGAAGCTAGGGACGAAGCGTCACGCACGCGTCCCAGAAGACGCTCATATAGTAACGTCAGCTCGCTCCCTGAGCAGGACGCCAAGCCTTCAACCACGCCAACGTGTTGATGCACAACCACGGCGTCCACATCCGCGAGGGAGGGCCCCGACTGGAAAGCTGTCCGCTTGAGCACGGCGAGCAGGGCCGCCTCTGTGCAGCCGGTTTTTTCGGAGAGATGTTTCAGCGCCTTTTGGCAATGGTTCGGGAGGGGCGGGTCTCCCGTGCACCCCTTGAGCACGAGCGCCGGGCAAAAGTGCTGCCGCTCCGGTTTGGCCGACTCGCTCCACTGCGCGTTCGAGACAAAAAAGAAACGGCGGATTTGCCCGGGATATAATTCATCTAGTTTCACAAACCGAGCGAGAGAATCGTAGAGTGGTTTGTCACCGAAATCCCAATACCCGTATTCCGCCTCGCGAGTTTTGATCTGATAGGCGTCAAAAAGGACGTCGCCGACTTGGCCGAGAAAGTCCTCGTGTTGTTCACACCAGAGCCCGATGTAATCAATCTTCTTGCGAAAGCCAGCCACCCAAAGAATCACGCCATAGGCGTGCTGGTAACGGAAGCGCCGCGCTACGTCATCACCCGGGTCACCTGTGGCAGGTGCCGAAACGGGGGTGGATGTCATTTGCAGTGAAATTTAGGGGGGCAAAGCGGGAACGCGTTTGCCGAAGAAGCCCAAGGACCCGCATTTTGGGCTGGGGACCAAAATGCCGGTAGAGGAGAAAGAGCAGGCGACTACGGCGCAATCTGTTTCTGATGCCGTTCTTGGGCTCAGCTTTATGGCGTAGATTTATGGAAGAGTCTTCCTGTGGCGTCGTCGCCATCCAACACCTTTTGTATCTCACGTTGTTTGGCATTCACGGGTAAAGGACGCTTCTGCGGGCTAGAAAGAGCGCTTGGTATTTCGGAATTACGACGATCCATCGCGTGAAGATGCGGGCATCCGAAAGCTCACTCCAATACTTCTGCACGATCTCCTGCGCACGATTTCCGATCTGGATGAATTGCTGCGTGCTGCTGAGCACGCGTGACGTGATCGATTTCCGGCAGGAAATTGTTCCTGCCCTCCCTACTCCCGCGCATTTTCCCATCGTAACACGCCCGCCAAGGTCGTGCTCCTTCGTCGCCTCCACCTTCGCGCGCTTCGCCGCGTGGCTGGGCGTGCCACTTCGGGCCAACGCGCGGGCAGAGCCCGACAACCGGATATTTCATTCGGCCCGGAGACGAAGCTCGTGCGTCGGCACGATGCATCATTCCTCATTCGAACCTCACGACTCAACCCGCCTCTCCGGCTCCCGTCCGCTCACGCCTCGTGAAGAACGGTGTCTTGTTCGGCACATCCGTCGTATCAACGCGCGCGACCGCGCTCTCATCTCCGCTCAAATGTTCCTCGGCTTCCGGATTTCTGAGGTGCTGGCGCTGACGGTGGGCCACGTTCTCCTCAACGGCCAGATCCGCACGCGGGTCGCTCTCCCACCCCGCTTCCTCAAAGGCCACCGCGGCACGACCCGCAGCGTGCTGATCGGTCCGGAACTCTGCCGCGCCCTCGAACACTATCTCGCACGGCAAGCCCGGCGCACCGATCTCTCATCGAACGCTCCCCTCTTTCCCAGTTCGCACCGCGATCTCAACGGCAACACCATCGCCATCGGCCGCTCGTCCGCGGAAAAAATCATCAAACGTGCACTCCGCCGGATCAGTCCCGACCCTCAGGGTCTCTCGACGCACAGTCTGAGGAAAAGCTGGGCGGTCCGGCTCTATGAAGCGAGTGGTCACGATCTCCTCATCGTCCGCGATGGACTGGGTCACCACTCCGTCGCCGTCACGCAGGTTTACCTCCCGACCGCACGCTCACGCGTCGACGAACTCATCTTGAAGAGCGACTGGACGCACCGGAAACCGCGCGCTCCGAAACTCGTCCCGATTCCCGCGACCGCCGCGCAACGCGTCGCCGGCGACAAAACCGCCGCGTAATAACTCCCCGCGCGGCGGTCCGAAACGATCGCCGCGCAATTCCGCGTTTCCGGGGTTCTGCGGAATCAGAGAGTGCCCGTTGCAAACCCCAGCGCGTTCAACCCTATGCTTGCTTCGCTCGATTTTTTCTACCTCCGCCCCTTGCGTAGCGCCCCATTTTATGGGCGGTCAAGGTAGTCCGCTGCGTGACTCGACATCCCAGGTGGGATGAGCGGGGGACCAGTGTTAGACACCACAGGCAACGTAATTGGCCTCGTTTCGACCGGCTCGCTCCACCGTGATTTTGGAGCCGTTTTGCTCCTTGAAGACTAGTGAGGCAAAGACCCTCAAGGCTTTGTAGCGATTAGCTGAATACACAAAGACCTGTTCGTGGGTCTTCTTTTCGTTCCGATTTGCGGGCCGAAAACTCCTCTACGCCATCAATAAACGTCCCCAAGTCTCGGGGTAATTATTGTCACTTCCATTGTCACTTCTGATTCAAATAAACAAGAAAGCCCGTAAATCGCGAGAGCTACGGGCTTAAAGTGATTGGCGTCCCCACGGGGATTCGAACCCCGGTTCTCAAAAGAACGCGAAATTGCCCATTCGCCGAGAGCTCTCTTTTCGGTACCCATTGTACCGAATTTCGGGGATCTGTCCTTCATTGAAAAGCCTCTTTCGGTCCGCAGGTTTCAAGTATTGAGCGTGGAATGATTGTGTATTCCTTCACGGAATACACCCACCTCAGTTGGATTCATGAAAGAGGAGCAGGACAAATTTCTCAATGTTTTAGGGCAACCGCCGGCACGCTTAACTGTGGAGCAGACTGCGTGGGTACTTAACTGTCAGGTTCACGATATTCCGATTATTGTCGCGAATCGATTGTTGAAGCCACTTGGAAACCCTCCACCGAACGGAATCAAGTACTTCTCGACCCTCGAAGTATTAGAGCTCACGCGGGACCGTTCCTGGTTGGCAAAAGTCACCAATGCAGTGACCACACACTGGCAGAAGAAAAACGCAGCCAAGAAATCGAATAGCTTTGCTGAAATAGATTCGCCAAAGATCCCGCTTTCTCAGCTGCGCACCGCCTCATGATGCCATGCTATTCAGTGTCGCGGTTATTTCAGCAGCCTCCGCCCTGCCCTCGTACTCTTCCAGCGAAGGAATAATGACTTTCGCTTTGCGAGAGTACGCTCGGTGCACCGCTTTACTTTGATGGCCCAGCGCCTCTTGTGCGAACCGTTCGGGATAGCCGCAGGTTCTTGCCCGCTCCGCCCAGGCATAACGATAAGAATGGAGTGAAACGCCTTTGACGTTCGCACGTTTACAGCATCGAGCAAATTCACGAGCGCGATGAGTTTCGCGGAGATTTCGGTGATTCGGAAACAGGGGTCCGGATCGCGGGCTGGCCTTTAAGCATTCCTCAAGTTCTCCGCCAAATCTAACAATGCACGTCGTGCCTGTTTTCTTTCGAGTGAAACAGACAATTCTATTTTTCCAGTCAACGTCCTCCGCCTGGAGTTCCGCAACGTCGGATTGTGAGGCACCTAATAGCCAGCAGCATTCATAAAATGCCCTGCGTTCCGAATTGTGCTCGATGGCAACGATTGCTCGATGCTCTTCGCTCGTGATCGCTCTCTTCTCTTTGAATGCGATCTCGGGCCATTGCTTCTTCGGCAGGATCGGCCAAGGAAGCCAATTCATCCCGAGCGCGAAATTCTGAAGGCGTCGCAAGAACACGTTTGTCGAAACGGACCCTGCTTGGAGGACGCGCAAAAAGTGCGATGCCTGACTTTCGAGAATCGGCAGATCTCTGATCAGATCGAACGCCTTGTCTTTCATCGCGCAAGTATGCCGATGAAGCGTTACGCCCGATTTGGTTTTTGCCATTTCTTCCATGACAACGGCCCATGATCGTCTCGCGACTTCAGGATCGCTCGCGGACAGATAAGTCCGGGCAAGCTGTAGGTTTAGGAATGGCTGGCGGAATGCCTCATTCTTTGCGTGCAGCAGTGTGAGCGCCTCGCCTTCGTCTTTGGTGCGAAGGCTTACCTGCGCTTTAGTCTGTGTGTCCTCGCAATAGAAGACCTTACCCCGTCGAAAAAGCACGAATCTTGGCTTCATGGTGAAGGCCTAAATTCTAGCGCCGTTCGAAACGCCCGGGTTAGCGAGCAGTGGGCGAGTTCCAGTGGAGTTGTCAGTGAGTTTTGGAGAGGTCGAAAAGAACTCCTTCGTTTACTGACACTTTCACTGACAGTGGCCCTTCCGACTTACGTAACTCTCTGGTGATTCGTCACCAGAACTTGGAGGCGCGGGTCGGAATTGAACCGACGCATAGGGGTTTTGCAGACCCCGGCCTTACCACTTGGCTACCGCGCCCTCGCAAAAGGACTGAACTGAGCGGCAGGTTTTACGGACCGTCGCGGAGGGCTGGCAAGCAGATTTAAAAATCCCGTCCCCCTTAAACGACTTCCAAATCCGTGCGGGCGACGGTTTCCAGCCGGGCAATCGCCGCTTGTGCCATTTCGTTCGTGGCCGCTTCCACCAAAAGCCGCAGCTTCGGCTCCGTGCCGGAAAAGCGCACAAGCACGCGGCCTTTGTCGCCGAGTTCACGTTCCACTTGCTGAATCGCGATCGGCAAATGCGGCAGCGTTTCGAGCGTTTTCTTTTCTTTCACGCGCAGATTTCGCGTCACCTGCGGAAACTTGATCAGTGCTTTCTTCAACTCCGAAAGGGGTTTTCCCGTTCGAAGCATCACTTCCAGCACCTTCAACGCCGCCACCAGCCCATCTCCCGTCGGCGCCACGTCCGCACAGACGAAATGGCCCGACGACTCTCCGCCTAATTTCGCGCCTTCCGCAACCATGCCCTCGATCACGTAACGATCGCCAACGTTCGTCCGCACGACTCGCCCGCCGGCGCGCGCGATCGCTGTATCCACGCCGAGATTACTTTGTAGGGTCACCACCAATACGTTTTTCTCGAGCGCACCCCGCTTCAACGCGTCGACCGCGAGCAGGGTCAACACTTCGTCGCCGTCGAGCACCGCGCCATTCTCATCGCAGAAAACGCACCGATCTCCATCGCCGTCATGAGCGATCCCGAGGCGTGCTCCGGTTTCGCGCACGCGTTGAGCCAGTTTATCCGGGTGCTCGCTGCCCACTCCAAGATTGATGTTGGTCCCATCCGCTTCCGCGCCGATCTGCACGAGCTCCGCCCCAAAGTGCCGCAACACCGCCGGAGTGGTTTGGCAGGTCGCGCCATTCGCGGTGTCCAAAACGATTTTCCATCCGCGCAACGCGTTCGCCGGCAAAAGTTGTTTCGCCGACTCCAAGTACGCTGAAATGCCATCGGCAGAAAACGTCGCGCGACCTCTGAGGGTGGGCGTTTCATCCGGCAGCAACTGCTCGATCGCAAGCTCTTGCTCGTCGCTGAGCTTCATTCCATTCGGACCGAAAAATTTAATTCCGTTATCCGAAGCCGGATTGTGCGACGCCGTCACGACCACGCCAAGTGCCGCTTTTTCACGCAACACGGCCGCTGCCACCGCCGGCGTGGGGACCACATCGAGAATTTCACACTCGAGCCCGAGCGAAGCCAAACCGGACGCCACCGCCTGCAATAAGCTTTGGCCGGAAATCCGCGTGTCGCGCCCGAGAATCACGCGGAGCGAGCCATCCGATTTCGTGCGGGAAACGAAACGTCCCGCCGCTATCCCCAAACGCTCCGCGAAATTTTCGTTGATCACCGGCCCGCCATACGGCCCGCGCACACCGTCGGTCCCGAAGAATTGTCGCTTCATGTCGCGTAGAACTCACGCGTCGCCGCGATTTTTTTCGCGACCGCTCCACCGAGCAAATGTTCGCGCGCGATTGGCACGCCTTCCCGCACATTTTCTGTCCGACCCATGATCCAGAGTCCAATGGCGGCGTTAAACACGATGGTATCAACCAAGCCGCGCGGACCACGCCCACCCAGAATGCTATCCACCAGCGCGAGGTTCGTTGCCAAATCGGCGCCTAGCAGATCGGTGAATGGAGCGTTCTCAAACCCGTATTGCGCGCCGGTCCACGTCTCTTCGACTCGCCGTAGGCGACCAAACCCGTGCACGTGATTTTTTGTCGCGGTCGTGAGTTCGTCGATCCCGCGCTGCCCGTCGATTTCACCATGGCCGGTGATGCCGGCATGCACGCCAAGTTGATCGAGAGCCGAGGCCAACTTCGCTACCCACGGGCGCGATAGCACGCCGACGAGCGACTGCGCGGGACGGCCGGGATTAATAGTGGGAGCCAGAATATTAAAAATCGTCCGCTGCCCTTCCGCCGCGAGCGCCTTGCGCACGGGGCCGATGATCTTGAACGACGGATGATAAGCCGGAGCAAAAAAGAAAACGTAGCCGAGCTGCTCCATCGCGCCACGCAGTTTTTCTGGTGTGGCCTCCAAGTTTACACCGAGTCCCGCAAAAAGATCCGCGCTGCCGCACTTTGAAGTGATGCCGCGATTGCCGTGTTTCATCACGCTCACGCCCATGCTCGCGAGTGTCAGCACGACCAGGGTGGAAACGTTAAAGCCTCCCGCATGATCTCCACCCGTGCCCACGACATCGATCGATTCCGCCGCCCAATCCTGCAAACCGGGATCGATCGAGCGATGGCGAAACTCCTTCGCAAACGCCGCGACTTCGGCCGCCGTTTCGCCTTTCACCGCCAGAGCGCGCAAAAAGTCGGCCTTGCTCGTTTCGGAAACGGCGGGGTCAACCAACGCGCGGGCAGCGATAGAAACTTCCTCAGGGGAAAGTTCATGGGCTGAGCGCGCACGGGCAATCAAGTCATCAAACGAACGCATGGATGGGGTGAGAAAGCGGAAATCCCGGTTACGAGAGAAGCCAAATCTCGACAGGGCGCATCCGGTCTGAAAGCAAGACGCCGTGCGCAAACGTCTCTTCGGCCTCTTTCTCCCTCTCATTTTGATCGCGTTGCTGATCGAATTGAAGGGGCAAAATACTCCCGCCACGGCACCGGCGGCGACCGCCCCTTCCGTCTCCACTCGCAACGCCGCGGCTACCGTGCCAGGCCGCCCGCTGGCGGAGCTCAGTGTACGCGACTCGATCGTTCTCGGTCTGGTTGAAGGCATCACGGAATTTCTTCCCGTGTCGTCGACCGGCCATCTCATCATCGCCGATCACGCGCTCGGCCTGGAAGCAGACGAACCGATCCGCGATGCCAACGGTGAAATCGTCTGGTATAAAAAGCCGTCCTCGAAACATCCGGGCGGGATTCCGATGACGATCAAACTCGCCGCCGACACTTACATCGTGATCATCCAAGTGGGAGCGATCGCCGCCGTCGTCCTTCTTTATTATGCGGACTTGCTCGGAATCGTGCGTGGGTTGCTCGGCCAGAGCGACAAAGGCCTTCGACTTCTGCGAAACCTCATCGTCGCCGTTTTTCCAGCCGCGTTTCTCGGATTGCTCCTAAAAGACTGGATCGACGATCACCTCTTTTCCGTCAAGGCCGTGATCGTTGCGCTGGTCAGTGGCGCGGTGTTGATGTTTGCCGCGGAGAGTTGGCGCAAAAAACAGGCCACCCGAGCCCCGCTCGAGCCCTCGGATCTAACGGTCAAACAGTCCTTGGGTATTGGCATCATGCAGTGCTTGGCTCTCTGGCCGGGCATGAGCCGTTCAATGGTCACGATGGTTGGCGGTTATTTTTCGGGGCTGACGCCGGCAAAGGCCGCCGAATTCAGCTTCCTTGTGGGCTTGCCCACCTTGGCAGGAGCAGCGCTGTTGAAAGCAGTCACCGGGGGCTCCGCCATGGTGGCGGTTTTTGGTCTACCGCACGCGATTCTCGGAGGGGTGATCGCTGCGCTTTCGGCCGGCGTGGCGGTCAAATGGCTGGTCAGTTACCTGTCGCGGCACGGCTTGAACGTGTTCGCCGTTTACCGGATCATCCTTGCCGCCGCTTTGCTGTTTTTAATGTGACATAAAACCTGTCGCTAACGCGCTTGACGCTGCCCGCCGCAAGCCTTTAATCCGTCACCTTTCACACTTGTTACTAACGCGCGAAAATTCGTGCGTCCACACTCTCAACTGTACTTCCCATGGCCAATCCGAAACGCAAGCAGTCCAAACGTCGCAGCGCTAACCGCCGCGCGGCCAACGCTTTCAAAGCTCCGCAAGTTGCCAAAGACCCGACCGATGGCAGCGCGTTTCGCCCGCACCGCGTCAACCCGAAAAACGGGATGTATCGCGGCCGCCAAGTGCTGAACGTCGAGGTTTAAGCCTCTCCACAACTCCGTGCCCGCTGCCAGTCATGTTGCCGGCGGTTGCATCGCCGTCGATGCGATGGGCAGCGACCTCGGTCCGCCCGAAATCGTCGAAGCGGTCAAACTCGCCCTGAGCGAGTTTCCGGAGATAGGCGCGATCACCCTCGTGGGTGACGAAAAAATTCTCCGCTCACTCGTCGAGAAAGCGGGTCTAGGCAATCATCCGAAAGTCGGATTTTTGCATGCGTCGGAAGTCGTCACGATGGACGACAAACCGTTGATGGCGATCAAACGGAAAAAAGACGCATCGATGTTTCGCGCCATCGAGCTGGTGAAATCCGGTGAAGCCGGCGCCGCCGTGAGCTGCGGCAACACAGGCAGTCTGGTCGCCGCCGGTATTCTGAAGCTCCGCATGCTGGACGGCCTGGATCGCGCGGCCCTCGCACCGGTCATTCCTCGCGCGAACGGACACTTTATTTTGATCGACGCCGGTGCGAATCCCGAAGCCAAAGCGGAGCACCTCGTCCACAACGCCGTCCTCGGAACTCACTACTGTCGGATGGAACTCGGCGTGGAGCGCCCACGTGTCGGGTTGCTCACGATTGGGACCGAAGAAGGCAAGGGCAACGCCCTCATCGGCGACACGCACGAGCTGCTCAAAAAAGTTGACCAAATCGTCAACTACATCGGACCGGTCGAAGGCTTTCAGGTTTTCGCCGATGAAATCGATGTCCTGGTTTGCGACGGGTTCGTCGGCAACATCTGCTTGAAGAGCTGGGAATCGCTCTCGAAATTTTTCCGGGACGAACTGAAAAGTCAGATGGTCGCGACTCCGATTCGCAAGGTGGGAGGACTGCTCGCTCGCGGCGCTTTCGGCGCGTTGCGGAATCGCATCAAACCCGAACGCTACGGCGGAGCACCGCTCCTGGGGCTGCGCGGCAATCTTCTCAAAGCTCACGGTTCCGCTAACCGGCAGGCGTTAAAAAATACGATTCGCGACGCCAGCCAAATGATTCGCTGCGATCTCACCCATCGCATCGAGGCGGACATCGCCCGCGTCAACGACGCAATTCGTCAACCCGCGCTCTGAGCGGTTGATGCCCACCCGCTCTTCGATGGCCTCGCCTACTATTGCCATTCTCGGCACCGGCTCTTTCGCCCCGGCAAAGATTCTCACCAATCAAGACCTCGCCAAAATCGTCGATACGTCGGACGAATGGATCACGAGCCGCACGGGCATCCGCGAACGCCGCATTGCTGGACCGGATGAAGCGACCTCGGATCTGGCCGCGCGCGCGGGTCAAGCCGCACTCGATAGCGCCGGATTGAAAGCGTCCGACGTCGGTTTGCTGATCGTCGCGACCCTGACACCGGACATGCCAATGCCCGCCTGCGCGACGCTCGTGCAAGAAAAGCTCGGCATCTCGTCGCACGCGCCCGCCTTCGATTTGAACGCGGCGTGCTCGGGTTTTCTGTACGCGCTCGACACCGCATGGGCGATGATGTCTTCGGGCCGTTACCGCCACGCTCTCGTGATCGGCGCGGAAAAGATGTCGGCGTTTCTCGATTGGAAAGATCGCGCCACCTGCGTGCTTTTTGGCGATGGCGCCGGAGCGGTTGTGCTCGGCCCGTCCCGCGCTGATGGCGCGCGCATTATCGGCACCAAACTTTATTCTCGCGGCGGACTGCATGAACTTTTGTCGATCCCTGGCGGCGGCAGTAGCGCGCCATCCAGCGCAGAAACCGTCGCGTCCGGCCAACATTTCATCAAAATGAAAGGCCGCGAGGTGTTCAAAGTCGCCGTTCGCGAAATGGAAGATGCGATCGGGGAAATTCTGGAACAACACGCACTCTCGGTCGATCAAATCGCTTGTGTAATTCCACACCAAGCGAACTTGCGCATCATCGATTCGCTCTCAAAAAGCCTTAAACTGCCCCTTGATCGTTTCTTCATCAACCTCGACCGCTATGGCAACACGTCCGCTGCATCCGTGCCTCTCGCATTGGATGAGGCGCGCCGCGCCGGCCGGGTTCGTTCCGGCGACATTACTTTGTTGGTCGCATTTGGGGCGGGCTTGACCTATGGAGCCTCACTGGTTCGCTGGTAAAAATCATATCATGACGTCTCTTTTCGCGTTTCGCCGGTCTCGGACCGTTTTGGCCCTGGCTGCTCTGCTCCTCTCCGCCAGCGCACGTCTTTCCGCAGACCTCGTTTGGAATCCCCAAACGGGCTGGCACGTAGAAGGCGGCGTCTTGGCCGGTCTAGGCAGTCAAGGCGGCAACAAGGCAGTCGATCTGATGAACAACGCGCGGAGAGCCGAAGACGCAGGGCGCAACGGGCACGCGATCAGGCTCTACGAGAGGGTCGGCAAGAAGTATCCAAATTCCGTCTACGCGCCGGAAGCCTACTGGCGCGCCGGCAATCTCCAGCTCGACCGGAAAAAGTGGATCAAGGCTTTCACGGATTACCAACAAATCGTCTCGCGCTATCCAAACACGGCGCGGTTCAACGATGTGATTGGCCAACAATACCGCATTGCCGCGGCGTTGCTCGATGGTGCACGCGGTCACGTTTTCCACATTATTCCGACCTTCACCAATCGTGAAGCGGCAGTGGGCCAGTTCGAACTCATCGTCCGCAACGCTCCTTATAGCGACTACGCTCCCCTCGCGTTGCTCAACGAAGCTCGCGGTTTGCAGTATCTGAACGAGCCAGAAGAAGCGATCGATGCTCTCGATCGAATGATCAATAACTACCCGCAAAGCCTGCTCGCGCCGGAAGCCTACCTTCGCCTGGCCGAAGCGCATGCGCAGATCGTCGAAGGCCCTTATTACGACCAAGAGGCAACACGCAACGCCATCACTTACTTTCAGGATTTCATGATCCTGTTCCCGAACGACAGCGGCGTGCCACAAGCTGACAAGGGCCTTGGCAACATGAAGACCACGCTCGCCGACAGCAAATTGCGCATTGGCGACTTCTATTTCTACCGCCGCCAAAATTATAAAGCTGCCCGTGTGTTTTATAATGAAGCGATCACGTCGTACCCCGATTCCGCCATCGCTGCGAAAGCGAAGTTACGGATCGTGAAAGTCGACGCAGCGCAGGCCAAGGCCGAGAAAATCGGCCCACGCCACAAGAAGCGCCATTTCTGGTTCTTCTAAGCGGATCGCCCCCATGCGCATTCGCCGTCTCCTGTTTTTCTTAGCCGCAATTCTTCCCGCAATTAGCTGGAGCGGCTGCGCGCATTATCAGCTCGGTACGGACGGAAAGTTGTCTTTTCAATCCATCTACGTCGCGATGGTCCATGACAGCGCGAATGTGCCTCAAGCCACGTCATTGTTTACGACCCAGATTCGCGAAGCGCTTTTGAAAGATGGCCGCGTCCAGCTTACGAATTCGCCAGAGAGCGCGGACGTAACATTGACCGTTGATCTGCGTAATTTCGAACGCCGTGTCGCCACGGTGGAGCGCGCCGACACGGGCTTGGCCCGAAGCTTCGATCTCGATCTGGAGGCCGTTTGTACCTTGGTCGACAATCACACAAACAAAATGCTGTTCGAAAAACGTCCCATCACGGTGACAAAAGAAGTTTTTACCACGCCGACGCAAATTCAGCACGGCCCGAACGGTCAGCCGATTTTCGAAAGCAACCAGACCCAAGCGGAGTACCAGACGATGCCGCTCCTCGCCCAGTCCCTCGGCGATCGCGTTGCCCACGCCGTCCTAGACGTCTGGTGATTCTTTGAAGGCGACCCCTTCGTCGCCAATCAACGCTGTGTCGAGTGGACCGCCGTGAATGACGAAGTCCAGTGGACAACATCAATGAACGTTGTATCGAGCCGGACCGTCCCCTGGGAGCGCGGACATTCTTGTCCGCATCCTTGATCTCACGAGCAAAGCTCGTGGCATTCTTCACCTTCGAACACGCGTTACGTATCGAAGGATCGCGCGGGCAAGAATATCCGCACTCTCCGTGCGAAGGCCCACCCTCCGACCAAAGCACGTTGCAGTCTCCTTCTGCCACGTCCCGAACGTAAGCGCGAGCGTCAGACCCGAGCTCGACGTGTTTCAACGCCGACTCTATTGCCTAACGGCTTGCGATGATGGAGAAGCTCGCTTGCTGTTCTCGCTATGCACGCCTCGATTCTTGCTCCTTCGCTGCTGGCCGGTGATCACGCCAATCTCGCGAGCAGCGTCGCGACCGTCGAGCGACTCGGGTTGAAGTGGCTTCACGTCGACATCATGGACGGCCACTTCGTCCCGAACCTTTCCTTTGGCCCACAAGTGGTCACGGCGATTCGCAAACATAGCGCGCTCTTCTTCGACGTGCATCTGATGCTTTCCGAACCGCACCGCTACATCGAAGCCTTTGCCAAGGCCGGCGCGAATGAAATCACGATTCATATCGAGCCCGAGTACGATCACGCAGCGACGCTCAAACGCATCCGTGAACTCGGCTGCAAACCTGGCATCGTGCTTAATCCGGGTACGCCCGTGAGCGCGGTAGAGCCGTATCTGGAGTTGGTTGACATCGTCCTCGTGATGACGGTCCAGCCTGGCTTCGGCGGTCAATCATTTCGCCGGGATATGATGCCGAAGTTAGTTCAACTGGACACGTGGCGAAAAGAACGCGGTTTGAATTTTCGCCTCGAAGTCGACGGTGGCATTGATGTCGCCACCGCCAGCGAGTGCCGTAAGGCTGGAGCGGATACATTCGTCGCGGGGACTTCCTTCTTTGCCGCCGTGGATAAAGCGGCTTTCGCGCGCGAAATCGAAGCGCTCTGAGCGAGACTGCAGCTCGCAAGCTGAGACGACTTCAGACACACGGATCAGGGATCACCGGAAGTCGAAGCCGATCTTCATCTTGCCCCCGCCGCCGAGTGGGCCTCGCCTCTCGCCAGGGCCTCCGCCCGAGCGTACTGGGCACGAAAGCGTTCGCCCAACACCCGCGCAAATTTAACCTCATCCGTCCGATCCTTGGAGGTCAGTTGTCGATGAATTTCTCCCGCAATTTGATCGTAATCGACCGCGGATAAATCCTGCAACGCAGCCATCCCTTCCGCCGGCTGTCCCGCGTCTGCGAGTGCCCGCCACGCACGCACGAGTTCGACGTGTGTATCCAAACACATGACGCGAATCGCGAATGCCATTTCCCGAAAATACTTCGAGGTCCACGCTGGGCGATAAATCAATCGCTCG
>Ga0068856_100000171_pt1 | contig 67598 bp, 45 predicted proteins | sample KBSCornC62_FD_66595 | JGI IMG/M metagenome (GOLD analysis project Ga0068856, IMG submission 66595) | Corn rhizosphere microbial communities from Kellogg Biological Station, Michigan, USA - KBS Corn C6-2 | ecosystem: Host-associated > Plants > Roots > Rhizosphere > Soil ...
TTCCGCGGAAAAGGTCGTGAACCGCACGCCATCGAACCGCGTCAATCCGCCTTGCGTCGCCACCCAGAGATAACCATCGGGAGTCTGCGCGAGGCCTGTCACCCGGTTGCTGGGCAACCCCTCTTCCGTGGCCCAAGTGCGCAAAATATAATCCGCCGAGACGGGGATATCGTCCGCCTTGACCACCGGTACACTCACCGCCGGGAACGCCTTCCCGGCAAAAGAGACTATTAACAAGAACAACGGCCAGCAGCGGGGGCTAAACACGCTTCATCTCTCTCCCTTACAGCCAACATTGTCCAAGAAAACCTGTCCGGCCGAGCGCTGAACCTCGAAGGCTGCGAACCCAAACAATAACGGGGCGGCAAGGTGGATCACGTGGCGCGTTGTTATCAGCTCTAAGAGGGTACGATGCGGATTTCGCCCGTTTGGACGTCGATCGTCCACGGCGTCGGCGAAGGCAGTCGGAGTTGGCTGCCGACGATTTCAAGCGGCATCCAGAGGTAGCGACCGTCCGCGTGATTCTTTGGGTTCCAAATGTCGCCCATAAAGATGACCGTGGTTTTCTTCGATCCGGTGACTTTCAGCAGGTAGCTCGATTGCGCCCCGTAGGTATTCATCTCCGGCGGCGCGATGTCTTTGAACTCCGACCAGGGGCCTTCGAGGTGCTCGGCGGTGGCATAGAGATTCGGATTGGGGAACCAGCCGGTGAGGTGCGAGGCGATCAGGTAATAGAGGCCTTGGTATCGGACCAGAGAGCCACCTTCGAGAGGGGACTTGATGAAGCAGATCGACTTCTCGACATCGAGGTAATCGGCGGAGAGCTTCGCGATGAAAAAGCCCTTCGTCGGACGACTTTCAAAGATAAGATAGGCGGAGCCATCGGCGTCGATGAACTGACCAATGTCGCGGCTTTCTTTTCCGAGCGGTTGGAAGCAGCGTACGAATTTGTAGTTTCCGTCCACCGTATCCGACACATAGACGCCGACGCGGGCGAATTTGTAGCCAGGGTCGTCCAGATGGACATACATCACGAATTTGCCCGTTTTTTCATTGTAGAACACCTTGGGGCGCTCGAGGGCGTAGGGTGCCTTAAGCTCCGGAACCGGCGGTGGCCCGCCAGCGACCTTGTTGCGAAACTCCCAATGAATCAGATCCCGGGAGGCATAGCATGAGACGTAGCGCTCGTTCGGTTTAGTAACCGTCGTCTGGTTCTCCCTGTCCTCGCCGAACCAATACCACGTGTCGCCCACCTTGATGACGCCGCCCCCGTGCGCCTGGATGGGTTTGCCACAATTGTCGAGCCAGAGTTCGCCAGGACGGATCAGCGAGGACGACTTGGAAGGCGCGCCGTCGGCGTTGAGCGTGAACTCTGCTTCCAGTTTGCCGTCGGGACTTTTAGCTGCCGCGAGGAGACCCAGTGGGAGAATGGCGAGAAGGATGAAGGTGGAAAAGCTTCGCGGGTTTACGGTTTTTGAAAAGAGATGATGTGGCGTCCGGGCGCGAGCTCTTCCGGGACGCGGTTCGGGATCACGAGGTGCGCGGTGGCGCCCTGAGGCACGTCGATCGTAAATTGGGGTGCGGGAGATTTTTTCCAGGCAACGCCGACGGGGCCGTGCGGCGTGGGGACTTTTCCGGACATCCAGGTCAACGGGCCGGGCTGCGGGGCGATGAGGATGCGGTCGTAGCCGGGAGAAAGCGGGCGCACGCCGAGGACGTAGCGCGCGATGATGTTGGCCGGAGCCGCGCCCCATGCGTGATTCCAGGTGAGGTTGGGTTTCGTTTTCGCGTCCCATGCTTCGAGCGTCAGGGTCGAACCTTGTTCAATCATGTGCCACCAACTGCGGTCGGTGTGTGCGGTCATCAGGCTCAGCGCGTAGTCGGCGCGGCCGGTTTCGTAGAGCGCTTCGAGTAAATACTGCGCGCCGTAAACGCTGCACGCCATGCCGCGCGACTGCACGAAGTCGGCGACGGAGGTCCGTCGTTCGGCGGGCACGAGGCCGAAGGCGAGCGGGAACATATTCGCGTGTAGCGAGGCGTGGACGGAGCCTTTCCCATCGGTGTAACAGCCGCGTGTCGCGTCGAAGAACGTGGCGTTGAAGGCGGTATAAACGGCATCGGCTTTGGCGGTGAGGTCGCGGGCGTCGGCGTCTTTTTTGAGCGCCATGGCGAGGCGGGCGGTGGCGCAGAGGGCGCGGTAATAGAAGGCGTTGGCGACGGTGTTCACCTCGGGCCCGACCTGTTTTTTCTCACGCGGATCGACGATGCCGTCGTTGTATCCGTCGCGCTCGGCGGCGGGCCAGTCCACGATGGCGGAGGTGCGCAGCAGGCCGTCGGGGCCGGCCTTGGACATGAGGAGCTTCTTTTTGATCGCTTCGAAGTTTTTCTCCGCGAGCACGGGATTGCCGGTCGCCTCGTAATCGGCCTCGGCGATGATCGGCATTTGCAGGCTCCACTCGGTCGGCCAGGTGGGATGCGCGAGCAGACGCGCAAAGGTGGCGCGGGCGACGCGTGGATCGAGATCGCAGGCGTAATGTGAGAGCAAGTTGATGTAGGCGTCGGCCTCGTAGGGGATGCGCTCGCGCTCGCCGTCGATATAAATGCCGAAGGCGGTCGTCGCCTTCATGGTGTGTTTGCAAAGGGACCAGACGGCGGTGAGGGTTTCGTCGGAGCAGCTGAAGGCCGAAGCATCGTCGTTGAACGGCGCGTTGACGACGAGCTGGCGCAGGCTGTCGGACGCAAGCGCGACGGGGGTATTTTCGATTTCGACGTAGCGGAAGGGCGTCACTTCGCCGATGGACGCGGGCATTTTCACCGAGGCGGCGCCGAGATGAAATTTCTTCGAGGGGATGGTCAGCTTGTAAACGCCGCCGCCGTCACGCGTGACGAGTGGGACTTCGCGGTAGTTGACGCTGCCGGGCGGCTTGCGGTCGAGGGTGCCGTTGGCGGCGAGTTTTTCGCCGAGACGCACGGTGAGGATGGCGGCGGGGGCCGCCGGGGGGAGCGTGATCTGGAGGTTGCCGTAGGCGTCTTGGCCGAAGTCCGCGAACGTGACGGGGCCGCGCGTTTCCACGCATACGGGCGCGAGCGGTGTCACGTCCAGCGGCACGGTCTGGGCGGCGGCACCGCAGGCGAGCGTCGCCAATAGGGCGCCTATGAACGCTGAGAGAAGGATGAAGGTTCTTTTCATTCGTTGGCGTAGCTCCATACGAGTTCATGGTTGCGGAAGAGGTCGCAGCGATTCGATTCCACCCGCGCGGAGAAGATGACGCCCTCGGCCGGCTCGCCGCCCACCCGGCAGGCCAGCCAGTGGTCGCCGGCTTCATGCGTGGAGCGCAGGACGGGCATCGTCGCGAGCGAGGCAAACAGGTGGCTGTTGGCACCGAGATCGACGCTGCCGGGCTCGCGTTCGCCAAGGAGGTTTTTTAGGGACGAGACGCCTGTGGGCGTGCGGACCTCGGTCGGGTTGACTTCAAGATGTGCGCGGGTGGTCCAGTTGGCGGCGAAACCGGCTTCGAGCGCCCAGAGTTTGCGGGCGATGCGCAGGTGGTGGACGCGGGTGTGCCCGGTGGCGTCGGCGATGAGCCAGGTGCGCACCTCGACATCGGGCCATGGCTGCCAGCCGGAATACGCCACGCCGTCGCGCATGGTGGCGTCGAGACAGTGTTCGCGGTGGCGGAAGAAACGTCCGTCCTCGCTGAGCGACAGCACGCTGTCGAGGCCGCCCTCGGCGGGCGTCGCCACGCTGGCGGGCACGCTGAAGCCGAAGCGCGTCGAGTAGGCGATTTTGGAGTATTTGTGCGGGGCGTTGCGCGGCCAATCGAGGCAGGGCTGGCCGGGGCTGAGCGCGGTGACGTCGCCGCCCGGATTTGTGGTGAGGATCAGATTTGCGCCAGGCACGGTATGGACCGAAGGGCGCTGCGGCAGCGGGGCTTCCTCGGCCTGCCAGAACGGATGGGTTTCGGGCAATGCGAGCGGGAGCAGAGCTTTCATCGCCCAGTAGGGCGAGCCGGGGGAGTTGTAGCTCTCGGCCATGAGGAGATTCGGGAAAGTGTAGCCGATCGTAAGCAGACCGGTTTCGGAAAAAATCGGCTGGCGCATCCACCAGCGCAGATGGCGCAGGTAAAGTCCCTTCATCACGCCCCACGGCAACGCCTCGACATCGGCGAAGGCGAGCGCGCCCCAGAAGGCACCTTGGGCGAAACGGTAGGCGAGGCTGCGACCGAAGGGCAGTGCGGAGCCGTCGGCGGCGAAGTAATGTTGGAAATCCTGCGCAAAGGCACGGGCGCGTTCGGTGAAGATGGCCGCACGCGCGGTATCGCTGCTGAGCTTGGCGTAGATGAGCGCGTAGAATTGAAAGGCCATCGGCACATAATAGTCGCCGGTGCGGCCGTCGCGATGATGTGCGGTGTCGGCGCCGTCGGAATACCAGCCGTCGCCGAGGTGAAACGTGTCGGCTTGGGCGAGGTCGGCGTCGATTTGTTCTTGGGAAAACGGCTGGCCGCGGCGGCGCAGGGCGAGGTTCACCAGGATGCGGAAGTAGAGCCAGTTGCTCTGGACGATCTTCACCTCGTTGATACGGAGCAGCCAGGTCACGAGTTGTCCCCGAGTGGTGGAGGGCAGCGGTTCCCAGAATTTTTCCGGCGCGAGCAGGAGGGAGAAGCCGAAAGCGGCCTGCTCGACGCTGCGCTGGTCGTAGTCGCCGGCGAGGCCCCAGTATTCGGTGTGCGCGGGATCGACGCCGGATGCGAGTCCTTGCTGCCAGAGCGGCCAGTGATCGAACGCGCCGCCGCCGGCGGCCAGCGGCACGAGACCCCAGAGTGGGCGGGCGAAACCTTCGAGCCAGCCGGGCTGTTCGCCGAAGTGACCGAGGCCGGCACCGAGCTTTACCTGGGCGCGACCGGGCGAGAAATGGGGCACGAGCGGCGAGGCGAGGTCGCGCGCGAGCTGTTGCACATCGGCGCGGGTGCGCAGGGGATTGGCGGCGAACGGAAGGCTTTTCATTTGGGAGATATTAGTGGGCGGACCCCGCGCGGCGGGCTTTGAGCTTGGCCTCGATTTCGTAGGCGCGCGACTCGGTGAGCGTGTAGCGGCGGAGGAGGACGAACGCGGTTAAGGCGCCGATGGCGGGCGCGGCGAAGTAGCTGAACTTCATCAGCTCAAGCGTGTGGGGCGACTGGACGCCGCCGACGGATTTGGCATTGAAGCCGACCCAGACGAGGAGGAGTCCGGAGATGAGGCCGCCGAGGGAGTTGCCCGCTTTCTCGAACCAGGCGAGCAGCGATCCGAAGACGGCTTCGCGGCGCAGGCCGGTGGCGTATTCGTCCTCGTCGGCGAGGTCGGCGATCATCGCGGTGGGGATGAGCGTGAATCCGGCGTTGGCGATGCCGTTGAACGAAAGCACCACGAGCTGCCACCATGGCTGGCCGGGGATGTAGAGGAAGAGTTTGCAGACGCAGCCGACGATGAGCAGCCCGGCGGCGGTTTGCAGCGCGGCTTTTTTACCGATGCGGCGGGCGAGCCACGGGAAAAAGAACAGCGAGGTGAGCAGCGCGGCAACGTGATAGGACGAGCCGAGGAAGCGGAGCGCGGAGAACGCCGCCTGCTTGTCGCCGCCGAAGACGTAATAGACGTTCATGTAAACGGACATGATGCCGACGAGGCTGAAGCAGAAACAGAAGATGAACCGCGCCCAGAGCACGGTCATGAACTGGCGGTTGCTCCAGACGGCGCGGAGGCTGGAGAGGAGGGCGATTTTTTCCTGGCGGGCGGCCACGCGGTGGTAGTTGCGCTCGCGGCAGAGCAGGAGCGGCACGAGGCCGAGCGCGACGAAAAAGACGACGCAACCCGCCGAGACCCAGCGAATGCCGGTGATGGGATCGGCCGCGCCGGTCGTGGAATCGTGAAATTGATAGACCAGCCATGGCAGCCACTGGCTGGCGATCTGAACGACGAAGCCGAAAGCGAGCGACACGCCGACGATGCGGCTGCGTTCGTGGTAATCGTCCGTCGCCTCCAGCAACAGGCCGTTCAACGGCATCGAGAACAGCGCGTAGCAGGCGTAGAAGGCCAGCGAGACGAGCAGCAGGTGCCAGAAAAGCCCCGTCTCCGAGGCGTCGCGGGGGAACCACCATAAAGCCGCGAACAGCAGAGCCAGCAGCGGAAGGGATGCGGCCATCAGCGGCAGCCGCCGTCCCCACCGGGAGCGGAAATTGTCGGAGAATTGCCCGATCACCGGATCAATCATCGCGTCCCAGATGCGCTTGATGAAGTCGATCAGGCTGAGGAGCGCAGGGCTCATGCCCATCGTCATGTTGTAGATCGGATTCGCGAGGACGTATTGCGACCCATGCGTGCCCTCGACAACCATGCGGCCACAGCCGAGGCCTATTTTTTCGCGTAGTGGCACGCGATCCGTCGGCGCGGTGTGGTGCTGCGACTGAGGAGTGGAAGAGGTGTCCATGGGGATGGCTTACGGAGCGACGTTTTCCACCTCGAAGGTCTGGATGGAGTTTGCAGACAGGGTGCAACCGAGGCTTTTGCCAGCAAGCTTGATGTCGTGGCGCTGCTCGTAGCGCGCGGCGGCGCCGGGTTCGGTGACCCAGCGCGTGACGGGGCCACTGACCGTGCCGAAGCGGGAAAGGTCGCAGGACCAGTCGCGGGCGGGGCCGTCATTGAAAACCACCAGCACGAGCTTGCGCGCCGCCGGGTCATGGGCGGCGATGACTGCGCGGTCGCCGGTTTCGAGGAGCTTCATGCCGGGACGGATGTGGCGCGTGTATTGGGCGAGGACGTAATACTTGGGGTTCACGCCCTTGATCCGGGCATTGACCATGTCGGTATCGAAAAGCCCCCAACCGCCGTGGTCGAACGCCTGCCAGTAGCACCAGGCAGTGGGTCGAAGCTCTTGCAAATCAAGGTGAATGCAACGGGCCATTTGAAGCCCGTCGGCCTGCTTTTCGCCGTATTCGGTATTCCAGAGCGGTTTGCGGTCGCGGATGACGGCATCGTGGAGTTCCTTTCGCGGGCCTTTGGTGCCTTCGTAGCCGTGAACGTTGACCTTACCGACGAGCACCTTGGCGGAGGCCGGATAGGCATTCCAAGATTTCAATCCATGGGTGTAGCTGGTTTCGTCGGAGGCGGCGATGGGCAGGTCCTTTAGGCCGCAGCGATCAAGCTCGGCGCGCAAATATGGGAGGAAGGCGACCTGCTGGGGGGGCGGGAAGTGAAGGCCCTCCTGCTTGCAGTCGGCAAACCAGTAGTCGGCGCTGGGCTCGTTGAAAGGTTCGACGGTGGTGAAAGAGATACCCCACTTTTCCTTCGCGCGGCGGGCGATGGCGGCGAGGTAGATGGCGAAGTTTTGATATTGGCCGGGCAGGAGGTTCACCTCGGTTTTGCCGGCCGCACCGGAGGGGTTGTCGTTGGCGCACATCCACCACATGGGGGCGTTGGAAAAAAGCTCGAAGCGGTCTGCGCCGCGGTCGCGGGCTTTGATGAGCATAGCGCGCTGCTTAGCGTCCACGCTCCAGTCCCAGCTCGGGGAGTCGGGGGCGGCGCTCTTGGGGTCGAGCCAGAAGCCCTGCATCTGGCGGTAGGGCAGGATGATTTTGGAAACGACCATGCGGCGGCCGTCGAACTCCCGCCCAGCGGAGCCGCCTGCGTTGTAGCGGGCGATGTTCAGGCCAAGGCCGGGGACTTCCCATTGCTCCACGCGGGTGATGCGGGTGGTGAAAACCGCGTCGGCGATGTCGTCGCGGTCGCCGAAGACATTGGCCCACCAGCAGAGTGAAACACCCCAGCCTTCCCACACGCCCCAAGATTTGGCGGGGTTGATATGGATGGCGGGAGACTCCTTTTCCGCCGCGCGAGCAGGGAAGGAAAAAAGCGTCGCCGCGAAGAGAATGGCGGCGGCAGGACCATGCAAGTTGATGAAAAATCTTTTCATAGAAGGGTGATTGTCGGTGCGAAAACTCATCGGCTCGAACTTCGGCGCGAGCAGAAGCCGAAGATGGTGGTGTTGGTCATGCGAAAGGCGCAGCTCATTTGGCCTGCGGCGCGGGCGTGCCTGGCGCGACGTTCGAGTAGGCAGAGTAGCCTCCGGTGTTGTAGGCACGGACGCGGTAACGGAGGGCGGCGGGGCGCTTGATGCCGGTGTTTTCGAAACGGGAGGCGTCGGCAGCGAGATCGGCGATCTCGTAGAAAGGCGCGCCGTCAAGCGAGGCTTCGATCTTCACGCCGCTTTGCGAGGTGAGGGATGCGTTTTTCCAGTCCAGGCGAATCACGCCGTCGTCGAGTGCGGTCGCGGTGAGCGCGCCGGTCGCGGGTGGCGGGAGGGGCGGCTGCCGCTCGATCGAGACATGGTCGAAGATGCCTTGGGGGGAATCGGTCGCTTTTTGTCCGGGCGGAGTTGCGCCGCCGCTCGCGAGCAGACCAACCAACGCGGTGCGAGGCATTGCGACGGTGCTTTTACCGATCTCAAACCACTCGATGCCATTGGACGATTGGCAGGCGGTGAACTCGTTGCCCACGCGTCGAAGGCGCAACCAGACGGGCAGCCAGGTATAGTCGCAGCCGCGCTGGACCGTGGTTTTGCCATCGGTCCTCGTGCGAAAGCGCGCGAGGCGGCCACCGACTTCCCCCAAGGTCACCGCAATAGCGCGAGGCTTGTTTGACCCCGGTTCGCGAACAGTCAGTCCCGCCATGCCGACGGAGCCCTTCCAGTCCACCAGTCGCGCCGTGATGCAAAAGTCGCCGTCCACGGGTTGGCCGGCGAAGCTCCCGTCCAACTCGCGGCCCGTGGCGGGGACCAGGGACGAGTTGCCCTCAGCTTTGGAATAGAGCGCTCCCTTAACGGAGATGCGCTGACTGGCGGCAGGCAGTGGCTCTCCCCTTGCGGGGATGACGCTCACAGGAGTGGACGGCGCGCTTTTGCCGGCGTTGTTGAGCGCCGCGATCGTGTAATAATAGGTGCGGCCCGGTTCGACGTCGGTATCGACGTAGGAGGGCGTAGTCCACCGGGTGGTCGAGTAAATGGATGTGAACGGGCCACCGGGGGCGGTGGCGCGGTTGATTTCATAACCATGCGCGCTATAAGCGCCGGAGGGCGACCATTTCAGCTCGACGCGTTGCAGCCCCGGGATCGCGATCACCTCGCGCGGCACCGGCGGCGCCTCGGTCTGGAGCGGGGACGCGGCGGCATCGAGGGTGTAGGTGAGCGTGCCATAGCCGAGGACGTCGATCTCGCCGGGTTCGGGGCGGCGGAGCGCGGCGAAGAGCTGGACGTGCGGAGCCTTGAGCCCCCGTCGCACGACATAGTGGTTGTAAACCAGCTCGAAGTGCGAGGCGTCGAGGCGCCCGTGGTAGTTCGTGGAAATGTAGAACTGATTGGCGTCGTCGCAGTTGGTGTAATAGCGATAGGGTACGCCTTTCCAGAGGGTGTATTGCGCGGCGTGTTCGGCGGCGCCGAGCAGGCGGTTGTCGTCGTAGCCGAAGAGATCGAGGCCTTGGTTCCAGGCGATCTGGCACATTTCCATGAGCAGGCCCTGACCGCCCATGACGTGCGCGTAGTCGCGGCCGCTTTCCTGCCATTGGACGAGACCGCCTTCGAAACGGAAAGGCGCGGCGTTGCGGATCGAGCCCATGCCGAGGCCGTTTTTGAAATACTCGACGGCTTCGTCGAATTTCGCGCGGTCGTCGCAGAAGACACCGATGGCCATGATCGCGCGCATGTTGCAGGTGTCCCAATTCGCCCAAAAGGCCGAGTCGCCGCGACCGTTGTGATGGACCAGGAAGTCGTGGCAAACGGGATACATGAAATGCAGGAGCATGCGCTTGAAGCGTGCTTGGTCGGTGGCGGACCAGCCGGGGTATCCACGCATCAACTCCGCGGCGATCGCGAAGGTGCCGATGGGGATGCCGCCGAGGCCGGGCTGGTCATTGCCATGGGGAACCTCGTTCACCGTGGCGGACCATGCGTTGAGGATGCGCACGGCGCAGTCAGCGTGCGCCTTGTCGCCGGAGATGCTCCAGCGCAGGCCGTTGAGGTAGGCGGCGCTGGCATCCCGTTGGGCGCGGCCGCGATCGATCATGTGACGTTGCGGCCGGGGCTGGTAATCGCTCTGCGCCTTGGGGTCCTCGACGAGCACGTTCCAGTCCTCGATCCACGGGCTTTCGCTCGCGGACACCTTGGCTTTCATGCGGTCCAGGTCGGCCTGGGAGTGCAGGCCACCGGGATGAACGAAGGGTTGGGCGGACGCCGGGGCGACCAGGCCGATGGCGAGGAAGAGCAGGCGGACGCCGGTGTGTTTCAAGCGAAACATATTACTTCCCCACCGGAATTCTTAGGACGGTGAAGGAGTTGCCGGGGAAGCTGCGGGTGAAGCGCGCGCCCGGGAGCGTAAACTCCTCTGTTCGCGGCGCGACTTTGTGCGGTGCAGCGAGGGAGTTCTCGTCGGCCGGGCTTTCCGAGGTGAGCACGAGGGCGCGGGCCTGGCCGGAGAGTTTCGCGATGCCGGCGAGATCGATGTTCGTCTCGGTCGGGCCTGCGGCGGTGTTCACCACCTTGAGGATGATCTCGCCGGTCGCGGTGTCGCGCGTGGCGCTGGCGTAGATCGCCCGGGTCGTCAGCTTGGGGCGGCGAAAGTCGTGGGTGAGTTTTCCGTCGAGCCAGCAGCGGACGTGGTCGCCGCTCAGCTCCACTTTCAGGTCATACCAGCGACCGGTCTCGATCGATCCGTCGAGACTGTCCTCCGCGTCGTCGAGACCCACGTAATCCTTCTTGTTGTCCCATCCGCCGAGATTCCAACCCGTGCGGTCCTCCTCGTGTCGGATATTGAAAAGCACCATGAAGCCTTCGCGGCCGGCGAGTTTTCGCGCTTTCAACTCGATCGTGCAGTCCTTCCAGGACGAGTCGCCGATCAGGGCGCGCACCTTCTGCTTCTCGGCGGTCTGGCGCAGCGCGCCGTCATGCACGCTCCACTCGCCTGCGCCCTTGAATGTCCAGCCCTTGAGGCCATTTTTGGCGAAGTCCGACCGGAACAGAATCCTGCCGTCGGGCGCGGTGACCTTGATGTCCTTGAACTCGGCCTGGGTGTTCCAAGTGCTGACCCCAATTCCGCCGTGCGGCTCGTCCTGGGGCAGCTCCTCGCTGCTCACCTTGACGGGCAGCACCGTGTTGCCCGCGTTGCGGCTGAACATCTGCTGCACGTAGTAGCTCGGGGTGCCATACCAGCCGGAGCTGTCGAAGTTGATGAGGTTCGGGTTCCAGGCCCGGTGGTTGATGTTGGTGAACAGGGGCGCGTAGGCCGCCATGGTCACGACATCGGCGTTGCGCTCGAGGCCGGTCATGAACGCGGCCTCGCCGAGCGCGGCGCGGAGGTTGCCGAAACCGGCGCGCTTGGTCGCGGCATATTCGCCCATGAACACCTTCGGACCTTTTCGATCATAGTCGTCGAATTGCGTCGCGCGACGCATGAAGCCCTCGGGGGTGTCGTAAATGTGCACGTCGATGATCTCGGGTATGGGTTCCTTGGGATAGTCATTCTTCCAGTAGTTCGCGATCAGGGTGATCTCGGGATACCTGGCCTTGATCGCTTTGACGAAGAGCGGCCAGCGCTCGGCGTAGTCGGGGCCGCCGTCTTCATTGCCAATCTCCACAATGCGGAGATTGAACGGCGCGGGATGTCCATTCTTGGCGCGCAGCGATCCCCACACGGAGTCCACCGGGCCGTTGGCATACTCGATGGCGTCGAGGGCATCTTGGATGTAGGAGCCGATGCGGTCGAGGGGCGCGGACTCGTGGTGCGCCATACCCACATTGATGCAGAACACGGGCTCGGCGCCGAGATCTTCAGCCAGCTGGAGATACTCGTGGTAACCGATGCCGTTCGTGGAAAGATAGTCCCAGAGGTTTTGCTGCGTGGTGCGGGAGGCGACATCGCCGATGGTGTATTTCCATTGAAACGCACCGGCGAGTTCGTCGCCCTCGACCCAGCATCCACCGGGAAAGCGGAAGAAGGCCGGCTTGAGCGCATTCATCGCCTCGGCGAGATCGCCGCGCAGGCCGTGACCCTTCCAGGTTTTCTCCGGGATCAGCGAGATCATGTCGAGGAACACGTCGCCGGCTGCGGACAGGGAGAGTCGCAGCTTGCCGGAGGCGGTGGTTCGGGACGGCACGAGCTGGAGCGAGTATTGATTCCAGGCCTGGCCCTTGGAGGTGAGGTTGAGATCGCCGGAGGCGACCACGCCAGCGGTTTCGTCGCGGAGCTCGACTTTCAGGGAGCCTTGGAGGCCGGAGTCGCCGCGCGCGGCAATCCGGAACGTGTAGGTCTCGCCGGCGACCAGGTTCATGCCCCAGTAACCGGTGTTTTCCAGCACGATTCCCGTGCCAGGACGCACGTGCAGGCTGCTGCGGTTGTAGGCGTTCAACGGGTGGGATTGGTCGATGGCGGGCGCATTCGCTCCTTCAATGGCGCCGGAAATGCTCCAATCGCGCAGACCGTCGCTGCCTTCGAAGGAGCGGTTGCGAACCAACTCCGGATAAAGACCGCCGTCGGCCGCGAGGTTGATGTCCTCGAAAAAGATACCCCAAAGCAGCGGCGAGATCGCGCGACCGGGCTGATCGGCTCGGACGGAAATCGTCGCGGGAGCGGCGGTAACGTGAGGGGCGAAAGCCGCCGCCGCAAGGGCGGCGGCAAGTTGGATCAAGTGGCGTTTCATGGTCAGTTCTGAGCGGGATCGACGCGGACTTCGCCCGTTGTGACGTCGATCGCCCACGGGGCCGGCGGAGGCAGTCGGAGCTGGCCGCCGCCGATTTCGAGCGGCATCCAAAGATAGCGACTGTCCGCGTGATTCTTTGGGCGCCAGATATCGCCCATAAAGATGACCGAGGTCTTCTTCGATCCGGTGACTTTCAGCAGGTAGGTCGATTGCGCCCCGTAGGTCTTCGCATCCGGCGGCGCGATGTCTTTGAACTCCGACCAAGGGCCTTCGAGGCGCTCGGCGGTGGCATAGAGATTCGGATTAGGGAACCAGCCGGTCATGTGGGATGCGATCAGGTAATAGAGTCCCTCGTGGCGGACGAGAGAGCCGCCTTCAAGCGGCGACTTGATGAAGCAGACCGACTTTTCCACCTCGAGGTAATCGGCCGAGAGCTTCGCGATGAAAAAGCCCTTCGTCGGACGACATTCAAAGATCAGGTAGGCGGAGCCGTCGTCATCGATAAACTCACCGATGTCGCGACTTTCTTTTCCGAGCGGCCGGAAGCTGCGCACGAATGTATAGTTCCCGTCCACCTTGTCCGACACATAGACGCCGACGCGGGCGAGTTTGTAGGAACTGTCGTCCAGATGGATATACATCACGAATTTGCCGGTCTTTGCATTGGGGAACACCTTGGGGCGCTCGAAGACGTAGGGTGGCTTGAGCTCGGGCACCGGAGGTAACCCGCCAGCGACTTTATTGCGAAACTCCCAATGGATCAGATCCCGGGAGGCATAGCAGGAGATGTAGCGCTCGTTCGGTTTAGTAACCGTCGTCTGGTTCTCCCTGTCCTCGCCGAACCAATACCACGTGTCGCCCACCTTGATGACGCCGCCACCGTGCGCCTGGATGGGTTTGCCGCGGTTGTCGAGCCAGGGTTTGCCCGGGCGGATCATCGCGGACGACACGCCGGCGGCAATACCCGGGAGGGCCGGGTTGCTCGCCATCGAAGCCACAGGCGTCGGACCCGAGGGGGTTGAATACGCGGAAACGATGGCCTCATACCATTTTTTCGCCATCCAGGCGAAACCGACGTCGTTCGGATGCACGTCGTCTCGACTCAGGCCCGTGGACACGGGAAATCCCGTATTCAGATCGACCAGATAAATGGACTTCCCTGCCGCGCGGAAAGCCGCGGCCTCCTCGGCCACTATGGTATTGTAATCGTCCACGTTGGAGGCGGCGCGGCGCGGGATGATTTTCGCGAGGAACACCTTGCAGGAAGGACGCATGGTCGTGAGCTTCGCGAGCAGATCATGCAGACGCCGCTTCACGGCCGCGTGCTCGTAAGGAGGCGTCGTCGGACCCGCCCCGTTATCGTTCGTGCCGATCATCAAAGTGATGATGTCGGGATAGACGGCGGCACGTGTCACGGGAAACCGACTGCCTGCGGGGGTGTAGGTTCCTCCCGTCAGCCAATGGCCGCCATTCGGGTCTCGGTTCGCTTCGCCGTAAATCTTGAACAACTTGAAATCCTCGCCATCGAGGTTGCGGTCGAGATCGACGATCGCGTAGGAGGCGTGCCCTTCGTTGTGGCGCTGATTCTCGGGAAGCGGCGAGTCCGACGTCGTGACGACGCCCTCCGTCGAACTTCCGACGAACTGCAAGCCGGGCGCGATGGGTGACAGCAGATTGTAGAGCGGCCCGCGATAGCCGGCGTTCGTGCCCTTGGAACCGAAGGTGATTGAGTCGCCGAGAGGCATGAGTTTCAATCCGGATGGCAGCTTGGGCGCGGCCTTTCCGACCGCTCCCGTCGATGCCGGCGCGCCCAGGTCGCCGGTGAGGGCGGCGGCCACGGTGCTGGCGATGATGGCCGCGCCATCGGTGTTTGGATGGACACGGTCGGGCAGCAGCTCGGGGTGAGGCGCGAGCGCGGCGTGGATGTCGATGACCCCCACCCCCTCTTCACGCGAAAGCCGATCGATCAACGGGATTTCCTGCCGGACCCCCACTTCGTTGATGCCGTAGTTCCCCGGCTCGGGCACGGGACAGGGCCGGCACACGTAAACGCGCGGCTTTCCCGGCAGGGCAAGGAACATGCGCGCCATGTCGCGATAGTCGTTGTAAAACTCGTCGTGGAATTGCCAGTTCTGCGGCTTTGTATCATTCGTTCCGAGCATGATGACTACGACATCGGGGCGCCCTGCCAGGACCTGACGAAATGCCTGCTCGCGCCAATAGGGATGGTCGCCTTTGCGCAACAGCGTGCGCCCGCTCACGCCGAAATTTCCAACCAGCCAGCCGGGACCGAGCAGGGCTTGCAGCTGGCTGGGATAGGATTTCCCCGGATCCGCGCCGATGCCATAAGTGATGCTATCCCCCACGCAGGCCACACGTTTCGGCGGCGGGGTGGCAGCCTGCTGGGCAAGTGCTGCCATCATCGAGAAAAGCGGGAGGATGCATGCCGCAAAGACGCGCGCGAGAAACCGCGCCATCGGCAGCGGCTTTCTGCATGAGGACTCTCGTGGAGTGTCGCTGTGGTTGGAGGGTGAATTCGCCGAGACCGGAGGCTTCGGGCAGATCAGCAGGGCGGTGGCGGTGAGGATGCCGGGGATTAGGCGCATAGGGAAATGAGGGCAGGTTTTGAACTCTTTGCTCGGGCCCACGAGGCGATGGGGCATTTTTCGGATTCAGCGTCTTTTTGACGGGCGATGGCACGGTCGCGGTCGGCCGCATCGTTGCCTTCCAACGGATGAGAGACGGGCACGCTGGCATTCAGCATCGGCGTGTCGGAGCGTAGGCGGAAAAAATGGGGGAGAGGGTACCGTTGGCACCGCAAAAATCAGGGAGAAGAAACCTGCAAGCGCAGGAAACGCTTGGGATTCGGGGAAATATCTTCCGTATCCGGCACGGTGATGCTGCCCGCCGTATTGGCCGCGCCGGTGCTTGACCAGATGTCGGTCCATGAGGTCGTCAGGTTATTCGACGCCTGCACCATGTAGGTCAGGGTAGAATCGGCGATGCGGGTGAACGTGAGCGTGAGGCGCGCCCCGTCCGCGGTCTTCCCCACCACGGTCGCCGATTCGGTGTCGGCGTTGTTCGGATCGCTGCCGATTGCGTATTCGAGCAGATTGGAACGTCCGTCGCCGTCCGGATCGGCCGTGTCGGCGGCACTTCCAGAATTGGAGATCGTTCCGAAATGGGTGAGACGCCACGACTGGCGGGCGGACAGCGGTAGGGCGCTGGCTTGGTTGGAATAGGTGCTCGTGCCGCCGAGATTGGTCGCAGTGACGACATAGTAGCAGGTCGTGCCATTGGTTACGGTCGTATCGGTAAAGCTGGTTGCCGTCGTGGAGCCGTCGGCGACCTGGGCGTACCCCCCGCCGCTCGTGGTCGAGCGCAGGACGGTATAGCTCGTCGCGCCGGCGGATGCGTTCCAACTCAAGCTTACTTGGCCGTTGCCGGCCGCAGCGGCCAGACCGGTGGGCGCATCCGGGGCGCTGACCACGACCGAGAGCGTGCCGCCGGAGGCGGAAAGCTTCACTATGTAGCCGGAAGGTATCGTCCCGAGCGCAAAATTAACCGCGTTGATTCCGGTGGCTCCAGTGAGAATCGGATACGTGCCGACACCGGCAAAGCCAGACAGCGTGGAAACATTCACCGTCGTGACGCCGCTGGCGCTATAGCCGCTGGTGAGCACGAGCTTGTCGGAAGTCCCGATGTCGACGAGTTCCATGTTCAGCGCAGCGCCGCCGTTGAGCGCGAGCGCGCCGGAGAGTGTGAGCGTGCCCGCGCCACCGACGCCGGGGGCGATGGCGCCACCGCTGTTGACAGTGACCGCCATGGGCAACGTGGCGACTCCTGCCAGCGCGCCTGAGCTATTCACGGAGAGAGCGCCCGTGCCGGTCATGGTGCCGGTGAACGCGAGTGTTCCGCCATTGATGACGGTGGCGCCTTTGTAGGTGTTGGCCCCGCTCAGGATCAGCAGGCCGCCGCCGACCTTGGTGAGGGTGGTGGTGGCAGTGGCATTGGAGTTTTTGAAGACGCCGCTAAAGATGCTGTCTTCGCCGCGCGCGCCGATCTCATAGTTGGTCGTGGATCCGGCGAAGCCGGAATCGATGATGCCGCTGCCGGAGAGGGTGCCGAGCTTGATGGTGAGGCTGGCATTGGTCACGCCACCGCTGAGCACGCCATTGCTGGTGTTGGCAGCTATAAGGGTCGCGTGAGAGAGATCCCAGGACCCGGTGGTGGTGGATCCGAAAAGCAGGTTGTGGGTTTTGCTGGCACCGCCATTGTAGGTGATCGTGCCGGTGAAGCCGCTCCAGTCGCCGTCGTAAACGAGCAGACTGAGGTTGGTTCCGCTGGTATTTTTGAGCGTGAGATCGCCGCTGCCGGAGGTCGGACCGGCAAGCACGCCGTTGTTGGTGGCTTCGTCGATGGTCGCGGAACCGGTGATGGCGAGCGCATTGTAGAGCGTCTTGCTGTTCATCTGGAGCGTGCCACCGGCCAATGTCAGCGTGCCGGTGCCGACGGCGCTACTCGTGATGTTTCCGGACGAGCCGACCGACGCCACGCCGGGCGTAAGCGTCCCTGCCGACAGGGTCACGCCACCGGAGAAGGTACTGGCGCCGTTCAACGTGAGGGTGCCGCCGCCGGTCTTGGCGAGGCCGAAACTGCCGCCACTTTCACTGATCACGCCGCCCAGCGTCACAGCCCCGGTGTTGGCCGATACGGTCGCATTTTTCGTCAGGACCATCGGCAGATTGAAGGTCTGCGTGCTGGTGGAGTTGTTGAGAATATCGCCCGCCAGCTTCGCGGAATTGCCCGAGAGGGTGAAGGCGCTCGCGCCGCTGTTGAAGAGCAGACCCCCGAGGGTGAAATTGGAAAGATCGTTGTTAAGGGCGGTGGTCGTCGCCGTGTTGAAGGCGAGGGTCGCGGAGTTCAACGGCGTGGCCCCGCCACTCCAGTTCGACGCCACGCTCCAGTTGGCGGAGGTCGTGCCAGTCCAAACGGTGTTCCCCGGCGGAGTGGCGGAGACTTCCGCCGAGTTGCCGCTTTCCACGCCAGAGCGGATGGCGCTCACCACGTAGTAATAGGTCGCGCCATTGGTGGCCGTGGTATCCGTGTAGCTGGTGGTCGCGACGTTGGAGAGGAGCGCGTAGCCCGAGCCGCTGGCGGACGAGCGTTTCACGTTATAGCTCGTCGCGCCATTGGCCGTCCACGACAGCGCAACCTGTCCATTGCTGGCGGTCGCGGTGAGACCGGTGGGGGCATTGGAATCGATGGTCGTGCCGGCGAGCTGGCTGGATTGCGGACTTTCCCCGGCCGGGTTCACCGCAGTGACCGAGTAATACCAGGTCGCTCCCGAGCCGGCCGTGGTGTCGGTATAGCTGGTGGTCAGGACGCCGCTGGCGAGGAGCGACGCCGCACCGCCCGAGGTGGCGGAGCGGTAGATGTTATAGCTGATCGCGTTGGTCAACGCGGCCCAGGCAAGGGTGTTCTGGGTCGTGCCAGGCGTGACGGTCAGGCCGGAGGGCCCGGTGTTGAGCCGGTAGATCGCGCGCAGGGAAACGTAGGGCTGCGAGAGCGTGGCCGTCGTCACGATACTAGTCATGCTGGCGAGAACGCCGGTATCGCCGGTCCAAAAGGCGAAAGCCTGTCCCGAGGGTGCCCCCGATGCGGTGACGGTCACGACCTGTCCTAGCGTATAGTTCATCCCGCTGGGGGTGCCGCTGTTCACGCTGAGCTGGTAGGCGGGGTCATTGCGAAACGGGGAAACGGGCACGCCATCCACGACCGTGGAGCCGCTGAGGATTTTCCGGTAAAGGTTGCACAAGGGCGTACTGGACGTGGCATTCCAAGGGTTGTCGCACCAGCCGTAGCGTACATAGAGCGGGCTGGGGACGCTGGGGCTCGATACGACGACCGTATTCGTGGCGGGGTCGATCGTGGCCGTGGCGGCATACCAGGTCTTGTCGGAGCCGGCTATGGAGAAGCCCGTGAGGATCCCGCCGCTCACCTCGGAGACCGGCGATGGTGACGGAGGGGCGTTCTGGCTCAAGCCCTGCGGCATGAGGCCGACCATCAGGCCGCTGCCGACATTGTCGAAATAGCACCGCAGGGCGCCGCCCTCCACCGTGGCATGGTTGAAGGTGGGCGTGCGGTATTCGGTGGGTTGTCCGTAGGCCAGCTCGAGCGCGGCCTGGCCGGCGCGTTTGCCGGGCGTCTGCTTGTCGATGGGGTGGATATTGGCGTTGGAACCTCCAAAACCACAGTCCACCGTCGTGACGAGACGCGTGTGGGAGTCGCCAAGCGCGGTGTTGAGCTGGGCCTCGCGCACCTCGGCGAAGAGTGTCGCGGTCGAGGACTGCACCGGCGTCGTGTTGGTGCCGTTGGTGCTGAGTTGAACGAGAACGAAAGGCAGGTTCGGCTGACCGAACGCCGCGCGCGTTCCCGCCAGGTATTGCTTGAGCATGGCCTGGTATTTCGGGCCGCCCGAGGGGCCAACGCCCGAGAGCGTCATCGCGTCGTTCTCGCCCTGATACCAGACGGCTCCCTTGATCTGAAACCCGGCCGTCGGAGCGACCATTTCATTATAGATCGCCGTGGGCGACGTGCTGGTAACCGTGCCAGCCGCCAAGGTATCCACCGTGGGCGTATAGTCGGCGATGGTGCGCAGGTAGTCCCCGGGAACCCACGGATGGATATACGTGCCGCCCCAGTTCAGCGCGAGGAGACCGATGGGCACCTGCTGGCTGTCATAGATCTGCTTCGCCATGAAATAGCCGATCGCGGTGAAGGCCGCCGCATTGGAACTTGCGACAGTCCAGCCGCCGCTGTCCACGCCGCCGAGGAAGGTGCTTTGTGGTGTAGAGGCAACGGTTCCCCGGGTGGCCTTGAACTGGCGGATATACGGCGCGCTCGCCGCCGCCTGTGCCGCCGCGATTTCGTTCGTCGAATTCGCCATCCGCGTGCCGCCGCTGCCCGCGGGGTAATTGCCGTAGAGGGTGTATTCCATGTTCGACTGGCCGGAGCAGAGCCAGACGTCGCCGATGAGAACGTTGCTCACGGTCTGGCTGCTTCCCGGCGTCGCCACTGTGAAGTGGTAGGCCGCGTTGCCCGGGACGAGAGAAAACGGTCCGACCGTGGTCTTCCAGCTCCCATCGGAAGCGGCGGTCGCGGTCTTCGTCTGGAGGACGGCATTGGTTTGATCGTAAACCGTGACTGTAATAGTCGTGCCGGGATTGGCCCATCCCCAGACGGGATCGCTGGCGTCGCGTTGCAGCACCATGTTGTTGGTGAAGAGCGGATGGAGCAGGGGCGTCGTCGTTACCGCCTGCACTGGCATAGCCACGGCAGCCAAAAACACACAAACCGCAACCGCGCGAGAGAAGAGCGTATTCATGAAAGAGGGGGCCAGCCAGCGCGACGCGGTGGCGGGGTGCTGCCAGCCGCGAAAACGAGGGCGGCAAAAGTCGCGCAAGCGGAGAGCGGGCGAAGGGTGGAGGAAATGGGAGACATTGTTACGTGCGGACCGATGTTAAGGCTTTGGGGATAAGGAGGCGGCGTAACCGCCGTCTGGGGAGAGGCGGAGGGTGAGCGTGCGCGTATCACCGAGATCGCGGGTGGTTTCGACCACGGTTTCGGGCGCGGCGGGGTCGGCACCATCGGCGAACTCACGCAGACTCCAGCCGCGGCCTTTGAGGTCGAGACCGTCGAGGGGAACGTTCAGCGTGAGAGCGTCGTCGCCGTTCATCGCGGCGATAAACCAGCGCTTGCCGGAGCGGCGGGCGATGACGAGGTGTTTGCCGACTTCGGCGGAGAGGACGACGCTTTCATCCCAAACCGTGGGGAGGTCGCGGAAGAACTCGACGCCGGGTTGGCCGCGGTAGTTGGCGGGACTGTCGCAGAGAACGAGGAGCGGGCTGCGATAGACAACTGTCATGGCGAGCTGGCGGGCGCGGGTACCCATGACCTGGGTGGGATAAGTGACTTTGAAGGTGGACGGCGTGCGATTAAGAAAGCCGCCGGGGGTGAAGTCCATCGGGCCGAGCAGTCCGCGCGTGAAGGGCAGGATGAGGGTATGGCGGGTGTTGACGCGGTTGCCACCGAGTTTGTTGTATTCGTTGCCGAGGACGCCTTCCTGGGTGACGAAATTCGGGTAGGTGCGGGCGAGGCCGGTGGGTTTAAAGGCACCGTGGAAGTCCACCATGAGGTGGTTGCGGGCAGCGGATTCGAGCACGCGGATATACCACTGGACGGCTTCCTGGGAATCGCTGTTCATGAAGTCTATCTTCACTCCGGCCACGCCGAGCGAGGCGAGATAACCGAGCGTTTTGTCGATGCCGGCGGTCTGGACATCGAGGGAATGGCCCCAGACGAAGAGGCGGACGTTTTTGGCGCGGGCGTAAGTAATCAAGCCGGGCAGATCGATGTCGGGGACGCTCTCAGTGAAGTCACCGGAAGGCCTATTCGCCGGGGAAAAGAGGCTCTTCCGGAAATCGGTCATGTGCTGATACCAATACCAATCCACGAGTTGGTAGGGCCAACCCATCTCGGACGCGAAATCGATGTATTCGCGATCGGAGCGGTTATCGCCGCGGGCCAGGAGGCCGGTGTATTTGGGTTGGAAGGGGTTGACGCCCGTCCACCATGCGTCCCAGGCGCTCACGCCGGGCTTGACCCAGGCGGAGTCGGCAATGCGGGAGGGCGTGGCGAGGGTGGCGACGAGGTCATTGGTGACGAGGTCCGCGGCGGTGCGGCCGACCATGAGGACGCGCCAGGGGCTGACCATCGGGACTCGGCCGACGACGGCGCCGCGTTTGTCCTGGCGCGGAGCCAGCTCGGCGCGCACGGCGGTTTCACCGGTGCCGGAGAGGAACATGCCGGCCCAGTCAAGGAGGTCGGACTCGGCCACGGCGACATAAGCAGCGGGCGTTTCGACGAGGAGCGGAAGCACGGAGCGGAAAGGTTGTCCGGCGTTGCGCTTGTCGGGGGATTGTTGGGGGATGCCGGAGAGCTTGCTTTCGCGGTAGGTGTTTTCGGCGCACGCCGATTCGTCTCCCGGCCACGCGCGATAGTCGGCGGGGAAACGGAATTCGGTGAGTTCGCGTTGGAGGGTGAATTCGCCGAGGCCTGAGGCTTCGGGCAGGTCGTAGCGGAAGGCGACGCCTTCGTCGTAGGCGCGGGCCACGAGAGCGAAGGTGCGTGCGGGAGAGCAGCCTTCCTTCAGGGTAAGGCGAAGCTCGCGGAAACGGTCGGGCACGGTGCGGCGTTGGCCGAGCGGATCATCCCACGTGGCGTTGCGAGCCGACGTCTTTGTATCGGCGATCCTGGCGGTGGGCCCGAGGGTGGTGCCATCGGCGAAGGCGAGACCGAGAACGGAGTCGGCAAGGAGGGGCTTGCCGTCGAGTTCGACCCGATAACGGAGACCGGCGGTGTCGGACACGACGAGCGTGAGCTTGCCGTCGGGCGAGGTCACGCGCTGTTCGGCGGCGGAAGCGAGGGATGCCAACAAGGCGGAAATGGCGCCGAGGAGGATGGGGCGGATACGCATCACGGTGAGGTTTTGCTGGCCGGTGAGCGATTCGGGCGGCAGCGGATATATGGTTTCATGAGTCTACCGTTCGTTACCGGTTTGCCGGGAGTGGAGGCGGGATGAGGCCGCTTTCGGTGAGTGCGCGCCCCCAGATGGCATAGCCGGCTTCGGACGGGTGAGTGCCGTCGGGCATCTTGTCGTGAGGAAGCGAGCCATCCGGAGCGAGAAACCGTGAGCCGATGTCGAGGAACGTGGTGTCGGGGAGGCCGGCAAGGCGCTTGGCAAGGAGGGCGTTGATTGCCGCGATGGGAGCGCGGAAGGGGTTATTGGGTTGCGGACCGCGAGGGAAGACTCCCATGACGATCAAGTGCGCGCCCGGGCACTTTTGGCGAACGCGCTCACGGATGACAGCAATAGCCTCGACGATTTCCTGCGGCGTGTTGGCGCGGGCATTGTTCGTAGCGCTAAGGTTGTTGGTGCCGATGTTGAGGATAACGAGCTTCGGACGGAGGCCGTCGAGTTCGCCATGGTCGATGCGCCAGAGCAGATTCTGAGTGCGGTCCCAGCCGAATCCGAGATTGAGAACGGGACGCGTGTCGAAGGTGTTTTTCCACGCAAGTGGTCCATTGGCGGACCCGGCACGGGGCTCTCCGCCCCAGAAGTGGGTGATCGAGTCGCCGAGGAGAACGATGTCGGGCTGGATCCGCGGGCCGGCGTCCAAGGCCTCGGCGTGGCGGGTCCACCAGTTGTAGGAATTGCGCTCGACAACGGGAACCGGGAGGAGGGCGGTGTTGACGGCCGGATCGAGGGACTTCGCCCCGGGTTGGGTGTCGCGCATGACTTCGCCGTAAACGATCCGGGCGATTTTCGCGGCCCCCTCAGGGTCGGGATGAATTTTGTCGGGAAAATGACCGGCCTCGGAACGCAACGGCTGCTCGAGATCGATGATCGGGAGCTTTTCCTCCGCAGCGACCTTCCGGATGCGGGGGACGATGTCATTGCGAAGGATGTCCGCACGGATGTTCATGACGTCGGCAAAAGCCGGCGGCGGCAGGCAAACGAAAATCTTGGCTTGGGGATTCGCCTGGCGAAATTTCGCGATGAGGTCGTGGTAGCCCGGCTCGAAATCACCAGGGTGGCGGCCGATGTTGATTTCCTTGCTGTCGTTTGTGCCCAAGGCGATGACGACGATTTCGGGCTTCCACGCAAGCGCGGCGGCAAGCGCCGGCTGGCGATCGTAGGGGAGATCGCCGCCAGGCATAAGCGTGGCGCCACTTACGCCGAAATTACGGACCGTCCAATCTGGACCGAGGAGACGGCTAAGCTGCGAGGGATAAGCATCACGGGCTTTGTCACGGAGGGTGTAGCCCGCGGTGATGCTATCGCCGACGCAGGCGAGACGGATGTTTTCGGCGGCGCGAGCGGAGCCCGTGACCATGACCGCCGCAAGCAACAGTGCGCGGACGAACGAATGAAGAGGAATGCGGATCATGTGCGCTCTCTGAAAATTTTCGCGGGTGGCCATTGGCTCACTTCAGCAAGGAAACTGTTTTCACCCATTCACGGGCCATGAGGGCGTGGCCGGCATAGTGCGGATGCACGCCATCCCAGGACCAGTGATCGGCGGGGGCGCGTCGGCAGGCGGCATCGAACGCCTGCTGGTAACGGATCACGGGCAGATGGTATTTCGCGGCGAGGCGATCAACGGCCGCCTGGCGTTCCTTCAATTTGGAGAGAGCAGTGGCGTAGTTGCCCTTGAATTTCCCAACCGGCAGCAGAAACGGTTGGCCGAGCACGATCTTCACGCCCGGCAACGCGGCGAGCGTATCGCCAAGCAGCTTGTCGTAGCCCTGCTCGTATTGCTCAACCGTTTCCTCTCCTCCTTTCGAGAAAAACGTGTCGTTAACTCCGACGAGGATGCTCAGAAGGTCCGGCTTCAGGTCGAGCACATCGGTTTTCCATCGTGCCTGGAGGTCGGGGACGGTATTGCCGCTGATGCCGCGGTTGATGAACGTGATGTCACGCTCGGCGAGCTGATCCCCCAGCATCGCCGCGATCAGGAACGCGTAGTCCTGCCCCATCGTATGATTGTAGTCCCGTCCCGTGCGGGCGCGGCCTCCATCGGTGATCGAGTCGCCAATAAAAACGACGGTGCTCTTCGGATGCAGGACCGGGTACTCGGAACTTGGGGCGGCCGGGGCCGCATACAGGGGCAACATGATCGCGACCGCCACGCGGGACACGGCGGGCATCGCGGCGGACAGTTGCGCGAGTGCAGAGTGGGCCAGGTCAAGGGCGCGGCGACTGGCTTGGAGTCGGGTGAGGTATGGGGTCATGAAGGTGGGATCGAGAAACAAAGTGAGATGTCGGAGTGGCGTTTTCAGAGAACGAGATCACCCCGGCGTGAGAACGCCGGGGTGATGCGTGAAGCCGCGGACTGGCGGATGATTATTGTGTGGTCATGGAGGGTTGCGCCATTGGACTCAGTTGCGGATGGCAGGACGCGTTACGGAGCAATGGAGATCCGCCATAGTTGGTTATCAGCGCCGCTATAGGGCCATTGGATCACATTGGCGCCGTCGGCGGTGCTGCCGCTGCTCACGTCAACGGCTTTACCGCTATTCACGTTCAGGAACTTGTAGTTTCCGTCGCCTGCCGGTGTGATGGTCCACTTCTGGCAATTGTTACCGTTCGAGGACCAGATTTGGACGTTTGCACCATTGGCGGTGGAGGCGTTCGCAACTTCGAGCAACTTGCCGCTGCCAACACCCATGGCTTGATACTGGCCGTTGCCCAAATAGGTGACTGCCCACTTCTGGTTGTTGCCGCCGTTCCAGCCCCACTGATCGACATTCGAGCCATCGGTGATGCCGTCGCTGTAAACGTCGAGAACCTTATTGCTCTTCTTATTTACGATGCGGTAGGTCCCGTCTTGGAGCGTGCGTCCGGTGTCGGACCACAGTCCCAGTTCGGAGATCCCCAGCGCGCCGCCGTTGCCGGCGGTGATATTGAGCTGGTAGTAGCGGTAGCCGGTAGTGTTGCCGATGTTGTAGATGTTCTGCTTATACGGATCGGAGAAGGCCTGGCCGCTCTCCGTGTCGAGCGTCGTCCAGGTCGAACCATCGTTCGAGCCTTGAAATTGCCAGGCCGTCGGTTCGCGACCAACCACGTCGGCGCTGTTTACCGTGTAGCGCTTGATGACATACGCGTTGCCCGAGCCGAAGTCGTAGCGGAGCCAGCCGGTGGGGCTGGGGTGGGTGTTGCCGTTATACCATCTTGTCCAGGGGTCGTTGTCGAAGGCTTGGGCGGGTCCATCCCATCCGGAGGAGCCATCGTTGGAGCTGGCCGTTCCACCCCCACTGAACGCGAGGTTGACCATCGGCGCAGTAAGTAGAGAGCCGTAGAATTGCGGCGAATTGCCACTGGTGCCGGCGGAGTTTACCGCTTGAACGACATAGTAATAGGTCGTGCCTGCGACCGCCGTCGTATCCACATAGCTCGTCGTGGCGGTGGAGAGATTGCTGGCGATGGCCGCATAGCCACTGCCAGATGTGGTAGAGCGGAGCAGATTGTAGCTGGTGGCACCAAAGGAAGGGACCCAGCGCACGGTAATAACCTTGCTGGAGCCGGAGGCAAATACAGCTGCCGGAGCAGTCGGTGTCGTCACTAGGCCGCCGCTTCCACCGGTGAACGCCAGATGGGAATAGCTGCCTGTCGCGTTCATAGTGCCTCCAGTGCAGAGAAATAAGCCCATATAAACGGTGGATGGCAGACCATTGCCGTAGTAGGAGCTAGTATTGGGAGCCCAATTGGCGCCATCCGGCGAAGTGTAAGTGTTAATGTGGTTGCCTATGCGCTCGATTTTAAGCCAGTAAGGCACGGGCAGAGGAAGTGTTTGCGAACGGTGTGCCCAGTTGCTCCCTCCCCAGTTGTCCGTCCACCCAGTCTGATAGGACTCCACATAATAGCCGCCTCCTGTTGATTGAGGCGATAAGGAGACAATCGCAGTCTGCGATTTGGTGCTGACGAGATTGTCACGAATCATCAATCCCATCCTGCCGGCAGTATTTCCCGTATAGGGGAATGGGTTGACCTGGGCAACAATGGCACAATCGCCCGTCATCGTTTGGTAAGCAAACTGACAGCTGTCAGTGGTGCCGCCCCAGACCCCCCAGCCAGATCCGGTCAGTGTCCAGACTCCATTCGTGTAAGAAAGGCTATTTCCACTGCCCGTAGAGCCTAATGATATTAAGGTCAACCCACTTGAGGCCACCGAAACCGCCGGAAGAACAATAGGCGACAGCGAAGTGGCTGTGGTGAAGTCCGCAGTCTTGGCACTGGTCCCGAAATCAACCGGCTGGGACTGGAGTTTAAGGTCTATCCAGGGAGTAGGGATGCCTTTGCGATTTTTATACGCGTTTTGGATGAGGTAAAGCGGTCCGCAAGCGGCGGTGTAAGTTCCCACATCACCATTGTTGGTATAATAGCTGTAATCAATTGAGCCAAAAGGAACAAAAGGATTATCGGTCATGAGCGTGTTGCGGGCGTAGTATTCGCCGCAGGCAAGTATCCGGTTGTCCAATTCGGAATAGAGGTCAATACCTTGCTTCCAGGCAACTTCGGCAATGAAGGCCATAGCCGAGAGGCTGCCAAAGGAGTGGCCTTGGTCACGGCCCGTCTCACCTAGTTCGCCAGTCGGCAGGGTATTGGGCAGGCCGGAGGCCGGCAGGGTGCGGAAATTGTCAATGACCTTGTTGAACTTAACCGTGTCATCGCAGAAAGCCGCAATGGCGATACCGGCCGCCATGTAGAGGTCCCCTTTGTTGGCGGGTCCAATGCTGTCAAATCCGGCAAGGCAGGCAGGCCAGTAAAGATTCAGGAAATAATTTGTCACCGTCGTCGTGTCGGCGGCTGTCCAGCCGGGCCAGGTGCCGCGTAAGATGTCGGCGCCGCCGACGTAAGCGCCGGCGTAGTCGCCGATGGAAAGATCCATTTCCTGACCGCCGAAGCTTGTCTGCGTGTTCGCCCAGGCGAGCAGGATGTCATGCGATTTCTGGGCGTAGGCGGTGTCGCCGGTGAGATACCACATGAGCGCCAGATTATACACGGCCTGCATGTCACTCTTCCATTGGTTGAGATTTACGTCAGGGGTGCGAGAGACCGTCGCAAACGGGCCTTGCATGGTGTAGGTGAGTTTGGATTGCGAACTGCTCGAGAGTTTCGTGTAGCCGTCCTTCCAAGGGTTCTGATTCAGGCTGGCCTTGAGGGTAGCCAGATCATCAAGGCTGAGCGGGATACACGGATGGGTGTAGGCACGGGCGGGAGAGGCCGCTGAACCCAGAAAAAGGGTGACGGCTGTGAATACGACTATTTTTTTCATGGGGGGGTGTGGAGAGTCGTGCGGGATAGACGCCCAATCTTTCGAGGGCGGGAATACCGCAGCTTTTGGGGAGTCATGGACGTGCGTCCATCGTGGATGCAGCCCGCAACTCGCTTGGAGCCCAATTAACGTGCGACTAACTCCGGTGTCGCGTCACATATCCGTGGAAAAATTGGTGACTACTTATATGTGACTGGCCGAATCTCCGAGAACCGGGAGAGTTGTCTGGAAATGGTCGGCATCTCTCTCGATGAACATGGTAGTGTCGCTAGGCGGAGTCCCGAGACTTTGGCCTCGCGTATAAGCATAGCCGGTCTCTGCATCGTTCTGCCTGGGCAAGTGGAGTCCCGGCATGAAGTGCATCTGCGCAGGTTGGTCCAGTGCGCGAGCGGAGATTGGATGGAGGTGGAAATGTCAGTAACCCTCCCGAAAGGCCATTCTTTGACGGCCGAAGATGTGACCAGAAAAATCCGGACATCCTGTGGCGATTGGTTCGAATACGCGCTCTCGACCTCGCACACGAAGACGATCCTGAGCGATTTATATGACGCCGACGGACTCGTGGCCGGAGAACTTCTCGCGACATTTCAACGAGCTCATCGGCGCTTTTCACCTGAGGAGATGATCCAAGGTGCGGCCGCCATTGGAATCTGATCCCTCGACATTTCGACAGTCCGGCAGAGATGGACGCCAGGGATTCCCTGGCGGATAATGAACTCATGCCCTCCATTCCCCAAGAGGTTACTGTCGCTATTGTCGAGGACGACGCCACGATCCGGGCGGGGTGGGTGAATATCTTGAAAGGGCTGGAGGGGTACTCCGTGGCGGGCGAGTTTGGCAGCGGCGAGGAGGCGCTCGCGGACTTGGTAAAGAATCCGTCGGACTTCGTGCTCATGGATATCAATCTGCCCGGGATGTCTGGTATCGAATGTACGCGAGAGCTAAAGCGGCAGGTGCCCTACGTCGAGATTCTCATGCTTACGATGTTTGGCGATCTCGAGCGTATTTTCGATGCCCTGCGAGCTGGAGCGAGCGGATATCTTCTCAAGCGAACCTCGCCGGCGGCACTGAAGGCGGCCCTGGACGAGGTGCGTCTGGGCGGTGCGCCGATGTCCCGCTATATCGCAAGGCAGATTCTCGAGCATTTCCGACAGCCCGAGATCGTGGAAAAACCCGCTGAAGATCCTCCGGAGATCGTGGAGAATCTTTCGGCCAGGGAATCGGAGATTCTCAAGCTTCTCGCGCAGGGGTGCCAATACAAGGAAATCGCCGATAAGATCGACATCCATATCGAAACGGTGCGGACGTATATCCGCCGCATGTACACCAAACTCCACGTGCGCAATCGGACGGAAGCTACGGTGAAATACCTCGAGTCGAAGAGAAGCAACGAGCGTGCGGCCGATGAGCTGGAAGGACGCGGATCGAAAGGACTGGGAGGCCGGTAGCGAGGGGACAAGGCCTGCTGCCGAGGCAAGGCCCATCTCGTGTCGATTACGTTTTCTTTGGTTCGCATTGCGTAAAGGCATGGTCTTTACAGGCATGGAACCGCTCCGGGGCCGCGATGGAATGCCGCTTCGTATCTCGCGGCATGAGCAATCATACCACCGCAAGAACCACCCAAGCCAGCCGCTCGACCCACCGACCGCAAGGACTGACCACCAGCCAGCAGGAAGGCCTGACTCGCCTCAAAGCCTTCCTGGCCATCAAACGGCAAGTGAACCATGTCGCCGGAATTAGCCCCCGTCCGATCCCACTGATCGTGGGGCCCTCCGGCGCCGGCAAAACCACCCTCGTCCGACACTTCGCCCAATCCGAGGGATTGGAAATGATGGATTTCTGCTCGGCAACGTGGCTGCCGAGCGGAGCTCACGGTACTCCGACGGTGACGACCATCCGCAAATTCGTCGAAAAGAACGATGCCGGCATCCTGTTCATCGACGAACTCGATAAATTCTCGGCCAGCCAGGACTACTACCGCTCCGTGCAGCAGGAAGTCTATGCACTGACCGACGGGCGAGTGTCCTCCTTCGAAGGCTGGACTCCCGAAATTCAGAAAAAGTTCCGGGAGGACTTTTTCATCGTTGGAGCCGGAACCTGGCAGCGCCTGTTTAAAAAACAGACCAAACCCGGAAGGCTCAACCTCGACGGGCAGGACAGCATTCCCGAAGAGCTCCTCATGCGGTTCAACGCCATGATGATCGTGTTCGACCCGCCCACGCCCGATTACTTCCGGGAGCGGTTCCTCGAACTCCATAAAGCCCTCCGAGTTGCCCTCCCGTCACCTGAGAGACTCACCAAGCTCGTCGATCGGGCCGTCGCCTCCAAAAAGAACAACCGGGCGATCGAAGCCTACCTCAGCTACCTGCTCGAGAAAAACTACCGAGCCGGCAATCCGCTCCTCGGGATTCCGCGCAGCAACTGGGACGATCCCATCGCCATCTAAGATCGGAGGCAAAAAGTCGTTTCCCGGCACAGTAAGGGAAATGTGCATGTCTTCGAACTCATCACCGCCACGGGCGACCGGAACTATCACGCGCAGCGAATCTGGGAATTCGAGCGCCTGCTTTCCGGTCGCCCGGACACCGTGCTCATCAAAATGGGAGGCGGGGGAGGGATTCCTGCCTCGAGCGCACTTGGCTACCGCGACCTCATGCTGCTTGGCGGTAGGGACACGCAGATCATCACCTACGGCTATTCTCCATTGCTGGGCCCAGACATCGTTGTCTGGCTCGCGGGGCACCACCGCGAACTCCTGCCCTCCGCATTTCTCGATCCGCTGCCCACCATCCTCGAAGTCGGAGAACCCAACAGCCCAGGCGGAACTACGGCACTCCTGAGCGTCGGCCCACCGCGGCTTCCCGGCGAAGCCTGGCGTCGGGTGGAAGACATTTTGCTCGAGTCGCTCTCCTTCGATCCGCCCCAGCGCTACTACCGCGAGGAACTCCAGGAAATGGGACTCATCGGAAGCAAGCTCGACCGCTTTCTGGAAAATATTGCCCACAACGAAGTGCAGAACCAGCCACAGAACGAGAGGAGGGGACGCTAATGAACACCATCGCAGAACTCGACATTTCCCTCGAAGACCTGAGCACGGGAACCCTGATCGTCGGAGATACCGGCTCAGGCAAGACCTCCTCGCTCATTAATCCAATTGCTGCGAGTCTCGCCGGAGCCCCGTCCAAGCCGGCCGTCTTCTACTTCAACATCAAAGGCTCCGGAGCCCGGGATTTCATCGCATCGCTCCCTAGAGAGCGCCGACGGGACGTCGTGCAGTTTACCAACGCACCGACCGATACGAACCGCCTCGAACTCTTTCCGTGGAACTCGTGGCCAAACGGCCGGGAACTCGGGAGCACCGTGATGGAACACGTCAAAGAGGCCGCCCGGCACGCCGCCGGAACCTCCGACCAAGCCGGCAGCCATAAAATCTACTGGGACGCCCAGCGCGACGACATTCTGCAGACGCTCATTCAGGTCGGAGCCAAACCCCGGGTTCCCGGCGGCCGATTTATGTGCCCCAGCGCCCATCAAACCCTGGTGCGCCGCATCGAAGGTTTCCGGCGTCACATGCAGACACTTTTCACCCAGACTGATCGTCAAAACCTGCTCTTCGAGGAGCTGGCCACGCACGAAAGGGCAGAGTTGATCAAATGGGTGAAGACCCTTATGCGCACCGACTTCAGCGGACAGCCCTTTGAGGCCCAGCGCAAATTGGTGAAAATACTGAGTCAGTCCTTCAAAGAGACCGCCGAAAAAGATCCCTTTGAAAGATGGGTGTCGGAACTGCCCACCGAGGAACGCCGCGCCATCGAAGGCTTGGTCCAGCGCCGCGCGGGGAGCGGAGAGCAGAACTACTACTGCGTCGACGGGGAAATCTCCTCAGTCGTCCAGCCAGACGCCGGCTTGAGATTCCTGCACAGCGAGGAACTGCTTCCCGCCGTTTCTTTCGAGCAGGCCATCGACGAAGCCAAGATCCTGGTCTTCGACCTTCCCGTTTCCGGAAATCCCGGACTCCTCGCAGGAGTCATTTCCCTCGTACTCGCCGCCATGACCGTCATCCTCGCCCGAGATCGGCTCGTGCGGCTCCACAAACCCATCGACCAGGAGCGCCCGATCGTCCTCGTGCTCGATGAATTCCATACGATGCTTTCCCGCGGCCGCCACAGCGGACTCGAGAGATTCCTCGCTCAATGCCGGGAATTTCGGTGCGTCACTCTTCTGGCCACCCAATCCCTCCACCTCGCCGCCTCCGCGATCAACGATAGCTCACGGTTCTCCGCCCTGATCGGAGGGATCGGCTCCGCCATTTTCGGCAAAACCCACTGTCCCTATACGATCGAGTACGCCGTACACCGCTTCGGGACCGCCTCCCGTGCCCGGATGCCCGTTCTGCTCCCATCCGACGCCGACGAAGACCTTCACGCCGCCCTCACATCCGATTCCGAAGAACGGGAGGTTCTCTCCGCGCGCACCCTGCCCAAATTGCAAATCGGAGAGTTTGTTGCCGCGTTGCGAGATGGGCGAAGGCTCCGACTCGATCTCAACCGCAAGCTCCCCAAGCCAGTCCTGAGCGACCTACTACAGAGCCGAGGCTGACCTATCGGTGATTAATTGTGGGAGCGACAGGATGTCATTAATCAGTAAAAACCTGAGACACTCCTCCCTGGTCCACGAGTCTAGAAAGTTAGCTCATCTAATCTGCGATTCCCGTGAACCCACATTGAGCATGGAAATGGGTAGGAGCTATTCATGAAATTTTCGGGTTGTAAGAAGTCTAACTAACCTTATTAACCGTGCCCGCAGCACACTGCGCGGCGGCTATCCTTCAGTTCACATCGAAATATACTGACACTTGGGCCGATCTATATACTAATCGGGGGCTTATGGCGTTTTTACACGAAGAACTCGAAGCTCGTCTTCAGAGGTTGAAGGAAGAATACGAAGCCGGGGTCGCGAAGGTTCAGGAATCCCAGTCGCTTCTGGCCGAAAAGGAGAAGGCGGTTAAGGAATTAGCCGCAGCAAAGGAAGCCCTGAAGGTTGCCCAAAAGAAGCATGACGACCTTGTGGCCCAGATCGATAAGGTACTCGGCAAGAAGTCCCGCAAGGCGGCGTCGCAGTCGGGCGACAAACCTGCTGGAACGCGTTCCAGCGGCAAAAAAGATCGGATACTTGCAGCGCTTAAGGAGGTTTCTCCGGAAGGCCTGAGCATCGCTGAACTTGAAGCAAAAACCGGAGAGAAGAATCTCGGTGTTTGGTTCGCCACGACCGGCAAGAAGGTCGAAGGAATCGACCGGGTAGGTCGGGGCCTTTATGCCTACCGTCCCGCTATTCAATGAGGTGATATACCCGCGGTATCCGTTCGACTGGGTATTCACGGTAACTGCATCCCAAGCGGTACCCTGATTGGCAGAAGTGAACTGCGTGATGTTGTCGAAGTAGTGAGCGATGGCCCACTGCCCTGCGGTGGCTTGGAAACTGGCGCCAAGAAAGAGGGACCCCGCGACAATGGCATTGAACGAGAGAGATCTGCGGCTTTTGAGCTTCATGACGGGAATACTGGGCTTCTCGGAGTGAATGTTCGGATCATTGGGACGCTTATTGGCAGTTCGGCGGCGAGCAGCGTATTTGCGAGGTCCGCACGCGCGCAGTGTTCCATATTCGGAACGTTCGTCCAGTAAAACTGTTCCAAATTCGGAACGAGTCTCACGGCCATACTGGCCGTGATGAGTCGAAAGCCACCGAGCGACCTAGACCGGCATCTCGCAAAATTCCTCAAGGGCGAGATGGCTCGGCGCGGTTGCACCTATCGGGAAATGGCCCAGGAGATCGGCTGCAGTTACTCCTCGGTCCATCGGGCCATCAACCTGGATTCTTCGGCCTCGCTCCAGCTCGTGAATCAGATCTGTCGAGCCTTCGGTGTGTCGGTGCACGATATCTTTCCGCGAAAGTAGGTCGGCATTCGATGTAGCATTGCCACCGAGGCGGTAATTTGGGAGAGTCACCTTCGGTCTACCGACCTTCAATGGCGCGCTTTTTGAATCCCGTGGGCAGTGGAGGGCAGGCGGCGACACCCGGCGAACGGCGGTTCGGAGAAAGACTCCGGACTTTGCTCGAGGACGATTACTTATGCTGGCACAATGTCCCGGTTGGTCCCGCCCGACAATATCCGGATTTTGTCGTTCTTCATCCCAAGCGAGGACTCCTGGTTTTTGAGGTAAAGGACTGGCGCATCGAGGATATCGAGGCCATTACCAAACATACATGTGAAGTTCGGATGCCCGAGGGAGCCCGAAAGGTATTGGCAAATCCTCTCGAGCAGGCTCGCGGGTATTGCATGGCGATCGTCAACAAGCTCTCGAGTGATCCCCAGCTTCAGGATCCATCGGAACGATACCGCGGGAAGATATGCTTCCCATATGGCTATGGCGCCGTGTTCCCGAATATCACGCGTCGCCAATTTGACGCCATTCTCAGTGAGGCGGAGCAGGAGTTGGTATTACCGGGGCGGTTGATCATCTGTCGGGACGAGATGAGCGAAAGCGTCCATGCCGACCACTTTCAGGAGCGGATCTGGGGAATGTTCCACTATGCGTTTGGCGGACCTCTAACCCTTCCTCAGATCGAGCGGATTCGCTGGCACCTTTTCCCGGAGATCCGGATTTCAGTGCAACAGTGTGATTTTCTGGCTGACTCACCGGCACCGGAAATCCGCGAAATGGTTCCCGAAATCGTTCGGGTAATGGATCTTACTCAGGAGCAGCTGGCTCGGAGCCTAGGCGAGGGCCACAGGGTAATCCATGGAGTTGCAGGGTCAGGCAAGACATTGATTCTGGGATATCGATGCCTGCATTTGGCGCAAACTCTCCACAAGCCAGCGCTTGTCCTCTGCTTCAACATCACGCTTGCCGCGCGGCTTCGATCGTTCGTCCAGGAAAAGCAGATCGCCGACCGAGTGCACGTCTATCACTTTCACGAATGGTGCAAGACGCAGCTGGCTACCTATCACGTGGAGATGATCCCATCGGATAAGCCGCATTGGGAGCGGCAGGTGGAATCGGTGATTCACGCGGTCGCCAACGGTCGAATTCCCCGCGCGCAGTACGGAGCGATTCTCATCGATGAGGGACACGACTTCGAACCCGAGTGGCTTCGACTCATCACTCAAATGACCGACCCGCAAACGGACTCTTTACTGCTCCTCTATGATGATGCGCAGTCGATCTACCGCGCGAACTGCCGTCGGCGATTTTCTCTGTCGAGTGTGGGGATCAAGGCTCAGGGACGAACAACTATCCTTCGCCTGAACTATCGTAACACTCGGGAAATCCTTTCATTCGCATACGATTTTGCATCGGCATTTCTGGAGCCGGAGGATGCGGATGACGATCACATTCCGCTCATCCGTCCGGAAGGAGCGGGAATATCGGGCCCCAAGCCCGCTTTCCGGCATCACGAATCGGTCGAGTCAGAGGTTCGATTCGCAGTCAGCTGCATTTCAAAATGGCATCGAGAGGGAACGCCGCTGTCCGAAATCGCCGTGCTTTATGTACACGCAGACCAAGGCCGACTCATTCTCGAGCACTTGGATAGGGCTGGCATTCCGGCGCTATGGATGGGAAATCATGAGAAGAAGATGGGCTACGATCCTCGCGTGCAGCGGGTGTCGATCCTTCCGCTCCCGAGCAGCAAAGGGCTCGAGTTCCAGTCGGTCATCATGATTGGGGTCGGGCACTTCAATGTCGACAATTCCTCTGAAGAAATTCCCCGCCTGCTTTATGTGGGAATGACGCGGGCGAAGGAGAAGCTGCTGGTAACTGCGTCGGCACAGAATTCTTACACTGAGCGCCTCCACGCTTTGGCTGCTTGATGCTGAGCGGCGGAACGTCCAACTGATGATTCGATGGATTGGAAATATCTCAAAGACGCACTCGGACGGATGCCGCCTGCTGGAGTGAGAGGATTCGAAGGCCTGATCGCAGGTATTTTAGGGGCCGAAACAGGTTATCGGTACTATGTCGCGCGTAACGGCGATCAGCCTAGCGGAGACGCATATGCTCCGGATATGGGGGTCGCCTTGCAGACCAAGCGAATGACCGCGAGCAGCATTCGCGAAAATGAATTGGAAGGGGATATCGACAGGGTGATTCGAGAAATCCCAGCGCTTGAAATTTACGTCATAGCGACCAGCCGGGAATTTAAAGAGGTGAGGACCGATGTATCAAACGCCCCCTTTAGAGATGCTCCAATGTGGGCCATCATCGACGATCCCAAGTCGAGGCGTATGTGGTTGAGGTCGAAAGCGGCCCGAATCGACTCGCCGATTTTGCCAAGACCGGGGTCGAACTTCGGAATCAGCGGATGTGGAAGGGTGATCGTCTTGAGGTTGGAAAGTGCGGGGCTGAGAAGTGAGGCAAACGATGATTGCGATCGAATCATGCTGCCGAGGATGTTTGCTTGGGGCACCAGTGGGGTCGATACACCCAACAATCCTAGCTTCCGTTTATTCATAGTGGTCACATTGAACGCGGTTCCAAACGCTGCGACAATGCCGTCTCGGGGTCCGGAACTGGATTTCCGTTATTGGGCGGCCCACGCTTTTTCCAGAAAGCTATCGTCGAGGGCTATCAAGCGGAGATGCGGAGCAATTTCAAAAGCCGACGTAAGATGAGCCATGGCCTCTTGAATCTGCCCGTCGCGGGCTTCGACTCTAGCCACGGATAACCAAGACATCCCATCTTGAGGAAAGCGCTTGGTCATTGTCGTGGCGAGGAGGCGAGCTTCCTCCGCCTTCTCCAGCGCGAAGAAAGTGCAGACACGAAGAGCGAGGACGCGGGGATCGGCGCGCAGTTCCGTCGGCAACGATTCGAGCGCATCCCATGCAGATTGCTACATCCCCAGTTCGTAATATCCAGATGCTTTTTCGAGGCCCGAGCCTAAGACTCCTTCGGACATCATTCCGAAGAGGGTGGAGTGCGTGCGGGCATTCCTAGAATTTCCGAATATCCGTTCATCGTAGGCGGGTAGATAACCGTTTTCCCAACGCAACTCCATTTTCAGGCGCAGGCGTTGTTGGAGTGAGAGAAGGCGTGGGCGTCGGCACCGTTGCGTATTTGGGCAAAGAAAGACCGAAATTTCTAGAGAATCGTGCGCACCCGGCAAAGTGGCTGATCGCTGCTAGAGCGCATAAACAGAGCCCCGGCGGACGGTGTGCAATCTTCAGCGCAAAAATACCGGGCCGGTGTGCACGATTCTCCGCGCAGAAATGCGCAAGAACCAACGTGCCGCTACAGCTGGGGTGGAGCGTCGCCGCCCCGCTGGAATTACGGAGCCAGGGCGAATCGCGAATGCGGTTGAGACGGAGCCATCTGCGATCCATTTTTGCTGATCGGAAGAGAGGCGGGAGTCGGAATCGAACCGACGCATGGGGCTTTTGCAGAGCCCGGCCTTACCACTTGGCTATCCCGCCATTCCCTCGAGTCGCGGAGCGCGGTCCGCGATGGAAGGGTCACCAATACACGAGTACGGGGGGCGTGACAATGGTTGTTTCGTTGCCGTTGAGAATCGATCCCTCGGACTGGTCGAGCGAATCAACGATGCCATTCTTGAACGTGACGGTGAGCTGGCCGGACGGCGTTTTGATGTAAGTCGTGGTGATGGTGACGACGCCGTTCGGCCCGATGACATTCGTGTTCTGCGGGATGTAGGTGTACTTCACGTAGCTCCAGACTTCCGCGACGGCCTGGCCTGTGGAGGCGTGGGCGGCGCGTTTCTGGGGCTTGCCGATGCTGCGCTCGACTTCGGCGGAGGTCATGCCGATGGCGACCTGGTTCTTCGCAATGAGGGCGGCGACCTGCTGCCGCCGGGCGTCGGCTTTGTGGATGAGCTCCAGCGCGGCGGGCGGAATGGCTTCGAGATAGCGAGGGTCCACCCAGCCGAGGATCTGACCCTGCTGGGCATTGCCGCGGATGCGATAGGACTGCGGCGTGATGGCCTGGACTTCGACGACCTGCGGGAATCGCAGCGTGCCGACGTAGCGCTGTCCCGCGAGGTCGAAATATGCGGGCGCGGCCTGGAGCACGCGGAGCTTGAGCGGCTTATCCGTGAGGTCGGAGAGATAGATGGCGCCGGGCTCGCGGATGATGGGATCGGACGGCCCGGCAGTGGCCGCCGCGACAAAGCACAGGAGCAACGAGAAGACCGCCCGCCGCAAAAAGAGACCATCCATGCGGCCAGTCTAGCGGGGACTTCCCACTTCTCATGCAAAATCGACGGTGCGCCGATGCGGCCAAGGAAAGAGAACTCCCGCGGAGACGCAGGGGCGCTGAGGGGGGATGGGGGGCTGATTCGGAAATTCGCCCTGGCGAATTATCTGCGGAATCTGCATTGCAGAAATCCACGGAACCCGGCGGCCCTCCATAGGCGGGCAGGCTACGGCCTTCCTTACCGCAGAATACGAAGCCGGCAAATGCCGGGTGTACCTGGCGCGAGCCTTTCTATAGGCCGGTAGGGAAGCCGCGCCGCCGGGTTCCGTAGCTTCTTATTTTCATCAATCGGGAGGGCGAGGCTCCGTCCGAGCCGTGGATGGAAAAGGTGGAACGTCCCGCGGCTGCGGGATCCCTAACGCGTTCTGTTCATATTAGCCGCGCGTAGCGCGGGATAATCTTCAACGAAAGCGTGTTGGGACAACCCGCTCCACCAAGCAAGTGCAGTTGAAAAAACAGAATCCCAGCGCCTCTGCGCCTCCGCGGGAGAAAAATCCACCAATCCGCCCGCAAGTGAAGACGATCCGGAGTTGCCAAGGCGGGGCAAAGTCGGCGACCTTGTTGGAATGAAGCCGCGCGCTCTCCTTGCGTCCCTTCTCCTGCTCACAGCCTGTGGTAAGCATCCTGCCCCCGCAGCCCCTCCCACGCCCACATCCACTCCCGCGCCAGTGGCGGCCGCGCCGCTGAATCTTCCGCCCGTCCCGCCGGGATCGGTGCCGCAGGGTGTCGAGGCGCCCGCCAAGATCGACCTGAATCCGCAGACGCTGGAGACCCAGCGCGTGAAGGCGGAGGTCCTCAAGCGCGTCGATCTGGTGCCCGGCCTCTCGGGCGAGGAGAAGGACAAGCTCTATGTGGCGGTGGATCGCGCGCGCGCCATGGGCCGGGTGATCACGGTGCCATTTGCCTCCGGTCGCACCACGCTCGATGAATCATCGATCTCGGCCATCGGGGACAAGCTGGCGATCGATCAGGTGCGCAAGCTCACCGACGACCCGACCGTGGTGTTCGTAGTGCTGGGCTATGCGGACAAGAATGGCGATCCGAAGGAGAATCTGCAAATTTCGCAAACCCGTGCGGAGGCCGTCCTGTCGGTGCTGAAGAGCCGATACAACATCATGAACATCATGCATGCCGTCGGCATGGGAGGCTCCGAAATGTTTGACTCGCAGAATCTCGATAAGAACCGCGTCGCCGAAATCTGGGCGGTATTGCCATAGAAAGCATCGACCCAACGATGAAGATCCAGCTTTGCAGATTTCACGGATTTGCACGGATCGGGCTCGGGAAATGGATATCCAATCTGCGTCCCTCTGCGAAATCTGTGGATAGATCAACGGGTCCTCTGGAGATCGTGTGAAAGTTCCGAAAGCCCATGGACGACATCGCGCGGAATGACGGCACCGGCCTCGAGCCGCGGCTGCTGCGTAATGGGATGATCCTCGGACGTGCGCCGGAAGCCGACGTCGTGCTGCCGCATCCATCCGTCTCGCGGCGGCATCTGGAGATTCGAAGGAAGGAAGGCGGCTGGATCGCCGAGGATCTGGGCAGCAAGAGCGGCACCTTTCTCAACGGTCGTCTGTTTCAGAGGGAGACGCTTACGTACGGCGATCTTCTCGTGATCGGGCCGTACGCATTCCGATTCGACGGATGCTGTCTGCGGCCCGCGCGGCATGCGGGCGGTGCATCCATCCACGTGATGGATCTCATGAAGGACGCGGGCGGCGCGCGGATCCTTGATCATGTTTCGCTGGCCGTCGAGCCGGGGCAGTTCCTGGGCGTGATCGGGCCGAGCGGAGCGGGGAAATCCACACTGCTCGATGCAATGTGCGGGCTGCGGCCTGCCGACGCCGGATCGGTCTTCATCGATGGAGTGAATCTCTACGACCACCCGGGAGTATTGCGGGCGGAGTTTGGCTATGTGCCGCAGGACGATATCGTGCCGCTCGAGTTGCCGGTCGAGCGGGCGCTCGATTTCAGCGCGCAGCTACGCCTGCCCCGGACCACGCCGGCCGAGGAGCGGCGCCGGCTGGTGCGCCGCACGATCGAGGCTCTCGGGCTGACGGATCGCGCGCGCACGCGGGTGGGACGCCTCTCCGGCGGGCAACGAAAGCGCGTGAGCGTCGCGGCGGAGTTGCTCGGGCGGCCGCGCCTGCTCTTCCTCGACGAGCCGACATCCGGGCTCGATCCGGCATCCGAGGCATCGCTCATGGACCTGCTCCGCCGTCTCGCGGCGACGGGGTGCACGGTTGTGTGCACCACGCACGTAATGGAGAATGCCTATCTCATGGACCGGCTCGCCATCCTGCGCGACGGGCAGCTTGTCTTCCTGGGCGAGCCGGCCGAGGCGCGTGAGCACTTCGGAGTCGAGCGCCTCACGCAAATCCACGCCGGCCTGGACGAGGCTCCGGTGTGGGCGCCGCCCACCGTCGAACCGCCACCCGCATCGGATCGCGAGCCGCCAGCCCCAATCCGGCGATCGGCCGCGCTGCCCATTCTCCTGCGTCGGGAATGGGCGATCCTCGGCGCGGATACGAGGAATCTCCTGCTCGCGCTTGGCCAGCCGGTGATCATCGCCCTGCTCGTGACATGGGTGACGCACGATCCGCCGCTCATCCTGTTCTTCGCCTATATCTCGGCGCTTTGGTTCGGCTGCGGCAACGCGGCGCAGGAGATCGTGAAGGAGCTGCCGATGTACCGGCGCGAGCGCCTCGTCGGGCTCGGCCGCGACAGCTACCTGCTCGCGAAATTTCTCTCCAGCGCGCGGCTCACGGTCGTGCAGAGCCTGCTGGCCTACGGCATCATGCAGCTCGCGGAATGGATGGGAACTGGGAATGGAATCGGGGGCTCCGCAGGCTGGCAGATCGCCGGCCTGGCAGCGGTGAGCACGGCGGCGGCGGGTATTGGCCTGGCCCTCTCGGCCGTCGCGAGGAATGTGCTCCAGGCGGTGATGCTCGTGCCCCTCGTTCTCATCCCGCAGATTCTCTTCTCGGGATTCATGCCTCCGGCGGGCGATCTGAACCCCGGTGCGTATGCGGTCTCGCGCATGATGCCCAGCGCGGCGGCGCAGGGAGTCATGGACGTGAGCCTGCTCTGGGGGCGCCCGATCTCAGGATACACTCGCGTGGATTTTCCCTCGGCTTTTTCCAATCTCAATCGAGATCACTCCCTGCGAAACGGCGAGATCTTCATGAGATCCGCGCCCGCGGACGACGCTCTGGTCGCGCTCATCATCTGGACGGCCTGCGCCTACGGCATCGCCTGGCTGGCTCTGCGCCAGCGGGAGCGAGGGTAAGGGGATTTTCGATTTTGGATTGGAGCTTCTGCGCGGATCGTCGCTCTCCTACTGCAACGGCGCTCTGCAAGAGTTGATGACTTCCCTTGGTGAGCAAAGCGACGGCGGTCGGCGGAGCGACACGCCGCAGAAAACGAAGCCGGCTCATGCCGGGTGTCCTCGGCGCAAGCCTCGTTTTGGCTCGGTAGGGACGCCGCGCCGCGGGGTCCGTAGATTTTCTACGGCTCGGACGGAGCCTCGCCCTCCCGCTCGATGGAAATTTTGGCATGTATCGCGGGCCCAGCATCGAGAGCGCCTCACGCGTGGAAACGGAGGAAGTCACGGCGCTTTCATCGAAAACGCCCTACCGAACGGGACGACGCGTTCACGCGCGGATAGCAATTGGGGCCGATGAGGCGCAAATTCCCTGTCCCCAAGGAGCTTGCAGGGACATAGATTTTTCGCCTCGGAGAGACGTGAAATCTACGGGTTAAGACTCCGCCCGCCTGGCGGCGGGCGGCTCTACTTCAGCCCGTAGAGGCGGACTTGCTCTTTCTTCCCCTTGAGTTCATGGGAACCCAGGTCGGCATAGCGCTCGGCAGGCTCGGAGAGCTTGTCGAGGAAGTCGCCGGAGAGCGCGAGTGGCTGGTTGAGCGCTTTCATCACACTCTCGATGCGGAAGGCGGTATTCACCGCGTCGCCGATAATGGTCGCATCGCGCTGGGCGACGAGGCCGATATTCCCGCAGGTCACGATGCCATGGTGCAGGGCTACTGCGATGCGGAATGGCGCCGTCTGCGGCACGCCCGGCTGGGTGGATGGCCAATGCATGGTATCAGCCAGGGTGAGGAGCTTCCTGCCTACCGTGAGGGCGGACGGAGCTTCGTTTCCGGCGAGATCGACCTGATTCCAATAGGCGAGGATCGCGTCGCCGATGAACTTGTCGATCGTCCCGCCGCTCTGCTGCACGAGATTGCCCGCATTGCGGAACCATTCGCCGAGCGTGCGCGCCACGATGTCTTCGGGCAATAGCTCGCTCATCGTGGAGAATCCGCGGATGTCGCACACCATGATCGCGACATGGGCCGCCTCGGAGGTGCCGGTGTCTGTGCCTGCGGCGAGCGTCGCATCGTAGGCTCCGTCATGGGCGGCGTCCTCGATCTGCTCGAAATAAAGCTCATTCCCCCCGATGCGTACCACCGATCCATGGCGCAGGGTCACCGGCATGATCACCCGCCGGCCATCGACGAACGTGCCATTGCGGCTGCCGAGGTCCATGATCTGGTACTCATAGGCATTGTGGCATCGGAGGATTGCATGCTGACGCGACACATGTGGGCTGAAGCTCAGCGACACAGTATTATCCCGTGACCGTCCGATGGTCGCGGTATTCGCGATCTCCAGCTCGAATGGTTCTCCCTCGGTCGGATGGACTCTCAGCTTCGCGCGCATGATGGAAGCGGAAGTGTAAGCGGGAAAATGTCAGGCGGCAGGCAAAATTTTTGCCCAGAGGTCGCTCCATCCATCGGATACGCCGGCGCGAGCTTTTCTACCTGCTCGGTAGGGCGTGTCGCGCCGTCGACCGCCGTAGACTCCGCCACGGAGACATTGCGGCTTTCTAAAACACCCTAACGATCATAGACGGCGTCGAGATCGTGCTGCTTTAGTTCTGCGGGGATGGAGAACTTCTGGGTCTTCAAATTGTAATCGACGATCCAATAGTCAGCGGAGCGATCTTGAGCGCTCATTTTAATGCGCAGAGCGCCGTGCTCCCATGTCAGCGAGTTTACGACACCGCCCTCTTCGACGTTTGAGATCTTTTTTCCGGTCACCTTTTCGAAGAACTTCCAAGCGAGAATGTCGAGCGCTTCCCGAGTAGCAGGTTTGTAGTCGAGTCCGTGAGATGGGACGCGCTCGAAGAGATAGGCATGGGTGAGCCCATGGTAGATCTTTTGCATCCCTGCAACCCAGCGTTGGTCGGGAGAAATGGTGTATTCCAGCAAATCTATATCCGGGGCGTCGCCCGGATGGCAGCGAGATGGAGGCAAAAGAGTGCGCTGGCCGGTGACGTTCGAAATGATCCACGAATCCAAGGATTCCCAATTCCCACTGCCATCATCTCCCCTGCTCACTTGCTCGATTCGGAGGAGGTGATCAGGGCTGATAGCTGTGTAAGTATCGAGGTCTATCGATGGGGTGTCGGAGTTTGCGGAATCTTCCGGGGGAAGAGTGATCCCTATGGCGGCGGCATCCGCCTGCAACGAGACGAGACGGAGTTCATCCTGCCGGTTTTTCGATGCGGCTCTGAAATGCTCACGGATGTCTTCGCCGCCCTGCGAGCCCGGATTCGTATCCGGCATATCGTAGTCGGCCTGGAGATTTGAGAAAGCTAGCCAGGCCTGTTGGGACTGGATGAATGCCGCGATGAGATCGGGATTCTTTTTTGCAATGGCGGCCGCGCGCAGGTCCGCATAGGCGAGGGCGACTTTGGCCTCGGCATGATGGGCGGTATCGACATTGAAACTCTCCGCGCGTGAGTTAGCGAAGAGATCGGCCGAAGTGCCGTCTTTTGCAATGTGCTCAAGCTCGGTGGTGCGAAGACGCGTTGTGCGATCGATGGAGGTCTTGTACGCGGCGTTACCGCGCGGGCCTCCGCCAGCGATACATGCTTGGAGATTTGCCTCAGCGTCTCGGTAGGCGATCCAGTGAACCTCAGTCCACTGCACAAATACCGGATCGACTTTCTTTGCCGCGATGGCAGCACGATAGGCGGCGTTTAATTGGGAATCAGCATCCTGCGTCGAGGCGCAGAGCGGCAGGCCGCTCGCGGTGAGGAGCAGAAGGAGGAGTTTCGTGCCGAGCGCGAAGCGGCAGTGCATCTGAGGGGCAGTTGAGATTGTGAAAAATATAAGTACGACCCTGAGTCAAGTGCGCCGATGTGAGATGGTCGTCTATTTCAAGGGGCGGCTCTGCGCCCCCGCTTACTTATGCAGCAGGATGCGCTCGGCGTATTTCGCGAGGACGTCGTACTCGAGATTCACCCGGTCGCCGGGGCGCAGGTCGCCGAGATTGGTCTCCGCGCGGGTGTGGGGAATGATCCATACGCCGAAGCGGTCGGCATCGAGCGTTGCAACGGTGAGCGACACGCCGTTGATGGCGATCGAGCCCTTCAGCACGAAATATTGGGCGGAACCCGCCGGCAGCTCGAAGACGAGGCCGAGATCCGGGCCGAGTTCGCGTACGTCGAGGACAGCGGCGGTATTGTCGATATGGCCCTGTACGAAGTGGCCGCCGAGGCGGGCATTCGCCGCCAGGGCGCGCTCGAGATTCACCCGGGAGCCTGGCGCGAGTTGGCCGAGATTCGTGCGGGCGAGGGTCTCGTGGAGGAGGTCGAAGCGCAGGGCGCCATCCTCGAAGCCACTCACCGTGAGGCAGCAGCCATTCACGGCCACGCTCTCGCCGAGCGAGACTTCGCCGGAGATGGCGGGAGCTTCGATGAAGAGCTGGCGCACGCCATCGCCATCATGGAAGGCGCGCACGGTGCCGATGGATTCTACAAGACCGGTGAACAAGGTGTGGTGGAGAGTTGAGGATTCGAGAAGAAGCTTACGCGATCATTCCTCGCAGCGCGTGGATTGCGATCAAGAAAGCTAAAAGATGGCCCAGCGCGAGAAGAAGAGAATCGAGATGAGGGCGAAGATCGGCAGCAGCACCGGCATCGCGTAACAGAACAGATAGCCGAAGAAGCTGGGCGGGCGTACGCCCTGGTGCGAGGAGATGCTCTTCACCATGAGATTCGGCCCGTTGCCAATATAGGTGAGCGCTCCGAAGAACACGGCTCCCAGCGAGATCGCGACTAGGAAGTGATTGTCCGTCTCGATGAAACGGAGGATATCCGCCGGCGAATCGAGATCCAGCCCCTGTGCGCCGGTGGCTGCAGCCAGGAAGGTGAGATACGTCGGCGCATTGTCCAGGAATCCGGAGAGGAAACCTGTGGACCAGTAGAACTGCATCGGCGTGCTCAGGCCCAGCGTGGCGGCATGCAGATGGAGGTAATCCAGGGCAGGCACCATGGTGGCGAAGATTCCGATGAACAGCCACACCACTTCGTTGATCGGGGCGAACGAGAACTGGTTCGCCTCATGCACCTGCCGGGGTGTGGTCCGGAACGAGGCAAATGCCGCTCCGAACATAATGAGTTCCGGCACCGGAAACGGCAGGACCTTGTTCAGGAGGACGGCTGCAATGATCGCCGCGAGGTACAGCACGTTCGTGAGCCCCTGGAAGCCCCAGGATTCTTCCTTGGTAAGCTCCTCTCGTACCTCTACGGGAGCCCGGCCGAAGTTGATCGAATCGATGACTGTGAAAATCCCGACGAGCAGGACGACGACGATGGTCCATGCGGCCCAGCAATGCTCGAGTACCCAGAGGAAGGGCACCCCCTTGAGAAATCCGAGAAACAGCGGAGGGTCTCCTATCGGTGTGAGGCAGCCACCCACATTACTCACCACGAAGATGAAGAAGACGATATGGTAGGCGGTGATCCGATAGCGGTTCATCCGAATCCATGGCCGAATGAGAAGCATGGACGCACCCGTGGTACCGATCAGATTTGCGAGCACGGCGCCGACGAGCAGGAAAAGCCCGTTCACCCAAGGCTTCGCCTCACCCTTTACCGAGATATGGATGCCACCCGCCGCAACGAACAGCGAGCCGATCAGAGCGATGAAGCTCACATACTCGTGTCCCACCTCGAGCATGCGATGGCCATCGCGGAGGACGAGCAGATAGTAACAGATCGTGAGGGCTCCCAGACCGACGGAGACCTTCGGGTAATGACGCTCCCACCAGTCATGCGCCACGAATGGCATCACCGCGATGCTCAATAACATGATCGCGAAGGGAATGATCATCCATGGACTCGGTTCGGCAGAGGGCGCGGTGGCAGCGAGTAGTAAGTGCATGGATCGAGGTTTTTTAATGGACACCTTGCGCCAGAGCAACAAGCTCGGGCGCCTCATGTGTAATTTTGTTCGTTTGTTTGCCCTCGTGGGTGCGGTCGCCTGGATTTCGGGTTGCGCCTCCGTGAGTGTGAGCAAGGTCGAGCCGGCGGCTCAGCGGCCATGCGTGCCGGACACGATCTATGTGCGCGATTTCCGCACACCGAAGTCAGCCTTCCGAGTGGACCGCGGCGGGACGGCTCTCGTGGACTTCCGGAAGGATTTCTCCCGCATGCTGACGTTCGCCACGACGGACCGGATCGAGTCGCGCATGCATCTCCATGCCGTCGATGTGCCCGGGGACGCTGTATTGCCCCGAAAGGTGAACGCCTGGCTTCTGACGGGGCGATTCGTGCATGTGAATCAGGGTAGCCGCGCCCTGCGCACAGTTATCGGATTCGGCCTTGGCGCGACGAAGCTCGAGACCGAGGTGACCGTGTACGACATGAGCGTGGAACCGCCCAGGCCATTCCTGACGTTCATGACGACGGGCGGATCGAATGCACAGCCCGGTGTGATCCCTGGATTCCCGATCAACTTCGTGCTCGTCGGCCTCGATACAGCGGGTCATCTTGCCATTGGGCTTAAAATGGACGTCATTCGGACTTCACGTGAGATCGTAGCTGTGCTTTCTGAATATATGGCGCACCAAGGCTTTATCCCCAGCCACGACGCCTATCGTGCCAAAAGACTCGGAACCTGGCCATGAGTCATCTCCCCATCCCCTCCGCCCTCGACCAACTATCCGCCCTGGATGTCCTCATCGTCGAGGATGACCCGGTTACGCGAGCCCTGCTCGATCGCCTGCTCCGCAAGCGCGGGCATGCGACCGTGCCGTGCGAGAGCGCCGAGGTGGCACTGGCGCGCCTGCTCGAGAGATTCTATCCCATCATCCTCCTCGATGTGCAGCTTCCGGGGATGAGTGGCCTCGACCTTTGCCGGCACCTCCGCGCGCAGCCGGACGGCGACCAGTACTACATCCTCATCGGCACCGGTAACGACAAGCCCGAGGATCTGCGCGACATCCTGGACGCGGGGGCCAGCGACTACGTGGCGAAGCCATATCAGCCGGACTTCCTCAACGTGCGGCTTACGGTCGCGGAGAAGCAGGTGAAGGAGATCGCGGCCCGTAAACGCCTCGAGCGCGAGCTGAAATTCCTCGCGACGCGCGACCCGCTTACCAAGCTGCTGAACCGCAGCCAGCTCGAGCCCGCATTGCAGGCAGCGATTCAGGCGACCCGTGAGGGGCGGCCCGCGGCGATTCTCTACATCGACCTCGACAACTTCAAGGTCGTGAACGACACGCTCGGCCACGACGCCGGCGACCGCTTGCTCACCACTCTCTCGTCGCTCATCAAGATGACGACACGTCCCCAGGACGAACTCGTACGGTTCGGCGGCGACGAGTTCGTCGTGATCCTCACCGATACGAGTGTCGAGCAGGCACTGGCTGTGGCCGATCGTCTGCGCGAGCGACTGGATGAATTCCGCTTCCTCGACACCGGCATGAGTTTCCGCGTGGGAGCATCGATCGGAGTGGCTCCGGTGAATGCGATGCTGACACCGGCGGAAATCCTCGTTGCGGCGGATTCCGCCTGCTATGCGGCGAAGGCGCATGGCCGGAATCGCGTCGAGCTGCACAACGAAAGTGAGAGCGCCATCGCGAAGCTGATCGCCGATACCGATTGGGCGACACGCATCCAGGAGGCGATGAGGGATGGCAGCCTGGAGCTCTGGTTCCAGCCGGTGATTTCGACGATCGATGGGACGATGCTCTATCAGGAAGCGCTGCTGCGCTACATCGACCCCGGTCACACCGTGATCGTGAGTCCCGGTGCATTCCTGAATTCCGCCCAACGCTCTGGCCAGGGAGCGAAGCTCGATCGTTTCGTGATCGACACGGCATTCAAGGCGCTCGTTGCGCACCCCAACCTCGTGCTCGGGGTGAACCTCTCCGCGCCGTCGTTCAACGACCATGATCTCGTGCGCCATCTGGAAGTGGCGTTTGCGACGCATCCAGTGGATCCTTCGCGCCTGCTCTTCGAGATCACGGAGACCGAGATCATGTCGAATCTCGACAAGGCGCGCGATGTGCTTGGCCAATTGAGCCAGATGGGAGTGAAGACCGCTCTGGATGACTTCGGCGCCGGGTTCTCCTCCCTCGCATATCTCAAGAATTTGCCCGTCGACCACCTCAAGATCGACTGCGCATTCGTACGCGATCTGCCGCGCAACGATTTCAACCAGGCCATCCTTCGGGCGATCCGCGAGGTGGCGAGCATCCGTAACATCAAGACGGTGGCCGAGTGCGTGGAAACTCGCGAGCAATACGAACTGCTCGGCGAGCTGGGCATCGACTACGCCCAGGGCTTCTTCATTGGCCGTCCCCGCGCACGTCCCTATGTGCCGGATGAGATCGCATCCGCGTCATTGGCGAGGTAGGGGGAGCCCTTCGGAAGTTTTAAGTCTTAAGAATTAAGTCTTAAGTGGAGTGGTCCCGCGAATGCGGGACGAGCAGAGGGCTGACTACGGACTGACCAAACGCTGGGTGTCTCCGGCGCGAGCCTTTGTTTAGGACGGTAGGGAAGCCGCTCCGCGGGTTCCGTAGATTCTCATTGGCTGGCCAAGTTGAGCCTCCCTCCGGAGAAGTCCAACTTCTCATCACATTCCACGGATTCGCATCACTCGCTCTTCTTCCACCGCGCGAGCGATTGCTCGTGAAGGTGCCGGTGGCGCAACGAGCGAGTGAGGATTCCATAGCGAGGGCTGAAGATGAGCGCTGCAAGGAAAACGATCCCCATGAAGAGCACGATGCACGAACCCGAGGGAAGATTGAGCCAATAGGAAAGGGTGAGGCCCAGGCACGACTCCAGCATGCCCACGATGCCTCCCCCCCAGAAGAGCGCGGTGAAGGAATCGGAGAACAAATAAACCGTGGCGGCGGGAGCGATAAGCATGCCGAGCACGAGCACGACTCCCACGGCCTGAAGCGAGGATATCATCGAGAGGACGAGAGCTCCGATGAGGAGGAAATTGAGCGCGCCCACGCGAATGCCCTGGCTGGCCGCAATTGACGGCTCGAACATCATGAGGAAAAGCGGCCGCTCGAGTGCGATGAGCAATGGCAATACGACGAGGCTGATCGCATAGATGATCCACAGGTCGGAGTTGGCGAGCCCGAGGATGTTGCCGAAGAGATAGTGGGATAGCTCCACCCGCACGGGGGCGACGCTCAGGAGCACGATGCCGAGTGAGAACGCACACGCAAAGAGCAGCCCGAGGGATGTGTCTTCCTTGATGCGCGAGGCTCGCGAAATCAACTGTGTGCCCAATGCGACGATGAGAGCGGCGACCAGCGCGCCCGCGAAGAGCCCAGCCGGTGCGAGACCGAAAATGAGGATGGCAATGGCGAGACCGGGCAACAGGGAATGGGCCATCGCATCCGCCATGAGAGCGAGCCGGCGCAGCACGATAAACGCGCTCAGGCAGCCATTGGTGAAGCCGATGAGCGCGCATCCGAAGAAGGCGCGTTGCATGAACTCGTGCCGGAAGGGCTCCAGCAGCAGGGAATCGAGGTGGCTCATGAGCGATGGCGGTGTGGCATTCCGGCGAATGCCGGCGTGCCGAAGGTCTTTTCGATATTGGCCTCGGTGAACGTCGCGGCCGTATCTCCGAAGGCGATGAGTTCTCCGTTGAGGAAGATGACCTGCTCGAAGAGCTCGGGCACGGTTTTGAGATCGTGGTGTGAGACGATTACAAGATTTCCCTCGGCCACGATGCGGTGCATGGCCTCGGAGAGGAGAGCCTGAGCGGGCCTGTCGAGGCCATTGAACGGTTCGTCCAGGAGGAGGACATGCGCTTCCTGCGCGAGGGCGCGTGCAAGGAAGGCACGCTGCTGCTGGCCGCCGGATAGAGCGCTGATCTGCCGGTCCGCAAGGTCCGTGAGCTCGAGGGTTGCCAGCGCGCGATCGACGGCGGCGCGATCGCTCTGTCCGAATCGCCGCCACCAGCCGAGCCGCGTGTAGCGCCCCATCTCTGCAAGCCCGCGCACGGTGAGGGGAAAATCCCAGTCCACCTGCTCGCGCTGGGGCAAATAGGCAATATCCCGGTGGAGCGCGCCGCCTCCATCGCCGAATGAGATCGAGCCGGTCTCCGGCTTTATGAGACCGACCAGCGCTTTGAAGAAGGTGGTTTTGCCCGCGCCATTCGGACCGAGCAGGGCGATGCAACGACCGCAGTGCAGCTCGAGATTGAGATGATGCACCGCAGGGATGCGGTGATACGAGATCGTGAGATCGCGGATGCTCAGTTGATGGGAGGACATCGGGCGCTACTTGTAGGTGAGGACCTGCGTGGCCGAGCCATCACCCCACAGGGTCTGGCTCACCGGATCGCTGTCCCCGTGGGTGAGCGTGAGCCGGGCGGCGGACGTGCCGGGCTGCTGCCATGTGATTTTCAGGACGAGATCGATGCCTTCCGGCGGAAACGCGATGGCGATGTCGCCGGCTGTCGTGGACTCGCTCGAGTTGCCCTGCCACACGATCTTTCCAAGGTACTCGACAGAGTAGGTGAAGGGTGCTCGTGTCGCGACCAGCTCGAGATGCACCGTCTGTTTCGCCGAAGGGGTGTCACTGGCGACGGGCGTAGTGGGCTGGGTGCGCGGCGTGGTGAACCGCTGGAGCGGCCAGGCCAGCAGGAGCAGAAGTGCGAGCGCGATCGCCGCGCGGAGGAGAGGGGATCCGGTCACGTTATTTGAGAGCGTCCACGATGGTGGTCGTGTTGTGCTTGATCATTCCTTCGTAAGTATTTCCCGGAGCATCGCCGAGGCCGTCCGCGTAAAGGGTACCGCCAATCCTCGCGCCGGTGTCGCGTGTGATCTCGGCGCTCACCTTGGGGTTGAGTTTGTCCTCGAGGAAGATCGCTTTCACTCCCTCCTGCCGGATGACGTCGATGAGATCGTTCACCTGCTTCGCCGAGGGCTCCTGATCGGTGCTCACTCCCTCAATGGAGTGGATCGTGAAGCCATAGTCTCTCGCGAAATACTGGAAGGCATCGTGCGAGGTGACGAGCTTGCGCTTGTCACGGGGAAGCTCGGCGACTTTCTCACGCACCCATTCATCGAGCGTGGCGAGCTTCGCGAGATACGTGTCGGCATTTTTCGCGAACACTGCCTTGTCGGCCGGATCGATCTGGGCGAGCGCATCGCGCACGACCCGCGTCGCTTTCTCGACGTTCCCCACGCTATGCCACCAGTGCGGATCCTGGACCATCTGCCCCGATTCTTCCAGGTGGAGCGAGGCAAAGTGATCGCCGACTTTCACCAGCTGTGTCGTCGCTCCTGCGCTCGCGCTGAGTTTGGCCAGATAGTGCTCCAGGTTCTTCCCCGAGGCCAGAATGAGCTGCGCATCGGAGAGCTGCTCGAGATCCGCGGGAGTCGGCTGGTATTCGTGCGGATCGATGTTTGGCTTTACCAGCCCGACCACGTCCACCTTGTCTCCGCCCACGGCGGACGCGATCTCAGTGAGAATCGTGGAGAACGAGACGACTTTCACCGGCTCGGTGGCGTATGCCTGTGCGGCAGTGAGAGCGGCCGCCACGGCGAGAGCAAAGAGTCCCTTCATGGGGCAGGAAAATAGGGGGGGCTTTCTGTAAACGCAAGTGAATATGAATTACAATTCAATATCATGAGAAAGTGGATGTAATTTCTGGAATGGAATGCGGAGTGGCGGATCGATCGTGAGAGTGCGGGCGATTGCAAATCGGCGAGATGCCCCATAACGTCACATGGTGACCGTGAAGCAGGACTCAATCTCCGAAAAACTCGACTGGGCACTGGGAGTGTGTCGGGAGAAGGGGATGCGGCGCACGCATGCGCTTCAGCAGATCCTGCGCGTGCTTTTCAAGAAGGAGCATCCGATCGGCTGGTCGGCGCTGGCGAAGGAGCCGGAACTGCGGGACTCCTGCAACCCATCCTCGGTCTTTCGCATTCTGGTGAAGCTCGAGGAGATCGGCCTGGTGCGGCGCCTTGGCTCGCCGGGGCGGTCCTATTATTTCATGCTCAACCTGCCGGGGGAGCATCACGAGCACATCATCTGTACGGAGTGCGGGAAGATCGAGAACCTCGATATCGAGTGTCCCGTTCACGAGCTGGAGAAGGGGATTCACCGTGCGACACGCTACGGTCAAATCTATCACCAGCTCGATTTCTTCGGTGTGTGCCCGGACTGCGAGAGCCCGGGAAAGACCGCGCGCGCGAAGTAATCCGCACGCTCGCGGCCGACCTCACTGCACGGTGATGATCCTCACCTTCGGCTGCGGAATGGAGTCGCCTGCCAGCCGTCCCATCACGGCCATGCCCAGCGGGGACTCGGGTGTGAGTACGACAATCGTTTGTCCCGCATGCTCGACCTCCGTGCCGCCAGCGGCCGGTGCGAGAAGGAACCATTCGCGCGTGCGATCGGGAAACTCGACCTGGGCGAGCGCACCGAGGTCGATAGGGTCGGCTGGACCGAAGTCCTCGAGAGATAGCTTTTCGAGAATGGTCGCGGCCTGAGCCGCAGCGAGTGCCTGCCGGGCCAGTCCATCTGCGAGATAGTTCTCCTCCGTGGAGAGCGTGTCGTACTTGTTCTCTGCCTTGCTCTCGGAGTCGTTCCCGGCAGCGCGAGTCTTTCTCGAGATATTGTGGCGATGTTCGAAATCCAGGCGGAGCTGCTCGATGATGGCTTGGAGGATGGCGGGCTTATCCATGACTTGCTGGGCCGGGGAGCCAGGGATCATGCGAGAGCAGGAGGAAAAGGCAACTGAGTAAATTGCGGGTCTGCCGCGCCTTTCGACGAGAGCAGACCCGCACCGGAATCGTGCGGCGAGCCCATCGTTCGCTCGCCGCAACTCAACTGAGCCTACAGGGGCGTCGTGCCTGTAAAGGAAACCTGAATCCGCCGACCGAGTCCGGGAACGAACTGCTTGAAGCCGGACTGGAATGTCAGAGACAGATTCCCTGATGTATCTGCGATCAGGGTACCCGTGAGATTTGACCCACCATTGCGCCCGTGATTTCCAGAGAGGACAAACGTGGTGGTCGCGCTATCCACGACGGTGTAGGTGCCGGTCGCTTTGAGCCTTACGACGACCTTTTTACCGACCGGGATCGGCTGTCCGTTAATCATCTTCGAAGGATTTGCGAGCACCTTGGCCATGAGGGTCAACGAACTCTTTCCGTTCGAATCGAAGCTAAGTTGCACGTTCACGGACGTACCTTTGGGCCCTGTACCCGCAAGCGCCACATTCGCATTTGTGCCATCGGTGGTGGTCGCATTCGCTACCGCCGTAATGCTCCCTTGCTTTTTGCCCGTTTTTACAACGGCGACTCCGTTGTATGGATTCGTATAAGGCCCGAACGCACGGGCTTCCGTCATGCCAGTCAGGGCAAAGGCGGATGCGAGCGCCAGGAGGGGAAATATTCGCGTTCTCATACAAATAAAATCTGCCCCATCCCGATCGGGGGCAAATAGGGAAACTATGTAATTTACAGCCTTATAATTTACGGCTGTTTTTCGATCGCGAGGCGATGGATAAGGCAGGACCTCTTACTCGCCTGCTCCGGACCTCTGAAGAAAGCTGAGAATCCGTCTTTCCAGCCAGGAGCCGCGCGCATCCACAAAGCCGAGGTGCCCGCCATTTCGGGGAGCTTCCAGGAAGAGATTCGGATTATCGGATGCTTCAGCCGCAGGGAACGACTCTGCGGTGAGGAACGGGTCGTCCACCGAGCTCAGCAACAGCGTGGGTACCTGGATGGAGGCGAGATATGGCCGCACACACGCGTGTGCCCAGTACTCGGCGGCATCGCGAAAGCCGTGAAGGGGAGCCGTGTAGCGATCATCGAATTTCGCGAACGTCCGAAGGCTCCGCAAATTCCCAGTTTCGAAAACTCCCGGGAAAAGAGAGGCCTTCTGCTCGACCTTGGAATGGAGCCGCTTGATGAGTCGGCGGAGGTAGAATCGGTTGCGCGGATATGCATCGAGCTTGAGCGCGCTCGAGGCGAGATCCACCGGGGCGGACACTGCTGCCGCGACTGTGATTCTCGGATGGGCTTCGCATTCTCCGAGATAGCGGAGGACGATAGTCCCGCCCAAGCTCAGTCCCACCAGAGAGATCTCGGAATAGGCGCGGATAGGAGATTCTTTCCGGAGTGGGGTGGCGGTCTGTCCGTTCTGGCCAGGGAGCGATAGCAGGCTGGATCGGCTCGGCGCGTGCGCGCTGCCTGTCGCATGCTCAATGACAGTGACGAGATCGGTCGTATCCGCCCCGTGATAGAAACGAGGCAGGCGATTCGGCTCGCCACTGCACCCGCGATAGTTCCATGCGAGTGCATCCCATCCAGCCGCATTCCACGACGCAGCCAGACCGCGTGTAATCGAGTCGGATGCCTCGCCCTCGAGGCCCTGCGTGAGAATGACAAGTCGGTCACTCCCGACGCGAGACCAGTCGAGATCAAGGAAATCCCCATCGGCGAGCTCCAGCCGCTCGCGTTCGTAACGCACGCTTTTCCCTCGAGGGAGAACGGCGCCGAGGATGGTTTGCACGTCCGCTCCGCGCAGAAGGAAGGGCGGGGCATATGTGGAACGTACGAGAGGCATGACGCGAAGACCAAACTGCTACATGACAGAAAGGAATATGCGATATCGGTCAGTTAAATAAATCGATCCCGGATAACTTTCATACTTGTAGGAAATGTCATCTCCGGAAGTCATTCCTCAACGAGACTGCTGGCGGCGGGAGCGGCGGCCTTGCTCGGGGCTGGCTCGCTTTTGAGCAGGCTGACAGCGAGTCCGCCGCCGAGGGTGAGGGCGAATCCGAGCGCCTGGATCGCATTTGGCCGCTCCCCGAGCATGAACCACGCAAGGAAGACGGTCGTTACTGGCCCGACCGTACCGATGATCGCAAACTGCTGCGGACCCGTACGCTGCAGCCCGATTGCCAGCAGGAGGACAGGCGCCACGGTGCCGAGCAAAGCCAGGACGGCTCCATCGACATAAACAGGTGTGGGCAATGCGAACAGGGTCCTCACCGGCTGGCCGACGGAGGTGTGCAGGAGAATGAGCAGGCAGGAGATGCTGCCGGCAATTCCCGTAAATCGCATGGAGCCGACCCGGCGGATGCAACTCCCGCTCATCAGGATGAAGAGGGCGTAAGTCACGGCGCTGGCGAAGATCAATGCGGCGCCCAAGCCGGTATGCGCACCCGCCTTCGGCGTATGCATCTCCCCGACGAATGCCGCGACGATGCCGAGCCATGCCACGGCACACGCGCCCCATGTGAGGGACCGCACGGGCTTGCGAAGCACGAAAGCCGAGATGAGCAGCACGATCGAGGGATACGTATAGAGGACGATCCGCTCGAGGCCGACGCTTACGTATTGGAGTCCGAGAAAATTGACCAGGGACGAAACGTAGTATCCGAGGAAGCCGAGGCCCGCCAATTGCGCCCAATCGCGGGCCTTCAGCGGTTCTGCGCCACGTGAGTACCAGATCGCGATGGCGAGGAAGAACGGCAGGGACATGCCCATGCGCAGGGCCAGCACGGAGAGCGTGCCGGCTCCATGCGCATACGCCAGCTTCACGAACACGCCCTTCGAGCAAAAGAGAATCGAGCTCCCCGCGACGATGGCAAAGGTCGCCAGTGCCGCGCCGGATGGAGCGCGGAAGGTCGGATGGGATGTGGTGGCGTCTGTGTTCATACGGAAAATAAAAAACCCGCCGGAGAGTGGTCTCTCGGGCGGGCGAATCGAGGGTCTTTGCGTCGTATTGTCAGCGGGCAAAGCCGATCCGGGCCGGTCCGAGAGGACGGCTGATCCAAAGAAGGGCTTTAATTCGCTTTGCCATGTGACCCGGTGACAATGCGCCAATCCTGCGCTCTGCGCAACTTTTTCGGCATATCGCCGGATAGCCACGAAGTAGGCGCGGACCGAATATGTAATATGAATCCGCCCATTGAAGCTCCTGACCTGACCGTCGGCCCCCCGCGTAACCCCAGGGTGCGACTCGGAAATTACGTAATCTGCGCGCGCACGATCGACGTCTGCCGCGCGTCCATCGCCGGCTCGGAGGGAAAATATCGATTCGGATGTCCGCTCGACCAAATGCTGTTCGCCTTCAAGGAGATTACGGCGGACGACTTCAAGGCTGGGGTGCTGGAAGCCGAGTCGGACTCGGACATGCTGGCGTGGCTGGAGGCCTGTGGCACCAAACGGTCTCCCGAGGAAATCATCGCATGGAGTGCCGAATGCGAGGAATTCCGGCCCAGGCGCGATGCCGCCAGCCGTGAATGGTTTGCTGCGGAATGCAAGCGGCTTGGGCTGAATCCGGAGACGACCACGCTCTTCGAGTATCTCGAGCTCGACGACCGGGTGAGTTTTCTCACGGAGTCGTCGGCTGTTGCAAAAGCTCAAACTTAAATCTCCCGTGGAACGGTCGGGCATGGCACTTTGATGGGCATGAACTTGTCCGAGTCGTTGGCTGTTGCCGAGGAATCTGGGACGAATCCCGCGGCGGGGCCGATCGGTGTATTCGATTCCGGCATCGGCGGCCTCACCGTTGTCGCCGCGCTCCGGCGCTTATTGCCAGCCGAGCAGATCTTCTACATCGGAGACACTGCGCGCGTGCCATATGGCGGGAAGAGCCGGCGGACCATCGAGAGATACAGTGTCGAGATCGCGGGACTGCTGCTTGCGGAGCAGGCGAAGCTCATCGTAGTCGCGTGCAATACAGCATCCGCGCTCGCCGTGCCGCGTCTCAAGAGCATCTTCAACCTCCCCATCCAGGGCGTGATCGATCCGGGCGCTGCGGCCGCCGTGCGAGCCACTCGCAACGGCTGCATCGGTGTGATCGGCACGCGCGCCACGGTGGCGAGCCGCGCCTACGAGCAGGCGATCCACGCCCTCGCGCCGGAGGTCCGAGTCGTGGCTGAGGCCTGCCCGATCCTGGTTCCTCTCATTGAGGAGGCGATGTTCGACGATCCCATTACGGATCAGGTCCTCCATCGGTACCTGGATCCAATGCTCTCGGAGGGGATGGACACGCTCGTGCTGGGCTGCACGCATTACCCGCTGCTGCGCGACGCGATCGCTCGTGTCGTGGGAGATGGAGTCACCCTTGTGGACTCGGCTCACAATTGCGCGCTCGCGGTGGAGCAGATCCTCTCGCGGGATGATCTCGCCGCGCCGGATCGCCAGCTCGGCGGCCTGCAGGTGGCTCTCACGGATGCGACCGAGGGATTCCTGCGAGTCGCGGAAGACGCGCTCGACCTGGAGATCGGCGACGTCCGGCTCCGCGCGGTGCAGGCTGCGGGGTAGGGCTTGCGCGGCAGGGCGCGGCCGATTTCGACGGGCAGCGATTCGCCAGGAAGCGCCACGCCGACGCCGCCCACGCGATAAGCCCGAGCGCAAGCAGCGCCCAGGTGCGGGGCTCCGGCACGGGCAGAAATGGCTGCAAATACGCCATCTGCGCGGCATCCTGTCCGTTTACCGGGTCCAGGTTGAACATGTAGTTGGTGCCGTTGTTATCCCACATCGGGCCGCCCGCCCACCACGTCCACCCGTCCCAGAGGCTGGCATTCGCGTCCAGATAGCCGAGCATGTCGGAGACCGCTGTCTGCGCTCCGGCGACATCCGCGACGGCAAATTCCCCCAGAAATCCCTTGTTGCCGGTATCGCTCAGCCATTGAGTGAAGTCGGAGAGCTGTGCTTGAACATTGGTCCAGTAAATCTGGGACGATGTGCCGCTATGATCCTGGTCCAGATACAGATGGACCTCGAAGGCAAAATTATTCATCGAGTCATGGATGCTGCCCATCACCTGCGAGTTGGGCGTGCCGCCACCATCGCCCGAGACCCAGCTCCACGAGCCGGTATAGTAATTCCCCGGCACGAGCACGAGATTGGTGGCCCCGGCTGAGCGGATCGAATCCATCGCGCTCTGCGCGGCCGAGAACCAGGACTCCGTCGTGATGACCGGTGTGCCCGCGGGCTCATTCATCAATCCGAAGATCACATGGTCGTTTCCGGCGAAGGACGTCGCGAGGCGGCCCCAGAGATCGGCGAAATCGCTGTCCGGTACCTGCGAGCTGCCCACCGCGTACGCGGTGCCATTCATCACGTACTGGCCGAAATCGTGCGGATCGAGGATTACATAGCCGCCCTTCGCCGTCGTCTCGTCCACGAACGTCGAAAGCCGCGACCACTCAGCGGTGTCGAAGCTCGCGCCGAGTGTCGGCTGCAGCCGCTCCCAGAGGAACGGGAGCCGAAAGGTATTCATCCCTTTACCCAGGTAGTAATCGACCTCTGTCTGCGTGGGGTACTCGTAATCGCTGCCATAGGTTCCGGGAATCGCGCCAGGGTAGCCAAATTCCGCCCCAGCCAGATTCACGCCTTCATACGGCAGCGCGCCATACGCCCTGGCGAATAGAAAAAACGCGAACAGCCAGCGCGCGGCAGAGGGAGCGCTCACGAGCGAAAGCATACGCCGACTTGCGAACGAGCGCAGGCGAATATTTAATATTGGCAACCGAGGGCACGATGCCTCCCGAACCATGTGGATGTCGAAAAACTCCGCTACCCCTCCGTCCGGCGACCCACTCTGGTTCAAGGACGCCGTCATCTATGAGACGCATGTGAAGGCCTTTCACGATGCCAATGGCGATGGCATCGGCGATTTTCGCGGCCTCACGGAGAAGCTCGATTACCTCCAGAATCTGGGGGTCACCGCGATCTGGCTGCTCCCATTCTATCCCTCTCCTCTCAAGGACGACGGATACGACATCGCGGATTACACGAGCGTAAATTTCTCCTATGGAACGATCGACGATTTCCGGGAGTTCCTGGACAAGGCCCACGAGCGGGGCTTGCGGGTGATCACGGAGCTCGTGCTCAATCACACGTCGGACCAGCACGCATGGTTTCAGGAGGCTCGGCGCGCGGCGCCTGGCACGCCGCAGCGCGAGATGTACGTCTGGAGCGACACGCCGGAGCGATATGCCGATGCCCGGATTATCTTCCAGGATTTCGAGGCGTCGAACTGGTCATGGGACCCGATCGCCAAGGCGTACTATTGGCATCGCTTTTACTCGCACCAGCCGGATCTCAATTTCGAAAACCCGCTGGTGCACAAGCAGCTCTTCGAGGTGATCGATTTCTGGCTGGGAATGGGAGTGGATGGCTTGCGGCTGGATGCCGTGCCCTATCTCTACGAGGCCGAGGGGACGAACTGCGAGAATCTGGCTGAGACCCACGCCTTTCTGCGCAAGCTTCGCGCGCACATCGACTCGAAGTTCTCGGATCGCATGTTGCTGGCCGAGGCCAATCAATGGCCGGAGGACGCGGTGGCCTATTTCGGCGCCACGGGAGACGAGTGTCAGATGTGCTTTCACTTCCCGGTGATGCCGCGGATGTTCATGGCCCTCCAGATGGAGGACCGGTTTCCCATCATCGACATTCTGGACCAAACCCCGGCGATTCCCGAGACCTGCCAATGGGGGCTGTTCCTGAGGAACCATGATGAGCTCACGCTCGAGATGGTCACCGACGAGGAGCGCGACTATATGTATCGCGTTTACGCGACCGACCCGCGCGCGCGGATCAATCTCGGCATTCGCCGTCGTCTGTCGCCGCTGCTTACGAACAATCGGCGGCGGATCGAGTTGATCAATATCCTTCTCCTCTCCCTGCCGGGCACGCCGATCCTCTACTACGGCGACGAAATCGGGATGGGAGACAATATCTTCCTCGGTGATCGCAACGGAGTGCGTACGCCGATGCAGTGGAGCCCGGACAGGAATGCCGGGTTCTCGAAGGCAAATCCCCAGCAGCTCTATCTGCCAGTCTGTATCGACCCCGAGTACCACTACGAGGCGGTGAATGTGGACAACCAGGAGCGCAACATCTCATCGCTCCTCTGGTGGATGCGCCGGGTGATCGCGATGCGGCAGCGCTACAAGGCATTTGGCCGCGGGCAGATCGAGTTTCTCTACCCGGAGAATGCGAAGGTCCTTGCACTGCTCAGGCGCTATGAGGACGAGGTCATTCTCGTGATTGTGAACCTGTCCCGCTACTCCCAGGTCGTGGAGCTCGATCTATCCGCTTTCGCCGGCTACACGCCTACGGAGCTCTTCAGCCAAAATCAATTCCCGGCCGTAAAGGAGACTCCCTATCTGCTCACGCTCGGGCCTCACGGGCACTATTGGTTCGAGCTGGAGAAGGCGGAGGCGGTGGCGAACATGCCGGCCGAGCGCGCGACACCGGCCTTCGCAGGGCGCATCGACTGGCATGAGCTGCTGGGGACTGAAGGTCGCCGTCTGCTCGAGCGAGACATCCTCCCTGCATACCTTGCAAACTGTCGGTGGTTCGGCGGGAAGGCGAGGGCTGTGCGGCAAATGTCTCTTCGCGACATCATTCGCCTCGGCCGTGAGAACTGCGAAGCGCGGATCCTGCTGGTCGAGGTATCCTACGTCGATGGCAACCCGGAGACCTACGTGCTCCCCGTGGCGATTGCCTCCGGGGAGGGGGCTCGGGCGATTCGGCAGGATTATCCGCAAGCCGTTATTGCACAATTTGCGGACGACGGTGTGCAGGCGGTCCTTTTCGACGCGATCTACGACGCGCAATTTCGCTCCCTTCTCCTCGACGTCATGGTGCGCCAGGAGGCGGTGCGGGGACAGGAGGGGACGCTCCAGGGAGAGGTCGCCAGGATCCTGTCCGAAAAAGTCTCTGCGGTGGACTCGATGTCATCGACGATCCTCAAGGCAGAGCAAAGCAACACATCCGCCATCTATGGCGGCGAATGGTTTTTCAAGCTCTACAGGCGGCTCGAGGATGGCATCAATCCAGAGGTGGAAGTCACGCGGTTCCTCACCGAACGGGCGGGATTTCCAAATGTTCCGCCATTCGGCGGAGCGATTGCCTATCGCAGGCAGGGGGAGACCGCGCCACGGATGCTTTGCATCGTGCAACAGCTCGTGCAAAACCAGGGCGACGCATGGACGCTTACTCTGGGCGTCGTTGGCCAATACCTCGAGCAGGTACTTGCGGGGAAGGACGTGCTGCCTGCGCTCAAACTCCCACCCATTGGTATGGGCGATGGCGGGATCGAATTTCCCCGGGAATTCCTCCATGCGCTGGGTACGGCCTATCCCGAGCGTGTGCGCCAGCTCGGCCAGCGCACGGCCGAGATGCATCTCGCGCTCCGGTGCGACCGGAGCGACCCGGCATTTGCCCCGGAATCGTTCAGCGCGCATTACCAGCGCTCGGTTTATCAATCGATGCGCAATGGAGTGAGGCGGACGTTCCAGAGCCTGGGCCGCCGGGCGAAATATTTGCCCGAGGATATCAGACGTGAGGTGGAAGTCATGCTGGGCCGTGAGCGCGAAATCCTCGAGCGCATCGCGAGGGTCCTGCGTCGCAAAATTCCGGCAGAGAAAATCCGCATCCATGGCGACTATCATCTCGGCCAGGTGCTCGATACCGGGCGGGATTTCATCATTATCGATTTCGAGGGCGAGCCGGCTCGGCCCATCAGTGAGCGACGGCTCAAGCGCTCCGCCTTGCGCGATGTCGCAGGGATGCTGCGCTCGTTCCATTATGCGGCCCAGACCGCGCTGGCACAGCAATTCTCGGTGCGCGGCGTGGACGTCCCCACGGCTACTCCGTGGGTGGATCTATGGGTCGATGCCGTGAGCAGGGCATTCCTCGAGAGCTATCTCGCCACGGCGGGGAACGCATCCTTCCTCCCCCGCGATCGCGGCGATCTCGCCGTCCTGCTCGAGGTCTATCTCCTCGATAAGGCGGTCTACGAAGTCGGGTACGAGCTCAACAATCGTCCAGACTGGATTCGCGTCCCTCTGCGCGGCATCGCTCGCATACTCGATGCATGAGCCGCCAGGTCCTTGCAGAGAATCATCGGTTCAACGGACCGAGATGATCCGGACTGTGCGGAAAATCGGAGTCGCAATCAGACAAAGAATCGGGCGGGCGGAGTGACCGCCCACTCGATTCCGCTTCGCGATTCTTAGTCCGTAAATTTCACGTATCTGCGGGGTCCTTGGGACAAATCCGGATCAGTTACCGCTATCTTGGTTCTGCCGCTTGGCACGGGCGGCGTTCAATTGCTCGTGAGGGCAGAGCTCCTCGTGAGTGAGGATGCCGTCTCCATTCTTGTCCAGCGTGAGAAGAGATGCCGAGGCATTTGCGATCTCATCGGCTGAAAGCTGTCCATCGCGATTGGTGTCCAGCGCCACCAGGATGGCGGGCGGTGGCATATGCCGGTGTCCCGGGACCTGACTATTCGTATTCCCGCCCTGTGCCTGTTGGTTGCCCGATTGGTCGGGCGGGGTCTGCGCATGGAGGGCGTATAAGCCCGTGGTTGCGGTGAGCGTGATGGCGATGATGTGTTTTACGTTCATGGGGTGTGTCTTAATTACGCGGATCATCAAAGCACCTCCGTGTTAAGCGCGTATGTCGCCGCTGCGGGCATTTTGTAAAGATTAGGTAAACGATGGGCAGGCGTGCACCTATGCGGTGCGTTCAGATCACCGCTTCCGGATCGGCAGGAGAAATGGAGTGTCTGTCAATGGACTGGGACAGACTTTGCTGCTTTTCAAGCGGTTCGCCGAACATGCATGCGCCTGCACGTCGGTAAGGTGGACTGCTGTCCACCCCCCTTATTATCTCTCGATGGACAGCTCTCCCCGTTCATCGCTCCCCAGAACGTTTCTGTTAGGCCTCGCCATCTCGATGCCGAGGCTTGCCGGCCATAATGGAGGGCGCCGCTTTGGGATTGCTTGCCGACCCCCACCATCCCCCTCTCATGAACAAAGCAGTACCCCCAGTCATCCGCAGCAGTTTGCTTGCGGGTATGTTCACCATCGCTTGCGCCTGCAACATGCACGCGGCAAGTCTAACCTTCTCCTCCTCGGCACCTGGTGGAGGGGACTCCCCCATCAGCAATTGGACGGGAGCGAGCTTCGATGCCGACAACGTCGGAGGTACCGGGGTGAACTCCAATGGCAGCCCGAACAATGGCAATGCCAACGATGGTACAACTTACGTGTCAAACAATCGACCGGCGCAGGGGCAGACATTCACGACCGGGCCGAACGCTGGTGGATACACGCTCAACGCGATCACCGTTCGCATGGCGGGCTACACCAACAACACAGCCTCTGGCACCAATAACACCTACTGGGCCCTCACAAGCACGTCTTCGATATTCACCGTGCGGGTGGGACAGATCAGCGGGACGACATTCATTCCGATGACTGTCGAAAGAGCCACCTCGGGTGGGTCTGGTACGCCAGGCTCCGGCAACAGCGCCAATGGGCCGGGAACGTATCTGACGTTTACCTTCAGCGCGCCAATCGTGCTGAAGCCGAACACGACGTATGCATTCGACGTGGCGACGAGTTCGTCGGGAAATTACTTTGAGATGCTGGGGATTCGCGACGCTGCGAGTGGGGGCAATCCGTACGCGGCGGGCACCGCATACACGAGCGGCGCGAGCGGCGTGGCGAACGGCACGGTGACAACGCAGGCAGGAGATCGTGTCTTCCAGGTAAGCTTGAGCGCATATACCCCCGCGGCGCCGGGGGCCTTCGTGCATCCGGGCCTGCTGAACACGGCGGCGGATCTCGACCAGATGCGGACGAATGTCGCGCTCGGAATCGATCCATGGAAGTCTGGTTACAACGCGCTCGCAGGAAGCTGGATGGGCCAGCAAAACGGCGGCTGGCCTTCCCATGCGCAGGCGACGATTACACGTTCAGGATCTCTCAATAATACCAGCCTGTTATACAACGACATCGCCGTGTGTTACGGCTCGGCGCTGCAGTGGAAGATCACCGGCGACACGGCATATGCCAATCAAGCGGTGGCCCTGCTCAACTCCTGGGGCTACACACTCACATCTGTCGCGGGAGATACGAACGTCCTGCTGACCGAGCTCTACGGATACCAGTTCTGCTGCGCCGCAGAAATCATGCGCACCTACTCGGGCTGGGCACCGGCGGATATCGCGCAGTTCCAGACGATGATCTACAACGTCTTTTATCCGCTGGCGGATAACTTCCTCTCGGGGCATTTCGGCACCGGCTTCAGTCACTATTGGGCAAACTGGGATCTCGCGGCAATGAACACGATGTACGCAATCGGTGTGTTGAACGACAACGCCGCGCTCACCACTGAAGCGACCAATTACTTCTATAACGGCGTCGGCAATGGATGCATCGACAGGTTCGTGAATTATATCCACCCCGGCTTTTTGGGGCAGGGGCAGGAAATCGGCCGTGATCAAGGGCATGCCACATTGGACGTCGCTGAGATCGCCACGCTGTGCCAGATGGCATGGAACCAAGGGGTGGATTTGTACGGCTACGAGAATAACAGGGTCCTGGCCGTGGCCGAATACACGGCCAAGTACAACCTCGGGAATGACGTTCCTTTTGCTCCCTACGCAAACAGTGATGGTTGGTTAATGACCGGTCCCAGTTCGCAATCCCGCGGTGCCAACTGGCGCCCCGGTTGGGCCACCCTTTACAACCATTACGTCAATATCAAGGGGCTGGCTGCTCCCTATACTACGACCGCCTACAACAACATGGGGGTCAACTGGTACTACAATGGCGACTCTCCGGGCTGGGACTACCTGACCTCCGCACAGCCTGCGATCGCAGCGGGCGCAGCGCCAAGCGGCCTCACGGCTATCATTACAGCGGGTCAACCAGCGCTTTCCTGGTGGGGCTCAGCCTACGCGACGGGCTATAATGTAAAGCGTGCCACTACATCCGGCGGCCCCTACACGACGATCGCCACGGGAGTGACGACCAACACCTATACCGACACATCGGCGGTGGCGGGTACGACCTATTATTACGTTGTCTCGGCCAGCACGGCGACGGGAGAGACCGCGAACTCCAACGAGGCACAAGCGATCACCAGTACGCCATTGGTGGCGCGGCTGAAGTTCGACGACGGTTCAGGTACGACGGCGGCAGACTCCACTGGCAACGGATGGACCGGGACGCTGGTGAACTCGCCGACCTGGGCGACGGGCAAGATTGGCGGCGACGTGTCGCTGGCCAGCGCATCGAGCCAGTACGTCACGATGCCGAACGGCGTGGTCTCGAGCCTCTCCGATTTCACCATCTCGACATGGGTGTATCTCAACTCCAATACTGCATGGTCCCGGGTATTCGACTTCGGCGACGGCGATGGAATGTATGGAGGCACGGACCCATGGGGCCATCAGCTCTGGTTCTGCGAGCGTTACATGATGCTTGCCGTGCAATCCTCCACGGGACGCGTGCACTTCGGCATTTCGAACTCCTGCGGCTACGGAGAGCAGTCGGTTGAAGGCGCGGCAGCGCTTCCCACGGGCCAGTGGGCACATGTGGCGGTGACCATGAGCGGATCCACGGCATCCATCTACGTCAACGGCATGCTTGTGGGGCAGAATACCGGGATGTACTTCTCGCCATTCCGAATCGGCTCGACCACGCAGGACTTCCTCGGCAAGTCGCAGTGGCGAAACGATCCTTACCTGAATGGCAATGTGGACGACTTCCGCATTTATCGAGGCGCGCTTAGCGCGGCGGATATCCAGACGCTCGCCAATACGGGAGTCGCGTATCTGAAGTTCAACGAATCCAGCGGCACCTCGGCTGCCGATTCCACCGGCGATGGCTGGACCGGCACGCTTGTCAATTCACCCGCATGGGCGACCGGCAAGCTCGGCAATGCGATCTCGCTCAACGGCTCGAGCCAATACGTCACACTGCCGACGGGCGTCGTCAATGGCCAGGCCACCTGCACGCTCACAAACTGGGTTTATCTCAACTCGGTGAGCAACTGGGCTCGCATCTTCGACTTCGGCAGCGGCACGGGAACGTACATGTTCCTCACTCCGAAGAACGGAGCCAACGGCAAGATTCGCTTTGCGATCACCACCTCCAGCAGCTCCGGCGAACAGAAGATCGACGGCACCGCAGCCCTTGGCACTGGCGGCTGGCATCATGTGGCCGTCGTGCTCAATGGTTCCACCGGCACGCTGTATGTCGATGGAGCGCAAGTCGGGCAAAACATCAGCATGACGCTGACACCATCCAGCCTCGGCGCGACGACGCAGAATTACATCGGCAAGTCGCAGTGGAACGATCCGTATCTGAACGGCATCGTGGATGATTTCCACATCTATAGCTCCGCGCTCACGGCGGGGCAGATCGCCTCGCTCTACGGCGGCCTCGCCGCGCCGACGGTCACGGTGACCGCGGGCGACTCGCAGAATACGATCAACTGGACGGCTGTTCCCAATGCGACCAGCTACATCGTGGAGCGGTCCACAACCCCTGGCGGTCCCTACACAATCGTCGCCAGTGGCCTCAGCGGGACGAGTTACACGGATACGGGGCTGACGAACGGCACAACCTACTACTATCAGGTGGTCGCGACGAACTCGGTGGCGCAAAGCAGCGGATCCACTGAGGTCAATTCCACGCCCGTCACTCCCATCCCTTCCGGCCTGTCCGCGGGAGCATGGAATGGCGAGGCGGATCTCAAATGGAGTCCGGTAAGTGGCGCGACTTACAATGTGAAGCGGGCGACCACGCCCGGCGGGCCATACTCCACCATCGCAGGAGGAGTGACCAGTCCGACCTATATCGACACCGGATTGACCAACGGCACGACCTACTACTACGTAGTCTCGGCGGTCAAAGGCGCCGAAGGCGGGAATTCCGCCGAGTCATCCGCCGCTCCTCACAGTGACCCGATCGTCAATGCCTGGGCGCATCAGGACATTGGTTCCGTGGGGCTGGCGGGTATCGCCACCTACAGCTCGGGCTCCTACCAGGTGACCGGTGCTGGAACCGATATCTTTGGCACCGCCGATGCCTGCCATTACCTCTACCAGTCGCTCACTGGCGATGGGACGATCTTCGCCCGGGTGACCGGTGTCGATAGCACCGATCCATGGGCGAAGGCGGGTGTGATGATGCGCAATACCCTGGACGCAAACTCCGCAAACGTCGTGGCGGTGGTGACGCCGAGCAACGGAGCTTCCTTCCAATACCGCTCCACGACCGGAGGTTCTTCCTCTTATGTCAACGTGGCTGGTATCACCGCTCCCTATTGGGTGATGATCTCGCGTGTCGGAAGCACCTTCACATCCTACATCTCGCCCGACGGCATGACCTGGACGACGGTCGGATCGCAGACGATCACGATGAACAGCACGATCTACGTGGGAATGGTCGTCACCAGCCACAATACCTCGCTGCTGTGCACCGGAAGCTTCAGCAATCTGGCGATCGTTCCCACGGTGGATTGGGATACGACGGACATCGGATCGGTGCCATTTGCTGGGGGTTCATTCTACAGCAATGCGGTTGCCACGGTGGCTGGATCCGG